>BNJV01003034.1_pt1 | contig 156098 bp, 255 predicted proteins | sample 8540591 | NCBI WGS metagenome assembly BNJV01 (sample SAMD00202457, study PRJDB9452) | human saliva metagenome | host: Homo sapiens
CAGCCGGTAACAGGCGAGCACGGCGCTGCTGATCGAGCGCATGCTGGCCCGATACAGCACACCTGAGCATGGCTATCGCAGGCTGGGCTGCGTCGCCGCCAGACCCACGGCCATGCCTGGTCTGGAAGCGGCCCGCGAGCGCGCCCTGTCGCTGCAGATCCACACACCTATCGCGCGGTACGCGACATCCCGCGCCAGCGGCAAGGAGAAAGCATCACCGGTACAACGGCGCGGGCTGCCAAAGCCCGGACCATGAGCACCTGCGCGGCGCTCGAGCCTATCACTGACGCCAGGAGGTGAATCTTTGACCCATAATCAAACGATCGCCCAGCTACAGTAAACCCGACTTCAGGCATGGCACAGGCGCCGCAGCGCGACGTGCTCGAACAGCCCGCAAGCGCAGAGCTGGGATTCGAGCAGCGTCCGCCCTGCTGGTTCAGCACGAGATCGACAGCCGCCACGACCGGCGCAGCGCCCGCCTGTTGAAGCAGGCGCCTGCAGTATGCCCAGGCCCACATCGACGACTCGACGCACGGACAGCGGGCTGAACGTGCCCTGCTGGATGGCGCTTGCCCCTGAGTGACTGGGCAACTTCCGGCGCCGTCTACATCATCCGAGCGGGCGGCTACGCGCGGCAAGACATGGTCATGCCTGCGCTCGGACAGTATGCGCCTGCCGCCAGGACACAGTGCACGCATCTGCGCGCCAAGCGCTGGGCGAGGAGCCGCTCTGTACGGGCTACAGGCGCCCACAGCAGGTGGCTACGGGCGTTTTGGCTAGTTACGCAGGTCCTGATACTTTCGACGATTGACTGCGCGCTGGACGCTGCCGGGAAGCGCGCTGATGGAGATCATCGATGACCGGGCCGGCAACAGGTGTTTCACGCCGTCACCAGCCAGGCTGCCCGTCGATCACCGCATGCCTGCTCTGCGATGCGGCGTGGCCGACGCGATGCTGGATCGTCTGCTGCCACAGGCGCAGCGGATCGTGCCTGGCTGAGTCACTCGCGCGCTGCACGAACGAAGAAAACGCCTCATCCGCGTCCAGAGCTGACGCTCTCCTGAGGTAATGGGGGCTGGAAGGCCCCCGATCAGGCAGCATCGTACAATTTGCCTCGGGCAGGCAATGTCTCTCGACCACTCGACATCGGTCACGATGACCGGACTGCGCGGTCACGATGCCGGAATCGTCGGTCAACGATCATCGGAATACGCACCACCCTCGGCGGAGACCATGCAACCACGCTGCAGCTCGGCTTTCTGCGCCGCCATTCGCCCGCCCTGCGGGCAGCGGACTACGCCCACAGTCCCAACGTTGCCGTGCGCATCCTGACGGCCCTGATGGATCACCCCAGCACCCGGAGGCCCGGGTTCGGGTGTACGGTCAGGCCCGGCAGGCTGCTGGAACTGGAGCCGGACCTGACCAGCTGGTCGAAGTACCTGGGCATCATCCACACCTATCTGAAAACCTCGACACGCCAGAGCAGCAACTGTACGCTCGGCTGTACCCACAGGAGAAACGACACATGAACCAACTGGCAGAAAGCTGGATCGAGAAGGCTGTTGCAAAGGGCTGCAGAAGGACGTGAAGGCGTCTCGACGGCCGCCAGCAGACGCTGGCTGAACTGCGGACCGAACGCTTCGGCCCGCTGGACGAAGCTGTTACCCAGCGCCTGGCCTCGGCCAGCCCTGCGACGAGCTGAAGCCTGGTCGCGCCGCATCCCGTCGGCCCAGACGCTGGACGAGGTGCTTCCGGCTGCGCGCAGGGCGGGTACAGGGCGTTTCTGCGGACTTCTGCGCCCCCGCGCAGCGTCCATCCCGCGCCCGGTGGCAGGTGCGACAATCCCGCGTGCAACCGCCACAGTCGACACGACGGTCACGCAGCAGCCCGGCCGCACAGCGCCCACCCTGGAACCGCGCAAGGATGACGGCAGTGACCACGGTGACCACGGGCGACGATGGCACCGTGATCAGCCGGAAGATTTTGTCGTCACCACTCGAACGGCCATGGCAACCAGGGCGTACGTTCTCGACCAGCGCTGGACGGCGACAAATTCAACATCATCACCAGCGAAGGCGTGTTATCCGGAACACCGTGTGCAGATGGAGCCCGGCAGCAGCCAGATCACCCACCATCGAGTCCGCCTCCATCGGCCAGCCTCGCTGCTGACGGGCTTCAGCATTCAGTCCCTGCGCTGATCTGACCGACCGCCCCCTGTCATGCCCATGGGTCGTTCCACGCCCCCAACAACACCCACGGCGCATCCGCGCTGCTTCAGCGTTCGCGACCGTAGTTTGCGAGGGCTCGCGCATGGTCTTCCCAGACCATGCACCCCAGTCCTGCGCACCATGCAGAACACGGATGACGTAGATATCCCGGTCAACGACCTTGATAGACAAGGATGAAGTTACCGACTCACCAGCTCCCTCGTCCCTTCACCCGGCTGATACGCCCAAGCCCCGGCTGTGTGGTCAACAGCCCAGCCTCGTTTTTGCAAAAACGCTCGTCGGTCTACCGCTGCGCGCGAACTGTCGGCACTGATGAAATCAAAAATGGCATCCCGGTCCAGAACGGCGCGCCTCCGTCCACCGAGAGTTTCATGGTGTTTTCTGGCCGCGTCGCTGAACCTCTGCCCGCCCGCAGCAAAGCGCGCTTCCACCTCATCTGCCGACAGCAGGCGCCCGGCACCACGTCATCCAGCCCGGCCCGCACCTCTCCCGCCGGAACCAGGCGTCATAAGCTCAGTTTTTCTCAGCCGCTGGCGCACTGAAATCACTGCATGAAAACCGCGCAGCAGCTGGGCACCGGTGCGATCCAGCCCCCGAGCGGCTGCCGTGAAATCTGCCTTCAGGGACTCATCCATACCGAAAGGTGAAGGCTGCGTCCGTCATCTGGGCCTCGATGTGTTAGCAGATAAGTGCATCATAACATGCGTATTCTGCTACAACCTCGGCACTGCCTCGTCCGCTTCCTGTCCGCTTTCCTGTCCGCTTTCCTGTCCGCTTTCCTGTCCGCTTTCCTGCCTGCTTCCCTGCCCGCTTCCCCTGCTTCCCCCTGCTTCGCTCGCCTTCCTGCTCTTCCTCCCGCCCCCTTCCTTCCCCACCCCAGCATTCCCTGCCGGTCTGCCGGCTCCTGCCCTCCCGCGCCCCTGTCCTCTGCCCGTACCGTTGCTCCACCCAACACCCACGGCGCACCTGGCGCTGGACGGCGTCACATGCCGCCCGTACCCGGCCACTACCGGGGCGTGGGCAAACCCGGACGATCGGGACACCGTGACCATGGACTTGCTTTGCCGTTCACATCATGATGCCGCAGAACCACTCATCATCCACGCCTGCATCTGCCCCTGATGCCTCTACCCGCACCGGACATGCCGGCCGGGCAGGCCGCTCGTCAGGCCAGCGCCGCAGGGTGCACGGCTGCCGCAGGAAATGCTGGATGGCACGGAAGAAGAGCTGCTGGCCACACTGAAACAGCAACAGTGGGTGCCCTGCCGGATTATCTGGAACCCGTCCCGCACGAAGACAGTCCGCACCAGTGTGTGCGCTGTTGCCCCGGAAGGTCTGAACCCTGGCCGGCACCGCTGACGGTGTTGCCGGGCTGCTGAGCCGCCCTGGCACCGGCCGGACAGGCGGGCCCCGGCGGGCATGACCGCTGCTGCACAAAACGGGGCTGGCGTGCCGGTGTCAGCGCCGCCGCCACCAGGGCAGTGTCAGCTCGCTCCCCGGCCGCCGCAGCCGGAAGCGGCATCAGCACCCCTGCCCACCACTGCTGCCGTGGCCTCGGCGGAGACGGCCGCGGCGGGCGCAGCCTCCGAGGTCATTCTGGCCAGCACGGCCGGCGCCCCTATGCCTTTCAGCCCGGTGGCTATTGCAGCCGGTGCTGCGGTGCCGGCGGCATTGCCGTGGTGTCCCGATGGCCAGGGCGCCGGCATGGGCACTTTCGCCTGCGGCCAGACTGGCCCTGACGGACGCAATACGCGTGGCAACGACAGCCCGGCAGATATCACGCCGACGCCCCAGCCCGAACCGGATACCTGCACCACGGCCTCACGGCCCCTGCGCCGCAGCCGGCTCCTCAACCGTCTGCCCGGCCCCTGCACCGCAACCGGAACCCGCCCCACCCCTCACCTGCTCTCGCAGCCAGCCCCCAGCCAGCGCCCGTACCGACACCTGCACCGGCACTGGAGCCCCCATCGACACTCGAGCCTCGTGCTCGGTTCCTGCTCCCTGTCCCTGCGCCAGCAGCCTGCGCCTGAGCCCGCCCCGCCCTCGCCCCCGGTGCCCGCGCTACAGCCGGCACCGGAGCCGCCCCCGAGCCCCTGAAGCCCAACGTCAGCGCTCGACCCGCCGCCGGTGGCCTCACAACGGTGAACGCAGACACTGGGCGCCGCCCCTGCTCGGCCGCGACCCGGGTGGCAAGACCGTGGACTACGTGCTCGTTCAGCACGCCGGCGCCAAGGACGCCGACCCTGCCAGCACCACCGGTGGTGCAGGACTCTGGCTGCGCGGCACCGACGGATCACCCGCCACGAAGCTGGAAGAAGGTAGCCGTCATTGCACGCGCGGATCTCGACCGCGTGTACTGGAGCACCGAGGGCAATGCCGGCGGCGTACTCCGGTTTGTGGCGAGCGACGCCAGCGGCACGCCCGTGGGCGGCGCCACACCGCAGATCCTGCCGCTGTACGAATCACCGCAGCCGCCAGCCTCACCCGAGCAGGTAACCCTGTTCGTCTTGCATGACACCCTGGCGACCATCAACCACGCCGCCGCACCGCTGGGCAACGATCCGGCGCATCAGCCCAGCGGCATCGCATTCGCATCGACAGCATCGATACGAAGGCCGGACGGCAGCGGCACGGCCTGGTGAAATACAACCACGCCGACCAAACGTCCCGTGCCGGTGCAAACCGGAGATCATTCCCTGGGACCGTCTGGGCACCCCGCACTGGGACGCACGGCACAACGACGGTGGCACATTCTCGCTTCACCCCACTGGATGAGCGCGGCTAACCCCATCGAGGAGAGCCCGGCCGGCCGTCATCCACATGTACGAATCGCCGCAGCCCCCGCGTACGCAGCGATCAGCCTGTCCAGCGGGTGGCCTGGGAGGGTACGCTGGCGCGCCCGACACGCTGTTCAGCGGCACCAGCCCGGAACACGCACCGGCGTTCATCCGCTATCAGCAGCACATCCAGCCGGACGGCGATGATCCAGCCGGCACCCCGCCCCCTGCTGCTGGGAGCTGAGTCGACGGCGAACCCGTCACCGAAGGACAGATCATCCTGGCGCCCGGTTTGCCCAACTGATCTGGAATGCGGCGCGGCAACCGGGGCGGCAGTCATCGTTCACGCCGCTGGACGCCAACCAGCTGAAAAATTCGCGGTGCCGACCCGCAGACCATCCAGGTGCAGGAATCACGGCGGCGCCCCCATTACGACAGCAATGCTCGGTACGGGTGGCGCACGATGCCGCGGGGCCATCTGGGGCTGCCTGATCGAGGGCAGCGTGCCCGCCAACGCGCCGGCACGCATCCGCATCGACGACATTCGCCCCGACCGCACCGGTGAACCGGACACGCTCGCGTACGTCCACCATCCCGTACATCGAGCGGGACGGCCAGCGCGGAACCGCTGAGCGGTGGACAGCACCGTCGACGCTGCCGATTTCGGCCGGATCCGCTGGGACGCCGGGGCCGCAACGACGGCGGCACCTTTGGCTTCACGGCGCTGGACGACCAGGACCAGCCCATTACTCATCGTCCGATAACCAGCCCGTCCGCGCAGACCATCGCGGTGCACGAGTCTCCCGTCGCCCCTAGCTACGACGAAGAACCTGGCGCGCTGGTGACGGCTGGCAGGAAGACGCCAGCGTGCAGACCCCTGGTGTTCACCGGCCGCGTCCCCTGAAAATGGTGTCCGTGCATTCGTGATCACACACATCGATCCCCGCGATGAAGACCCGGACCATCCGGGCGCCCTGGTGATGGACGAAAAACCGGGCAGTGCAACGCCCGGCGGCGTCGTTCAGGAAGGCCAGATCATCAGCCGCGAGGATTTCGACCGGCTGCGCTGGTATTCGTCACGCAATCATGGGGGCAGCTTCAGCTTCCAGCCGCTGGACCGTCACCAGCACGACATTCCGGCGCAGAAGAACGGACCGTCACGGTACACGAATCACCGCAGTCGCCGGACCACGCCGGCGCACCCGGCAGTCCGTCACCGTGCCGCACGACCAGCAGCATGATCTGGCCCGCGAGCTGTGCTTGCCGGCGCCGACCGCACGCTGTCGCCGGGCATGATCGGCATTCAGGACATCAGTGGCGGCGGGCACAGTGGCATGGTCGGCAGCCTGCTGCTGCGTCAGGACGATGGCAGCCTGAAACCCTTGGCCGTCCGGGACATCATTCCCGCAGCCGATTTCGGCAAACTGGTCTGGACGCCTCGGTCAACGAAGGCGGCAGTTTCACGTTCGTCGTGGCCGACCCCGACGGCTTGCCTATCTGGATGACCAGGGCAATCCGCTCACCCGGACGATCACGGTTCAGGAAGCGCCAGCCATCCCCGACTACGCCGATCCGCGCGAGATGGTGGTGGTGGGCCATGACCAGACGGCCATGCTGGGTGCAGAAATCTTCAGCGGCAAAACACTCTGGCAGGGCGCCCGCGCAGGTGCGCATCACGGCCATCGATCCGAAGCGAACCCTCCGGCGACGCGGCCCACGGCCTGCAGCTGGATGCCGGCGGTGACGGTGGCAGCAGCGCCCACGCCGGTTGCGGTGGGCCAGACCATCAGCGCTGCCGATTTTGGCCGGCTGGGCTGGAACGCAGCCGGCAACGGGGGCGGCAGCTTCTCCTTCCAGGCGCTGGACCGCGACGGCAACCCCATCACCGGATCCGGCCCGCAGACCATGACCGTGCACGAGTCGCCGGTGGCTCCACCTACACCGGCAACAAGCGGCGAAAATGGCAATACCACCCGCTTCGACGTGGCCGGTGAAAAACAATCACCCGCTGAACACCCCCGCAGCCGTCAGCATGCTGCTTGGCAATGACGACGGGCACCGTGCCGCGTATTTCATGATCATGGACCTGGCGCCAGCCAACGCCCGCAGCGACCGCTCGCTGATGCTGACCGGCGTGACCGGGCCAGGCCAACCGGGTACTGCACGACGGCGACACCATTAGCTGCCGAACACGCCGGGCGCTGAGCTGGAACGCCGTCTCAACGATGGCGGCACCTTCCGCGTGCTGGCGCTGGATGCCGACCAGATTCCGGTCGTTGGCACCGACGGGCTGCCGGTGACACACACCATTGCTATTCACGAACTGCCCAAAACGCCATACTACGAGCCCGGACACCATCCGGCCGCGGCCACGCACGACCAGACCGACGTGGTGTGGTGGATGCCACGGCCTTCCGCGGCAACGACGAGGCCAGCTACCCTGCGCCGGCACAGATTCGCATCGACAGCATCGAAGACGCGGCGGTGCCGGGCACAGCCCGGCTCGTATGTGCTGCGCTACGGCGTTCGCGTGACCTGCACAAACGGCACGGTGCAGGCCAGTGAATCCCGACCAGGTGCGCTGGGATGCCAGCCACAATGAGTGGCGGCCGCATCCCGCTTTACCGCGCTGGATGAACAGGGCGTGGAAAATCCAGAAAAACCCTTACCAGCCCGCGGTCCGCGTCATCGACGTGTCGGAATCTCCCCGTTGCGCCCGAATACCGGCCAGCATGACGGCCCGGGTCCAGCACGACGGCACTCGTGATTTCCGCAGCACCTACCAGAGCCTGCTGGACGGAAACCGGCACTCAGCAAACCGGCTCACATCCGCATCGACAGCGTCTCGCCAGCCGACCCCACGCGTAGCAGCAGCGAAGCCCTGACGCTCACCGTCACTGGCATAACACGGAAAACATCGGTGCCGGCAGGCGTTGGCTGGCCAGCGCCCACTGACCATACCGGCATGCCGATGTCAACAATCGGCGGTACCTTCACCTTCACGGCCCCTGGACAGCAGCCAGCCCATCCTGAACGCCGATGGCAGCGAGGTGCAGAAGACCATCACCATCTCGGAGGACGGGTACATCCGATTATTCGTCTGACGCACCGGTCGCGAAACGCGCCACCGGCACCCCACCCGGACGCCTCCGTGGTGGAAGGCAGCCAGCATGAGCGGGCCCCGGCCGCTATTCGCTTCGACAGCTACACCGAGGCCGATGGCACCACGCCGGGGCATGCCCCGCCCGCATGCGCTGCGAGGCGGCAAGAAGGTTCATCTGAACGACGGGATGTGATTCAGCCCGGAGAATTCCGGCAGTCTGCACTGGGACAGCGCACAACCACGGCGGAAGCTTCACGTTCACAATTGCCGACACGACGGCCAGATGATTCCGGCATGCAGGCGCAGACCGTAACCGTGCGGGAAGCGGGGAAAACTCCAAACCATCCGGCCTCCCAGCCCGTCCAGCTCGTTCCCTACGACGGCACACTGACGCTGCCGGAAAAGACCTTTCGGGCGCCCATGCCACCAGCAAGCCCCATTACGCGCGCATCACCAGCGTAAACCCCTACAAAACGGCAAAGCGCAGGCTCTGATGCTGGACAGCGATGGCTCGAACGGCCCTGATGCGCCCCTGTGCCATTGGGCTGAATCAGACACTCCACAGAGGACACTGAAGCGCGTCACCTGGGATGCATCCACCAACGATGGCGGCACTTTACCTTCGAGGTGCTGGACCATTACAAGAACCCCGTGCCGGGCGTGCCGCTGCAGACCGTGACCGTGGACGAGCTGCCTGCACCACCGGTGTACACGAAGCGAAAACCGATGCAGCACGTGCCGTTCGCGCAGGTGCTGAAAATCGGTGCCGACCATGCCGACATGCTCAACGGCACCAATCGACACAATCGCAAGCTCGCTACATCCGCATCACGAACATCGTGCAGCCGCATGATCTGGACACCAGCCATTCACCGCTGCAGTTGCGGACAACAACGGCACCGGCACGGCGCAGCAGCCCAGACAAACGACGTGATCAAACAGCAGGACTTCGGCAGCTCAGTTCAGACGCCAGCAAGACCGACGGCGGCAGCTTTCACCTTCGAGGTGCTGGACGCCCAGGACCGCGTGATGCACGACCCGCAGGCAGAAGGTCAGCGCATACGGTGAGCATCGATGAGCATGCGGTGGCGGGAAATACGTTAGACCTCGGCGCGCAGCGCGGCAGGCACACAGTGCTACGTCGCCGTAGGGCAACAACACCTATCACCTGGATGAGGCCCGATGTACTCGAAGCGCAGACTCCGCGAGTTGCGGTATTTCGCTGTCTTTTCTCTGAAATCACGGCAGCAGAGGAAACCACCGGTCAACGATTACATCTGGTGGCAGGCCAGCCAGGAAGGCCCCCATGCCTACGAGTTCATCCAGAAAGCCAGCTCGACCCCGGAACAGATGCAGGCACACGCCGCATCACTGGTGGCAAAATCATGTCCATCGAGCAGCCCGGCCGAGCTGGCCTGGATGCAGAGAGTCAGGAACCTCAGCGCCAACGATTTCGGGCGGACAATGACTATTACTCATCGACCATGACGGCGGACGCCAGCCCGGTCACAGCCACGGCTACATCATCGAGTTCGAAAAACCACAGGCATCCGCTGCAACCACGGACGCCAGCAACCCGGATCAGCTCGATCCCGACGCGGGCCTGCTCTGAATGGCAACCATTCTTCCACGGAGCAGCTGCAGCGCCCGAGCTGGGACTCCACGACCAACAGCTGGGGAACCGTCACGTTCCAGCAGTGCAAGGCACCAGCCTGCGTCACAGCGACCAGGATCCCGAGGACAACCATACCGATAAAACGCTCAGCGGGAACCAGTTCGTCGGCTACCCGATCACCCTGTCCTTCAGAGGTCAGTGCCGGGCACCTCCGGGAGACACCTGACCACGCAGGCAGCCAGCGCAGTGTGCGCAGGTGGACGCTGCAGGATCTCGGACACAGGCCCCCACGGACAACGTGCCAGGCCTGAAGAGACCACCGATGCAACCGGGCACGGCTTTTCCTCTGGCACGTGCTGATCCTGACCAGCACCCAGCCTGCTGAACATCTGGCACGGCACCAGCCCGCTGGATGATCCGGCGCATCCGGCACTGGTCTGGAAGTTGGCCACGGGCCTGCGGCTGTCCCGCTTTTTTCGGCCTCGTCCGACGGCTTTTGGACCGGCTGCAGCTCGATCACGTACGGCCAACGCCAGAGAAGCACTGGCGGGATGTGCTGGCCAGCATCACGCCCCATGTGGTAAGCCAGTAAATCACACTGACGACAGGGCAGCGCCAGCCGACCATTCATGCCGGATCTGCTGGCCATTCCTGCGCCGCGCGCGGGATGATGAACATCATAAAAACCATGGCTGCAAAGCCCCTGTTCATCATGAATCCCAACACGTCACATGGTCTTCCAGCATGACGCCGGCCGGCGAAGCGTCCCAGGTCAAGGGGGCTTCGCACCAGCATCAACCGGGCCTGTCCGGTGACCTCGCCCGCCGGCATGCCGCCGCGGTCATCCATGGCAGCCTGCTGGCTGCAACGATGCCATTGCCGTTCGCCAGGGGCTTCCTGGGCGCACGCCGCCCTGGCCGGAACGGACAGGACGAGGACGACCGGGCGTGGCTGGGATGAGGAAAGGACGAACAGGGCGATCCTGTCCAGCATGCGGACGGCCGCGACGACGACGACAGTTGTGCTTGCCCTGCTGGCCGCTCCGGCCGGTGGTGCTGCAGCCGTTCGGCCGGCAGTACCGGCGCGCCGCAGCCATGGGCGCCACAGGCGCTGCGGGTATCGCCAGCACGACGGGAGGTTTCGGGCGCCGTCGCCGCAGGCACGGCCGGCGCCGCCACGGGCATCTCCCCGAGCGCGGCGGCACTGACCCAGACACCGTTGATGCGCGGTGCCGGTGGCTCGGTGGATCTGGTGGCGGCGGCGTTAATTGCGTCGGACAGCCGTTCGACCACCGGCAGCCGCGGCACAATATCATCGCCCACCATCATCAACAACGACACGCCCTCCATCGATCCGGGAAGCACCCAAAACCCGGGAGGAAACGCTCAAAACGGCACTACGCCCTCCCTGTCCCCAGCACAGGCACAGACGATGCATTGCCGGTCCGCCCAGCCGGAACCGCCGGCACATGTATCCCCTGCAGCGGAATACACGACCAATCCTCGCCCACGCCGCGCGCGACCAGGTCACGCCCCTGAAGGCCCAGCTGTTTACCGGCAATGACGACAGCCTGAAACCGGCCGCCGTGCGCATCGACGTATCGAGGCCACGAACGCCGATGGTTCGGTGTCGGTCAGGGCACTGCTCCCGCTGTTGACCCGGACGGATGGCCCCATGAAGCCACCCGGTCAGCGAAGGACAACGGATTTCTGCCGATGATTTCGGCAACCAGTGCTGGGATGCCCACTGCAGCGGACGGCGGCAGACTCGCCCTTCACGCCCGTGGATGCCTGATCGGCGTTGCGCACGGCACGACGTGCGGCAGGTGACGATTTTCGAGCCAGCGCTCGCCACCGGTCATGCCCAGTGATATCGACCCGATCCAGGCCGGTTTGCAGAAAATGGTGAACCTGAGTGACCACCCGAGCACCATCATCGGCAGCGACGCCACCCGCGCCCCGTCGGCCATCCGCATCGACGAACTGGTCGGCAGCGCACCCGCAGGACGGCGCCCAAACGCCGCTGTTCCCGAAAAACGACGAGATGGCTTCGCCGACGCCGGTGACGGCCGGGATGGTCACAATGTCATCCAGGCTGCCGATTTTTCCCGCCTGCGTGGGCGCGGCAAGAGCGATGGCGGCTGGAGTTCATTTTCGAGGCACTCGACGCCCAGGGAGAAGCGCCTTCCCCAACGCAGTCGGGCCAACACCTGGCATCATCTGCGTGCAGATCGATGGAAGATGCCGTGGCCGGTCACACGCGTGACAGGGAGGATTAAGCGTCACAACGCGCTAATGATTCCATCATCACCTGGTTGACGCCCGTACGCCCATGGCCCGGCACCGGAAACGCGCGCGATTCTTCCGGCTGGGTGAGCTATCACGGCCTGGGAGCGTGGCGGCCAGACGCGCATCGTGATGGACGCCGCCACGCCCGGACGGCAAAGGGAAGCCGCGTACGAAATCACTTCGCCACGCCGGCCTGACACTGGAAGAAGCCCAGGCACAGGCCGCGGCCCGGGCGCCAAAACTGTTGACCATCGACTGTTGTGCAGGAGCTGGACTGGCCGCAAAACAGGGTCACCGGATGGCAGGTTTCGGCATTCACAACGAACCCGACAAGGGTACGGACGACACCGACCTGTCCGCATACGCGTACACCACCAGCAGGCTGGGCACGGCCGACGGCACGCCGGAGGCCCAGGGCAGCAACGCGAAGGGCTTTCATCATCGAATACAACGATTACAGTCGCTGCGCCTGCACAGCGCCACCGACTCCGGAAAGTTCGAGTATCTGCACTATCGGCGATGTCCCGTCCAAATCCACGACATGCAACGGCTGACCTGGGACTCGCACCAGAACAACGGCGGCAAGATCTGGCCATCGAACCGGAGCCGCAGGCCGACGATCCCACCCGAAGCCAGCGACAAAAGTCATCGGGTGACGATTGGCTAGCTTCTGAGGAACGCGCGACTCGCCTGGGCACCTACGGTACGTGGGAAGAAGTGCACAACAGGCTAGGTGCGTGCAGCAGTGAGCGCCACCAGCCAGGAAGCGCTCCGCCACGACACAGGCCGATGCGCCGACACGCACGCGGCCGTGGACGCCAGCCAGCTGAACCTCTGAAAGGCACTCAGCGCGCTGCTGGATGATCTGCGGCGTGCACCGCTGGCACTGATCCGAGCGTCGGCGTCGGCCAGGCTGTCGCTGCGATGGTGGCTGGCCTCATCCGGCAACGCCATCGTTCACGTTCACTGGGCACAGCACGGACACAGCCATTTTGTTGCGTATCTAATGACAAATGACACACAGTGCAGCCCCAACCGGACCATTCATGCCGTGAACAATGGCGTCCGGTCGGACAAACTATGGATGATGAATATCCCAAACAACCTCGCTGAAGAGGCCCTGTTCATCATGACTTCATACGCCACGTGATGTCCCCAGCAACACACTGGTGTCAGGCGAGCACGCCCCGCGCAGGGTGGTTCACCCAGAAGCACCGTACTTTATCTGGGTGACGAGCTTTCCGGCATGCAGTGCACAGCGATGGCAGCCTGCTGCGCCGCAGCCGATGCGATTAAGCCGTCCGAAAGTAGTCGACGCAGGCGCACGCCGGCACACGGAGAGGACGGCATGATGAACAGGACGATGCGGCCTCGCCGGCAGGAAGAGCGTGATGAACAGGCAATCCCGTCCATCATCCGGAGCACGACGATGACGACGACCGGTGCGCCGCGTCCTGTCTCCCGCAGGGAAGGCGCAGCAGCATCTCGCCGCTGTCGCCGGCACGGCTGCTGGTACCACGGAGCAGCTGGCCGTTGCCGGAAAGCGTGGCACGGCAGGGTCGGCAGTTGCCGCAGAAGCCACGGCCGCCACAGTGACGGGAGCGGCCGGTGTGGCCAACATCACCGCATCGGATGGCGCTGCTGCAGGCGCGGCGCGCTGGCGCGCGCTGTGCTGCCGGCGCAGCAGGCGCAACCAGCAGTGGCGCGGGCACGGCGGGTGGCGAATCTCTGCCGTCATGGCACAGTGTGCCGCCGGTTCCACATCCACGGGGCGCGGCGGCCGATGCAGCAGGTCTCTGCCGGTTCCCGCTGGCGCAGCAGCAGTGCCACCGCGGCCGATGCTGCAGGTACGGGTGCCGAGGTGCAGCCGGCCGCGCGGCTCCTTCCGGCTCGCCGGCGGCTCGCGCTCCATCCGCTGGTTCTGGCGGTGCTGGCATGCCGCGCCGCCGCAGGTGCTGCAGGTGCCGCAGGCGGCAGCAGCGACCCTCGTCCCGGCCGTGATCATCGGCGCGGCTGCCATCGGAGCCGCGAGGCAAATGTCAGCGACACGTCTTCGCCCTCACACCAGCTCGCCAGGCAGCGGCGCCCCGGCCGTCAACCCGTGGGCAGCTGCAGCCGCGCAGCGTGAACGCGGTGGCATCGCCGTTGTCATCGACAGCCAGCAGGAACCGCTGGCTGCAGGACATAGCCGAAATGGTACTCGGCACTCACGCGATGTAAAGCAGGGCCCGGACGATACCGATCTATCCGGCTATCTGGACGCCAGCAAGCTGGGCGGCCGCACGGTGGTGGAGCTGGCCCCGGCACCAAGGGCTTTACCGTGGAGACACAGCGATTACAAACTCTCGCTGCGGCTGTACAGCGAAAGTGGTCCCAATGATTTCCGTTATGTGCACGAAGGTGAGATCCTGACCAACCGCGAACCGCAGCGTCTGGCCTGATTCGACCCGCAACAACGGCGGTAATTTCCGGATGGCCGAACTGGAACCGAAGGCCGACGATCCCAGCCAACCCAGCGACACCGTCAAGAACGGCTGCCCACATGGGGCTTTTGCAGGAGGCAGCCGCAACGACACCACCGGCACCTGGAAGAGTGGTACCGAAGCAGTGGGCCTGCGCAGCCCGTCCACGACCAGCGGAAAGTCCCTGGGCACACAGCACATCCAGGACGCGCCGGATACCCAGGACGCACCGGCCACGCCTGACACCGGCCCTGCACGATCTGTCGAACGCCGCAGGCACACCGGCTCCCACCGGCGCACACAGGCCGTCACCGAACCCCGGTTCAGCCGATGCGCACACCGCCGGCACCAGCCCCCTGTCCGTGTGGCAGGGCATCAGCCTGCTGGTGGATGATCCGCCGCACCCGTCCCGTAGGCTGTGATCTGACCAGAAAAGCCCACGTAGTGCCATTACGCTTCACCCAGCCCCTCGCCAGGCGAAAGCCGGTGACGACCGGCCTCCCTCCCTGTCGGCAGTGTATTGCGCGGCGACGGGCGGATGCCCCTTTCGGCGCCTTCTGCGCGCCAGCGCAGCAGCCGAAAGGGGTTCCGCCCGGCGCCGGCGCTCCCCACGAAGTGACGAAGTGAAGCGCAGCCCCCACCATGACCACCTACGCCGCTGAACCCCACAGCGCCTTCTTCCGCCGCAACCTGCAGGTCATCGCGTACCGATGGCGGTCGGTCGACCTCGACGCGCTCATCGGCATCCCGCTCACCCCTCGTCGCCATCGACGAAGCCTGGGTACGCCACCAGGGCTACGGCCAGCCGCCGGAGTGGCCCTGCGCCGCTTTTCGCAACCTGCTGATGATGGCGCTGATGGAGCGCGACATCCCGCAGCGAAGCCCCGCTGGAAGAAGTGCTGGGCGCCATCACCCACTGGGCCGAGGTGCTCGTGCGCCATGCCCTGCAGGTGGCCGCCACGGAGCTGCAGAGAGCAGGGTACGCACCCTGCTGGACGCCAGCGGCCGGCCAGCAGGACATGCTGGTGGTGGGCATGGGCAAGCTGGGCGGCGGCGAGCTGAACGTCTCGTCCGACATCGACCTCATCTGCCGTGGCGCGCGATGCCGGCGAAGATCCGCGCTACATGGAGCGCATGGCTGCGCCTGAACCAGCTGCTCTCCAGCGTGACGGCCGACGGCTTCGTGTTTCGCGTGGACACCCGCCTGCGCCCCCATGGCGACGTGGGGCCGCTGATTGCCACGCCGCCGGCACTGGGCAGCTATTTTTCGCGAACAGGGACGCGAGTGGGAGCGCTTTGCGTGGCTCAAGGGTCGCGCGGATCGCGCACACGGGCTGGCTTCGACAGGCACGCGTGCCGACGAGCAGCAGCTGATGCAACAGGTGGTGCCCTCGTGTTCCGGCCGTATCTGGATTTTTCCGGCTTTGCCGCACTGGGCAGGCTGCACGACCTGATCCGCGCCGAAGCCGTGAAAACCGAAACCGCGCCGCGGGGCGACAATGCCGGCTTCGACGTGAAGCGGGACGCGGCGGCATCCGCGAAATCGAATTCTGCGCGCAGATGTTCCAGATCGTGCGCGGTGGGCAGGATCCGTCGCTGCGCGAACGCAGCACCCCCAAAGCCCTGCAGCGGCTGGCCCGCCGCCAGCTGCTGGATGAAGGCGATGTGCAGAAGCTGCTCGATGCCTGGCGGCTGCTGCGCCGGGTGGAGCATGCGCTGCAGTATCAGGAAGATGCACAGACCCACTGGCTTGTCGGACGATGCCCAGCAGCACGCGGCCATTGCCGCCATGCTCGGGCTGGCGGTGAGCGATTTCGATGCCCGGCTGCACACCGCACGCCAGAGCGTGGCAGCCGTGTTCGACGACCTGCTGGCCCCCTCGCGACGCACGGCGCTGCAGGACACCGGTTCACCGCTCGCTCCCCCAGCCAGAGGCATCCGGCCTGCGTCCGCCTCCCCGACATCGTCACCCCGGCCCCCGCCGCGCCGGGCGACGACAGCCTGCGCTGCATCGGGGCGCTGCGCGAGTCGCGCGCCTCACCGCAAGGCCCGCGAAAGCTCGCAGCAGATGGTCGAGCATCTGCTCGCGCAGGCTCTGCATTTCCGGCCCGGGACGGAAGCCTGCAGCCAGGGCACGCTGATCGGGCGGCTCTGCGATTTTCTGGAATCCATTGCCGGGCGCTCGGTGTATCTGGACATGCTCACCCAGCATCCGGAAGCCTTCCTGCACCTGCTGCGGATGATGGCTCAGGCGCGCTGGGCCAGCGACTATCTGCGCAGCCATCCGGTGGTGATCGACGAACTGGCCAGCGGCCAGCTGCTGGAACCACTGGACATCCCCCGCTGGGCGCAGAACCTGCGCGAGCAGCTCGATGCCACCGTGCTGCCCGGCGTGCTGGACGACGATGGCCGCCCTACCCCCGACGTGGAGCGCCAGATGGACGCCATGCGCGAGGCGCACCACGGCGCCGTCTTCCGGCTGCTGGGACAGGATCTGGAAAAACGCCTGACCGTGGAGCATCTGAGCGACGAGCTGAGTGCGCTGGCCGATGCGGTGCTGGAAATCACCCTGGAGCGCTGCTAGTCAACCTGCCGCGCCGGCACCGGCCCGATCCGCGAGTTCTCGGTGACTGCCTCACGGACGGCTGGGCGGCAAGGAGCTTGGCTATTCGTCCGATCTGGACCTGGTGTTCCTGTACGACGACCCGCACGAGGATGCGCCCCGCATCTATGCCCAGCTGGCTCAGCGCATGGCCGGCTGGCTGCAGACCCGCACCGCCGCCGGCACGCTCTTCGAGGGTGGACCTGCGGGCTGCGCCCAATGGCAACGCCGGGCTGCTGGTGTCCACCCAGAACGCCTTCCGCCTCTACCAGAACGAATCGGCCTGGGTGGGGAGCACCAGGCGCTGACCCGCGCGCCATGCGGCTGGCAGCCCGCGCATCGGCGCTGTGAAATCGAGCAGCTGCGCAGCGACATCCCTGTCGCAGCGCCGCGTACTGGGCACGCTGTCGGCCGAGATCCGCGGCATGCGCCAGAAGATGCACGACGGCCACCCCAACAAAACGGGGCTCTTCGACCTCAAGCACGACGCCGGCGGCATGGTGGACATCGAGTTCATGGTGCAGTTCCTGGTGCTGGCGTGACAGCCACGACCACCCCGAACTGATCGAGAACAGGGCAACATCGAGCTGCTGCGCCGCGCAGCAGCGGCCGAGCTGATCACGGCGGACGAGGCCCGCAGCGTGGGAGATGCCTACCGCCGCTACCGCCAGCTGCAGCACGAGATCCGCCTCAACGATGCCGAACGCGCCCGCGTGCCGCACGCCACCGTGGCGGCGGAGGCCGAGGCCGTGCGGGCGCTGTGGCAGAAGCTGCTGCCGGGGCATGCCCTGAGCACGGCGCGTGTCATGGCCCCCGCACGCTGCCGGGGATGCGACAGACTGCACCCCGTGACGCCCCGCTGCTAGAATGGTTTCCCTTTTGATCACTATTCTTCAGAGCGAAGGAGCCTGACGGCGCCGTTCATGGCCCGGCCCACGGAGGCCACGGCCCACGGACCCCTGCTTTTTCAGCCGACGTCCGCCCGCCCCGCCCTGTCGTGGAGAGGAACAATCATGTCAATGGCAGACCGTGACGGAAAAATCTGGTTCGATGGCAAGCTCATCGACTGGCGGGACGCGAAGATCCACGTGCTGACCCACAGCCCTGCACTACGGGCTGAGCGTGTTCGAGGGCGTGCGCGCTCACGACACCGACATCGGCACCGCCATCTTCCGCCTGCCCGAGCACACCCGCCGCCCTGCTGAATTCGGCCAAGATCTTCCAGATGGCCGTGCCCTTCGGCGCCGAAGAGCTGGAAGAGGCCCAGAAGGCCGTCGTGCGCGAGAAATGGCCTGGACAGCTGCTGCCTGCGCCCGCCGATCTGGCTGGGCGACGACAAGCTGGGCGTGTCGCCGCGCGGCGTGAAGGTACACGTGATGATCGCCGCCTGGCCGTGGGGTGCCTATCTGGGTGAAGACGGCATCAACAAGGGCATCCGCGTCAAGACTTCCTCCTTCACCCGCCACCCGTCAACATCTCGATGGTGCGCGCCAGGCCGGTGGGTCATTACATCAACTCGATCCTGGCCAACAACGAGGCCCCTGGCCGACGGCTACGACGAGGCTATGCTGCTCGACACCGAAGGGCTGTGTGTCGGAAGGCTCGGGCGAGAACATCTTCATCGTCAGCAGGGCAAGCTGTACACGCCGGATCCTTGCCTCCCCGCCTCGACGGCATCACCCGCGACTCGCTGCTGACGCTGGCCCGTGACATGGGCATCGAAACCCGCGAGAAAGCGCATCACCCGCGACGAGGTCTACTGCGCCGACGAGGTGTTCTTCACCGGCACCGCCGCCGAGGTTACCCCCGATCCGCGAGGTGGACAACCGCGCGATCGGCACCGGCATCCGCGGCCCCGTCACCACGAAGCTGCAGGCGGCCTTCTTCGACGTGGTCAAGGGCAAAAACCCGGCCTACCGTCACTGGCTGCAGCCGGTCAACGGCTGACCACCCAGCCAGCGACCTGCTGGTGCCTCGCCATTACGCCCGTGCCGGCACGCCTCCCTTCCACGTTGCATGCCACCACATGCCGCGGTATCGCAGTGCCGCCCGCCGGAAAGCCAGCACAGCCGGCACGGGCAGCGATAACATCACGGACTGAGCCTTCCCTGCGGGAAGGCGCCGATCCATTCACCCTGGGTGTCCCGATGAATCAACCATCTTCCCAGAACGTGGCCGTCGAGCTGGACGCCTCCGACCTGCCACTGTTCTGTCCCAACCCGCACATGACGCTGCGCACGGCCCATCCGCGCGTATTTCTGGACATTGCCCACGAGGGCCAGGCCCGATGTCCGTACTGCAGCACCCTGTACAAGCTCAAGCCCGGCACGAAGCTGCCCGCCGGACACTGAGCCGGCCGGGTGCCGGGCCGGGCTGCACGGCACAGGGTGCCTCCGGGCCGGACCAGCCCTCGCACGTCCTGTCCTTTCCCCTGCCCTACTCCCTTTCACGACTCGCCCTCATGACCCCAGACGCCTTTCTCCATCACAGCGCCAGCACCGCCCAGGAAACCCTACTATCAGGCCCTGGTCGATGCCGATCTGGACGCGCTGATGTCGGTCTGGGTCAATGACGATGCCGTGCTGTGCATCCTGCCCTCCGGCGAGCGGCTTTCGGGGCTGGATGCCATCCGCGACACCCACGAGGACGTGTTCGAGCACGGCGGCGTGCGCGTGACCTGGCACGAGCTGCAGTCGTTCGAGACCGCCACCGTGTCGGTGCACCACGTGATCGAGCAGTTCGACTTCGACCCGCCCAACGAGGCCCCGCAGCGCTTTCTGGCCTACGCCACCAATGTGTTCCTGCGCACGCCCGAGGGCTGGCAGCTGATGCTGCACCACGCCTCGCAGGCCGGCGACGAAATCGAACTGACCACGCTGGCCCCGGTGCAGCTGCACTGAACTCGTAGCACCAGCCCATCGCCCGCGCCGGCAAGGCGGTCTGGGCTATGCGGGTTTGGCAGCGCCTTCCGGCGTTTCCGGCTATGATCGCGCGATTGCCAGATCGACGCGGAGACGTTCTGTGACCCTTCGTTTTGACCCACAAACCGCTGGCCGGCGCCGTGACGCTGGCCTGCGCGGGCGCTTTGCCCAGGCCGCCACCCTCACCATTTCCTGTGGCACCGTCGGCCAGGACTACGACAGCTGCAAGCGCCCTGACCGACGAGATGGGCCCGCAAGACGGGCAACACCGTCCAGCTGCTGTCCATCCCCAATTCGAGTACCGAGATTCTCGATCTCTACAAGAAAATGTTCGCCAGCCACGCCGCCGACGTGGACGTGGTGATCGTGGATGCGGTCTGGCCGGCCCAGATCGGCGAACACCCGCTGGACCTGGAAGGAAGCCGCCAGCGACGAGGTGAAGAAGCACTTCCCGGCCCTCATCCAGAATCAACACCGTGCACGAACGGCTGGTGGCCCTGCCCTGGTTTGCCGACGTGGGCCTGCTCTACTACCGCAAGGACCTGCTGGACAAATACCAGCAGCCCGTGCTCAAGACCTGGGAGGAATTCACCCATGCCGCCCGCGTGGTGCAGGAGGGCGAACGCCAGGGCGGCCGGGCCGATTTCAGCGGCTGTGTCTCGGGAGGGCAAGGCCTATGAGGGCCTGACCTGCAATGCCCTCGAATGGGTGCACAGCGACGGCGGCGGCACCTTCGTGGACAACGCCACCGGCCAGATCAGCATCGACGTGGCCAAAACCGGCGGCGCCTTCGACCGCGCGGCCCAGTGGGGGGCACCATCTCCCCGAAAAACCGTGCTGGGCTTTGGCGAGGAAGAAGCCCGCAGCGTGTTCCAGAACGGCAATGCCGCCTTCATGCGCAACTGGCACTACGTGTGGGACCTGCTGCAGGGCGCCGACAGCCGCGTGAAGGACAAGGTGGGCGTGGCGCTGCTGCCGGCCGGCGAGGCGGGCCAGAGCGCCACCCTGGGCGGCTGGCAGCTGGGCGTATCGAAATATTCGCGCCACCAGAAACAGGCCACCGAGCTGGTGATGTACCTGACCAGCGAAAAATCCAGAAACGCCGGGCCATCGAGGGCGCCTACATGCCCACGTACCCGGCACTGTATCGCGACAGCGAGGTCAGGCCTCCTCGCCCTTCTTCGGCGAACTGCATGACGTGCTGGAAAAAGGCCGTGCCACGCCCGCCGCCATCACCGCCGCCCGCCATAACGTTGTCAGCGCCAGCATCTGGGATGCTGCCCATGAGGTACTGAAGGGCCAGGCCCGGGGCGAGGAAGCCGCCAAAAAGCTGAAGGATGACCTGTCGCGCCTGAAGGGAGAACAATGGTGAGCGAAACCGTACCCGACAAGACCCCGCCACCCGCCGCGGATGCCCCGCTGTCACGGACACGGCACCAGTGGCCAGCGCCACGCCCACGGCCTCCGCAACGCCAAAGGCCGCTGTAGCGGTATCTGGCGGCACGAATCCGTCTGCAGACCGTGCGCCCAACGATGAATGGTGGCGTGGCGGTGTCATCTACCAGATCTACCCGCGCAGCTATCATGGACAGCCGCGGCGATGGCGTGGGCGATCTGAACGGCATCACCCGAGGCTGGACTCATGTGGCGAAGCTGGGCGTGGACGGCATCTGGCTCGCCCTTCTTCAAAAGCCCGATGCACGACTTCGGCTACGACGTGTCGGACTACCGCGACGTGGACCCGATGTTCGGCACCCTGGACGATTTTTCGGGCGCTGGTGGCACGTGCGCACGAACTGGGGCTGAAGGTCATCATCGACCAGGTGCTGTCGCACACGTCCGAAGAACACCCGTGGTTCGTGGAAAGCCGCCAGAGCCGGAAAAACCCGAAAGCCGACTGGCATGTGTGGGCCGATGCCAAACCTGACGGTTCGCCACCAAACAACTGGCAGTCGGTATTCGGCGGCAGTGCCTGGCGCTGGAACACCCGGCGGATGCAGTATTACCTGCACACTTTCCTGCCCAGCCAGCCGGACCTGAACTTTCACAACAGGAAGGTGCAGGACGCGCTGCTGGCCGACATGCGTTTCTGGCTGGAGCTGGGTGTGGATGGCTTTCGGCTGGATACGGTGAACTACTACTTCCACAACCCGTCGCTGAAGGACAACCCGGCCATCCGCCGCGACGAGGAGCACGACCCGGGGCTGGGCATCGTCAACCCGTACAGCTGGCAGAAACACGTCTACGACAAGACCCAGCCGGAGAACATCCCGTTCCTGCAGCGCATGCGCCGGCTGCTGGACCGCTACCCCAACACCACGCTGGTGGGCGAAGTGGGTGACGACCATGCCCTGCAGGTGATTGCCGAATACACCCGCGGCGGCGACCGGCTGCACATGGCCTACAGCTTCGACCTGCTCAACGAGCATCGCACGGCCGGGTACCTGCACGGCGTGTTTGCAAAGTTCGGGCGCATCGTGAAGGACGGCTGGCCGTCGTGGGCCATTTCGAACCACGATGTGCAGCGGGTGCGGACCCGGTGGGGAGAAGCCGCCGGGCCGGACGACCGGCTGATCCGCCTGGCCGCCGCCCTGCAGATGACCTTGCGTGGCACCCCGTGCATCTATCAGGGCGACGAGCTGGGCCTGCCTGAGGCCGACCTGTCCTTCGACCAGCTGCGTGACCCCTATGGCATTCGCATGTGGCCGGAATTCAAGGGGCGCGACGGCTGCCGCACCCCCTTTCCGTGGAAAAAGCGGGGCCCCAACGCCGGGTTTTCGAAAGCGCGCAAGACCTGGCTGCCGGTACCCGATGAACACCGCGAACTGGCCGTGGACCAGCAGGAACGCGATCCACAGTCGATGCTGCGCTTCTATCGCCAGCTGCTGGCCTGGCGCCGCACGCATCCCGGCGCTGATCACCGGCAGCCTGAAACTGCTGCCGTCGCATCCGCAGATCGTGGCGTTCGAGCGGCGGCTGGAGACGGGAGCCATGCCCGGGTCCGGTTCCAGGTCCAGCGCGCTGCCGCAGCATCCAGCCTGCCGGCACGTCACCACGGTGATGCTGCCCTGCAGAAACGTCCGACAGGCGCACGGTCTCCCCGTACAGATCTGCAACCGGTGCAGGACGCACTGCTGTGCGTGTTCAACTTCGGTGCAGAACCCGCCACGCTGACGCTGCCGCGCGGCTGGAAAGGCGCCCGCGGATACCGGGTGCGGGCTGGAGAGAGCCGAGGTTCGGGATGGGGAGGCTGATGCTGGCGCCGTGGGAAGGGGCTGTGCTGAATCGCGAGCCGGAATTGGCAGGCCATTTGTTGGCAGGCCGTTGACAAGAGAAAGCGGTGAAACGCCCTGACCGACTGGATCGTTCTACTTCTGAGCGTGATCAAAAACTGGAGGATTACCGGCACATCAATTGTGCTATGCGGTCCTGCTGATCCAGGCCCTACGCGCCATCGGTTCTCCCCCTGCTCCTGCAGCAGCGCCGCCTCGGTCTCGCGCAGTTTGGCATCGGCAATCGAGCCGTTGTAGAAGTCCAGATCGCCTGCGTTGCGGGCCAGGCGCAGCTGCTCGATGGCTGGCTGCAGGTAGCCCAGCACCGATAGCCCTCGGCGGCAGACAGGTGTGACATGCCCCTTCGCCCTTGGCCATGTAGGCTTTCGCCCAGCATGCGCCACATGTCGGCATCGCTCTTGTAGAGGCGGGTTTCGTTGCGCAGCAGGGCAATGGATTCGTCCCACTTCTTCGCGGCGTTGAGTACCTCGGCGCGCTGGCGCAGCAATGCCCGGGCATTGGGAAATGCCTTGACGGCCGCGGCCGATCCCTCATCGGCCTGGGTTACGCGGCCGGCGGCCAGCTGGCTGGCAATGCGCAGGCGGGCAATGTAGGGATGTGGCTTGCCGATAAGCTTTTCGGCCTCGTCCAGCGCATGTTCGGTAGCCATGGCATCGTGGCGGATGAAGGCGCCATTGGCCAGGCCAAACCAGCTGGCGGGGTCTTTCTTTCCGCCTTCGGTTTTCAGCTGGGCCTGGAAGTAGCGGCGCACCTCGTTCTGGTCTTCCACGCCGTCGGCGCTGATGGCGCGGGCACGGGCACGGACCAGCCGGAATTCCAGGGAATCGGCCGGCGGGCGCGCCGTGGCGGCCAGCTGCTGGATGCGCAGCTTGAGATCGTTGATGCGCTCGGCTGCGACGGGGTGGGTGCGCAGGTAGGCGGTGGTGTCGCCGCCCTCGTTGAAGCGGTTCTGCTTCTGCAGGCGCCCGAAGAAGGTGGGCGCGCCGTTGACATCGAAGCCGGCCTCGCGCATGACCCGCAGACCGATGCGGTCGGCCTTCGCGCTCGGCATCCCGCGAGAAGGACAGGATGGAGCGGGTGGCCAGCGAATCGCCCAGGGCGATTGCCCCCACACCGGCATCGGGGTTGTTGCGGATGGCCAGGGCACCCATCACCATGCCGGCCATGGCCAGCATGCTGGCATGCTTCTGGTTCTTGAGCATGCGGGCAATGTGATGCTGGGTGACGTGGCCCATCTCGTGGCCCATCACGCTGGCCAGCTCGGATTCACTGCCAGCGGCGGCCAGCAGGCCGGTATGCACGCCGATGTGCCCTGCCCGGCAGGGCGAAGGCGTTGATGCTGGGGTCGCGGACGATGAAGAATTCGAAGGGCTGGCCGCGTGCCGGCGCCGATGCCGGTGAGGCGGGTCGCCGAAGCGGTTGATGAAGTCGGTGAGTTCGGCATCGTCGTAGACGCTGCCGTCGGCGCGCAGTTCGCGCATGACCGAATCGCCCAGTTTGCGTTCGGCGGTGGCGGAGAGTTCGTCACCGTCGGCCGAGCCGAGGTCGGCAGGCGTTCGATCTGGGGCCCAGGCGCCGGTGGGGGCCAAGCGTAACCAGCAGGAGGCGGTCGCAGGGCCCCCAGGTGACGGCGCCAGCGACGCCGGTGCCGCAGGCCCCGCATGCCTCGCAGGGCAGCGGGACGTGACTGGCTGGCTTTGGACGGCCTCATCGGGAACCCTCTGGCAAAGTGTGGGTTACAGGAGAACGGTTGGGGCGCGCTGCCGGCCGACACCGCCCCACCCTGCTATGATGGCACGATGAATGATCTGACGCATTTCGACGCACAGGGCCAGGCCCACATGGTGGATGTGGGCGACAAGGCCGAAACCCGCCGCGTGGCCGTGCCGAGGGATGGATTCGCATGCAGCCGGGCACGCTGGCCCGCATCCGGCAGGGTACCGCGGCCAAGGGGGACGTGTTGGCGTGGGCCTCGACTGATGGCCATCATGGCCGCCAAGCGTACGGCCGACCTGATCCCGCCTGCACACCCCATTGCGCTGTCACGGGTGGCGGCCGACTTTGCCCTGGACGAGGCCGGCAGCCGGGTACGCTGGCGAGGTGCGCACCGAATGCACGGGCCGCACCGGCGTGGAAATGGAAGCCCTGACTGCCGTCAGGTGGGGCTGCTCACCATCTACGACATGTGCAAGGCGGTTGACCGGGGCATGGTGATGGAAGGGTGCGGCTGCTGGAAAAACACGGCGGCAAGTCGGATTACCGGGCAAACGGTCAGCCGGTTGACCATCATTTCTGTCGCTGCGTGGCCGCAGGAAAACACGCCCGAATCAGCGCGTGCCATGGACGCGCTCGCCTCCGCACCTCCGCTGGTTCGTACAGGACGAGGACAGAACACCAGGACGAGGCGTCAGAACTGCAGGACGAGGCAGTAGCACCGCAGAATCCTGCACTGACGCACACCGCTCAGAACAGCATCGTCGCCAGCCCCAGGAAGATCGCTGAAGCCCAGGCCGTCGGTGGAGAAGGTCAGCAGCACGGAGGATCCCAGTGCCGGGTCACGGCCCAGCCGGTCGAGCGCGAAGGGCACGATCACGCCCAGCAGTGCACCGATCAGCAGGTTGAGCAGAATGGCCACCGCCATGGCCACGCCCAGCAGGGTGGCGGCCTTGCTGTCGTGATACAGCGCCCAGGTGGCACAACCGGCCACCAGCCCCAGACCACGCCGTTGAGCAGGGCCACGGTGAGTTCCTTGCGCAGCAGGCGGCCGAAGTTGCTGCCGGTGATCTGTCCCTGCGCCAGTGAGCGAATCATCAGCGCCATGGTCTGGTTGCCGGAGTTGCCGGCCAGACCGGCCACGATGGGCATGAGGGTGGCCAGTGCCACCACCTTCTCGATGGTGCCATCGAAAATACCGATGACGCGCGAGGCGAGAAAGGCCGTCACCAGATTGACGGCCAGCCACAGCCAGCGGTTGGTGGGCCGACCGCCAGACGGAACCGAACAGGTCTTCCTCGTCGCGCAGACCGGGCCTCGATTGAGGGCATCGGCGTCGCTTTCCTCGCGGATCACGTCCACCACCTCGTCGATGGTGAGACGCCCGATCAGCTGTGGTGCGGGTCCACCACCGGGGCGGAAATCAGGTCATAGCGCTCGAAGGCCTGGGCGGCCTCGCCCACTTCGTCGTCGGCATCGAGCGAGAGCACGTCACGGTGTATGACGGCCGACACTTCGGTGTCGGGCTCGTTGATCAGCACCTGTTCGATGGACAGGCTGCCCATCAGGATGCCGTTGCGGTCCACCACGAACACCCTGATCGGTGTGCTGCGGCAGTTCGTCGAAGCGGCGCAGATAGCGCAGCACCACTTCCAGCGTCACGTCCTCGCGCACACGCACGAATTCGAAGTCCATGCGCGCGCCCACCGAATCGTCGGGGTACGACATGGCGGTGCGAAGCTGTTCGCGCTCTTCGGGCGTCAGCTCGTGCTGGACCTTTTCCACCACGGCGGGCGGCAGGTGCTCAGCCAGATCGGCCACGTCGTCGGCGTCGAGGTCCTTGACGGCGGCCACCAGCTCGGCCTCGGTCATCGAGTCGATCAGGGCCTCGCGCACCGGCTCGGACACTTCCAGCAGCACGGCGCCATCGACTTCACGCTTGACCGAATCCCAGACCAGACGGCGTTCGTCCGGCGGCAGGGCCTCCAGCACATAGGCGATGTCGGCCGCGTGCAGGCTGGCCAGCGCGCTCGCGCAGCTGGGTCAGGTAGATGTTGCCCTCGGTTCGCGGACGGGCTCGTCAGCATCCGCGGTGTCGTCCGTGCCGGCTTGCGCCGGCACCGGCACCTGCACCGCTGCCTGCGCCGGCATCGGCTGCCGTGCTGCCGGCCATGCCCGCGCCGGACTGTTCCCTGGCGCTCTCGCCGGTGCCTGATGCCATCGGCCGCCTCCCCGCTCTGCTGGCGGTCTGCGTGGGCGCCGGTCTGCGCATCCGTTTCACGCGCATCCCCATCGTCCCGGTTGCCGATGGTCCCGCTCATCCCGGCTGCCGGTTTTGCCGTCGGCCCGGTTTTTCGTCCCTGCTGCCGGTCTTTCCATCGGCCCTGCCCTCGCCCTTGCGTTTGGCGGGAGGCTGCTGCTGGACGGACTCGGGGTAGTAGCGCGCCGTGTCGAGCGCGAAGGCGTAGCGCTCGAGCAGCAGCTGTACTTCGGCCAGGGCGTGCTGGGCCTCTCGGCGTCACGCGGCACCACATTGACCTGCGGGGCCGGCACGGCGGTTCGGGTTCGGCAGCCGCGGTTGCAGGCTCGCTGGACGAAGCCGGCTCATCGCCGGCTGGGCCGACGGTGGGCGCCGGGCTGACCGCAATGACACCATTGCCAGCATCACCCCTTCGGTCCCGGCAGGAGACCCCTGCCCGTCAGCCGCGGACGGGCCAGCAGGCGCTGGGCTGGCTACCGCGCCCGTCCCTCTTCAGCCGGAGAAGAGGACGCGGCATCTGCGCTCGCTCTGTGCGGCAATGGCGGCCACGGCCGCCACGGCCAGATCGGGTACGACATCGCCCTTCACGGCATCCGGCGTATGCCCAGCCACCCCGTGAGCGGCCGGCGTGTGCAGAAGCCGCAGGAGCGTCCGGCGTGTGTCCAACCGCCCGGGTGCGGCCGGTATGCAGCCCGGCCGCGTCAGGAACAGCCGGCACACCCGCAGGCTGTTCGGCAGCCACGGCGGGTTGCGCATCGGTGCGCGGCCCGGTTTCGGCAGAATCTGGCAACGAGGCAGCGGCCGGCCGCGGATCGACGGGTGACGTGTTCATGGTGCGCACTCGCACGGACGGGGCCCACGCCGCTGGCCACGGACAGGCAGCCGGCATGGGGGGCAGATGAAGGGGAATGCTGGGCGACAAAGGCACGCGGCCCGGGCAGCACCCGGCCCGGTGAGCGGCCCCCGGCGCTACCGGGGCGGCCCGCTCAAAGGGGGTTTCGCGGAGGCGAAGAATCCATGACACGCTCCGGCCCGGCGGGCCGGTTTCGCGGGAAGGCGCCGCAGGGAAGTGCACCCGGCCGGCAGGGCCGGCAAGGCGAAAAACGGACATGGCGTATTGCGCGCGGGGCGATGGTAGCGCATTGGGCGCGCGGCTGCATGGGTGTATCTGAAAAAATGGAATGCCCGCCCTGTTCGCCAGGCAGTTTTACCCCGGCGCGTGCCCTTGCAGCAGCTAGCCAGCACTGGGGCCATATCGGGCATCACGCCACGCCAGATGCGAAAACTCGGCGGCCTGCCCCACCAGCATACCCAGACTATCGCTGTGCTGCGGCGACGCCGGCAGCGGCGGCCTGCTGCAGAAAGGGTGTCGGGTCTTTGGCGTAGATGCAGTCGTAGGCCAGACGGCAGCCGGCAAACAGCGCGGGATTCAGGGCCGGACCGTCACCATGCAGGCCGGCGGAGGTGGCGTTGATCAGCACGTCGGCCGCGGGCGCATCGGCCAGCGCCACGGCTTCGATGCGGCGAGGCTGGCACGCCTGCGCCCGTTGCACCCAGGGGCAGGGCTGCCAGACAGGCATTCACATCATCGGCCAGCTGCTGCGCGCGGGCCACCGTACGGTTGGCCACCACCAGCTGGGACACACCGGCCTGCAGCAGCGGCAGCATCAGGCCCCGGGCTGCGCCACCGGCCCCCAGCACGGTCACGCGCAGACCCGCCAGCGAAACGCCCAGTCGCAGCTGGATGTCGTTGACGAGCCCTGCACCATCGGTGTTGTCGGCCATGATCTGCCCGTCCACGAAGCTCAGCGTGTTGGCGGCGCCCGCCACCCCGGCCCGCGGGCTGCGCACATCGGCCAGCCGGAAGGCAGCCTCTTGAAGGGCAGCGTGACGTTGGCCCCTTGCCCGCCCCTCCTCCAGAAAGAAATGGCGCATGGCTGCTTCAAAGGCATCCGCCGGTTCGGTATCGATCAGCCGCCGCTCATAGCGGATGTGCTGCCCGGTCCGGGCAGCAAAGGCGGCGTGGATTTTCGGGCGAGCGGCTGTGGGCAATGGGGTTGCCGACGACGAGATAGCGGTCGGGGCGGCAGTGCCAGGGGCTGGCAGCGGCTGCGTCGGCAGTGGCGGCTGCGGCAGCATTGGCATTGGCGGTGGCAGCAAACCGCAGCAGCAGAGGGACCGCAGGCGTGGCGGTCAAGGGGCAGAATGCGTCGCGAACGGAGCCTCATGGCCGGTAACCGGCACCCTGCATGTGCGGTACCGGTGAGGAAAAACGGCGCCACCATGGCGCCGTTTTTCATTGTGCCAGAGCCCGAAGGATCTCCCGTGCCGAACCCACCGCGCACACGCTGCCCCCTGCGACCCTGTCAGGAGCCCGCGCATTTTTCGTGCCGGCCCCGGCCAGAAACCGGAGAGGCCCGTGCAGGCCCCCGACTCACTTGCTCTGTTTGGCCGACGCGGTCTGCAGGCTGCCGTTGGTGAAGGTCCAGGTGCGGACGATCTGCAGGATATCGCCGTCCTTGCGCATGTCGGCGGTGAATGCGTCGTACGGGGCGCCGGCCAGCACTGATTTCTTCACCTTGCGGTTGAGCACGTCGAAGCGGGATTTCTTGTTGATCAGCACGTCCACCACATTGCCATATTTGTCCAGCTCGACGGTGACGGTGAGTGCATCGTACATCTTGCCGCGCGCCTCTTCGGGGAAGCGCTCGGTGCCGATTTTTTTCGATGCGGTCAGCCCAGGCATTCACGTAGCGGGCATAGTTGACGCCGGTGGCGTTCACGCCGTAGGTGAGGCGCTTTGGGGCGCTTGGCGTAGTCTTCCAGCTGGCGGTCGATCTGCGCCTGCATGCGGGCGATCTGCTGCTTCAGCGCTTCCTGCTCGCTGCGGTCGGCCGTTTTGGCGTCGGGCTGTGGCCTGCTCTGCGGCGTGGACTCGTTGTCGTTGTTCAGCGCCAGCAGTCGCTGCTGCTCGGCCCCAGCTGCTGGATGCGCGCCCTGCTGCGCCTGCAGGGTGTCGCCGTCGCGGTTCTGCGCCGAGGCGGGCAGCGGCGACCGGGCACGACCCTTGTCGTGGTCGCCGCCGGCCTCGCTGTTGACCTGGGCCAGCACCTCGGCTTTCACCGGCTTGGCCTGGGTGGAGGCGTTGAGCAGCACCACTTCCAGCTGCGATTCGGCAGGCAGGAAGCGGTTCGGGTCGGCCGCGGTGAAGCGGACCGCCAGCATGGCACCGTGCACGATCAGCGATGCAACGATGCCGACCGTGAGCGGGTCCATCCGGTTGAGGGCACGAAACCATGGCGTAGCAGCAGCGGCCATTTGGGCAAATCACTCCGTATCGATCGAATCCACGGCAGGCTGCGGGGAACCGGCGTCCGGACCGGGGGCCGCCTCGGCCCCGACGGGGTCGGAGTCGTGCGGATCGGCCAGCAGCCGGACGGCACGCGCCTGGACGGTGAGGTCCAGTTCGTCCCATTCCAGCAGGTCTCACCAGCAGGGGCTGGCCGGCACTCATCGGCGGCAGGCCCGTAACCCTGAAAAATACAGCGGGGGCGTCGGCCAGCCGCACGGTCTCGTCGCGGATGGCCACGGCCTGGAAACGTTTTTCGGGCTGCTGCGCCACCCAGCGCAGGCACCAGTAACGCTCCATTGTCTGCTGATATTCGCCCACCGTGCCATAGCGTGCCTCGAAAGCAGACACGATGGCATAGAGGGATGTGTCATTCATGGTGAAAGCGGCACTTCCGCCTCCAGCACCGCCACCAGCTGCATCTGGTTGATGAGGTCCACGTAGCGGCGCAGCGGCGAGGTGCTCCATGCATACTGCGGCACGCCCAGCCCCTGGTGGATGGCGGGGTGGTGGACATCTTCACGCGGCCGAAATTCTGCGAGCGGTACAGGCCCGAGACGGCATGGTCGGCCAGCAGCCGGCCCCAGCGCGAGTTGGCCAGAATGGCCATCTCGGCCACGATGCGGTCGAAGGGCAGTCGCGGCGGCGCGGAATGATGTCGACGCTCGCCGTCGATGCGGAAGGTGAAGTCGGTGCGCGAGCGCTGCTCGGGCCGGCCACGCACCCGGTCACGCTCGGCCGACAGCACCAGCGTGAAGCGCCACAGCAGGCGGAAGGCATCGGCAAAGGGCAGCCCTGCCAGCGGATCGGGCTCGCTGGGCGCCGGCCGGGCCTCGAGCTGGGCCTCGGTGTCGAAGGGTTCCAGCTCGTCGTGGCGGATGTTGCGCGCCACGCGGATGCGGTCCACCTGGCTGAACTCGTTGGCGATCTGCAGCGTCTCGACGTTGATGTCCAGATACAGCGACAGCGCCGGCCGCACCGTGCCCTCGTCCAGCGAAGCTGCGCACCACGCTTTCGGGCAGCATGGTGATCTTGGCGCCGGGGCTGTAGACGGTGGTCATGCGCTCGCGCGCCACCTGGTCCACGGCATCGGCCGGGTGGATGCCCAGCGCCGGGGCGGCAATGTGCACGCCGATGCGTGCCAGCCCGTCGTCGAGCCACTGCACCGACAGGGCAGTCGTCGATTTCGGTGGTGCTGAATCGTCGATGGAGAAAGCCTCGACCGGGCTTTCCGGCAGATGGTCCAGCGCGGGCGGCTGGAACTCGGGCCAGCGCCGCCGGAAACCCCGTACCGGCGGGAAAATGCGAACGCAAAAAGCGCTGTTCGTGCACGGCCCGCGCACCGGGCAGCGCCCCCACCTTCAGCAGCAGGCGCTCGGGCGACAAGCCGGTCTGCTGGCAGGCCAGATCGAGCGCGCGCCAGGCCACCGACTGCTTGTCGGCCCCCACGAGCAGGTCGGGCACGTGGGCGGCAATGACGGGCGGCAGCCGGCCGGCCTCGAGATCGGCGGCCAGCTGGCGGATTTCCTCTTCCTGCAGGCGCTTGCGCTCGATGGCGGCAAGCGCGGCCTTCAGCGTGTCGGGCTGCGCGGGGCGATAGCGGCCACGACCCTGCGGTAGAAATACACCGGCATGCTATGCAGGCGCATCAGCATGGCGGTCTGCTGCACGACGGAGGGTTTTTCGCCGTAATACTCGTCCACCAGCAGCTGGTAGTCGAATTCTTCCTGCGGGGCCACTTCCCCACAGAAAATCGATGTCGATGTTCTCGGCTTCCTGCAGGGCCTCGGCCAGCATCTCGGCTGGCCGGGCGCGTCGAAGCGCAGCATCACAGTGCCCTGCTTGACCTTGACGCGCTTGCCGGTGGGCAGCTCCACCCTGCAGGCTGGCGCCGGCGTCTTGCAGAATGGTGCCCGTCTTGAACTGACCGGCCTCCTCGAATAGCAGATGGTGTTGACTCATTGACGGGAATGTTGGGGGCGGTCCGCGCCTGGCCGCCGCAGAGGAATCTGCGACGTGCGCGGGTGCTGCTGCGCCGTTGCATGGCAGAGCGCGTGACGGACTCGTTCGTCCCCGCGCTCCGGACAGGCGAACCATTATACGGGCCGCCCCAGCGGGAACCGAACGGCCTGCAACCCCCTTTTCGGGCGCTTGCAGGGCCGGACCGGCGCCCGGTCCCACGGGGTCTGACAGGCAACGGCAGGCGGCTCGCCCTTTCCCGGTGAGGGCCGGAAAGTGATGATCGCCGTGCCCGCGCGTCCTGTGGTCGCAACGCCGACGAACGGCGCCGCACTGCGGATGGGTTACGGGGCTGTCTGGCGGGGCAGACAGGAAGCCACAGAGGACGAATCAGCGTGTATCCAGCATCATCGCCCCTGCAACCCCGCCAGCAGCCGACTGTGGATGCCGCCGAAGCCGCCGTTGCTCATCACCAGAATCTGGTCACCCGGGCGGGCTGCCGCCAGAATGGCCGCTTTCCAGTTCGGGCATGGTCCGGAACACCCTGCCCGGTCACCCAGGGGCGCCAGCACCGATTCGGCATCCCAGTCCACGCCGCCGGCGTAACAGAAGACCCGATCGGCATCCTGCAGGCTGCCGGGCAGCAGGTCCTTCATGGTGCCGGTACGCATGGTGTTGAGCGGGGCTCCAGCACGGCCAGCAGGCGGCCTGTGGCGGATGCCGACGCCTGCATGCGTGCCCGCAACCCGGCGATGGTGGTGGCGATGGCGGTGGGATGGTGGGCAAAATCGTCGATGACGGTCACGCCGCTGACCGTGCCGCGCACCTCCAGCCGGCGACGCACGCCCCTGAAAGCGGGCCAGTGCCGCAATGGATTCGGCCGGCGTGATGCCGATGTGTTCGGCCGCCGCAATGGCCGCAAGCGCATTGGCCCGGTTGTGGGCACCGGCCAGCGGCAGGCGCACCGTGCCGAGATTGTCATCGCCGCGCATCAGCGTGAAAACGGTGGCATCGGCCTCTTCCCGCACATCGGCGGCATGCCAGCCGCGGGCGCCCAGCGTTTCCTGCCCGCTCCAGCAGCCGCGGTCGATGACGCGCTGCAGGCTGCCGAATCGTCTGGCCAGATGATGCGTCCCTCACCGGGCACGGTACGCACCAGATGGTGGAACTGGGTCTCGATGGCCGCCAGATCGGGGAAGATGTCGGCGTGATCGTATTCGAGGTTGTTCAGGATGGCCGTGCGCGGGCGGTAGTGCACGAACTTGGAACGCTTGTCGAAAAAGGCGGTGTCGTACTCGTCGGCCTCGATGACGAAGTACGGCTTGCGCCCCAGCCGCGCCGATACCGGAAAGTTGCCCGGCACCCCGCCGATCAGAAAGCCCGGCTCTCGCCCGGCCGCTTCCAGTATCCATGCCAGCAGTGAGGCCGTGGTGGTCTTGCCGTGCGTGCCGGCCACACCCAGCACCCAGCGGCCGGCCAGTACCTGCTCGGCCAGCCACTGCGGCCCCGACACATAGGGCAGCCCCTGGTTGAGAATGGCCTCCACCAGCGGATTGCCGCGCCGGACCACGTTGCCGATGACGAAGACATCGGGCCTGAGCGACAGCTGGTCCGGATCCCAGCCCTCGATGAGATCGGATGCCCAGCGCGCGCAGCTGGTCGCTCATGGGTAGACGTTGGCATCGCAGCCGGTGACGCGAAAACCGGCCTCGCGGGCGATGGCGGCCACGCCCCCATGAAGGTGCCGCAGATTCCGAGAATGTGGATGTGCATGTGCATGTACTGCCCTGCTGTACTGGTATGCGACGGATCATCGCCGCGCGTGGTGTGTGCGAACCGGGTCATGGGGCCGGGCAGGCCGTTCATGTCCCATACGGGCGCACCCGGAGGCGTTATTCGCGGGGCAGACAGGCCCATGACACGCACGGGTGCATGCAGCCGTATTCTAGAGCGTGTCATGGGCCTGTCTGCCCCTGCGCGGTTGTGCCGCCCGGCCGCCGTTGCCGGGCCGCCGGGCGGCAGGCGGGTTACGTTGCGCACGACAGCCATCCGCTCTGGACAGGCCAACCGCTGCAAAAACAAAGCTGCACCCCAGTGACCAGGAGAACCGCCGGCCAGGTGGACCGCGCGTTCAGAAATCTGCAAACTTGTTGCGTGATGTGCACGTTGAAGGAGCTGCCGGCACACGGGACTGGGTGTACATCGCCCCACAATCTGGTCCTGTCTGCCGTTCCGCCCCGTCCGCCAGCCCGGCCTCACGACCCTGCAGCAGGCCTCGTCCTGTTCAGCAATGACTGCCCCCTCGCCCCCTGCCCGGGGATGCCCACGACGATCGCGCGCCGAGGTGGCCGACCAGGCCGCCCGGCTGATTGCCGACAGCGCGCTGGATTACCAGAGTGCCAGCAGAAGGCGCTGCGCCGGGCCTTTTGGCAACACCACGCCCCGTCGGGCTGGTGCCCACCAACGAAGAAATCGACCGAGGCTGCGCGAGCATCTGGACCTGTTCGACCCGGGACACGCCGCACGGGTGCAGCAGTACCGCGAGGCGGGGCTGGTCTGGCTGGAACGGCTGGCCGACCATCACCCCTATCTGGCCGGAGCCGCCTGGAAGGGTGGTGGCCGAGCACGCCGTGCCGCACATCCAGTGCTTCACCGACGAGGCCAAGGAGCTGAAATCCAGCTGCTGGATCGCCGGCATCGATCTACGACGTGGTCGAGGTCTCCCACTTCTCCGGCCGGGGCAGCGACGTGCCCGCCCTGGTCTTTCACGACCGCGACGGCCTGCCGGTGATGATCTCGCTGTATGGCCACGACGACCTGCGCGGCGCGCTGCTGGCAGGCAGCGGGGCAGCGAGGCGCGGCGACCTGACAGGGCTGCGACGGCTGCCGTCCGAACTGGCTCCCGTGCCCCTGACGGAGGCGACCCCGCCGGCGATGCCGCCCGCCGCCGTTCCGACGAGCTGGATGAAATGTCGGGGCTGGCGGCAAACATCTTCAGGTGACTCCTCGACCCAGACGAATCCGCTGACGAAAGACCATGGCGGGCACTCGCCCCGCATCCCGGCCTTCATCCTTCTGGAAGAACAACCGGCCGGCGCAGCCACGTTTTCCCCGACGCCAGCCTGCCCCACCCCTGAAACGAGACTGTCCGATGAACCCATTCCCTGCTTTCCGTTTCCGCCCGATTTTTCCGCCACGGGGCATGCCACCAGCGGCCAGCCCCACACTGGCCACGCCCACCGCGTCGCACCCTGCCGCCCGCCCCATGCAGGCCCGCCGCCCCTGCCGACGCTGATGCTGGCCGCCCTGCTGCCCCTCTCGGCCCAGGCAGCCCAGCCGGGCGTATCAGCACCAGCCACTACGCAGGGGCACCGCCCCGAGCGCCCCCGTGCAGCTCGCCCAGGCCACCACCCGCACCGGCCACGGCACAGAAACCCGCCACCAGGCCGCCGCCACCGACCAGGCCCCGCTCGACACGCTGGCCGGCCTGAACCCTGCCCGTCTTCGGCGGCAAGACGCTGAACATCGAGGCCCTGAAGGGCAAGCCGGTGGTGATCAACTTCTGGGCCACCTGGTGCCCGCCGTGCATCCGCGAGATGCCGGACCGGCCAACCTGGCCCGCGAGGCTGGGTGACGATGCCACCATCATCGGCATTGCCGCCGACTCCGGGCCCCACGTGCAGAAGTTCACCGAAAAAGACGCCCGGCATCGATTTCCCCTGCTGATGGCCGGTTACAGGGCCCTGAACCTGTCAAAAACAGTGGGGCAACGAGAAGGGCGGCCTGCCCCTTTTACCGTGGTGCTGGATGCACAGGGCCAGATTCACTGGCGCCACAGCGGTGCACTGGATATCGAAGCGCTCCGTTCAATGCTAAAATCCGGCGATCTGCATTGAGCGCGCACGATCTTGAACGCATCTGGCCAGAAAGGGCTGCTCATCATCCATGGCCCCAACCTGAACCTGCTCGGCACCCGGGAGCCTGAGGTCTACGGCCGCACCCACGCTGGCCGACATCAACGCGCACCTGGCCGCCATCGCGCGTCAGCATGACGTACCGCTGGCGCATTTCCAGAGCAACCACGAGGGGCGCCCTGGTCGACCGCATCCAGGCCGCCCGCACCGACGGCACCGCGTTCATCATCATCAACCCGGCCCGCCTATCACACACCAGCGTGGCCCTGCGCGATGCACTGGCCGCCGTGGCCATCCCCTTCGTGGAAGTGCACCTGTCCAACGTGCACCGGCGCGAGCCCTTCCGCCACCACTCGTGACTTTCTCCGATCTCGCCGAGGCCACCGTCGTGGGCATGGGCGCGTTCGGCTAGTGAAGCCGCGCTACGACACGCGCTGCACGAACTTGGTGTTGCACCGCCGAACTCGGCCGGCCACTGAGCCCCGTCCACCGGCACCCCTCAGCACAACCAGGCCAGACGGCCCACTCTACTCATCAGGAATCCCCAGCATGGATTTGCGCAAACTGAAAACCCTGATCGATCTCGTTGCCGAGTCCAGCATTTCGGAACTCGAAATCACCGAGGCCGAAGGCCGGGTGCGCATCGTCAAAGGCGCCGCCGCCGTCGGCCGCCCAGGCCCCGTCGCCCAGGTCGTGCAGATTCCGGCCAGCCAGGCCGCCGTGGCCGCCCCGGCTGCGCAACCCGGCGCCGCAGCGGCCTCGCCCAGGCGGCGGCTGCACCGGCAGCCCCGCGTGGCAAGACGGTCAAGTCCCCCATGGTCGGCATCGCTGTACCGTGCCCCTCAACCCGAAGCCGACCTGTTTCGTGCAGGTGGGCACCACCGTCAAGGTGGGTGACACGCTGCATCATCGAAGCCATGAAGCTGATGAACGAGATCGAGTCGGAATTCGCCGGCACGGTGGTCGAGATTCTGGTGGAAAACGGCCAGCCCATCGAATACGGCGCCGCTGTTCATCATCGAGATAATCCACGCGGCGAAACCAGCATGTTCGAGAAGATCCCTCATCGCCAACCGGGGCGGAAATCGCCCTGCGCATCCAGCGTGCTCGCCGCGAAATGGGCATCCGCACGGTGGTGGTCCATTCCGAGGCCGATACCGAGGCCAGCACGTGCGACTGGCCGATGAGTCGGTCTGCATCGGGCCGCCCGCCTCGCGCAACAGCTACCCGAACATTCCGGCCATCATCAGCGCCGCCGAGGTCACCGACGCCGGCGCCATCCACCCCGGCTACGGTTTCCTGTCCGAAAACGCCGACTTCGCCGAGCAGGTCGAACGCAGCGGCTTCGTCTTCATCGGCCCGCGCCCCCGAGTCCATCCGCCTGATGGGCGACAAGGTCTCGGCCAAGGACGCCATGAAGCGAGGCCGGCGTGCCGGTGGTGCCCGGCTCCGACGGCGCCCCTGCCCAACGACCCGAAGCGAATTCTCGAAACCGCCCGCAAGGTGGGCTATCCGGTCATCATCAAGGCGGCCGGCGGCGGTGGCGGCCGCGGGTCATGCGCGTGGCGTCGAAGAAGCCTCGCTGCTGGGCTCGGTGGCCACCACCCGCAGTGAGGCACAGTACGCGTTCAACAACGGCGCGGTTCACATGGAGCGGTATCTGGAAAACCCGCGCCACATCGAGATCCAGGTGCTGGCCGACGAGCACGGCAACGCCATCTACCTCGGGCGAACGCGACTGCTCCATGCAGCGCCGCCACCAGAAGATCATCGAGGAAGCCCCGCCCCGGCATCGCCCGCGACCTCATTCACAAGATCGGCATGCGCTGCGTGGAAGCCTGCAAGGCGCATCGGCTACCGCGGCGCGGCACCTTCGAGTTCCTTCTACGAAAAACGGCGAGTTCTTCTTCATCGAGATGAACACCCGCCTGCAGGTCGAACATCCGGTCACCGAGCTGATCACCGGCATCGACTCGGTGCAGGAGCAGATCCGCATCGCCGCCGGCGAAAAACGCGCCTCACGCAGGACGACGTGAAGATCAGGGCCACGCCATCGAGTGCCGGATCAACGCCGAAGACCCGTACAAGTTCATCCCCTCGGCCGGCCGCATCTCCAACTGGCATCCGCCGGGCGGTCCGGGCGTGCGGGTGGATTCGCATGTCTTCAACAATTACTTCGTGCCACCGTTCTACGACTCCATGATCGGCAAGGTGATCTGCTATGGCGAAACCCGCCACCAGGCCATCCAGCGCATGAACATCGCCCTGTCGGAAATGGTGGTCGAGGGCATCAGCACCAACATCGCCCTGCACCGCGACCCGATGGAAGACAGGCGCTGGCAACGAAGGCGGCACATCCATCCACTATCTGGAAAAAATGCTGGCTGAACGCAAGGCAAACGCCTGAATCGCCTGCAAAAACGCCGCCCGGGCGCAAGGCAGACGCCCGATGTCGCCAGTAAAGGATGCTGGCCGGGCGCAAGGCGGCCTCCCTGACACCGGCAGCCCTGCCGGAACGCCCTGCACTGGTACATGACCGTCCTGGTGCAGGGTTCCCGGAACACATCCCCACTGACCCAGACCTGGACCGAAATCACCCTCGAAGTCGACAAGGACGAGGCCGAAGCCTGGGCTGATGCCCTGCTGGAGGCCGGCGCCCTGTCGGTGCAGGCCGAAGACGCCGACGCCGACTCGCCCGACGAGCAGCCGCTCTGGCGAACCGGTCCCCTGCCGGCCTGCCCGGCACCGGTGACGGCTACCCGCCCCAGACTCGGCTGGAAGCGCACCTGGCTGGGCCGTGCTGTCTCGACGGCAGCGAGGCGCAGTCGGCCATGCGCCCCAACCCGGCAGCGGCGACGGGCACTCCGGAAACAGCGTCCACGGCGGCACCCGCCAGCATCGCGGTCCTCGGGTCACATCCTGGCGGTACTGGACGAGGCCGCCACAGCGCTGCAGAAAGCCTCTGCCCGCCGTGCTGGCCATCCGCCGGGTGGACGATCAGGACTGTGCTGCATCACCCAGGCCCAGTTCGATCCCATTCCCGTGGGCCAGCGGCTGCTCATCCTGCCCAGCTGGCACGCCGCCGAAGCACAGCCCGGCCATCGCGAGGCGCTGATCATCGACCCGGGCCTGGCCTTCGGCACGGGCAGCCATCCCACCACCCGCATGTGCCTGGAGTGGCTGGACGAACACGACGTGGCCGGCCTGCGCGTGATCGACTATGGCTGCGGATCGGGCATTCTGGCCATTGCTGCTGCCCGGCTGGGCGCCGCCGAGGTCATCGGCATCGACATCGACCCGCAGGCCGTACTCAGCACCACCGAAAACGCCCGCATCAACCGCGTGCAGGTCACGGCGCTCGACGGCAACGCTGCCCTGCCGGCGCCGGCCCAGCTCGTCGTGGCCAACATCCTGTCCACCCCGCTGAAGCTGCTGGCTCCCATCCTGTCGTCGCTGGTGGCGCCGGGCGGACGGCTGGTACTCTCGGGTGTACTGGAGCGGCAGATCGACGAAGTGGCCCGGCATTACGACCCGGTTCTGCAGGTACACGCCTGGCGCACCCGTGACGGCTGGGCCTGCCTGACCGGCAGCCGGCCTGTCTGAAGGCGGTGACGTTGACTGGCACACCGTTACACCAGTCACAGCCAAAAGCTGTCCGCGGGCGTTAACATAGTCGTTTTTCCCGATATCTCACCACGGCAAGATCGCGTCATGGCGCTCGCAACCACCTGCCCGCAATGCAAGACCAGTTTCAGCGTCGCCCGACCAGCTCAAGCTGCGCCGGGGCCTCGTGCGTTGTGGCGTCTCGCCAGTTCGTGTTCTCCCGGGCGTCGAGCACCTGCGCTACGTCGACAAGGACGATGACGCCGACCGACGACGATCCAGCACGCACCGGACACCACCACCGGCCTGTCCACCGCACCCGGTGCGCCCGAGGAGCCCCTGTACCCCGAGAGCCGCTGCAACGACGTGGCGGCCGGCCTGACCTTCTCCGACACCCATCCCGGTTCGGGTCCGCTCGATTCCGACACCACCGACCCGGTCACGCAGACGCTCATCGCCGCCTCCGAGCAGGGGAACACCGAACGCCGCCACGCCGTCCGCCCAGGTGGACGAAGACGGTGCCGTCGCGCAGCCCCTGGCCATCCCTCACCATGCCCTCCACCGGCACGGACACCGGCACGGAGGAAGCCCCCGGCACTTCCCGGAGCACCGGTACCAAGGGCACTGCCGCCCGCGCAACCGGCAAGGAAGGCAAGACAGACAGGGCCGCCGCGGCACAGCCCACGCCGGTCCCCTCATGGCGCTCCAGCCAGCAGCAGCGAAACCACCGGCACGACGACCGGTACGCACACGTCCACCGGCCACCGGCACCGGCACCGGCACCGGCACGGAGGATACCCGCGGCACCGACACTGGCACCAGCCAGGGCTGAAGACACCGCTGACGACGGCACAGCCTCCCCTGCCAGCGCGCCGGTCCCCCACGCAACCGGCGCCGGCGACGCACCTGAAGCCGCAACCGCTGCTGACGGCAGCAGCACAGATTCCGCAGACACCGCAGATTCCAGCCACACCCCGGACGCCGGCGACACCGAGGGCTCCGAAGACGCCGCAGGCTCCGGCGATACCCCGGACTCCGGAAGACACCGAAGACACCGAAGACACCGCGGCCACCGAAGGTACGACGCGCCTCCGGCAGCGGCACGTCCGGCAGCAGCAGGGCAGAAACCGGAGCAGGAAGGACAAGGACAGGTCCGCGCGCGGCCAGAGCCGCTGGAGCAGGTTCATGAAGGGCCGCAGCCCGGCACCTGAACCAGCATCTGGGCCAGCATCTGCCAGCCTGCCTCGGGCCTGCCCCGGAGGCTGCCCTGCCGTCGCCACCCGTCCCGATGCCCAGGGAAGACGACACCAGCCTGAACACCGTCTTCTTCATGGCGGACAACGAGGCACCCCTGCCCGGCTCACGAGCACGACAGGAACGTCCAGCTGCCGGCCTCGCTGCGCAGCGACCGCAGCGGCCACAGCCAGCCGCCTGCAGACAGCGACCTGGGATCCCGACACCCAGGCCACCAGCGCACTGGTCGACGAGGCCAACCGCATCGGCGCCAGCACAAGCCGCGTCACGCCGAAAACGCCGACGACGATCAGGCACACGACCACGCCGCGCGTACCACCCACGACGCACCGGAAGGGCGCCACCTCCCGCAGCAGCAGCAGTAGCAGCAGTGGCAGCAGCCGGGAATCATCGCGCAGCCGGCGGAGCAGGGACGGCAGCAGCCGGCGCAGCGTCGCCGCCGGGCAGCAGCAGCCACGCCCGCGAGAGTCTGGGCAGCCTGCACGACGGTTATGCGCACGAGTCAGCCGAATCGACCGGCTGGTTCACTGAAGCGCCGCCGCAGCCTGATGGCCGTGCTGGGTGTGCTGGCCGCCGTGCAGCTGGTGGCGGTGTATCGCACCGAAATCAGCTACACCATGCCCTTCCTGCGTCCGGTGGTCCAGGCCGTCAGCCTGCTCACCGGCCAGACCATCCAGCCGCCGATGAACCTCTCGGCCCTGTCGATCGAATCGTTCGAGCTGCGCAATACCCAGAAAAGCGGCCAGACCCGCATGACGGCCATCCTGCGCAACCGCAGTGGCACCGCCACGCGCTGGCCCGCCATGGAGCTGACGCTCACCGGCCCGTCCAATGCCATTCTGGTGCGCAAGGTGCTGCTGCCGGCCCAGTACCTGCCCGCCGGGCATGACCAGGCAGCCGGCATGGCCCCCAACAGCGAACAGCCCCCTGACCTGATGCTCGACACCAGCGACCTGAACCCTGGCGGGCTACCCGTGTCGCTGTTCTATCCATGACCCCCAGTGCGATGCGCTGGCAGCCTGCCCTGCCAGCACGGCCGACCATGTCACCACTGGAAGCGCACACCCATGATCCGGCCGCCGTCCTGGCCCGTATGCCATGGCCGGACGCGCGCCGTGGCCATGACCGGTCTTCATGAACCGGGCCCGTTCGTCTTTCCTCTCCAACCGGCTGCGGTGCGCAGCCCTTCCTGCAGGTACCCACATGACCCAGCACGTCCTGGATCAGCGGTTCCGTCGCCTTCGACACCATCATGGTGTTCGACGGCTATTTCAAGGATCACATCCTGCCCGGAGCGGGTTCACCAGATCAACATCTCGATGCTGACGCCCGAGCTGAAACGTGAATCCGGCGGCTGCGCGGCCAACATCGCCTACAACCTGCGCCTGCTGGGCGGCACGCCGGCCATCCTGGCCACCGTCGGCAGGACGGCGCCGAATACGCCGAACAGCTCAGGGCCATGGGCATCGACGCCCGTCAGCTGCTGGTGCTGCCCGAATTCTTCACGCCGCAGGCCTTCGTGACCACCGACAAGGCCGCCAACCAGATCGCCGCCTTCCACCCCGGCGCCATGAACGAGGCGCACCGTGCCCGGGTGGACGCCTTCCCGCGCCAGGAGGTGTCGTGGGGCATTGCCTCGCCCAACGGCCATGATGCCTTCGTGCAGCATTGCGACCAGTTCGAAAAAGGCCGGCATCCCGTTCATCTGCGACCCGGGCCAGTCGCCGCCCATCCTGGCGGCGACGAGCTGAAGAAGATGATCCGCCAGGCCACCGCCCTCACCGTCAACGACTACGAGTTCGGCATGGTCTGCAACAAGACCGGCTGGACCGAGGCCGAGGTGCTGAAGCCGCCGGCACGATGATCGTCACCTGGGCGGTGACGGCTCGCGCCCTGCATCACGATGGCAAGGTCGAACAGATCGCCCCGGTGGCCATCAACGCCACGGTCGATCCCACCGGCTGCGGTGACGCCTACCGCGCCGGCCTGCTGTATGGCCCGTCCAGCGGCTGGGACTGGAAAAATCCGCCCAGCTGGGCAGCGTGATGGGCGCCATCAAGATCGAATCGCCGGGGCCGCAGAACCACAGCCCCTCGCGCAGCGACATCGCTGCGCCGCTACGCCGCCGCCTACGGCGCACAGCCGTGGTGAGGCAGCACGCGCGCCTGCAAAACTGACCTGAACCCGTGACGTTCAGGTCACGGGTTCACCCGGCCGAATAGCGTGCCAGCCCGCCCATCGTGCTCAGCACCAGCGTGGGATCGAGCAGCACCAGCAGCACCTGAATGACCAGCAGGGCCACCAGCGGCGACAGGTCGAACTGCCCCATCAGCGGCACCACACGGCGAAACGGACGCAGCAGCGGCGAGGTCAGCGCAGCCAGCGGCCAGGCCAGCGGCGCCTGCGGATTGATGAGCGACAGCACGGCCGAGGCGATGATCAGCATCATGGCCAGATACAGCCCCAGCGTACCACCCACAGCACGCCCACCAGCAGGATGTAGAGCGGGTTGAGCGCCAGCCCCCAGAGGGCAGAGAACATCAGCGCCGTGGCCAGCCCGATCAGCACGGCCCCTGCCAGGCTGGGCCAGTCGATGCGACCCGATGGCCGGACGACCCGCGACAGTGGCAGAACCAGCCACTGGCTCAGTGCATGGGCAAACCCCACCAGCGGATTGCCGTGCGGATGCATGCCGTGATATCTGGCATAGGCGCGCAGCAGGCAGACACTGGCCACCAGCGACGCGACGGTCTGAATCAGCATCCAGAGAATGGGCTGCATCTTGATCCCCGAAAACATCGACAGTTGAAAACGACAGGCCGCAGCATACCACTGCGCCGCCCGTCACCCCTGTGCCCCTGACGAGTGGCATGGGCGCATTCGTCCATCCGGGACCCGCATCACGCCCCTGGGAGTCGCCTGCAGCCGCCAGAACGCGCGAGCGCCCGGGCGGCTGCAGGGGGCCGGTGCCACGATGGGCAACCGGCAGGGAGATCAGGGACGACGCCCCTGTCGGGAACGGCCAGGCGGCCTGCGCGCGTCCCGCGGCGCGGCCACGGCGTGCCGGTGCGCGGCGGCTGCCTGTGCTTCGGCCTTTGGGCGGACGGCCACGACAGCTTCGGTGCGGCGGCCGCGGCTTCCACCTCGGCTTTTCGGCTTGCGGCCACGACGTGCCGATGTGGCCGCGACCTGGGCAGCCAGCGTTTCCGCCTTGGGCGGGCGACCGCGACGCTCGGTGCCGCGGCCACCTCCACGTCGGCAGCGAGCCTTGCGGCCAGCGGCGCGGCGTGGCCGACGTGGTCAGCACGGGCGCGGCATCAGCCGCCTTGCGACCACGACGCGCAGGCGTGGTGGTGAGCACGGCAGGCGCCTCGGCCTTGGGCGGACGGCTCACGGCGTTTGGGCGCTGCGGCCACGGCTTCCACTTCGCCTCGGTTTGCGACCACGACGGCTGGCGTGGCCGCAGCGGCGGCGCGCGGGCCGCCAGTGTCGCCAGCCTTCGGCGGACGGCCACGGCGTTTGGGCGCTTCGGCCACGGCTTCCACATCCACCTCGGCTTGCGACCGCGACGGGCCGGTGCAGTGGCTGCTGCTTCCTCCTCGGCCTTCGGTTTGCGGCCACGGCGGCCGGCGTAGCGGCAGCGGCCGCACGGGCCGCCAGTGTCTCTGCCTTCGGCGGACGGTCACGGCGTTTGGGCGCCTCGACCACGGCTTCCACTTCCGCCTTCGGCTTGCGACCGCAGCGCCACCGTGGCGGCTGCTGCTTCTCCTCGGCCTTCGGTTTGCGACCACGACGGGCCGGCGTGGCCGCAGCGGCGGCAGCACGGGCGGCCAGTGTCTCGGCCTTGGGCGGACGGCCACGGCGTTTGGGCGCCTCGGCCACGGCTTCCACCTCCACCTTCGGCTTTGCGACCGCGGCGTGCCGGGGCAGCGGCTGCAGCTTCCACCTCGGTCTTTCGGTTTGCGACCACGACGGCCGGCGTGGCCGCAGTGGCGGCAGCAGCACGGGCGGCCAGTGTCTCGGCCTTGGCGGACGGCACACGGCGTTTGGGCGCCTCGGCCACGGCTTCCACTTCCACCTTCGGCTTGCGACCGCGGCGTGCCGGGGCAGCGGCTGCAGCTTCTACCTCGGCCTTGGGTTTGCGACCACGACGGGCCGGCGTGGCCGCAGTGGCGGCAGCAGCACGGGCTGCCAGTGTCTCGGCCTTCGGCGGACGGCCACGGCGTTTGGGTGCAGCGGCTACCTCGGGTTCGGCGGTTGTCTTGCGGGTGCGGCGCACCGGTTCGGCAACGGCTTTAGCCTTGCGGCGCCCCCGTGTGGTCGAAGCGGCAGGGGCGGCTGCAGCGCGGCTGGTGGTTGCAGCAGCGCGGGCCGTGGTGGCACGACGGGTGACAGAATCTGCTGCAGCCTTGCTGCCTCGGGTTGCCGGCTTGCGGCCGACGGTTTTTCGCCACCGCCGTCTTGCGGGTGGTTGTTGCCATCAGAAGCTCCTCGAACAGGAATGACAGGTCATGCCATTGTCGATCTGATTCTCTGCAAAATCCTGCGGCATTTTGATTCCCTATGCTCGGGCGATCCAGTGTTGTTATTTGTCGCCACAGCCCCTGCTATTGCCGACAAATGGCGCCTTCTGGCTCATCCTCGATCCTGGGCTCAAAGCGCTCGCAGACTTTTGCAGAGGGTCCCTGGCGTGAAGGGGGCGACGACCGCCCCCGAGTGGTCACGCTTTCCCTGGCCGGAAAAGTCCCTGCCGGAGATTGTCCACGTCAGGCAGAGCCGTCCGGGAAAGCAGAATGGCCCGATCATAACGTGAGCAATAGTATATTGCAATGTTATCCACGAACTTCGCACCTCGGGGCATTTTGCAGCCCGAACCCCAAAAATCCCCTCGAATATCCCTCAATTACCCCCATGGTTTCACACCACCTGATGTCGCCCGTCCCGCCTGCACACCCCCGGCAGTACATGACCGGAAACGTCAGGGGGCATCCCCAAATGGGCGCACCACCCCGTGCGCGTCCAGCACGGATTGCAGGCGCGGCCATTCAAAATAAGGCCCGGATCTTCCTTGCGGCCGGTGCCACGTCGCTGTGCCCGGCAATGTACCGGATGGGCCAGGCAGCAAACAGCCGCGCCAGCAGCTGCTGCAGGCGGCGGTATTGTGTGTCGGTGAACGGGCGGTGGCTGCTGCCCTCCAGTTCGATACCGATGGAGAAGTCGTTGCAGCGCTCACGATCCAGCAGGCGGGATACACCTGCATGCCACGCCCGTTTTTCGGGGAACGAACTGCACCAGTCCGCCATGGCGGCGCAGGAAAAAGTGCGACGACACCTCAAGCCTTCCAGCCCCGCAAAACCGGGATGGGCCGATGCATCCAGGCTGTTGGTAAAGAGGCGGGCAACGGCATCCCCGAGAAATGTTCGGGCGGCAGGCTGATGGTAGTGCAGGATCACCGTAGTCGATGACCGTGCCGGGCGGACGTTCATCGAAATTGGGACCGTCGATGATGCGCATGCCGGGCAGCCAGGGCGCCGGGCAGTGCGGTGGGACACCATCCCGATACCGGATATGGTCCTGATCATTCATGGTGTGCCACCTCCCATCCGCCCATTGTTCACATGCCCAGCCGCTGCAGCCGGTAGCGCAATGCGCGAACGATGCTCCAGCAGCAGCGCGGCGGCCGTGCGATTGTGCCCCGTGCGTTCCAGTGCCGCCATGATGGCATCGCGTTCCATCTGGTCGAGATAATCGGCAGCGAGCTGGGGATGCCATCGACCATGCGCCAGCCCTGTCCCGCCACACCGGACGCATCCTCTGCGCCCCGCCCGGGCATTCCCGTGCCGTGCACCCCGTCCATGACCGGACGGCCAGCGGTTTCGTCGGGCAGTGCAGGTTCGCGTTCTTCTTCCGCCGACACGGCCGGACGCAGGCCCAGATCCTCGACGTTGATCACGCGGCCATCGGAAAACGCCAGGGCGCGCTCCAGAATGTTTTCCAGCTCACGCACGTTGCCGGGAAACGGATAGCCCTGCAGGTAGCGCAGCGCCATGCTGGAAAGCTGCGGCACCGCCTGCAGGCCGGCACGCGCTGCCAGACGCTGCAGAATGGCTTCCGACAGAATGCCCACGTCCTCCTGCCGCTCGCGCAGCGCGGGCATGCGCAGCTCGATCACGTTCAGACGATAGAAAAGGTCCTGCCGGAAACGGCCCTGCGTCACGCACTGTGCCAGATTCTGGTGGGTAGCGCTGACGATGCGCACATCCACCGCCCTTCGGCCACGGCCCCCACCTTGCGGATGCGTTTTTCCTGAATGGCCCGCAGCAGCTTGACCTGCATGGCCAGCGGCAGGTCGGCCACTCGTCGAGAAACAGCGTGCCCCTGTTGGCCGCCATGAAGAAACCGATCCGGTCGGCATCGGCCCCGGTGAATGCACCCTTGCGGTAACCGAAGAATTCCGACTCCATCAGGTTTTCGGGAATGGCACCACAGTTGACCGCAATGAACGGCCCTTCGGCCCGGCCGCTGAGCTGGTGAATGAGGCGCGCCGCCAGCTCCTTGCCGGAACCGGATTCGCCCGTCACATGCACCGGTGCCATGCTGCGTGCCATGTGGGCAATGGACACGCGCACCGCATCGATGGCTCGGCGACGTGCCCAGCAGCTGCGTGCGGGCGCTGGACACCGGTGCGGCGGCCGGGTGGCACCTGGCGACCGGCCGGTGCATCGAGGGATTTGAGGGCCGAGCGCACCAGCGTGCGCAGCGCATCCAGTCCCACCGGTTTGTTCAGATAATCGAAGGCACCGGCCTTCAGGGCGGCCACCGCATTTTCGGCGCTGGCATAGGCAGTGATCACCGCCACCGGTGTGTCGCGCCACTGGGTATTGATCAGCCGCACCAGATCCAGTCCATTGCCGTCGGGCAGACGCATGTCGGTCAGGCACAGCGAATAGCGATGGTTCCCGAGCAGTGCCCGGGCCTGGGCCAGATCCGCGGCCACGTCCACATCCAGCCCCATGCCCCGCAGGGTCAGTTCCAGCAGTTCGCGCAGGCTTTCTCGTCATCGACCACCAGCACGCGTGCCGGGCGGGCGGACGGATGGCGTGCATTTCCCGGAGCGGTATTCATGGCTGTCATTCTCCCAAAAATCGGCAGGTACCGGATGGTCTTCAGGCGGCCCCGGCAGGTTGTCCGGATTCATGGCGCGCGTCATGGACGCATTCGTCCTCGCGCTGGGCCTGCACCGTCAGGCCCCTGGGCAGGCGTGATCAGAAAACCCTGCGCCGTAACGGCTCTGGATGTCGGCCGGCAGCATCAGCGGCGCCTCGTAGCGGATGGAAGCCCCGTTGGCGGTGCAGCAGTTCCTGCGTCAGGTGCAGGCCCAGGCCGGTGCCACGGGATTCGGTGGTGAAGAAAGGTTCGAACAGATGCACGCGGCGCTCGGGGCAATGCCCGGCCCGTCGTCCAGCACCACAGCTGCGACACCCCGGCGGCCGTCTGCGTCCAGAGCAGCAGCACGGCGCCCGGCGCGTTCGAGGCATAGCGCAGCCCGTTGGACAGCAGGTTCACCAGCACCTGACGCAGGTGATTCGGGTCGAATGCACAGGCCGCCGTGCTGTCGAAACGCAGGCTGATGCGCGATTCGCCCTCCAGCGCCACCGTCTGTGCGCCGGAGGCCTGGGCATTGGCCAGAAATTCCGGCATGAACTGCGCCATGAAATCGGGCAGGTCCAGCGCCTCGCGCATCGCCCCCGGCGGGCCATGGACAGGACATCCTCGACGATGCGGTCGATGCGCAGCGTGCTCGATGATGTCGGTCAGGCGCTTCTGGGCGGAGCTGCCGTGCAGGTCGGCCTGTTCACCCAGCAGCGCCCCGGCATGGCGGATGGCGGCCAGCGGGTTGCGGATTTCGTGGGCGATGGACGCCGACAGCCGCCCCATCGACGCCAGCTTGAGCTGCTGGGCCTGGTCCTCGATGCGCTTGAGGTCTTCGAGCAGCACCACGCGGTCCAGCAGGGGTCGGCCGCCCTGGCCGTTATCGGCATCCGTATAGTATGGCGTCTCACCAAGCTCGTCGATGGGGATGTTCCCCCCCGTCAGCACGCGGGCACGCAGCCGGGTGCTCTCCCCCCGGCGGCGGATCTGCAGGTCGGCCACATTGGCCGGCGAGGCCAGCAGCTGGCGCAGGGCACCGAGGGTCTGCGGATCGGCCTGCGACACCGGCGTGCCCGAAGGCAGGTTGAGCATGCGGCGCGCGCGGATTCATGTCGCGCGGCACCCGCGCGGGTCGAACACGATCACGCCCTGGTCCAGCTCGGCCACCACCAGCGCATGAATGGCCCGCTGGTTGCGCAGGTCTTCACCGCGACGGATGGCCAGCCGCTCCTGCATGGCCAGGCGCCGGGCGAGCCGGCTGATCACCAGCGCCGTGAAGAACAGCGTGGCACTGATGAAAGCCGCCACCATCAGTTCGTTGCCGATGGACGCGGCCCCCATTTCGTGGCGCTGCAGGATGCGCAGCGTGGTCTCGCCCAGCAGGATCATCGATGCGGCCGCCGCCACGCCCAGTGCCGGCATGGTGTGCGACAGGATGGCCACCCCCGCCACCGGCGTGATCAGCAGCGCTCCCAGACCACTGCGGCCGTTGCTGGCATAGACGATCAGTCCCAGCACCAGCACATCGATCGTGACCTGCGTGAACAGCTGGAAGGAAAAATCCGCGCCGCACCCGGCGCACGGCCACTGGAGCACAGCACCGCAAAGCCCATGTAGAACGCGGTGAGGCTGATGAAGAGGCTGCGCTGGAAGGGCTGCGCGGACGTGGTGTCGGGCCCCAGCACGGAACGTAGATGAGCAGCAGCAGGGCGATGATGAAACGCCCGTCGGCCAGATAGCGGAGCGAAGTCCAGAAGGTGCTGGCCTGCTGCAGCGGCAGGTCCTGGGGAGTCAGTGCCCGTCAGTCCCGCATCGAAAAGTATAGCCGGTCGCCTGCATGTCCCGCCGGCGATGCAGTATATAACCCGTGGGGCGGATAACCCGTGCGGGCGGTGCCATGCCACGGATATGACATGCAGTCACCAGACCGCGAATGGGCCGGCCATGGCCAATTCCGCGCAGCATGCCGCAGAGTGTCATGCAGTCACCAGACCGAGGATGCCACGTCATTCGAGACGCTGGCCGGCGCGCAGGTTGCGCCCCTGCGCCAGGTGTTCCTCGCAGCAGAACACGTGTCCGTGCGCGAAGATGGCTTCGAGGCCGGCAGGTGCACGCCGCAGACCGCGCACGACATCATCACGTCGGGGTTCTGCGAGGTGGCCAGATCATCCGCACTGTTGCCACGGGCGGAACCCTGCCCCGCCGGCAAAACCGCCAGGCCCGGCTCGTACCGGCAGGCCGTTGCTGCATCCTCGCGACGTGCGCGGGCCAGCGCCCTCGGCGGCGCAGAAACATGACGATGAGGCAGACGACCAGCGTCCAGAAAGAATCTACCCACGATGATGGCAAACCGTCGAAATGATGAGCGTCATGGCCGATGGCCGTGTCATGGACCCTTCGTCCCTGTGCTGGCCCCAGAAGCCTCTGCAAAAGTCCTGCGACACGCTGGCCTCCATGACCGGGCGATCCTGGGTCAAAAACGCTCGCAGACTTTTTGCAGGGTTTCCTGTGCCACGAGGCATCATGAATGCATCCATGACACGCGCTAGATCCGGTTGAGGATCACTTCCAGCACGAAGCGGCTGCCCACGTAGGGACAGCAGCAGCAGGATGAAGCCCCCAGCGTGAGCCGGATGGCCAGCCGGCCCCGCCAGCTCCCTGGCTGTGGCGCCGCCCCAGCAGCAGCAGAGCCCGAAGAACACGGTGGCCACCAGCGAAAAACACCGTCTTGTGATTGAAGGTGAGCGGGCGGCCGAAGATTTCGCTGAACACGTTGCCGCTGACCGTGGTGAGCAGCAGCAGCACGAAGGCCACGCTGATCACCCTGAAGAGCATGCGCTCGAGCAGCCATGAGGGCGGCAGCGCCTGATGGCCACGCGCGAGCAGTGCGGTGAGCGGACCGGGGCGCTCCCTGCCGGCGCGGATGCAGCCGGTGTTCGGCCGCCGCCATCAGCAGGGCCTGCAGTGCGGCCAGAAACACCACGCCATAGGCGAGCGTACCGATGACCAGATGCGGCACGAAGAACGGCGCCTGTTGCGCAGCGGAAAAACCGGGCCCCGGAAAGAACTGCGGCAGCACCACGACCGCATGGCCAGCGGCGCCAGCAGCACGGGCAGGCGGCCGATGACCACGTGCCGGCTGAGCCAGATGAGCACCAGCGCAATCCAGACGGTGGCTCGACAGCAGGTAGGCAAAGCCGAAAATGGAAGACATCTTCGTGCCAGGGCCAGAGCAGCACCGCCATGTGTGCCAGCAGGGCAGCCCCCAGCAGCGGATCGCGGCGGCGTCCGCCCCGGGTCGATGCAGCCTGGGATCGCGCGGGGCCGGCGCAGACGAAGCAGATGGGGCAGGCGATGCGGACGGCATGGCATGCGCAGACTCGCGCGGCATGGCGCTGCGCGCCTCGTTCTGCGCGTCATGTATCAGAGCGCGCCAGAAGACCAGTGCGTAAAGCCCAACCGCCACGAAGAGGAGAATCAGTACAATGCCCACTGCCGCAGTTTACCTTGAAAGCCCGGCACAAGGAAAGCATCCGGGGAATGGCCGCGCAGGCAGCTCCTTGCGGGACGCCCGGCGGTTCCCTGCTGTTGCTTCCTGCCACCACTTCTTCTGAACGGCCCCCGGCCGCATAGCCCATGTTCGACAGTCTGTCCCTAGCGCCTGGCGCGCATCGTCAAGACCATGCGCGGCGAGGCCCGCCTCACCGAAACCAACACGCAGGAAATGCTGCGCGAAATCCGCATCGCCCTGCTGGAGGCCGATGTGGCCCTGCCGGTGGTGCGCGATTTCATCGCCCAGGTCAAGGAAAAAGGCGCTGGGCCAGGAAGTGCTGCAGTCGCTCAGCCCCGGACAGGCGCTGGTGGGCATCGTGCACAACGCGCTGATCGACCTGATCGGCGGCGAGACGGCCGAACTGGATCTGGCCAGCAAGCCGCCCGCCATCATCCTGATGGCCGGCCTGCAGGGTGCCGGCAAGACCACCACGGTGGGCAAGATCGGCAAATGGCTCACCGAAACCGCAGGAAGAAGGTGCTGGTGGTGTCGTGCGACGGTACCGCCCGGCCGCCATCGAGCAGCTGGGCACCGTGGCCGGCCAGGCCGGCGTGGACTTCTTCCCGTCGCAGCCCGACCAGAAGCCCTCCGACACGCCCGCGCGGCGGTGGAATGGGCGAAGAACCACCATCACGACGTCCTGATCGTCGACACGGCCGGCCGGCTGGGCATCGACCAGGCCATGATGGACGAGATCCGCCTGCTGCACGACACCCTGAATCCGGTCGAGACGCTGTTCGTCGTCGATGCCATGCAGGGTCAGGATGCCGTCAACACCGCGAAGGCGTTCAGCGAAACGCTGCCGCTGACCGGCGTGGTGCTCACCAAGCTCGACGGTGACTCCCGTGGCGGTGCCGCGCTGTCGGTCAAGGCCATCACCGGCAAGCCGATCAAGTTCGTGGGCGTGGGCGAGAAGCTCACCGGGCTGGATGTGTTCCACCCGGACCGCGATGGCCAACCGCATCCTCGGCATGGGCGACATCGTCGCCCTGGTCGAGCAGGCACAGGCCAATGTGGACCACGAGGCCGCCGCCGAACTGGCCAGCAAGTTCAAGAGTGGTGCCGGCTTCGATCTGAACGACTTCCTGGCGCAGATCAGCCAGATGAAGAAGCTGGGCGGCCCTCAGCTCGCTGATGGAGAAGATGCCCGCCGAAATCCAGGGCAAGGCCACCGCGCAGGACATGGACAAGGCCGAGCGCGACATGCGCCGCATGCAGGGCATCATCCACGCCATGACGCCGGCCGAGCGTCACAAGCCCGAGCTGATCAAGGCCGCCCGCAAGCGCCGCATCGCCACCGGCGCCGGCGTGGCCGTGCACGAGGTCAACCGGCTGCTCAACCAGTTCTCGCAGATGCAGTCGGTCATGAAGAAGATGCAGAAGGGCGGCCTGGCCAAAATGATGCGCGCCATGAAGGGCATGAAGGGCCTGATGGGCGGCGGCGGCATGCCGGGCATGGGCGGCTGAAGCACAGCCTGGCGCAAAAACGAGGCTGCCGCTGACACCATAACGACGCAACGATCAATGGGGATGCCTGCATCCCCTTTTTTCATGGGCTGAAAAATACATCCGTACCAGCCACACCACGGTTCCAGACAACCGTTGCGCCCCGTAAGTTACAATTTGTCGTAGCAAAGACACATAATTGCGGTCTAATCCCCCTGCAGCCGTGGGGCTCCCATGACTGGCCGCATCATAGAGAGGCCGGCGCTGGGGGTTCCTGTACTGCACGGGAACCTCCGTTCCACCCTAAAACAAGCCGCCCTCACCGCGGCGTACAGGCTCTCCACCAGCTCGGCCTTCGGGCCGGCGAGCGCCCTCCTCCCTGGAATCCGTGCCATGCGTCTTGCTCTACCCTGATCATTGCGCATCAACTGCCAGAGCAACTGGCCCAGATGCTCTACTGCATCCAGCACCCCGACAATCTCTATCTGGTCATCCCCGACAGCAAGGGGCTGAGCGGCAACGAGCCCGCCCTGCAGGCCGTCACCCGCCGCCACGCCAACGTGATCATCGCGCCACCGCGGGATCTGCGCTGGGCGTCGTGGAGTCTGATGCAGGCCCGGTTGGACGGCATCCGCATGCTGCTGACCCGCCCCGAACCGTGGGAGATGCTGGTCACCCTCAGCGGACAGGACTTCCCGCTGAAGTCGCAGAAGGAAACTGCGCCTGGATGACGGCCCACCGTGACCGCAACATCGCGAACGTGGTGGACCCGGTCGCCACCTGGGACGACCCTTATGCCTGCGTGCAGCGCGCGCGTGCGCGTCGAACCCCCTTCATGAAACGCGGCGTCACCTCTGCCCCGCGTGCGGTGGAACCGCTGAAAACCCATCTGGGCCACAGCCGCTACGTGGGCGGCCGCCCCTACTATGGCCCTGAGCCGGGCCTTCTGCCAGCATCTGATCGAATCGCCCCAGCTGCCGCTGTGGGTCAAGACACTGCGGCACGGCTACCGGCCGGAAGAAGTGCTGGTACACAGCTTCATCAGCAATTCGCCCTTCGCCGACTCGATGCACAACCACCATGATGCACGACGAGGACTGGAGTGGCGGCGGATCGCACCCGCGCGTGCTCACCATGGCCGACCAGGCCCGGCTGCTGAAGTCCGAACACCTGTTTGCCCGCAAGTTCGACAACCGCGTCGACGACCGTGTGCTGAACCCGCTGCAGGACCGGGTGCTCGGGTAGGTGCCCGGTGCTCGGTCATAGAGCCTGCTGCCTGGTCAGGGTGCCCGGGCAGGGGTACCACGTTGGCCATCCCCGGGCAGTGCCACCGGTACCGCGCTTCTGCCGGGCGCATGATTCATTCATCCGGCTGCGGTACACCCGGAGCGGGTACCCCTGCCAGGCAAACACAGACAAAGGCCCGCACAGCGGGCAAAGGCCGGGTCACAAGGCGTGGTCCGGGCCTTTTGTATCTGTCATGTATCAAAAACTGGCGTTGCGCAACTATATTTGAACAAAAAGCCCTCTGAGGGCTTTGCAATGCTACCGCTGATACCTATAATGAAACTGTCTCCTCCACCTCCTCCTTTAGGTGGATTAGCCCGCACGCTTATCCGTGCGGGCTTTCATTCTGCGGTACGTTATCTGTGTCCGGCCGGTTTGGTGCGTTAGGGAGGGCCGGGTCTCCTCACACTGCCACCGGGGTGTCCAGTTCCCCCGTGGCAAAAACCGCATGAAAATGTATTCTTATCCTTTATGGACGCCCTCGCCATTGGGGCAACCCCTAATACCCTTGACGCAGGTCATGTCATGTCCGCTGTGCCACCGGTCCGGCACATGCCCGTGCCGCGGCAGCCCCGTGTACACCACCCCGTACAACGCCCCGTACAACGCCCCGTACACAGCACCCAGTACACCACCCGTACAGCACCCCGTACGCAATCCCGTACACTGGCCCGTACTGTGCGTACCCAATACCCGCTGCCTGTCATGACGCCTGCCACCTCCCCTCTTCGGCAACAGCGCCGCCGATACCGCCACGGCCGATCCGGCACGCAACCTGCCGCCGTACGATGGCATCGTCAATGATCATGGTGCCGTGTTTGCTGCCGAAGCCGACGTCCCGGCTGGCCTGGCTGCTGGAGCATGTGCCCTGGCAGCATGACCAGATCCGCCTGTGCGGCAAAACCATCGTCACCGCACGGCAGATAGCCCTGGTACGGCGACGAGGGCCTTCAACTACCGCTATTCGGGCGTGGACCACCGGGCGCAGGCGTGGGTCGATCCCTGCGGGGCTGCGCGACCGCGTGGTGCAGCGGCTGGGCGCTGTCCTTCAACGCCTGCCTGCTCAACCGCTATGAAGACGGCACGCAGGGCATGGCCTGGCACAGTGATGACGAACGCGAGCTGGGACCGGGCAACACCATTGCCTCGGTAAGCCTGGCGCCACCCGCAAGTTCGTCTTCCGGCACCGGCGTACGCGGGAGAAGGTCGAGAGTATGGCTGGGCCATGGGCAGCTGATCGTCATGCGCGGAGAAACCCAGACCCACTGGCAGCATGCCCCTGATGAAGAGCGCCCGCGTCACCGCCCCGGGTGAACCTGACGTTCCGGCTGATCCGCAACGGATGAGCCTGCCCGCCCCTGCCTCAGGTCCCCGCTCAGGTCCCCTGCTCAGACCACGCCGACCACGACCACGACCACGACTCACGTGCCCCCTGACCCAGCCCCGACTGACCCAGCCCCGACCCAGCCCCGACCCAGCCCCTGACCCAGCCCCGACCCAGCCCCGGCCCCGGCCCCGGCCCCGCTGGTTGCCATGACAGGCACCGGCTTCACGCACTGTGAATGATGGTGGCATTGCCGCAGAACACTGCAACAATTTGCGTAACCTTTGCTTCCGTTCTACGCTTCCAGGGAAGACACCATGAAACATCCGAAAATCCTCGCTGGCTGCACTGGGCGTGCTGGCGCGCGCTGACACTGGCATCTCACCGCCCCGGCCCGAGGCCGCCGACAAGGTGAGCTGCTCTCGGGCGCGAAGGAAAAGGTCACCGAAACCAAAGGCGCGCTGACCGCAAAGCTGGGCAGCAAGTCCGACGCCACGTCCAGCGCGAAGGATTCGATGAAGCACGCCGGCGAAAAATGAAGGACAAGGTCTCCGGCAAGGCCAGCGCCGTTTCCGGCAAGACCCAGTCCACCACGGACGCTAGCAAGGCAGGCATCACCGGCAAGCTGTGGACCTGAACAGTGCTTCCGAACCGAACTGGCACAGCTGCCCGGCATCGGCGAGGCACGCGCGAAGGCCACTGTCAAGGGCCGCCCCTACACGGGCAAGGATGACCTGAAAAGCGAAAAAGATCATCCCGGCCAGTGTGTACGACAAGATCAGGGATCGCGCGTGATCGCGCATCAGCGCTGGTGGCGGTCAAAAGAGGCTCCGGGCAGGCTCCGGATCATGATGAGCTGACAGCCTTGCTCTGCACATGGCACCTTGTCCGCACATGGCTGGGCCTGCACGGTGAAAAATCAAACCCATGACGCGCCTCCAGAGCCGCAATTCGGCATGGGAACCAATCCGCAGCAGCAACAGACGCTCTGAATCCGGTTTCTGATAGATCAGCACCAGATCAGGCCGTATGTGACGAATCACGACAGTCCCCGCGCCAGTTGCCTGTCAGCGCATGATCCCCTCATCCGGAAAGGCAGCTTTTCATCATTGGGCCAATGCCTCCAGCGCAGGCATGAGATCGGCTTCCAGCGTGCTGCCATGGGCGCCTTTGCGCTCCCGCTTGAGATCACGCCGGAACTGGCCAGAGTATTCAATTTCCGCATCTTCCAGCCGGGAAACGGTCTCGTCCTCATCCTCCTGAGCAGGCACGAATACCTTCCAGTGAGGTCCGGGTCATTTCTCCCCGCCCCTGGCATCCTGGATCGCCTGGACGGTTTCAGGACTGGGCTGAAACAGATCCAGCGGCAGCGCGCGGTCCATGGCGATCCTGGTCGTGAACATGCGCACGGCGTCCGATGCAAACGTCAATCCGGTGGCTTCGATCACCGCGGATGCCACATTCTGAACATCATCGGGAATCCGGGCTTGATTTTTGCCATGACAATCTCCCATTCAAGAATATGGCGTACAGTGTACTACAAGTGAATCCGCCAGCATACCCATGCCTCCCCTGAAACTCCACACCCGCCCAACGGCGTTCCCTGATTCGTGCATCGAACGGACATCCCGTGCCCCTGGCCGGCTGTGGCCAGCAGAACGCAGCCCTCCCGCCCGGCCACCGGCAACGCCCCCATCCCGCCCGAAGGCGAGGCGGCTCAACAAATACCTCGCTCCGCACGGGCGTGTGTTCGCGGCGCGAGGCCGATGACTGGATCGGGCGCGGCTGGGTGCACATCAACGGCAAACCGGTGGTGATGGGCCAGAAGGTACTGCCGGGCGACCGGGTGGAAGTGAAGCGTGCCGCCACGCAGCAGCAGGCCGGGCGGGTGACCATCCTGCTCAACAAGCCGGTGGGCTATGTGAGTGGCCGAGCCGAAGATGGCTACCGGCCTGCGGTCATGCTGATCCGCCCGGAAAACCAGTGGCAGGGCGACACCAGCGGCCGCCGTTTTCGACCGCGCCCACCTGCGCGGGCTGGCCGCGGCGGGCCGGCTGGACATCGATTCGGTGGGGCTGCTGGTACTCACATTGCGACGGGCGGGTAGCCCCGCCAGCTGATCGGTGAAGACGCCGAAGCCACCAAGGAATATCTGGTGCGGGTGCGTTACGGGCGTATCGAGCGCGAGGTGGAAGCGGCCTTCCCGCGCGAAAGGCCGCAGCTGCTGCGACACGGGCTCGCTGGACGGCAAGGCCCTGAAGCCGGCCCAGGTGAGCTGGCAGAACCCGGAGCAGCTGCGTTTCGTGCTGCAGGAGGGCAGGCACAGGCAGATCCGCCGGATGTGCGAGCTGGTGGGGCTGACGGTCACGGGGCTCAAGCGCATCCGCATGGGCCGGGTGACGCTGGGACAGCTGCCACCGGGGCAGTGGCGCTATCTGCGGGCCGACGAGATTTCTGAGCGCCCGGCAGGCCAGGCCGTCCCTGCATTCGGCTGCTGAAAGCCCCAGGATAGCCACGCCTCACACGATAGCCACACCACAACACGATGAAGGCGGAACAGGCCCTGCGCCGCACCTCACCCCAGCGAAGGGCGTACCGCCGGAACATCCCCCGGCATCCGCGACGGACGCACGGTCTCGAGCGGTCTGCTGCCATGGCCCCTGGACGCTCTGGACCGCCGTGGCATGATCGACCGCCAGCGGCGGCACCAGGGCACCGGTACGCAGCGCGCCGTTTCGGCATCGGCGCGTGAGGCGCTTGCGGCATCGGCACGCACGGGCGGCTCGATGCCGGCCCCGATGCCCGCCATTTTCTCGAACTCGGCCAGCGGCATCGGGCTGCCCAGGGCCTGCCCCCTGTCCATAGTCCACGCCCATGCCCTCCAGGGGTCGGCAGCACCAGCTCGCTCTGCACCGACTTGGCCACGCTGGCAATCCCCAGCTCATGGGCCAGCACGGTCAGCGTGCGCAGGACTTTGCCTGGCCACTGCCCCGCCGGGTCAGCGATTCGGTAAAGGCACCATCGACCTTCAGGTAGGACACACCCATTTCACTGATGGCCGACAGGTTCAGAAAGCCCGCCCCCACATTGTCCAGCGCCGCCTGCACGCCCAGCTGGCGCAGCGTGCCGATCAGGCGCTTCATCATCGTAGCCGTCCTGCATCGCCACGGCTTCGTTGATCTCGATCACCAGCTTGGGCGCCACGTGCTGGAAGCGCCGCACCTGGCCCACCAGATGGGTTTGAAGGCCTCGTCGCTGAGCGCCCTCGGCCGACAGGTTCAGCGAGAGTGAAGTCCAGCGCCCGGAAGGCCCGCTCGTTCTGGCTGAGCCAGCGCAGCGTCTCGACGCAGCACCCAGCGGTCGATGGTGGCCATTTCGCCGCGGTAGATGGCGGCCTCGATCAGGCCGGCCGGCGAGCGCAGGCTGCCATCGGGGGTGCGGTGGCGCAGCAGGATCTCCCCGCCCAGCCGGTTGCCGTCACCCAGGCCCACCACGGGCTGGATGGCCAGCTCGAAATCGCGGAATTCCTTGGTCTTGCGCAGGCGGTCCAGCACGTCCAGCTCCACCTGATGACGCTCGGTGTCGCTGTTGAAGTCGCCCTCCTCGAACAGCACCACCTGATTGCGGCCCTTGCGCTTGGCCTCGCGGCAGGCATTGTCGGCACTGTCGATCAGCTGGTGGGCGCGCTGGCCGGGCACGGCGGGGCTCACGCCCACACTGGCGGTGACCGCGAAGCGCTTGGGCGGAATCGAGAACGGCCGGCCGGCAATGGCGTCCAGTGCCCGCTCGGCCTGATAGCGATGCGGGGGATCGTTGCTGCTGAAGAGCAGCGCAACTCGTCACTCCCCCATCCGGGCGATTTCCACACTGGCTGCCCAGCCGGCTGCGCAGGCGGCGCACCACGTCGATCAGCACGGCATCGCCCGCCTGGTGGCCGAACACGTCATTGAGCACCCTGAGCGGTCCAGATCCACATAGCAGAGCGCCACCTGCGCCAGCTGCGCAGGGTTCTGCAGCAGCGTCTCCAGACGCATCTCCAGACCGTGCCGGTTCAGGGCGCCCGTGAGCTTGTCGTGCTGGGACTCGTGCACCAGATCATGCTCGGCCTGTTTCAGCGCCGTGATGTCGGTCAGACTCACGTCGTGGCCGCTGCCGGTCTTCTGCTCTGCACGCGCAGCCAGCTGTGGCCGGTGGGCTGTTCCAGGCGCCAGACGAAGTCGGCTTCCTCGAAGTTGTCCAGTTCCTGCCGGATGCGGTCGGCCAGTTCGGCCGGGAAGGTTGCGTTGAGCGCAGTCAGGGTATCGACGTGCACGCGGTCCAGCGCGGCGGTGTCGTGCCCTGTCTGGGCGCCGGAAGCCGTGCTGACCCGGCGCTCGATGCCACCGGCCGGCACGTTGAACAGCCGTACCGCCACCTCGTTGTAGCGTTCGATGTTGCTGGCCCGGTCGAACGACAGCAGCCCGATGGGGATGGTCTGGTAGGTGGCCTGATAGCGCCCCAGCGCATCCATGGTGGCCGCCTGCGTGCGCAGCTGCGCGAGCGCTCGGCCGCCAGATAGCCGATCACGGCGGTGGAGGCGTTCATCACCGCCAGCAGCGTGGTGGACTGCAGGTCCAGCCAGGGCAGCGGCGCCTTCAGGAAGCCCAGCAGGTACAGCAGCGTGTTGAGCGCCGCCAGACCGTCCAGAATCGGGGTCCACAGGTACCAGATGGACATCAGCGACACCCGGTGCCCCAGGTTGACCACGGTCAGCCCGGTCACGGTGGCGATGATGGCCGCCCCACCACTGACAGCAGGGTCTGGAAGATTTCCGGCGGCAGCAGGCCCGAGACGATCGGCGCAAAACACCGTCAGAACCGACATGGCATGCAGCCAGGTCCCGGAACGGTGCCCCGCCAGCCGCGACTCCATCAGCCCCCACATCAGGGCCGCGCAGGCGCAGGGGAAGGACATCTGCGCCATCTGCTCCAGCCCCCGTGCCCAGCATGCTGGAGGCCGACGGGCCCAGCCAGTACTGCAGATGGCCCCGGCCGACAGCAGATAGAGCGCCCGCCCCCAGCCAGTAGGCCAGCAGCCGTACCACCCGGATGTGCATCAGCTGGCCGGCCACGAAGGCCGTCAGCCCCAGCAGCACCAGAATGCTGCCCAGCATGGTGCCCTGCGCCTCGATCTGGCGCTGCGCTTCCACGAAGCGCTCGCCATCCCACAGATTCAGCGCCAGCGTGGGCGCGGCGCTGGACAGCTCCAGCCGCAGCACCAGCGTCAGGTCATGCCTCCCCGGAAAAAACGGCGGTGCCCGGCCGGCAGCGGCAGGGGCAGCTCGGGCAGCGTGATGGCGTAGCCGGGCAGCGCACGACTGGCGGCCACCGGCTCCTGCTCGTTGTTGAAATGCGAGTACAGCAGCGCCTGGCCGAACTCGTCCAGAATGACCGCATCCCCCTTGAGGATCGAGCGGTTGGCCAGATGCAGCATCGCAGGGTGCGCTCGACCGTATCGGCCGGAATGCGCGCCAGCACCCACAGCGTCTTGAGCCGGGAAGAATTGCTGCTGCCCAGACTGATGCCCGGCGACTGCTGCGCAGCGAGCCCAGTACGCTGGAGAGTTCGTTGAAGTTCTTCGACGAGGCGAGGATCTTGTAGGAGAGGACCTGCTCCGGCCGGGGAATATGCCATGGGGTAGGCAAACATCCAGACCATGTGCGAAAACGCAATCAACAGCAGCACCCAGCCTGCCAGCTGGCGGGCCCCGAAGCGCTGCTTGTTGACGGGTTGTTGTGTCACGTTCCTCTCCGGAAGTGCACAGGAGGGCACTTCGTCAGCTGAAAGGATAGTCGCCACCGACGAACGGCCCCCGCCTGCCGTCCAGCCGGCCGACGAGCGGTCATCTGCGGGGTCTGGCGGCCGACGAACGGTCGGTTGTGTCGCAAATACGACACGATGGGTGGTCACAACACCTGTAAAGCTGTTTCAGGGAAACGCGTATTTTCAGTTACGTCATTAAATATTGAAGACACACGACGATACATTCATAAAGACGGGACGTGTGCAGGGAGGAGAGCCACCCGGCACCGGCCACCTGACACCGACCACCCGGCACCAGCCACCCGGCACCGGGAGATGAACGGTTGGCCGCAGAAAAACGCTATTTGCCGTCGGCCGGCAGCGCCCTCGGGCTGGAAGCGCCAGCGCTTCCAGGCGGCAAACACGGCGTCGGGATAGGCCGACTGGCCGCGGCTACCGTTGTAGCGGCCCAGTGCCATGAACAGGTTGCCGTTTTCCATGTCCAGATAGTGGCGCAGGATGCTGCAGCCATAGCGAATATTGACATGGGGCTGGAACAGCGCGTCGGCATCGCCGTTGCCCAGCACGCGCGTCCAGAACGGCATCACCTGCATGAAGCCGCGCGCGCCCACCTTCGAAATGGCATATTGCCGAAAACCACTCTCCACCTGGATCAACCCCAGCACCAGCTCGGGTTCCAGTCCCGCGCGCTGCGCCTCGTAGCGCACGGTGCGCAGGAAGTTCTGGCGCGTCTCGAAATCCGGCATCGCACGACGCGGCAGCCGGTCGGACATCTGGGTGAGCCATTCGATTTTCTGCAGGGGGAGTCCCACAGCGGTTCGGTATCCAGAGGCGCACCGATGGCGCGCGACAGCGCCAGACGCACGCCATCGGCCAGCACCTCGTACTGCTGGGCACCGGCGTGGGCGGAACGGACGGGTGCCCCATACAGGGCGAGCATGACCACGGCTATGCCGCCGGCGCGCAACAGCGCAGGGCCGGCCGGTGTGGCAGCTCTCCATTTCGGTGTGGCAGCCCCCCGCTTCGGCATGGCGCCCCGCAGTCGGAGCATGACGGCCAGCAGCCAGCGGCGGGCTGCTGCAACGACGGGATCCGTGCGGCCTTCAGGGCCATCGGCAGCAAAAGGCGGCTGAACAGCCTGGCCGTGTCCATCTCCGCCCTGCACGTCCGTACCCGGCATATCCCGCCCCGGCCCGTGCGCCGGCGAACGATACCTGTTCAAAGCGTCGGCAGCAGTTTCTGCACCTCGGCCAGCACTTCGGCCGGGGGCAGCTTGCGGGTTTCCAGCCCGCGACGCACGGTGAGTTCCAGCAGCCCTTCCTTCAGGCCCCGGTCGCCCCACGGTGATGCGCAGTGGCACGCCGATCAGTTCCCAGTCGGCAAACATCACGCCCGGGCGCTCGTTGCGATCATCCACCACATGGCGGATGCCGGCCGCCTCCAGCTGCGCGGCCAGGCTGTCCACCGCCTCGCGCACGCTTTCGGAGCGCTCCAGCCCCATCGGGCACACCACCACCTCGAACGGCGCAATGGCCGCCGGCCAGATGATGCCCTTCTCATCGTGGTTCTGCTCGATGGCCGCGCCCAGCAGACGGGTCACGCCAATGCCGTAGCAGCCCATCTGCAGCGGCTTCGACTGGCCATCCTCGTCGACGAAGGTGGCATTCATCGCCTCGGAATACTTGGTGCCGAGGAAGAACACGTGCCCCACCTCGATGCCGCGCTGGATGGCCAGCGTACCCTTGCCGTCCGGCGACGGATCACCGGCCTGCACGTTGCGGATATCGGCCACCATCACATCGGCGATCTCGCCCTCGGCCGCCGGCTCGGGCAGGTCGCGCCCCCAGTTCACGCCGGTATAGTGATAGTCGGCCCTCGTTGGCGCCGCAGACGAAGTCGCTCATGTTGGCCACCGTGCGGTCGGCCACGATGCGCACCGGCTTTTTCATGCCCACCGGCCCCAGATAGCCGGGCTTCGAACCGAAATGTTCCAGAATCTCGGCCTCGGTCGCAAAGCGAAAGCCCTTCAGCCCCGGCACCTTGCCCACCTTCACCTCGTTCATCTCGTGATCGCCACGCAGCAGCAGCAGCCACACCGTCACCTCGGTCTGGCCGTCGGCACCCGGTTTTTCCGTACTGAGCACGATGGATTTCAGCGTCCGGTCCAGCGGCAGCTTCAGGTAGGCCGCCACGTCCTCGCAGCGTGCCTGGCCGGGGGTAGCGGTTTTCGTGAGCGGCAGGGTGGGCGCCATGCGCGTGGCCAGCAGCGGCACCGCCTCGGCCAGCTCGATGTTGGCCGCATAGTCGGAACCGGTGCTGTAAATCAGCGCATCCTCACCGGTGTCGGCAATCACCTGGAACTCGTGGCTGGCCGAGCCACCAATCGAGCCCGTATCGGCCGCCACGGCCCGATAGTCCAGCCCCAGCCGGTCGAAGATACGAATATAGGTGTCGAACATCTTCTGGTAACTGGCCAGTGCCGCCTCGGGATTGCGGTCGAAGGAATAGGCGTCCTTCATGGTGAACTCGCGGCCGCGCATGATGCCGAAGCGCGGCCGACGCTCGTCCCGGAACTTGGTCTGATGTGGTAGAAGTTCTTCGGCAGCTGGCGGTAGCTGCGCAGATCCTGCCGCGCCAGATCGGTGATCACCTCTTCCGACGTGGGCTGGATGACGAACTCGCGCTCGTGCCGGTCCTTCACCCGCATCAGCTCGGGGCCGTACTCTTCCCAGCGGCCGGATTCCATCCACAGCTCGGCCGGCTGGACCACCGGCATCAGCAGCTCGATGGCACCGGCAGCGTCCATCTCCTCGCGGATGATGGCCTCGATGCGGCGAATGACGCGCAGCCCCAGTGGCATGTACGTGTAGATGCCGCCGGCCAGTTTGCGGATCGTGCCGGCGCGGGTCATCAGTTTGTGGCTGATGACCCCGGCATCGGCGGGGCTTCTTTGAACGTGGGCAGGTGCAGTGCGGTGGCTTTCATGGGTTCGCTCTATATAATGGTCACAATTCTAGAGAAGAACGCGGCTGTACGCACCGCCCACCCGCCACCGCCCCATGCTGGACAAACACGGATATCGCCCCAATGTCGGCATCATCTTGCTGAACCAGGACAATCAGGTCTTCTGGGGCAAGCGCCTTCGCGAGCAGTCCTGGCAGTTCCCGCAGGGCGGCATCAAGGCGGCCGAAACACCCGAACAGGCCATGTTCCGCGAGCTGCAGGAAGAAATCGGCCTGCGCCCGTCCGACGTGCACGTGCTGGGCCGCACCCAGAACTGGCTGCATTACGACGTGCCCGTGCGCTGGGTCCGGCGCGAGTGGCGGGGCCACTACCGCGGCCAGAAGCAGATCTGGTTCCTGCTGCGCCTGCTGTCCGACGACAGCGCCATCTCCCTCGACGGCCAGGGGCCACCCTGAATTCGACGCCTGGCGCTGGATCGACTACTGGGCACCGCTCGACGAGGTCATCGAATTCAAGCGCAAGGTATACGACCGCGCCCTGCACGAACTGGCCGAGCGCCCGTCGCGGCCGGACGACGAACCTGCACCGGATAGTCCCCGGCCTGAGCTACCCAGGGCGGCCAGCCTTGCCTGCATGACGCCCCTGTCAGCGCAGAGACGAAAGCGTCCATGACACGCGCCGGGGAAAGCCCTGTCCCCACCGGGGAAAACCATGACCACGCCGGGAAAACCATGAGGCAGATCGAGCAACGGCCCGGCCACGCCTTTCCCGTCTGCCCCCAGCTCTGCAGCGTATGCCGTTACACGTGTTCTGCAGGCTGATCACCGCTTCCCGGCAAACCAGTGTCTTCCACAGCCGGGCCAGCACGCCCTGCAGGCAACCGCACCACAAACACACTGCCGCCGCCTTCACGCGGCTCGTGATGCGCATCACCCCCGTGCCGCCGGGCGATCTGCCGCACCAGCGACAGCCCCCAGGCCCACGTTGCCCGACTGCTCGGAATGGCCATCGACGCGGTAGAACGCCTCGAAAATCCGTTCCCGTGCCGCCTCCGGCACGCCGGGGCCACGGTCCATCACTGCAATGCACAGCCAGACAGCCGGCTGGCGGCCCGCAGGTGCAACCGCAGAGACAGTTGCATTCGGGGAGACAGTTGCATCTGGAGGGACAGATGCCCCCGAAGAAGCGGACGCATTCAGCCACGTCTCCTGCGCCACTGCATGGCCAGCCTCCTCCTGTGAGGCATCCCTGTCGTGACAGCCGCACCAGCACCGGCTCGCCACCGGCCGGCTGGTAGCGGCGGGCGTTTTCCAGCAGATTGCGCAGCAACCGGCGCAGCAGGCGCACATCGCCCTGTACGATCCAGGGTGATGCACCGCCCGTCACCCGATCATGATCTGCCATGCCCCCATCACGCCACCACCATCGATCGTGATCGCGGCATGACCTGCCCCTCCTGCCTCACCACCCCCGGCCGGATTTTCCACCCGCCCCATCGCACCAGTACGCCCTGGCCTCTTCCGCCACCCACACCGCCCCGGTGCGTTCGGCCCTCTTCCGCCACCAGCGCCTGCATGTCCACCGGCTCGCACTTCAGGTCGGCCGTACTGCCGGCATCCAGCCGGCTGGCCAGCAGGATTTCTTCCACCAGTGCATCCAGCTCGCATGGATGTTGAGACGCACCTCGCCCGCGTGCAGCGGCAGGTCACCCGGGCTTTCCAGCATCAGCTCCACCGCCATCCGGATGCGTGCCAGCGGTGAGCGCAGCTCGTGCGACGCATTGGCCAGCAGCAGCCGCTGCGCCCTGCAGCAGCGCCTCCCTGCCGCGTCACCAGGGTCTCGATCCGCTCGGCCGCACGGTTGAAACTGCGCGCAAGCTGGGCCACCTCGTCCCGCCCCTGCACCTCGACCCGTGCCTGCAGATTGCCCGCCGCCTGCGCGTCCACCGAGCGCTGCAGCGTCTCCAGCCGCCGCGTGATCCGGCGCGACACCGGCCACGCCGCCAGCGCCACCGCCAGAAACAGCATCGGCAGGGCCACTGGCCCACCCATCCACGGCAGGGGCGGCATGGGCCGCCAGCGCGAATCAGCAGCGTCCGGTCATCCGGCAATGCCACCCGGTGCACCACACCAGTCATGCCGCGGCCACCCCGACGCGGGAAGTCTCCGTTGTGCCCAGGCCCCGGTTCCATCGGCAGCGCCTCCGGTGGCGGAGGCGGTGGCATCCCGTCTCCGCTCTCTCCCGGCGCCGACGAACCATCCGCACGGAACGGCCGCCCGGCCGCGGCCAGCACACGGCCCCGGGCATCCACCACCTGCAGATCGACACGCAGCCGGCGATGCCAGCGTGACAGCGTCTCCCTGCAGTCGTCCCACCCCTCGGTCGCGGCCGGCACCACCTCGGCGGCCAGCAGCTCCGTGAAGCGGCTCTCCTGGCCTCCGTGCGGCTGTCGAGCCGCCACTGCCAGAAAAAAACGCCACCGCTGCGCCCACCAGCAACAGGCTGGCCAGCAACGACAGAAAAATGGTCACCGAAAGCCGGCGCATGCATCCCCAGACAGAAAAACCCGATCAGGCCGCCGGACAGGTGCCTCACCAGCAGCCTGCACCCAGACCTTGCACACTCAGACCTTGCACACTCAGACCCTACGCACCCAGACCCTACGCACCCAGACCCTACGCACCCAGACCCTACGCACCCAGACCCTACGCACCCAGACCCAGCACGCCCTGACCCAGCACGCCCGGACCTTGCACACCCGGACCTTGTACGCTTAGGTCTTGCACACTCAGACCCCGCGCACCCAGACCTTGCGAACTCACCCCTTGCGTGCCCGGGCCAGCACATAGCCCACACCCCGCACCGTCAGCAGCCGCACCGGCTGGCGCGGATCGGTCTCGATGGCCTGACGGATCTTGCCCACGTGCACATCGATAGACCGGTCGAAAGCCTCCAGCGCCTGCCCCTTGGCCTGGTCCATCAGCTGCTCGCGCGACATCACGCGTCCCGCATGGCGGGCCAGCACCCGCAGCAGGTCGAACTGGTAGCCCGTCAGCGTCCGCCGCTCACCGGCCACCCGCACCTCGCGGGCTGCCTCGTCGATTTCCAGATCGTCGATGGTCAGAACCTCATGGCCATCGGCAGCCAGCGTGTTTCCTGCAGGCCCACCAGCCTGGGCGCCACCATGACCACTGCCACCATGACCACTGCCACCAATACCACCGGCACCACCAGCAGCGCCGGTTTGACCGGCAGTCCCGGCAGCCAGGCTGCCTGCCACTGCTGCCCCGTCCGGCCTGCCGGTGCCCGCTGAACCGGCAGCACCGGCCATGTGGCCCGGACCTGCCGATCCACCGCCCGACGCCACCATGTAACCCGGCCCTGCTGATCCACCCCCGGTACCGGCAGCCCCCGACGACACATCCACCGGCGCCGCCCGGCGCAGCAGCGCCCGCACCCGGGCCAGCAGCTCACGGGGCTCGAAGGGCTTGGGCAGATAATCGTCGGCCCCCACCTCCAGCCCCACCACCCGGTCGGTGGTCTCGCCGCGGGCGGTCAGCATCAGAATCGGCACCCGTGCCGCCGGCCCACCGCGCTGGCGGATCTGGCGGCAGACATCCAGCCCGTCTCCGTCCGGCAGCATCAGGTCCAGCAGAATCAGGTCCGGCGTACGTTCGGCCAGCGCCTCCAGCCCGGCCCGTGCCGTGCCCTGCACCTGCACCGAAAAATCCCGCCTGCCCCAGATAGCGCCCCACCATCTCCGCCAGACGGCGGTCATCATCGATCAGCAGGATGCCGGCAGACTGCATGGTGTTTTCTCCCAGGGAAAGAAACGGGCGCGAACGAACGCAGGCAAACGGAGCGGGCATGCACGGCGCAGGAGATGCACAGCGCATCACGGACGCACACAAGACGACCGTCCACAACGCATCTACAAGCGCTGCAGCCACAATAGGACAGGAGCGCCCACCACCCGATGATATCGGGGGTGGGCGCTGGCTGCTGTCAGGGACCAGACCTTATTCGGCCGGCGGAGGCGGCGGCATGTCATCGGCCGGGGGCGGCAGGGTTTTCCGAAGCCTCACCCGGCGGCTGCGGATTCGGACGCTCATGTCGTGGCCAGGACCACCGAATCCCTTTCGGACCATGGCCACCGAAGAAGCCCCCGAAGCGCGGCGGACGTGCCCCCTGCTCCATCAGCTTCTGGCGCTGCTCGGGTTTGAGCACCGACGCCATGTCCAGCCAGGCCGCCGTCGAACGCTGCGACATCTGGTCCATCAGCTTCAGGCGCTCCTGACGCAGCGACTCGAAGGCATTGCGGTCCAGCGTATCGGCCTTCACCAGCGCCGCACCGCGCTCATCCAGCGAACGCAGCTGCTCGGCCAGCGGTTTCATGTCGGCCATGGCGGCCTTCGCAATCGTGCCGATCCGTTTGGCCTGATCCGGCGTACCGTCGATGGACTCGATCACATCATCGATGCGCTTCTCCATCCGGTGCTCCATCCATCTGGCGCGCTTCGGCCCGGGCCTGCATCTCCTTCTCGATCTTCGCTGCCTTCGGCGGACATCTTGCCCTGGGCCACCAGATCAGCCGGCTTCGGCGGTGCCCCGACGAAGGGCTGCATGCCGAACGGCTGAAACCGAACAGGCCCATCGCACCGCCCATCGGCCCCATCATGCCCGGACCACCGGGGTGCCCCATCGGACCGCGGGCGCCAGGCCCACCCATCGGCCCCCTGGCCCCCGGTCCATCCATCGGGCCTGCACCACGCGGACCATGCTCACCGTCAGGCCACAGGCACCGCCGGGATGCCCCGGATGGCCGTGCTCACCCCTGCGGACCACGCTCACCCCTGTGGGCCACGTTCACCCGGCTTGCGCCCCTGCGCATCGGCCTTCTTCACCATGCCGTCGGCATCGGCCGACACCGCCGGCGACTGCGCTGCCACGGCCCCCATCGGCAGCGACGTGGCCAGAACACCTGCGCCCGCCAGGGCAAGCGTCAGGGAAACAGCGAGTTTGCGAACTTTCATGCTTCACTCCTTGGGGATGGCATACATCCCGTTCCTTGCCTTCCGGGCCGGCGGCTGCTGCACCACTGCGGCACAACCCCGTACCATCCCTTCCGGCAGCCCCGTCGACGGGGCGGGTTGAGAGCGTGTTATGGATTCATTCATCCCCGCGCTCTGAGGACCGGACCGCCGTGCAGCGATCCGTGATTCGATGGGATGGATTGGGGCATGCCCGGTCAAGCCCGATTGAAGCCCATGTAAAGTTGAAGTAAAGCTGCCCGGTTGCCACATCTGCCCCCTCCCGGCCACAGATGTCCGTGCCCGGACGCGGCACTTCCCTCGCCAAAGCCGCGACAAGCCTAGAATGTGCCCATCACAACCCCGGAGGCACCGGGCAGCTGCGGCGCCTCCCACCTGCTGAAACCTGCATGGCTCTCGCTTCCACCGCTGGTGCCGGAATACCGGCCACCGCCTCCGGTCACGCCCCCAGGGCACACCCGACACGGCCTCCGCGGCCGCACAACCGGCTGCATCCCCTGCCGCCACGCCGGCCAGCCCCTGTGGCAACCGCCGCACCGCCTGCGGAAAAACCGCCCGTTTCCGTGGTCGCCACGCCGCCGGCCAAACCACCGCGCGACCTGCGGCTGGACTTCTTCCGCGGGCTGGCCCTGTGGTTCATCTTCATCGATCACATCCCTCCAGCAGCATCGCCCAGCTCACCTTCCGCAATTTCGGCTTCAGCGACGCCACCGAAATCTTCGTCTTCATTTCCGGCTACACCGCCGCACTGGTCTACGGCAGCTCCCTGCAGAAGCGCGGCTTCCTCTTCATGGAAATGCAGGTGCTCAAGCGCTGCTGGCAGCTCTATGCCGCACACATCCTGCTGTTCATCTTCTTCATCGCCGAAATATCGTGGGTGGCCGTACGCTACGGCAATGCCTCCTTCCTCGAAGAGCTGAACGTGCAGGCCTTCATGGATTCGCCGCTCGAATCCGTGCTGGACGCCCCTCATCCTGCGCTACCGGCCCGTCAACCTCGACGTGCTGCCCATGTACATGGCGCTGCTCTTTGCCCTGCCGCTGATGCTCGTCATCGCGCGGATGTCGCGCCCCCTGCTGCTGGCAGTGTCGCTGTTCATCTGGTGGGGCGTGCAGCATTATCACTGGGCCTGGCCCGTGTACGAAAGTGGCGATGTCTGGTTCTTCAACCCCATGGGCTGGCAGCTGATGTTCGTCATCGGCATCCTGTGCTGCTCGGTGCGCAACCAGACTTCGCGCTGGCTGCAGTGGCGCCCGTGGCTGGCCTGGATCTGCGTGATCTACCTCGTCCTCGCCGCCATCATCGCCATCGGCTGGCGTGTGCCGGCCATCGACGAAGTCACCAAACCCTGGTCGGCGACTGGCTCTACCCCATCGACAAGAACAACCTCGGCCCGGCCCGCGTGCTGCACTTCCTGGCCGTGGCCTATCTGGTGGCTCATTACACCCGGGTGGATGCCGCCTTCCTGCGCTGGCCGCTCATCCAGCCCATCATCCGCTGCGGCCAGCACTCGCTGCACATCTTCTGCCTGGGCATTGCGCTCTCCTTCGTCGCCCACTTCCTGCTGATGGAATTCGGCCGCGGCCCGGTCATCCAGTGGCTGGTCATCCTGGGCGGCGTGGCCGCCATGAGCGGACTGGCCTACCTGCTGCACTGGTACAAGACGCGCACCGGCAGCGGCGCCAAACCGCCTGCCGCAAAAACCGCCACCACGACACAACACTGACCACCGTCTCGCCAGGTCACGAATTCCGCTTGCACCTCATGAAACTTCACCCCAGATTCCCCCAGGATCGGCCCCTTCCCCGCACCGCGCCCTGCCCGCTGCGCTGGCACTGTCCAGCACACTACTGCTGGCCACGGCAACCGCACAGACAGCGGACGGCGCCGCCCCGGCACGGCAACTGCACAGACAGTGGACGGCGCGAGCGAAAACTGCTCCCGTCTGCCCAGAACACGGCATCCGACACACAACCCAGCCCGGCCCCCAACACCGCCCCCGGGCAGCCGGGCCAAACCCGCCAACCGCCCGCCGGCCGCGCCGGACACGGGCGATGCCCAGCGCCAGGCGCGCAGCTGCTACGTGCCCGAAGACCTGCGCTCCGAACCCAGCAAACTGCCCGGCCTGTCGGCCGCCCTGATCCGCGGCAAGGGCGACCCTGCTGGTCATCATGCTCGGCTCCGAAAGCACCAGCCCGCGCAGCAACCCCGATGCCGCGCCCGGCAGCAATCCCTGAAGGCCCGCAGCGGCCGGCCACACGAGCCCGGAACAGATTCCCCTGGCCGCCCGCCCTGCAGGCGCGCCTCACCCTCGACCTCGCCCCCTGCCCGGCCGCAGCATCCACGTCGAATCCATCGGCCGGCGCAACAGCACCGCCGCCGAACAGGCCGCCCTCATCGGCAAAAAGGTCCTGCCCCCGCAAACCCGCCCTGGTCATCTGGAACCTGGGCCGGGCGGACGCCCGCCGCGGCATGCCCCCGCCAGCATGGCCCGCGCACTGGACAAGGGGCTGGAGCAGCTGCGCCGCCAGCACATCGACACCATCGTGATGGACCCGCCCCACCACCCGCAGTTCGAGGCGTTCTTCCGCACCGACGACTACCGCCAGTACGTGCGCTGGACCATGAACCTGCACGACCAGCCCTGGCTGCACCGCTACGACATGATCGACCACTGGGCCTCCACCGGCCGCATCGACCTCGACTCCCCGAGCCCGACCGTCAGGAAGCCGCCCTGACCTTCACTGAGACCTGCATCGCCTACCAGCTCTCCACCCTGATCGACGGGCGCTGTCGCGCAAGTGAGCGAGGGCGCCGGAAAAAGCAGGCAGAAGCGGGGCAATGCGAGGCCGACCAGGCGCTTCCCGCCTCTCGCCTTCTGCCTTCCGCCTCCTGCCTCCCTCTTCCCAAAAGTAACGACGGGCTTGCAAAGGAAGCAAAAGCCAGTCGAAGGGAGCACCCTCTCAGCTGGGCAGCAACACATCCCCCACGCGGATCGTCGCATTGCCCGCCCCCTTCGCCACGAGGGCATGCATCCCAAACAGCACACTGTCACTCACCGGATCGAGCCGGTACTCGCGCAGCGTGCGCGTCGGTTCCGCCCCGAACTGGCCGGTGGCAGGATTCAGGTTCGGTGTGGCACAGCGGGCGCAGGGCGCCATCATCTGCAGCGCGTAACCGGCGTGCACCAGTGCGTTCAGGCTGTCTTCGGCATGCGGCGCCATGTCGTCACCATCCACCACGATATTGGGCCGAAAACGCAGCATCTCCACCGGTTCTGCCCCGCGCGCAGCCAGCCGGCGATTCAGCTCCCGCAGTGAGGCCATCGACGCGATCAGCAGCGGATGTGCATCTGCCAGCCGGGTGCCCCCTGCCGTGCCACGCGCCGCCAGGCTACCGTCTGCCGAACCACGCGTTGCCGCGCCGCCACCACCAGCCAGCCGCCCCTCCCGGGAGCCGCCCTGCACCGAATCCCCCGCCAGCGGCTTCCCATCCACCGGCCAGTCCCCCCGTCGCGAACCTGCATCGAAGCGCACCAGTCGCACCGGCTGCTTCAGATAGTCCGACAGCCACTGGTTCACCCGCCGGCTCTCCACGCGCGTCTGCACGGGCCCTGTCGAACACCTGCGACGCCAGCTGGGGGCAGCCTCCACATCGAAGCCTTCCACCGGCAGACCGATGCCCTCACGCATGCCCGGCGCCTGCAGATACAGCCGGCCATCTTCCAGCCGGGGGGCGATATGTGCCATGGCTGGATGACTGCGCTGCGTCACGAACCTGCCCCCGTCGTCCACCAGCATCCACTGCCGGTCGTGCGCCAGCCCTGTTTCCTGCAGTGCAGCCGCCGGCACACGGATGCCCCGGCAGGACTTGACGGGATAGATGATGATGTCACTGACGACGATGCCCATGGGTGGCCCTGCCTCCTCTATGTATGTCCTGTGCGACTGAACCTGCGCGACCGCACCACCTGCGCGGCCGGCCAGTCATACCCCGAAGCCGGTCATGCCCCGAAACCAGGCGCCCGGGCGCGCAGCTGCCACTGCCCCCGGCCCTGATACAGCAGACCAGATCCCTCGACCCTGCCCTGCGGATCCCTGTCGGACACGCGGTCCCATTATGGCATTCGGCAGGAGGCTTCCATAGCCGTCCGCGGAGTCTCCCTCACCGCCGCCGCGTCTGGATCAGCACCACCCCGCCCAGAATCAGCCCCAGCGCCCCCATTCCAGTGCCGTCACCTGCTCTCCGCCGCTACGCCGATCAGCACCGCCACCACGGGCGCAATATAGGGTAGCCCCCGAAGCCCGCAGCGGCCCCCAGCTTCTCGATGATGAAGTAATACGCCAGAAAGGCACCGCCCGTGCCCAGCACGCCCAGCCCCACGGATGCCCCCCAGCAGCGCCCGCGCGTCGGTCAGAATCGCCCCCATCCCGTCAAAGGGCGTGAGCACCGCCAGCGTCAGCACGGCAAGCCCCGTCTGCCACGTGGCCAATGCCAGGGGAGACAGCCCCAGCGGCGACAGAAAACGCCGCGCATACACAAACGAGCTGCCCAGACTGAAGGTTCCCGCCAGCATCCAGAATACACCGGCCAGCGGCACACGGCCCGCCCCTCCCCACGGGCGCGCACTCATCGCAATGCCCACAAACCCCAGCGTCACCCCCATCACCATCCGCAGTGTGGGGCGCTCATCGCGCAGAAACAGAAAGGCACACAGAAACGTGAAAATGGGAATGGACCCGCTCAGCAACCCCGCCACACTGGTGGGCAGCAGTGCCGTCCCCGCCACGAACCCGTAGTAGTAAAACGACGTGGCCAGCACCGACATCACCGCAAAATGCGGCAGATGACGCAGCTGCGCACGGTGGATCACCCCCGCCCGCCAGGCCACGAAGGCCAGCGGCAGAAAAGCCGAACAGCACCCGCAGAAACTCGGTCTGCGCCGGAGAGACCAGGGCCGTGGCCCACTTCATGAAAATGAAATTCGAACCCCAGATCACCCCCAGGGCAAGCAGGGCAGCATAGGCAGGCAGAAGAGGCATGACAGGAAACCGGACCGGGCAATGACAGACGCGCTCATTGTGTCAGCAGGCGCCCCCTGCCGTCGCGCGAGATCTTCGGCGTGTAGACTGCAGAAAAACTACTGTCTCACAGCCCATCCATGACACGCCCCCGCTCCACCGCCTGCCACCCCTCAACGCCCTGCGCGCCTTCGAAATGGCCGGCCGCAAAGGGTCCTTCCGCGCAGCCGCCGACGAACTGCACATCACCCAGGGCGCCGTGGCCCAGCAGGTGCGGGGGCTGGAGGAACGGCTGGGCATTGCCCTCTTTCGGCGCCTGCCACGTGGGACTGGCCCTCACCCCGGCCGGCGCCTCCTACCTGAACGATGTCTCGCGTGCCTTTGGCATACTGGCCAGCGCAACAGCAAAACTGCAGAAACGGCCGGATACCGTCACCATCAGCGTCACCCCCACCGTAGCCACCCGCCTGCTGATGCACCCGCCTGGCCGACCTGCAGGCCGCACTCCCGGCGTGGAACTGCGCACCCTGGCCACCGAGGCCCTGTCGGACTTCGAACACGATCAGGTCGACATGGCCGTCCGCCTCACCCGACCCCCGTTTCCCGCCCCAGCTCGAAGCAGCGCCCTGTTCCCGCAGGAACTGGTGGCCGTGGCCAGCCCGCATCTGCTGCGGCATCTCACCTGCCCCCTGTCCCCCGACGAACTTCAGACCCTGCCCCTGCTGCACGACGCGCACAACCACTGGCCTGCCTTCCTGCAGGCACTGACCCCCTGCCAGGACACGCCCGCCGCCACTACCCTGCCGCCCGGCCCCACCTTCAACCAGACCTCCTGGCCCTCGACGCCGCGCTCCTGCCGCAAGGCATTGCCATCGCCTGCCGGGCCTTCGTGGCGGACGATCTAGCCGCCGGCCGCCCTCGTGCAGGTCTCCACCATCACCCTCCGCCTGCCGGCCGGGTACTTCCTGGTCCGTCCCCGCTCAACCCCCAGCCCCGCAGCCCAGGCCGTCTGGAACTGGTGCCTGGCTCACCTTGTGGTCCCTGCAGAACGCTCTGCTGAGTAGTGCTCATCTCCCCGGCCACGGCCCCCACCACAATACCGGCCGAAAAACCAGCGTCCCGAGCATCACGCCGGCTACATCCCCAGACTGCATCACCCATCCCCAAAGCAGCCCCTCGCCCGCACCACCGGTCATTGGTGCGGGCCCCTATCTCCTGGCAACCCACCATCGCAAACGGGCCCCGAAGGGCCTGTTTTGGGAGGAACCGATCACCGCAACGGCGCCCCGGCTCGGCTGGCCGGATCAGAGCATCCGGCCAGGTCGATCACGTGGGATGATCAGGCTTTTTCCACAGCCTTTCGGCTCCTTGTGCATCAGGCCGACAGCCATCTGCAGCAGGTAGGCCGCGGCACCGCCGATGAAGATGAAGTCACCGATGGTACGCACCCAGCGCAGCGTGTGGATGATCGGGGTCTGCTCCAGGAACTCCACACTGCGGGCCCACCGCAGACCCACACCGATGGAGGCGTTGGCCTGGATGATGCCGACCGGCAGCAGGCTGGTGGTCAGCATCAGCAGCAGGCCCAGGTTCAGGCACACGAAGGCGATGCCCATCAGACGCTCGTTCAGCTTCAGCGTCGGACGGATGTAGCGCAGCACCATCAGCGGAAGCCCTAGCGCCAGGAAGCCATACACACCGAACAGCGCAGCGTGACCATGGTTCGGCGTGGTGTTCAGGCCCTGCAGGTAGTACAGCGAGATCGGCGGATTGATCAGGAAGCCGAACACACCAGCACCCAGCATGTTCCAGAACGACACGGCGATGAAGAACATCAGCGGCCAGCGCATCGGTTTCATCCAGATGGCCTTGTGCTGCACCGTCCAGTTCTCGAAGGCGTCATAGCCCAGCAGCACCAGCGGCACCACTTCCAGGGCGGAGAACATCGCGCCGATGGCCGTGATCGGGGTGGTGGTACCCGAGAAGTACAGGTGGTGGAACGTACCCGGAATACCGCCGATCATGAGACATCATGGCGGCGAGCAGCGAGGCCGTCGTGGCGGTGTGCTTGCTGACCACGCCCAGGTTGTAGAAGATGAAGCCGACCGAGCAGGTGGCAAACACTTCGAAGAAGCCTTCCACCCACAGGTGCACCACCCACCAGCGCCAGTATTCCGCGAGTGGAGATGTGCGTGTGCTCACCGTAGACCAGCGCCGGGGCATAGAAGATGCCGATGGCAGCCGCGCCCATCGTGAACAGGATCAGCAGGCTCTTGTCACCGGGGGCACGCAGGGCAGCCCAGATGCCGCGCAGCATCAGGTAGAGCCACAGCACCAGGCCGATGAACAGCGCGATCTGCCAGACACGGCCGATTTCCACGAACTCGTAGCCCTGGTGACCCGAACCACCAGTTCAGGCTCGGCGCCATCCAGCCCTTCACCGCAATGAACTGGCCGGCAAACGAGCAGACCACCACGGCAATCAGTGCCCAGAACAGCACGTCCACGCCCAGCTTCTGGAACTTCGGATCCTTCCCGCCGTTGATGATCGGCACCAGGAAGAGGCCAGCAGCCAGGAAGCCCGTGGCAATCCAGAAGATGGAAGCCTGGATGTGCCAGGTACGGGTGAGGCTGTACGGCAGCCAGTCAGCCAGCGGAATGCCATAGAACTCCTGGCCCTCCACCGTGTAGTGCGCCGTGGCGCCGCCCAGCAGGGCCTGCACCAGGAAGAGCGCAGCCACCACCAGCAGGTACTTGCCCAGCGACTTCTGCGACGGCGTCAGCTTGACCAGCGACAGCGGGTCGGCGGCAGGCGCCTCCACCTCGATGTGCTGCTGGTGGGTGAAGAACGCCCACACCCAGATGATGAAGCCCACGCCGAAGATCAGCATCACCACCGAGGGCAATCGACCAGATGACGTTTTTCAGGCGTCGGTTCGTTGCCGATCAGCGGCTCGTGCGGCCAGTTGTTGGTGTAGGTGACATCCGTGCCAGGACGGTTGGTGCTGGCAGCCCAGGCGGACCAGAAGTAGAAGGCGTTCATCTGGCGACGCGCTTCCGGGTCGGCCAGCGTGTTTTCCTTCATGGCGTACTTCTCGCGCAGCGTAGTGCATCGACGGATCGTCGCCGAACAGCTTGTCGTAGTACGCGGCCACGGCCTGGATGGAACGGATGCGGTCGTCCGACAGCGTGACCCTGGCCGTTTTCCGGGTTGTAGGTATTGGTGCGGAACGCGACCTTCGAGTCGTAGTTCAGCGTGGCCTTGTCACGCTCGGCCAGCTCGGCATAGGGCTTTGCCGAACTGACGCTGTGCCTGCTGGTCCAGCCAGCCCAGCACCTCGCGGTGGATCCAGTCGGCCGTCCAGTCCGGCGCCTGATACGCACCGTGGCCCCAGACAGAACCCACCGACATGCCGCCGATGCCCTGCCAGGCAGACTGGCCGGCATAGATATCGGCCTCGGAATAGATGACCTTGCCATGCTGGTCCACGAACGCGGTCGGGATGGGCGGACGTTCGTTGTAAACCTCCTTCCCGAAATACCCGAGCAGCGTAAACGAACCGATCATGATGATCGCCAGGATCACCAGAGTCGTTTGTACTGTTTTCATAAAAATGTCCTTAACGGTAGGCAGCCCTGCGCTGTCTGTCCGAATTGTTGCAGGGGGCAAGACAGCGAGGCTTGACCAAAATCAAGCGCTTGCAAGTGACAGAAGTCATTGATGCCTATGGGAATTATTCTTTTTATTGGCACCGCAGACTTACCCGTTCAGACACGCATTGAATAAAAACGGTTCGCAGGGATTTATCTGAATTCACCCTTTCGGCCAGCGCCTGCGCCATACTGCAGGACAGACATCCCTTCCGGAAGCAACGCAGCCCCAGTCCGCGTCAAGCAAACGACGCAGAAAAACCACACCCCTTCATGCCGGATACCCCTACTGCCCTCATCGCCTTCGACAAGCCCTGCGGCGTCATCAGCCAGTTCAGCCCGCACGAAAGCCCACACCAGCCTGAAGGACTACATCGACGCCCCCGGCTACTACCCCGCCGGCCGGCTCGACACCGACAGCGAGGGCCTGCTGCTGCTCACTCAGCGACGGCCGCCTGCAGGCACGCATCGCCGAACCCCGTCACGGCAAGCAGAAGACCTACTGGGCACAGGTCGAAGGCAGCCTCGGCGACGACAGGCTCGCCCCCTGCTGCGCCAGCCCATGGACCTGGGCGACTTCATCACCCGGCCGGCACAGGTCCGGCTGCTGGCCCCGGAAGAAACAGCCTCACTCTGGCCCCGCACCCCGCCCATCCGCGTACGCAAAAAGCGTCCCCGACTTCTGGCTGGAACTGCGCATCCACGAAGGCAAAAACCGCCAGGTCCGCCGCATGACCGCGAGAGCCAGCTACCCCTGCCTGCGTCTGATCCGCACCGCCATCGGCCGCCTCGACCTTCATACGCTGGACCTCGCCCCGGCCAGTGGCGGTTCATTCAGCCCAACCTTCTGTAATTGCGTTGGCTCAGGGACACCCCCTGCCCGCTTCCGACGGCAACCCCTGTAAACTCCCTGACACTGTCATCCCCTCATCACCTGGAGCCTCCCGCATGCGCCTGCGCCCATCCCAGTCCCCCGCCCCGTATAGCCTGCGCCCGGCAGCGTCACCTGCTGCGCGACGTACGTCTGGCACTCTTCACCCTGGCCCTGGGCGCCGGCGTGATCCTTGCCACACCCCTGGGCCGACGCCCGTGAAAACGCCGCAACCAACGGCGCCGCACCGACAGCGCCCACACCCGCTGCAGACAGCACCAAGGCCGCAGACAACACCAAAGCCGCAGACAGCACCCAAAGCATCAGGGCTACGAACAGCGCCCAGACCGCTGACACCAGCGCCACGGCCGCACAGTCCCAAACAGCCGCCCCCAGCGCCGCCACCGGTACCCGGGAAGCCACCAAACCCACCGCCATCCCCGGCATCGTCCAGGTCGGCCAGTCCATCAACGGCATCAGCCAGTACCAGCTCGCCAACGGCCTCACCGTCCTGCTGGGGCCCGGACGAATCCAAACCCACCATGACCGTCAACCTGGTCTACAAGGTGGGTTCCCGCCACGAAGGTCCCGGAGGCCGGCATGGCCCACCTGCTCGAACACATGCTGTTCAAGGGCACCAAGGCCATTCCCAACCCCAAAAGGAACTCACCCGCCTCGGCATCGAATGGAACGGCACCACCTGGTACGACCGCACCAACTACTTCAGCCAGTTCAACGCCAGCGACAAAACCCGTGACTGGATGCTCGGCTGGCTGGCCGACACCATGCACAACATCCAGATCGACGCCGGCAAGCTCAAGAGCGAGCGCCCCGTCGTCATCAACGAAATGGAAGCCGGCGAGAACCGCCCCGCCTCCGTCCTCTACCAGCAGCTGATGGCCACCGCCTACGGCTTCCACCCCCTACGCCCGCTCCGTCATCGGCGCCCTGTCCGACGTGGATGCCGTCCACCCCGACAACCTGCAGACCTTCTACCAGCGCTACTACCGGCCCCGACAACGCCGTCCTGATCATCACCGGCCAGTTCGACGTGAACAGCACCCTGGCCGCCATCCAGAAGGATTTCGGCCCCATCGCGCGCCCCCGCCACCCCCATCCCCCAGCCCTGGACCCTCGACCCCGCCCAGCAGGGCGAACGTGAAAATCGTCATCCGTCGCACCGGGGGCGTACCGCTCATGATGGCCGGCTACCACACCCCGGCCAGCGCCGACCGCGACACCGTCGCCCCTGTCCATCCTGGCCGAAATGCTCACCCGCGAGCCCGACGGCCCCCTCTACCAGCAGCTGGTCAAACCCGGCTACGCCGTCAGCATCGGTTCCTACGCCACCAACGTCTACGACCCCGGCATGCTGGTCTTCAGCGCCACCCTGGCCGGTGACGAAGAACAGCCCGCAAACGGCAAACAGCCCGCCGGCAACACCGGCGCGGCAAACGACACCAGCACCGCAGCCACAAACGGCACCAGCAGCAACGGTGCATCGGCACAGCCTTCAGGCGCAGGCAATGCCACCAGCGCAGCCCCCGCCGCCCGCCTCACCCTGGCCCAGCGCCAGCAGAGGTCTGGGACACCGTCCGCAAGGTGGTCGAAGGCGAGCAGCCCCTCACCCAGGAAGCGCTCGACCGCACCAAACAGGACATCCGCAACGGCATCGCCCGCCTGGCCGATGACCCCGAAGCCCTGGCCATGGAACTCACCGAAGCCATCGCCCAGGGGTGACTGGCGCCTGCCCTTCGCCCAGGCCGACTGGGCCGACAGCATGACGCTCGACGACATCCGCGCCGCCGGCCGCCGCTGGCTCGTGCGCGACAACCGGACGCTTGCCTGGTACCTCCCCACCGAAAAACCCGTCCGCGCCCCGCCCCGGCCCACCCCGACATTGCCGGCGCCCTGCAGAACCACACCTGGAAAACCACCGAAGCCTTCAAGGCCGACGTCGCCCTCACCCCCGCCAGCATCGCCGAACGCACCCAGACCGGCAAACTGGCCGGTGGCATCGAATACGCCATCCTGCCGCGCCGCGTCAAGGGCGACCGCGTCAACCTCAACCTCAACCTGCAGTGGGGCAACCTGCAGAACCTCGCCGACCGCTGGCGTGACGCCGACCTGCTCGACGCCATGCTGCTCTCCGGCACCAAAACCCTCACCCGCCAGCAGCTCCAGGACAAACTGCGCGGCCTCGACGCCCAGCTCGGCACCAGCGCCGGCAACACCGGCGTCAAAGGTCACGCTGAACGTCCCGGCCAAAAACCTCTCCGAAGCCCCTGGCCCATCACCGTCGACGCCCTGCGCAACCCCGTCTTCCCGCAGGATATCTTCAACGAAAAACGCGAGCGCGCCCTCACCGCCATCGAAGCCCGCCGCCAGCAGCCCGAAGCCCTGGCCGCCGAAGCCCTGGCCGAGCGCAGCCGCCAGTACCCCGCCAGCGACCCCCGCCACTACCGCAACCCCCGCCAGGTCATTGCCGACCTCAAGGCCCAGACCCCGGCGCGAATCGAAAAATTCTGGCAGGACTTTGCCGGCGCCTCCAACGGCCAGTTCACCGTCGTCGGCAACGTACAGCCCGACGCCCTGAAAGCCGAACTGGAAAAAAACGCCTGGGCGACTGGAAGAGCCCACAGGCCTACGCCCACATCAAGACCGAATACCACGGCCTGCCCAGCGACAAGGTACAGATCGACGTACCCGACAAGGCCAACGCCGTGCTCAACCAGGTCCGTGCCATCCCCGTCTCCGAAGACCACCCCGACTACCCGGCCCTCTTCATGGCCGTGCGCCTGCTCGGCGGAACCCCGATGCCCGGCTCTTCCATCGCCTGCGTGAACAGGAAAGCATCAGCTACGGCGCCTACGCCAGCCTCTCCGCCGCCCGGGATGTCGACAGCGCCTCCCTCGACATCCAGGCCATCCTGGCCCCGGCCAACCTCGAGCGCCTGCAGAAAGCCCTGCAGGAAGAAGTCGACCGCGCCTACAGGGAGGGCTTCGACCAGGCGGAACTGGACGCCTCCCGCAGCGCCCTCATGGACCAGCGCCGCCAGATCCTCTCCGGCGAAGGCTTCGTTGCCAGCCTCCTGGCCAGCAACCTCTTCTGGCACACCGACATGACCCGCTGGACCAGACGCGACCAGCAGCTCCAGGCCCTCACCCTCGAACAGGTCAACGCCGCCTACCGGAAGTGGATCGACCCCAACAAGGCCCTCACCATCAGCGCCGGGAGCTTCAGGGACAAGGCAGGCGCCACGAAAAAGGCGGCAGAGCGCAGCAGCAAATGATCCACCCGCCACCGATGATGGAGAAATGCCCGTGATCCATGCAGGCCCACGGATCACATGAGCAGCGGCCCATATAAACAACCGTCATACCCATCATCAGCCGGGCAGCAGCCTCCGGAACCGTCGAACCCCGCACAACGGGGGGCCACTCCCGTAACATAGCTGCTTCCGGCAAACGGGCCATGAACGCCGCGTCCTGTACGCGGCGTTTTGCTCATCCCACGCTGGCCTCGTGGTTCATCGCGCCCCACGCAGGCCCTGCCCCTTTCGGCCCCACCGCATTCTCCCAAGGCCCGGCCATGCTCCGCTCCATCTGGTCCATCTCCTCCCTGCTCATCGGCATGGGTGTCCTGCTGATAGGCTCGGGCCTGCTCGGCATGCTCATCGGCCTGCGCGGCGTGTACGAAGGCTTCAGCAACCTCATGATCGGCCTGATCATGTCCGGTTACTACGCCGGCTACATCGCCGGCGGCTGGGTCTGCCGCCTCATCCGCCGCGTCGGCCATGTCCGCTGCTTCGCCAGCTTCGCCGCCCCTCTCCGCCGCCCTCACCCTCTCCTTCGGCATGGTCGTCGACCCCTGGGTGTGGCTCGCCCTGCGCATCCTCAACGGATTCGGCCTCATGGGCATCTACATGGTCATCGAAAGCTGGCTCAACGAACGCAGCCAGTCCACCCCCGGCAGCCAGGCCAGCATCTTTGCCGTCTACATGGTCGTCAACCTCGGCGCCGTCGCCGCCGGCCAGTACTTCGTCAGCTTCTACGGCGCCAACGCCCTCGAATCCTTCATCATCGCCGCCATCCTCTTCTGCATGGGGCTGCTGCCCATCGCCCCTCACCCCCGTCCCGCAGCCCCCTGCCCATCGCCACCCCCAGCCTCTCGCTCATCACCCTGGCCCGCCGCAGCCCTCCGCCGTCGCCGGCGCCGTCTGCTCGGGCATCGTGCTGGGGGCCTTCTGGGCCCTCACCCCCATCTACGGCAAGGCCCTCAACCTCTCCGACATCGACATCGCCAACTTCACCGCCGCCGCCATCTTCGGCGGCGCAGCCACCCAATGGCCCATCGGCTGGCTCTCCGACCACTGCCGCGACCGGCGTGAAATGCTCATGGCCGTCGCTGCCGGCAGCGCCTTCTCCGCCATCGCCCTCAGCCTGCTCGACAACATCCTCATCAAGGCCCCCCGAACCCAACGACTACATCGCCGTCGCCTTCCTGCTGGGCATCTTCATCTTCTCCATCTACGGCATGGCCGTCGCCCAGACCCATGACCGCTTCCCCGCCCACGAAGCCCTCGAAGCCACCCGCGGACTGCTGCTGCTGCACGGCGCCGGCGCCGCCATCGGCCCCATCGCCAGCAGCCTTGCCATGCAGTACCTCGGCCCCGAAGGCTTTCCGTACAGCGTGGCCGCGGCGACTTTCCTGCTGCTGCTCTTCGTCTGGCGGCGCATCACCACCGACGACCCGGTCCCCATGGAAGAGCGCCTGCCCTTCCACGTCGCCTCCGATCAGGTCTCCCTGGTGGGCGTGAAATGGACCCCCGCGCCGACGCCCCCTGACCGACGCTCCGGCCGCCGACGGCACCCCCGACCCCAACGCGCTCTCCCTGAAGAAGCCGCCACCGCCGCCGCCGAAGCCGTGGCTGCCGCGCAAACAGTGGCCAGCGAAAGCGGCGGAGGCAGCGGAAGCGGCTGAGGGCGGCTGAGGGCAGCTGAAGCAGCCGAAGCAGCGGAAACAGCAACCGCAGAAGCTGCCACCGCAGAGGAGGCCCCCGACGTGCAGCCTCCACAGGAACCGCCTCACCGAGCTGCGCCACATCCTGCGGCGGTACCTCACCAACGGGACGATCGATTCGCGGGATTGAGCGTGGCAAGGGCTCGTTCGCTCCTGTGCTGGCCCGATACTTGACAAAAAGCCGTTCTTCCTGCAAAACAGCCATCGATAGCACCCCCTGGCCTAGCCTTCAGAAAAGTGATGCCCAAATGTAGGGGTCTTTTTATCGCAAGAAAGACTGTCCACCTCTGGACAGAGAAACGCTACCGTTCATGCAGGGTAGACCCAGGCGCCGCTTGCAAGGCGCGAGGGGCTCCTGCATAATGCCCCAATAACACCCCGAGGCTTGGCCTCCGTGGAAACACGGGTGATGCCCAAATGCGGGGGTTTCTTTTTTAGCTTGATCGCGAGGCCACGACAGGATCGAGATCCGCACGCAACAGCGCCGGCCTGACGCCGCGTCAGACGAGACGCAACCTCTGCCTCCGCCGGCACTTCCTTCTCTTCGGCACCACCATCCCCAGCAGCGACGCCCAAATACCCCTTCAGCGGCGGGCGTCACCGCCATCCTGAGCAACGCACCCAAAATGGCGATGACATTACCCAGCTGTGGATTACCCTCTGCCGAGCAGAATCCGGTAAATGGCCGTTTCGTTGATGTTTGCCTGCTGCGCAACCTGCTGAATGCGCAAACGCCCTGGCAACCCGCCGTAATGTACTCAGAAAAAGGCGAGTCCCTCCTCCATACAGTGATTGAGCAGATGCAGCGCATAGTCAGGCCGCTTGCGAAAGCGCTCGACCACAGCTTCTTCAGCGGGGACGACCGTAGCTGATCCATTATGAACATTCTGTTCATCTGACTTGCGTTCAGTCATAGTTGCCTCCTTTGCAACCCGATCAGGATGGAGGCATTCATGACGAACAAGGTGGACTGGGCCGCGCACCTGCAGGCCATCGAGACCGAGGGCATCAGCATCAAGGACTACGCCGCACGGGAGGGGCTGTCCGTGGCATCGCTGTACTACCACCGTCGGCGGGTCTCGGACGAAGGCAGGCGTACGGAAGGGGCTTCGGCCCTGGTTGCCGTCCAGCTGGCCGAACGGCACGCCATCCAGCCCTGCACCGTGTGGCTTGCGCCGGGCGTGCGCATGGAGCTTGCCACGCTGCCTTCGCCGCAGTGGCTGGGACAGCTGGTGGCCAGCATGAGCGCACAGGTGCACTGATGCATCCGGGCTGCCATATCGACAACGTCTACCTGTGCCGTGAGCCGGTGGACTTCAGAAAGTCCATCGGTGGGCTCTCGGCGCTGGTGGAGCAGCAGCTGCAGATGAGTCCCGTTTGACGATGCGCTCTTTGTGTTCGTGAACCGCCAGCGTGACAAGATCAAGGCACTGTACTGGCACCGCAACGGGCTTCTGCCTCTGGTACAAGCGACTGGAGAAGGAGCGCTTTGCATGGCCAGCACTGCAGGCATCACAAAGAACCTGCACGCTGAGCATGCGGGAGCTGGAGTGGTTGCTCGAAGGGTTCGACCTGTGGCGCAACCGGCCGCACCAGACGCTGCATTATCAGAACACGGTCTGACGGCCGGCTTTCCTGTTTTTAATCCGGTCACAAAACCCGTCATTGGCGGAGACATTTTCTGCATTTGATACGGGTTTATCAGCTGCCATCGGGCTATAATGGCGGGCATGCCACCTGCCCGCCGCCGTTCACCTGCTGCCGCCCCATCACCGGATATTTCTCCGGCCGACTACGGACCCACATGGCTCACCCGAAGCCATGCGGCGGTTTGCGCAATACATGCAGCAGGGCATGGCGATGCAGCTCGATGCTGGCACCCGCGACCTGCTGCGTCAGGAATTACGGCAGGAGTTGCGTGCAGAAATGCGCGCAGAGCTGCGAGAAGAAATCCGGCAGGAAATCATCGAGGCTGAGATCAAGGCCCGTGTCGATGCCGGGCTCAAATCTCGTATCGAGGCCGAGTTCAAGGCCTGCGTCGAAGCCGAAGTCCTCAAGCGCCTGCGCGTCTATATCAAGGAAATGGAAATGGCGCGCCGGCGCCAGTTCGGCCGCAGTACTGAAACCTCGTCAGCCCAGTACCGGCTCTTCGATGAAGCTGATGCACTGGCCGAGAGCAGCAGTGAGGCTGACGACCAGGCGGAACTGCCCGAAGAGAACACCCGCACCACGCCCCGCAAGCCGGCAAAACCCCGTGGCAAGCGCCAGCCGCTGCCGGCGGATCTGCCGCGTGTGGAGATCGTGTATGCAATGCCCGAGGACGAGCGCACCTGCCCCTGCGGCTGCACCATGGCGGAGATCGGTGAGAGTGTTCGTGAGGAGCTTGACATCATCCCGATGCAGATCCGGGTGCTGCGTCATGTCTGCAAGCGCTATGCCTGCAGCCGGGGCGATTCGGCACCGCGCACCGCACCGGCACCACCGCAGGTGCTGCCCAAAACCAATGCCAGCAATGCCCTGCTGGCCATGCTGCTGACCACCAAATACGTCGATTCCATGCCGCTGGCACGTTTCTCGAACGTGCTGGCCCGCTGTGGCGTCAATGCGCCCCGGCAGACGCTGGCCCGCTGGGTGATCGGTGCGGCACAGGCGCTGCAGCCCATCCACAACCTGCTGCGCGACCACCTGCTGGACAGTTCGGTGATCCACATGGATGAGACCACCGTGCAGGTGCTCAAGCAGCCAGCAAGGCCACGGGTTCACCCGGCTACATGTGGGTGCAAAAAGGCGGTCCGCCGGACAAGTCGGTGGTGATCTACGACTACGACCCGAGTCGTTCCGGCAAGGTACCGTTGCGCCTGCTCGCGGGCTGGCAAGGTTATCTGATGACCGATGGCTACGAGGGCTACAACGCCGTGGGCAGGACCGAGGGTGTCGAGCACCTGGTGTGCTGGGCACACGCACGGCGTGGTTTCGTCAAGGTCGTGCAGGCCAGCAAGGGCAAGCGAGGGCGGGCCAATGAAGCCATGGACATGATCGGCCGGCTCTATGGGATCGAGCGCGAGTTCGCCGATGCCACGGATGGGGCACGACTCGAGGCCCGGCAAAGCCGCAGCAAGGCGGTGCTGGCCGAACTGCGCGACTGGCTGGACAAGATGCTGCCGCTCGTACCGCCCAAAACCCCATTGGGTCAGGCACTGGGCTACCTGTACCGGTACTGGTCGCGTCTGGTGCGATACGTCGAGCGGGGAGATCTGCCGATAGACAACAATCGGGTGGAGAATGCGATTCGCCCGTTCGTTGTGGGTCGCAAGAACTGGCTGTTCAGTGATACGCCGGCGGGTGCACATGCCAGTGCAGTGGTGTACTCGCTGATCGAGACGGCGAAGGCCAACGGGCGGGAGCCGTACGCGTGGCTGCGTCATGTGCTGCAGCGGCTGCCGTATGCGAAGACGGCAGATGACTACGAGGCGCTGCTGCCGTGGAACCTGTCGGCGCTGGAGCTGGTGGAGGAAGCGATCCGGGCCTGATCAATGGTTTTGTGGATCGTTTACGGACGACCCGGATTTACTGGAGTTTGCATCGTTGCCTCAATCGTTCAGATAGATGCGCGCCAGCTCGATGTCCTGACGCTGTGCCTTGTCACCGCCGCACAGCAGCAGAATGATCCTTCGACCTACACGGGAAAAGTACGGCCTATACCCCGGCCCCACATCCGCTTCATCTCCGCAGTCCTGGGCTCAATGAACAGCAATGGCCAAAGTTCCCCAGGAAAGTCGTTCCGAGACGTGCATCGAGTGGCCATCAGCGCCCGATAGTCGCGGAGGGTGTCAAGCCACGCTAAAAACGAATTCGTCAACCTCCCGCACGGCACACCGACCGGCAGACGAGGAGCCGACGGCTGCCCTCCGGCAACACAGGAACATTCGCTCATGGATGCAGCACTCCTCACGCATACACCGCCCAGGCGCGGCACCCATCAAATATACTGTCTCTTTCTTGTCAGTTGTATTTACACCCCGCCAAAAGACCGTCCAGCAACGCCACGCGGCTGAACCTTTCAACCAGATGTTCAACCTGCCGACGCCCTGCCCTCCCCAATATGACCACATTTCCCCTCGGCAACTTAGAAACGGGGTAATGACTCTTCCAAACAGGGTAATAACGAACACATTACCCCATTTATCAGGCACGATTGCTATCTGCGGCTCCACACCCGGCCACTCACTGCAATCGGAACACCTCTTCCAGCGAGGCCTGCCGTCAGCGGGGTATCGGTCCAGTGATCCAGCTGTTCCGGCAGGTCCTCCGCGAAAGGCGCATCCCGGTTTCGGCGTCAGAGGCCAAGCGCCTGTTGCGCGACCTCGTCAACACCACCATCGGCGTCGAAGCCCTGGCCAACCAGATACAAACCAGCCAAAAGCCTGCATCGAGATGCTTTCCGGCCCAGCCGCAGGCTCAGCGCGCCAGAATAGCCATGATGCTGCTGAGCTGCGGATTGCCCTGCCCGGAAAGCAGCCGGTAGATGGTTGTTTTCATTCAGGTTTGCCCTGCCGCGCCACCTGTGAGATGCCACCAAACGCCTTGGCAACCCGCCGCAGGGTATTCAGAAAAACCGCTTCATCACCCTCCTCAAGGCTGCGACTGAGCATGTACAGGGCAAAAGCCTGGATCATCACGAAAACTCTCAACCACCGCATCCTCGCGAGGACGACTGGGCATTACAGGTACTTGCATAGCAGCCTCAATCGTTCATATGGGCACATGCCAGCCCGATGGAATGCAAAGGGAAAAATACACAGAAAGCCAATCAGTAATCCAGATGATCTCGGCCATCTGACCGATAGTAAACCGAGTCACCAGAGACTACACTAGCGACATGGAAACTTATGGGTTACCATTGTGGATTACCGCATTCAAGAGCTTTTGCTGGCCGATGGCGCCAGTCCATTCAGAAGGTGGTTCAACTCGCAGGATGCACTGACAGCCACCCGAGTTCTGGTAGCCATCAAACGGATGGAGCAGGAAACCTGTCAAACGTCCGCTGGTTCCAGGGGCATTGGTGAATACAAAGATCAACTGGGGTCCCGGCATCCGCATCTATCTTGCCAAAGACGGACTGAAAAATCATCCTTCTGATTTCTGGTGGAACCAAGAAGCACCAACGAAAGACATCGATCATGCCATCGCACTGTGGGAAAGACTACAAAATGCGCAAGGCATCAACCCAGCACAGGAACTGACATGGCCCTCACCCGCGACTTCAAGAAACCATTTCTCTGCGCGTACAGAACGACCCGCCTTCGCGCACGCCATGCTCGACGAAGCGGTCAACCTCTTTCTCAATGGCGGGCCCGAAACCGCCAAGCGCCTGTTGCGCGACCTCGTCAACGCCACCATCGGCTTCGAAGCCCTGGCCAACCAGATACACAAACCAGCCAAAAGCCTGCATCGAATGCTTTCGGCCAGCGGCAACCCCACCATGAACAACCTCTCCGCCGTACTGGCCGCCCTCAAAGCAAACGCTCAACGTCGAGATCCGCAGCAAACGGTGCCTGCTTTGACCGTGTCAGACAGAAGCAACCTCTGCCTCCGCCGGCGCTTCCCCGCCCTCGGCACCATCCACAAAAAGCCTGCGCTGCAGGCACTCCCTCAGTGGCAGCAGGTACCACTGCCAGCCGCAGGCCCAGCGCGCCCAGAATAGCCATCACACTGCCCAGCTGCGGGTTGCCCGTGCGCCGAAAGCTGCCGGTAGATGGCCGTTTCATTCAGCCCTGCCTCCTCCGCCACGTGTGCCATGCCACCAAAAGCCTCGGCTACCTGCCGCAACGTAACCAGAAACGCCACCTGGTCGCCGTCTTCCATGCAGGGAATTGAGCATGCGTACAGCAAATTCTGGGCGCTTCCTGAAGCGCCTGACCATACTGTCGTCCCACGTACGAGGCGATTTCACCGTGTATTGCATCGCTGCCTCCAGTCCCTGAACCTCGTACGGCACGGTTTCGTTTAAAAACGAATTCACGTCAACCTCCCCCGCACGGTACACAACCGGCAGACAGGAACCGACGGCCGCCCTCCGGCGGACAGTAACCTCATTTCCCCTCAGCTACAGAAACAAGGTAATGACTCTTCTAAACAGGCTGAGAACAGTGCCGGCCTGGGCGCATCAGACAGACGCAACCTCCGCCTCCACCGGTACCCCAAACCCTCCGCAGCCTGCGCTGCAAACGCTCCCTCAGTGGCAGCAGGCACCACTGCCAGCCGCAGACCCATGACACGCAGAATAGCCATGAGTGCTGCTGAGCTGCGGATTGCCCTGCCGGAAAGCAGCCGGTAGATGGTTTGTTTTCATTCAGGTTTGCCTGCCCAGCAACCTTTGACACGCCGCCAAACGCCTTTGCCATCTGCCGCAGGACCACCCAGAAAACTCGCCCGGTCCTCCTCGGCCAAAAATGAGGTTCAGCAACGCCACAGCGTGACCGGGATCACCCCTGAACTCGTCCGCCATGTAGTCGTCAAAGGATATGCCTGCTTCTTTTTGCATCTTTCATGATGACCTCCATTCCCGCCATGTACGCTCGCGCAGCCCTGATGTCGCGATCCTGAGTACCCTTGTCACCTCCACAGAACAGCAAAAACGACGGTGTTTCCCGAAATGGTGTAGTAAAGACGAACCCCGTAACCATGGTGTATTCGTAATTCTGCAAGCCCGCCACCCAGGGACTTATGATCTCAAGCTGACCGGCTGAAACGCGCACAAGACGATGGTGTATGGCCAGACGCGTCCTGGCGTCGCGAATACCTGCCAGCCACTCTCTGACTGGGTACGACCACTGGGCGTGGTGTAAAAGGAAAGTTCGTACATTCATATACTCGCTTAAAAGCGAAGCCCCGTCAAGGAGTTTCCGTACAGCTGCAGGAGACACGACACTGGAACCCAACTTCTGTCTAGCACGACACCGCAAACGTTCGTGTAAAGCCAGAGCACTCCTTGCCCATGTGCATGCAAACCTCGGCACACACTCAATAGTCGGTCCTGAACAACCCGTCTCACCCCCTGATACCCAGTGTCTGACCCCGGGAACCACCCTGCAGAAATTGCAGGATTTGCGATCATAGGGGCTCGTTTTCTTGCAATTTCTCCGGGGTTCTCATGGGTCCAAAGCCATCACAACCACAGACTGGCGAGCTGTTCGGGTATCCGCTGCGCGATCACCTGAACCTGAAGCATCCGCTGATCCTGCTGGGTGACCGGATCCAGTGGGAGCGCATCGATGCACTGGTGGCGGACCAGTTCAAGTCCCGTACGGGGCGGCCCGCCACGTCCCCTCGTTTGATTGCGGGGCTGCTGTATCTGCAGCACGCCTTCGATCTGTCCGATGAGGAAGTGGTGGCAACCTGGGTAGAGAACCCATACTGGCAGGTCTTCACCGGGGAGATCTACCTGCAGACCAGACCGCCGATTGATCCGTCCAGCCTGACGCGCTGGCGCAAAAGGCTGGGCGAGGCTGGCGTGGAAGAGATGCTGTCTTTGACGCTGGTTCTGGCGCAGGAGCTTGGCATGCTCAAGGAATCCAGCTTCAAGACGGTGATCGTGGATACGACCGTCATGCCGAAAGCGATTGCGCATCCAACGGATTCCCGGCTTCTGGAGCGTACCAGACAGCATCTGGTCAAGGCCGCCAGGGCGTGTGGCCTGAAGCTGCGGCAGAGCTACAGTCGTGTAGCCCCTCAGCTGGCGAGGCAGGTGGGCCGCCATGCGCATGCGAGACAGTTCAAGCGGATGCGAAATGTGCTCGGCAAGCTGCGCAAACGGGTCGGGCGTATCTGGCGGGATATCGACCGGCAACGAGAGCAGGTGACCGGCCCATTGCGTCAATGGCTTGATGACCTGATGGCACGGGCCGAACGGATTCTGATGCAGCAACCGAAAGACAAAAACAAGCTGTACGCCTTGCATGCGCAGGAGGTGGAGTGCATCAGCAAGGGCAAGGGCCCGAAACCCCTACGAGTTCGGTGTCAAGGTTTCGATCACCACGACGCACAGGGAAGGTTTCGTTGTGGGCGCAAGATCGATGCCGGGCCGGCCGTACGATGGCCACACCCTGTACGAAGCGCTGGAGCAAGCGTCGATTGTGGGAGATTGCCGTATCGACACTGCCGTTGTGGACAAGGGCTATCGCGGTGCTGACGTGCCGGGCGTGAGAATCCTGCGATCAGGACAGAGGCGAGGCGTGACGCGCGGGATCAGGGCGATGATCAGACGCCGCAGTGCCATCAGAACCGACGATAGGGCCACATGAAGACCGATGGCAAAACTTGACCGAAAACTGGCTCAAGGGGCATTGGGAGATGCACTTCACGCCGTGCTGTGCGGTGCCGGACACAACATCCGGCTGCTGCGTCGGCTGCAGCGCCGGCTGCAGCGTTTTTGTGCCTTTATTTTTGCTGTCGATTCTGGCCTGTGTACGGCTGATGCTGCCGGATCGGTCAGAAATAACGTTGTAGACGGCAGAGCGGCACCAACCCGGTCCCTGTCCAGTCTCTCGGTCGTTCCGTTCAGCAACAGGCTGACGTGCGGATTCTGGGTTGTTCAGGACTGACTCAATATACTGTCTTTTATGTCAGTTGTATTTACACCCTGTCAAAAGACCGCCCAGCAACGCCACATGGCACAGACCTTTCAACCAGATGTTCACCCTGCCGACGAGCACCCCAACATGCCCCTACGGATCCGGCAAGTCCAACCACATCAGGGCGCTGCAGTACATGCAGGGCGTCGTACTCCATTCGGCCTCCCTGCAACCCGGTCAACGTCCAGCGGCAGCGCTACCTTTGACCTGTCAGACGAGGCGGTACGACGACATTTCCAGTTCTGGATGCAGATTCATCTCACGGCCGCTCCCGTCCAGTTCGACAGGCCGCAAAAACAAATTGATTGATGATGAAACCAATAAATCGCCCGCGGTGTTTTCACACCGCCCTGCCTGGCGGCGCAGCGCGCCAAAAAGGCGCGCCGTAAACGGCACAAGCCCCATGAGGGGCTTGTGATGATTCCTTTGTCACCCTCCGGCCTTTCGCCGGGCGGGTGATTGACCGTGGTGACGGTCGGTTGACTACGTCAACCGATTAACGGCACTCGCCAGGAGCAAAAGCGAGGTTCCAGAGTGCCTGCGGTTCCCAGACCGGCCGTTGCACCTTTGGCCTTGCAGCGCCACTGCAGCGCATCCTGGATCGGCGTGAACTCACCCTTTGCAGTTTTTCAGAGCAGTAGCAGTACCTGCGCCAGTAGCACCTGCCGCTTTCACCATCGTGAACGGAGTCAGCGTCAGCGCGTGTTCGCGTTGGCAGCAGCAACGCGAGCCTGATACGTAATCGTGATCGCACCGGTTGCCTCATCAATCGTTACCGATTTGACGTTGGTCGACGGCGAAGGTTCGTTATGAGCCAGTGGCGTAACCCTTCGGGTAAGTTGTATTGTCATTGGCGCCCGAGTAGCGATCTCGGCCACGTTCAACTTGGCGGCAGCAGCCAGCGACAGGGCCCCTCGGCACCCGAGCCCGCACGGTGTGGTCCTGGTAAGCCGGGATGGCCACTGCCGCCAGGATACCGATGATCGCAAACCACGATCATCAGCTCGATCAGGGTGAAGCTTTCTGCACTTGTTTCAGCATCATGATGTCTGGACTCCTTGTCCAATGAGAGAGAAGAGAGGTTGTGTGCAGGGTTCGCCGCTCTCCGTGTCGGCTGGCCCGGTCGCTTTCGAGTTCGACAACCTCTCTCTAGCCAGGATCGTGCCAGCGCCCCGCAACGGCGGCTTTCGCCTGACGAACGGCGCCAGCCCAAAAGGTCCGTGATAAAGGTCACAGCCCAGCAGCCGGGGCCAACCGTCTGCGCATCCCTGATGTGTCGTTGTTCGGCAGCAACACCGCCGCAAGGTGACGTGTTGCGTCACATGAGTGACGTGTTTGGGCAGGTGTGCCTGACTGGCGGGCGCGCGATCGACTTTTGCTGACCGAAATATGGCACTCAGTTCGCGCGGCTTTCTGGCGAGCCTCCGCGCCAGACATCAGGGAATCTTCTGTGGCGTTATCGAGCAGCCATGCCGCATACCCTTCTGCAGACATCCCGGAGGTTCCGCCAGAGACCGCGCATTCTGCATGCACGACTGACTGTTCGGTCACATATCCGCCGGGTGCGTATTCCGATGATCGTGACCGACGATTCCGGCATCGTGACCGCGCAGTCCGGTCATCGTGACCGATGTCGAGTGGTCAGAGACATTGCCTGCCAGGCAAATTGTACGATTGCCTGATCCGGGGGGCCTTCCAGCCCCCCAGTACCTCCGGGAGAGCGTCAGCTCTGGTTGGCGGATGAAGGCGTTTTCTTCGTTCGTGCAGCGCGCAGTGACTCCCCCTTGAGCACGATCCGCTGTGCCTGTGGCAGCAGACGATCCAGCATCGCGTCGGCCACCGCCGGCTCATCGATCCAGGCATGCCAGTGATCGACGGGCAACTGGCTGGTGATCAGCGTGGCCCTGTTGCCGGCCCGGTCATCGATGATCTCCATCAGCGCTTCCCGGCAGGGGGCGTCCAGCGCCACCAGTCCCCAATCGTCCAGTATCAGGACCTGCGTCTTTGCCAGCTTGCCAAGCCACCTGGTGTAGGTGCCTGTGGCCCGTACAAGGCCCAGCTCCTCGCCCAGCCTGGGCAGACGCAGATACCGCGTACTGTGTCCCTGGCGACAGGCATACTGTCCGAGAGCGCAGGCAAGCCACGTCTTGCCGCACCCCGTGGCCCCGCTCAGGATGATGGTGGCGCCGGAAGTTTGCCCAGTCACTCCAGGGCAAGCGCCATCCAGCGGGCACGTTCCAGCCCCCGGCTGGCCCGTGCGTCGAAGTCTTCGATGTGGGCCTGGGCATACTTCAGGCTGGCCTGCTTCAGCAGGCGGGCGCTGCGCCGGTCGTGGCGGCTGTCGATCTCGTGCTGAACCAGCAGGGCCGAGACGCTGCTCGAACCCCAGCTCTGTGCTTGCGGGCTGTTCGAGCTGTCGCTGCAGCGCTGTGCCATGCCCTGAAGTCGGAGTTCCCTGCAGCTGGGCGATGGTTTGATTATGGGTCATGATTCACCTCCCCTGGCGTCAGTGATAGGCCCGTGCACCGCGCGGGTGCTCATGGTCCGGGCTTTGCCATGTCCTGCCCGGTTGTACCGGTGATGCTTTCTCCTTGCCGCTGAGCAGGATGTCGCGTACCGCGCGATAGGTGTGGATCTGCAGCGACAGGGCGCGCTCGCAGGCCGCTTCCAGACGGGCATGGCCGTGGCGTCTGGCCAGCGACAGCAGACCCAGCGCACTGCGATAGCCATGCTCGGGGTGCCTGTATCGGGCCAGCATGCGCTCGATCAGCAGCGCCGTGCTTTCGCCGACACCACGGCCCCACGCGACCAGACGTTCCGGTGTCCATTGCCGATGTGCACGGTGGCTGGCCGGCATGTGCTCCTCGATGGTGGTAAAGCCGCCTGCCTGATGACTTCTCAGGTGTGCGGCCACCCGTTTGCCCTCGTGCAGCAGCTCGATGCCATGCTGGGTGATGCGGGCATCGAGCCGCTGTCCAACCAGCACATGGGGCACGCTGTAGCGGTGCCGGTCGATCTCGACGTGGTAGTCCACGTGTACCCGCACGGTCTTGTAGCGAGCGTATTCGTAGCGAACCGATGGCAAAGGGCGCAAGGCCGGTGCATCGAGGCTGGCAAAGACACTGGCCCGGCTGCCCGGCAGTTTCTGGAAGGGGCGGTGGTTGAGCTGTTCCAGCAGCGGTTCGATGGCCCGGTTGGCGCTGCCCAGATCATTGGGCGGTACGTGGCGCAGCCTGGCCAGAATCCAGCGCTCGACCACCTGAACTGCCGACTCCACCACGGCCTTGTCCTGCGGACTGTGAGGCCGGGCCGGCAAGACGGCACAATCGTAGTGGCGGGCAAAGTCCTGAATGCTGTCGGTTGCCCTGGGTTCGTAGCGATCGGCACGGGCAATGACCGCCCGGGGATTGTCGGGCACGATCAGGGCGGGGACACCACCCATGTAGTGCAGTGCTCCCACCATGCCATTGATCCAGTCAGCAGTCTTCTGGCCGGGCGTGGCCTGTGCGTAGGTGTAATGGGAGGCGCCCAGCGCCGCGACGAACAGGTGTGCCCTGCTGCCGTCACGCAGCGCCAGCGTCGGTCCGGCAAAGTCCACGAACAGCTTCTCGCCGGCGACATGGATCTGGCGCATCGAGCGCTTGAGCGTCCTGACGTATTGCCGGTAGCGTTCGCAGAACTGACTGTACTGCAGCGTACGCTGGCCCACGTATTCGGCCTGGTACTCCTGCCACAGCAGCATCAGGGTCATGCCCTTGCGGCTGAGTTCCCGGTGCATCAGGGCAAAGTCCGGCAGCACGCAGGGCAGCGTTCGTCCTGTCCGGCAAGCAGGCGGGAATGCTAGCTTCTGCGTCGCTCATCGAATCGATGAGCGACCAGTCCTCAGTCCCTGCGCACGGGCCAGGGTCACGTATGATGACACGACGCCCTTGGAAACGCCAAGGGCCTGGACTAACGCGCCAGCGATTCACCTCTGACGAGGCGGTGTTCGAGAATGGCTTTGATCATCTGTGTAGTCGAGTGATGGCGCTGGCATTGGCGGCTTCAAAGCCGCCAACGGTAGCGCAGGTTGAGAACAGCAGGGCTGCTCTGACACACTCGAACACCATCGGTCACGATCACCGGAATCGGCGGTCACGATGCCGGGAATCGCTGAGTCACGATACCGGAATCATCAAATCCACGGCCCCGGAACCGCCCGGTCGATCGCCGGAATCACGCGGTCACGATCATCGGAATACCCAACTTTCGCAAGCCGAGGTCGCCGCCAGGCTGGGGGTTCCGAAGGGGTCACTAGCCAACTGGGTGGTCAGGCCGAGGCCGAGCAAGCCATTCTCGGGTGTGGCCGAGGCCAGCCGCGAGGAGCTTCAGGCCGAGGTGGTGCGACTGCCGGGAGCTGGCCCGTGCCGAGATGGAGCGAGAGATCGTAAAAGGCCGCCGCGTACTTTGCGAAAGGAGTCCCTGCAAGGTACGCGTTCCTGAAGGACAGGGTTCACGGCAAGGTACCCGTTGACCGTGGCCTGTCGGGCACTGGAGGTTTCTCGCAGCGGCTATCTGGCCTGGCTCAAGCGCCAGCCCAGCCAACGGGCCAGGGACGACGAGCGCCTGCGTGTTCACATCAGGGCGGCTCACGAGGCGGGGGCGCCAGACCCATAGAGTGCGACGCGTACATGCGCTGTTGCGGCACCAGGGACAGAGGTCGGACGGGATCGTGTCGGACGTCTGCGGCGCGAGATGGGCCTGTGCTGCCGGCAGAAACGCTGCTTTCGCACGACCACGGACTCGGCACTACACCTTTGCCTGTGGCGCCCAATCTGCTGGCCCAGGATTTCGAGTGCCGACGCACCGGACAAGGTCTGGCTGACGGACTATCACCCTATGGCGTACGGATGAAGGCTGGCTGTATCTGGCTGGCGTGAAGGACGTGTTCACTCAGGAGATCGTCGGCTACGCCATGTCGAAGCGCATGGCACACGAGCTGACACTGGAGGCTCTGAACCGGGCTGTCCGGCATGCCCGCCCCGAGCCCGGACTACTGCATCATTCCGATCGGGAAGCCAGTACTGCGCAAGTCGCTACCGTGAAAGACTTGATGCCCTGGGCATGCAGGTGTCGATGTCACGGCGGGGAAACTGCTACGACAACGCACCGATGGAGATTTTCTGGGGATCACTCAAGAACGAGTTGTTGTACCAGCGGCGTTTCGCCACGCGTGCGCAGGCACGAGCGGCGATCACCGAGTGGATCGAGGTGTTCTACAACCGTCAGCGACTGCACAGTGCACTCGGCTACCAGTCGCCAGTGGCCTTCAGGCAAGGTCTTCTTTGAACGGACTTCACTAAAGCAACTGTCTACGGTTGACGAGTACACCTCAGTTTGAGCACCCGCACGGTGGTCTCATCCATGTGGATCACCGAACTGTCCAGCAGGTGGTCGCGCAGCAGGTTGTGGATGGGCTGCAGCGCCTGTGCCGCACCGATCACCCAGCGGGCCAGCGTCTGCCGGGGCGCATTGACGCCACAGCGGGCCAGCACGTTCGAGAAACGTGCCAGCGGCATCGCATCGACGTATTTGGTGGTCAGCAGCATGGCCAGCAGGGCATTGCTGGCATTGGTTTTGGGCAGCACCTGCAGTGGTGCCGGTGCGGTGCGCGGTGCCGAATCGCCCCGGCTGCAGGCATAGCGCTTGCAGACATGACGCAGCACCCGGATCTGCATCGGGATGATGTCAAGCTCCTCACGAACACTCTCACCGATTTCCGCCATGGTGCAGCCGCAGGGACAGGTGCGTTCGTCTTCTGGCAGCTCATGGCACGATCTCCACACGCGGCAAGTCCGCCGGCAGCGGCTGGCGCTTGCCACGGGGTTTTGCCGGCTTGCGGAGCGTGGTGTGGGTGTTCTCTTCGGGCAGTTCCGCCTGGTCGTCAGCCTCACTGCTGTTCCCGGCCAGTTCATCGGCTTCGTCGAAGAGCCGGTACTGGGCCGACGAAGTTTCGGTACTGCGGCCGAACTGGCGCCGGCGCGCCATTTCCATTTCCTTGATATAGACGCGCAGGCGCTTGAGGACTTCGGCTTCGACGCGGTAGCCTTGAACTCGGCCCTCGATACGAGATTTGAGCCCGGCATCGACACGGGCCTTGATCTCAGCCTCGATGATTTCCTGCTGGATTTCTTCTAGCAGCTCTGCGCGCATTTCTGCACGCAACTCCTGCCGTAATTCCTGGCGCAGCAGGGTCGCGGGTGCCAGCATCGAGCTGCATCGCCATGCCCTGCTGCATGTATTGCGCAAACTGCCGCATGGCTTCCGGGTGAACCATGTGGGCCGTAGTCAGCCGGAGAAATATCCGGTGATGGGGCGGCAGAAGGTGAACGGCGGCGAGCAGGTGGCATGCCCGCCATTATAGCCCGATGGCAGCTGATAAACCCGTATCAAATGCAGAAAATGTCTCCGCCAATGACGGGTTTTGTGACCGGATTAAAAACAGGAAAGCCGGCCGTCAGACCGTGTTCTGATAATGCAGCGTCTGGTGCGGCCGGTTGCGCCACAGGTCGAACCCTTCGAGCAGCCACTCCAGCTCCCGCATGCTCAGCGTGCAGGTTCTTTGCGATGCCTGCAGTGCTGGCCATGCAAAGCGCTCCTTCTCCAGCCGCTTCAGTACCAGAGGCAGAACCCGTTGCGGTGCCAGTACAGTGCCTTGATCTTGTCACGCTGGCGATTCACGAACACAAAGAGCGCATCGTCAAACGGGCTCATCTGCAGCTGCTGCTCCACCAGCGCCGAGAGCCCACCGATGGACTTTTCTGAAGTCCACCGGTTCCCCGGCACAGGTAGACGTTGTCGATATGGCAGCCCGGATGCATCAGTGCACCTGTGCGCTCATGCTGGCCACCAGCTGTCCCAGCCACTGCGGCGAAGGCAGTGTGGCAAGCTCCATGCGCACACCCGGCGCAAGCCACACAGTGCAGGGCTGGATGGCGTGCCGCTCGGCCAGCTGGACGGCAACCAGGGCCGAAGCCCCTTCCGTACGCCTGCCTTCGTCCGAGACCCGCCGACGGTGGTAGTACAGCGATGCCACGGACAGCCCCTCCCGTGCGGCGTAGTCCTGATGCTGATGCCCTCGGTCTCGATGGTCCTGCAGGTGCGCGCCCAGTCCACCTTGTTCGTCATGAATGCCTCCATCCTGATCGGGCTGCAAAAGGAGGCAACTATGACGCTACGCAAGTCAGATGAACAGAATGTTCATAATGGACCACCCCTACGTTGCTTTAATGTGAAGTCCGTTCAAAGAAGACCTTGCCTGAAGGCCACTGGCGACTGGTAGCCAAGCGCACCGTGCAGTCGCTGACGGTTGTAGAACACCCTCGATCCACTCGGTGATCGCCGCTCGTGCCTGCGCACGCGTGGCGAAACGCCGCTGGTACAGCAACTCGTTCTTGAGTGATCCCCAGAAATCTCCATCGGTGCGTTGTCGTAGCAGTTTCCCCGCCGTGACATCGACACCTGCATGCCCAGGGCATCAAGTCTTCACGGTAGCGACTTGCGCAGTACTGGCTTCCTCGATCGGAATGATGCAGTAGTCCGGGCTCGGGGGCGGGCATACCGACAGCCCGGTTCAGAGCCTCCAGTGTCAGCTCGTGTGTCATGCGCTTCGATCACGGCGTAGCCGACGATCTCCTGAGTGAACACGTCCTTCACGCCAGCCAGATACAGCCAGCCTTCATCCGTACGCACATAGGTGATGTCCGTCAGCCAGACCTTGTCCGGTGCGTCGGCACTGAAGTCCTGGGCAGCAGATTGGGCGCCACAGGCAAGGTGTGTGCCGAGTCCGTGGTCGCGAAAGCAGCGTTTCTGCCGGCAGCACAGGCCCATCTCGCGCCGCAGACGTCCGACACGATCCCGTCCGACCTTCTGTCCCTGGTGCCGCAACAGCGCATGTACGCGTCGCACCCCATAGGGTCTGGCGCCCCGCCTCGTGAGCCGCCCTGATGTGAACACGCAGGCGCTCGTCGTCCCTGGCCCGTTGGCTGGGCTGGCGCTGAGCCAGCGCCAGATAGCCGCTGCGAGAAACCTCCAGTGCCCGACAGGCCACGGTCAACGGGTACCCTTGCCGTGAACCCCGTCTCAGGAACGCGTACCTTGCAGGGACTCCTTCGCAAAGTACGCGGCGGCCTTTTTACGATGATCTCGCTCCATCTCGGCACGGGCCAGCTCCCGGCGCAGTCGCACCACCTCGGCCTGAAGCTCCTCGCGGCTGGCCCTCGGCCACACCCGAGAATGGCTTGCTCGGCCCCTTGGCCTTGACCACCCAGTTGGCCAGTGACCCTCTCGGAACCCCAGCCTGGCGGCGACCTCGGCTTGCGAAAAGTCCCTGTTCAGGACTCATCCTGACGGCCTCCGTCCTGAACTCGGCCGTAACTCGATTCTCGTTTCATCCGTTGACCCTCCATGCGCCATTCTCCTCATGTGGGTGTCTACGGAAGTCAGGCTACCTCAGTGTTCCGGCTGCAGTGAGGTGTGCCGCTTCGCGGAGGGTATACCGGTGACGGGCACAGGCGCTGGTGGCTTCCCTGCTCCGTGGAAGAAGCCAATCCAGCGCGCGGCCGCTCGAACCGCTACTTGTCCAGCATTCGAACAACGGGGCAGCAGGGCTCCAGCGTCGCCTTGATCCAATCGATACGCTGCGCACACATTGCGGAAGAACACTCTTTTCCCAGTACCCCCTTCACCGCGCCCTTCTTCCCCTCCTCCCGGCCGGCCAATTGGCCAGCGGTTATTCCCACGTAATTGGGTGTATAATATGCTCTTGACATCGATATGCTTTTCGTAAGGAATACTTTACATGAAGTGGGAGGTTGAGTACACAGACGAGTTAGGCATATGGTGGAGGGGTTGAATGAGGCGAGCGTGAATCAATCGCGGCTTCTGTCCAGCTGACTTGAAGAACGAGGGCCAGATCTCGGCTTTCCTCACACATCCAGCATCCATGGTTCAAGGTACCCGCACATGCGGGAGCTTCGTATCCAGCACCAAGGGCGCCCATATCGGATCCTCTATGCATTCGACCCCCGGCGTTTCGTCATCCTCCTCATCAGGGGTGACAAGACGGGGACAAACGTTGGTACTCCACCCACGTTCCTGTCGCAGACAGCCTGTACAGCAGTACACCTTGATACCCTGAAGAACGAAGGATATTTCGATGGCAAAGAAATTCGAGTGAACTGCGCGCCAGAATGTCACCCGATTCTCAAGCTCGCGCAGCGGCTCGAAGCCGAAGCCATGCTTCTGGAGATGAAGCTTCAGGAGCTTCGCAAGGCTCGCAGCATAACCCAGATTGAAGTAGCCTGTTCCATGAGCGTGGAGCAGGCTGCCATTTCCAGACTCGAGCGTCGGGAAGACATGTATGTCAGCACATTGCGCGATTACATCAGGGCGCTTGGTGGCGAGCTGAAACTGGTTGCCTCGTTCCTCGACGCCGATATTCAGGTCACACCCTTCGAAGCACAGCCTCGATCGTCCATCTTTCGCCAACTGAAAACACTGACCCGGTGGCAGCCCTCTGGTCCGGCACATACCGCATCAGCTCCGCGATGACGTTTGCGTCCGGGAGAATCATTCAAAAACGGCCGCTCCGGGCCGGACCGCCCTGCTGGCTACCTTCAAACACCGCCAGCTCCTCGTCACTAAGCCCGCCATCACGACGACTGAGCCCAGCCATCATCGAGCCGAAACGGATACGATGCTCTGGTCTGGCAGCCCTTGCGATGATATCGAGCAGCTCCGCTTCCAGGCTGCGTCCCTTCAGGGCAGCCTGCGCACGAATGGCCCTGTACACCTCGTCAGGAACATTCCGGATGGTCACTGATGGCATCTTGCACCTCCGTGGTTGCCTGAAATGCCTGCATTCTAGGCACAACGCGAGCGTATCTGATACGGACAGCCCCCGCCTCTCGCAAAGCTACATTCTGTCAATACAACTGACAAAAATAAACAGTATCATGCTTGTCTGTTGAATGCACTCCGTGGTCCGGCACCCTGGAGTATGTCATGGGCTCTTCGTCCTGCACGGGCCTCAGTCTGTGGGCTCACGGCGCTCTGCACCGGCAAGGCAGGCCCCTTGCGGCCTCCTCCAGACCTGACGGGACCTGGCTGCCCCTGCACCGCACAGCGTCACAACCGGAATGCATCAGCCTGCCGGGCACACATTGACGGAAAGTAGCCTATAAGCGACAAATGTCATGTACATTCTCAAAACCTATATCACCCAAAAGCGGTCGAAACCTCTTTCAGGACTGGCTGACCAGCCTGCGGGATCCCGTCGGCAGGCGGGCCATCGTTGCCAGCTTTCACGTGTCGCCAATGGGCACTTCGGCGATCACAAGCCTGTTGGGAACGGGTGCATGAACTCCGCATCCCCACGGGTCCCGGCTACCGGATCTACTACGCACGCGATGGAGATGTCGTGATACTGCTCCTGACCGGCGGCGAGCAAGTCAACCCAGAGCACCGACATTCAGGCGGCAATCCGCTACTTCATGGAATGGAAAACCCGATGAAAGACAAACTGTATGACGATGTCATGGCAGAGGTCTTCCGTGATGACCCTGCTCTTGCGGTCGAGTCTCTCAACACGCTGCTGGAAGAAGGCTGCACACAGGAGAGCTTCTTGTCATCCTCGCCAGCTGGCTCAGGGCCCAGGGCGGCATCAGCCAGATATCTGCCCGTGCCGGGCTCAACGAAAAAGCCTCTATCGCACCCTCTCCGGCCAGGGCAACCCGCGCCTCAGCAGCCTCAATGCCATTCTGCACGCGCTGGGCCTGCGTCTGGCGGTCGTTCCGCAGGCACAATCCCCGCACCCCGAAAACGCCTCCCAAACCAGCCCAGCCGATGCTGCAGCGGTGGCGGCCTGACATCCTCATCAATCCGCACAGCCACAGGAACGTCCCAGTGAACAGCAGCCCCCCTGGCGAAGTCCGCACAGGCTTCCCCCGCAGCCATGCAGCATCGATGGTCGAATACCTGCGCACCCGCATCCCGGACCTGCAGGCGGTCTACGCATTTGGGCAGCCAGATCACCGGCCACGCGCGCCCGACAGCGATCTGGATCTGGCCGTTCTGATGAAGGGACGCGCAGACGCACTGACCCTGTTCAACCTGTCCAGTGATCTGGCCGATCTGGCTGGCTGTGATGTCGATCTGCTGGACATTCGGGCCGCGTCCACCGTCATGCAGTACCAGATACTGACAACCGGGGAGCGCTGGTGGGCCGTGGACTATCCAGCCGATCTTTTCGAAATTTTTGTGCTCAGGGAAAAAATCGATCTTGACGAACGGCGCGCCGGCATTCTGGAAGACATCCGTCAACGTGGTTCAGTTTACTGACATGACCGCGCTGTCCAGGGTCAACCAATACCTCATGTCCCTCTCTGCAAACGGACGCCATCTGACATGACCGACGACATCCTGATCAGCAAGAGCACCACCATCGAACGGTGTATTGCCCGCGCACGGTCCGAGTACAACGCCAACCCCGCCGGGTTTTGCCACCGACTACACCCATCAGGATGCCGCCATCCTGAACATTCAGCGGGCCTGCGAAGCGGCCATCGATCTGGCCTTTCATCTGGCTCGTCAAAAAGAGCCTGGGGTTCCTCAAAGGGCACGCGATGCATTCTGATCTGCTCGCCCAGCATGGCTGGATTCCGCCGGCGCTGGCCAACACACTCAAGCGCATGGCCGGCTTTTCGCAATCTGGTGGTGCACGATTACCAGTCGGTCATCATTCCCGCAGCCATCGACATCATCCAGCATCACCTGGACGACCTTCTGCAGTTCAGCAGCCTGCTCCTGCAGAAGGCCGGCCAGGCTTCGTAAAGGTACGCCCGAATCAAACCTTTTTCCTGCGCCAGCTCCCGCAGGCAAAGCTTCAGCCAGTCGTAGAACCGCCCCACCGTATCGATTTTCACGGCCTCGTCTGGCGAATGTGCACCGGTAATGGTAGGGCCGAAGGAGATCATCTCCCAGTGCGGGTAGTTCCTCGCCATGATGCCGCATTCCAGCCCGGCATGAATGGCCGACACCGGCGGCTTGCGTCCAAACATCTTTTCTCCGGTACGCACGAACAGGCGCACCAGGTCAGAATCCGGTTTGGGCTGCCAGCCACTGTAATCGGCTGCATATTCCGATGTGCCACCGGCCAGCCCGCACCACACTGGCCATGCGGCGCGCCAAATCCGCCTTCTGGGCATCGTCGGATGAGCGCAGCAGGCAACGGATGTGCACGGCCTTGCCGTCGCATGCCACGGCAGCCAGATTGGTGGAGGTTTCCACCAGGCCCGGCATGGAAACGGTCATGCGGTCCACACCATTGGGCATGGCGCGCAGCTGCATCCAGTACCCGTGGCGCATCCGCCAGCTCTTCGGTAATTTCTGCAGCCGGTTCCAGCGTGATGCTCAGGCCGGCATCTTCGGGCGGCAGTCCACGACGCAGGGGTCTGCTGCAGTTCCTGCAGCCAGGCTTGCACATCGGCCACCAGGGCTTCCCTACGCTGGCGGCGGAGCCAGAACCCCTGGGCTGAGGCACCTGCTCCCTGCCCGTTCATTTTCACACGCCATACCCGGTGCAGACACCAGAAAGCCGATCCGTGCATGCGCCTCACGCGGGATGGCATTGCGCAGGTTGCCGCCCTGCAGATCAGCCAGCACCACGCGTACCGCCGGCGGAGCAGACATGTCGCCGGACAGGGGATACATCCTGCCTGCAGCGGCTACAGGCGCGGCTACGGATGCGACCGCAGCGGCCCCCGTCTGTTTGCTGCCCCGGGCCAGTGCCTCACGCGAACCGGGTACGGCCGCGGCATCGAATTCACCATCCTGCCCGTTCAGATGCAGCTGCAGCGCTTTCCAGCACCCGCACCAGCACCAGAATGGTACTGCCCCGGCCTCATGATGATGTCCATGCCGGAGTGGCCGCCTTCAGCCCTTTCACGGTCAGTTGCCAGCCGGGAAGCTGCACGGGCGGGTGCTGTACGGAATGCGGTAGGTACCATCCACGCCGCCCGCGCAACCGATGCACAGTTCTCCCTCTTCCTCGGTGTCGAGGTTGATCAGGTATTTGCCGTTCAGCCAGTTGGGCTGCAGGCCCTGCGCCCCACCATGCCGGTTTCTTCGGTGGACGTGAACAGTGCTTCCAGCGGCGGATGCTCCAGTGTTTCATCGGCCAGCACGGCCAGTGCGGTGGCTGCACCAATGCCGTTGTCGGCACCCAGCGTGGTGCCGTCGGCCGTCAGCCAGCCGTCTTCCCGCACTTTCGTGGTGATGGGATCCTTTTCGAAGTCGTGCACCTTGTCGGCATTTTTCTGCGGCACCATGTCGAGGTGCGACTGCAAAATCACGCCGGGGGGCATTTTTCATGACCGGGGCTGGCCGGCTTGCGCACGCGGATGTTGCCGGCCGCATCGCGCTCGGCCGGCAGGCCCAGCCGTTTGGCTTCGTCCAGCACGTACTGCTGCACGGCCTCTTCAGTGAAACGAAGGGCGCGGAATCTGCGTGAGCTGGTGAAAATACCGCCAGACGCGGGCAGGCTGCAGGTCGTGGATGGTGGTCATGATCAGTCTCACATGAATTGATTTGTAGCGGAAACGCCTGGCCCCGGAAGCACCGTCCTGCTGGCGATAGCGCTTTCACGCTCGGGTCGCAGAGGCCTGTCCATCGAACAGCCATTCTGGTCTGAAGTTTTCAGGACGGAAACCAGTCTTCGTCGCGCACCTGCGCCATCGTCCATGGGCAGGATTCAGGAAAATAACCAATGCCGGTCTGGTCGGCCGCACGTTTCACGGCTTCATCCCAGGCGTTCTGCTGCCAGCGCTCGCTGGCAAGCTCCGCCTGAGGCTGCGTTTCTTCCAGGGCACGTGCAATGCCCTTGCGCTGCTTTGCGGATGCTGGTTTCCAGCTTGCCCCACGCCGTTCCGGCTGGAAAATGCCATTTCAGCAGATGCGCCATCAGCTCGGCCATCCGGCTCAGCAATTCCCGTTTTTCGCTCCTGCCCACGTCTTCGACCTCGTCTGCAATATTTTTTTCGAGGTCGAGCAGGTCGAATCGCCCTGCGCGCAGGAATTCGGCCTGCTGACTGGCCCATGCCACGATGTCCTGATCGTATTTGATGGTTTCCATTGTCGGCCCTCCAGAGATGCGCAAGGAGCGCCCGAGGGCCCCCCTGCGTCAATCACGTGAATCGACTTGTACCGGAAACGCTTCGGCTGGCGGCCTCGTCGCCCAGGCGGCGGCGCTTGTCTTCTTCGTATTCGCGGTAGTTGCCGGCAAAGAAGGTCCACTGCGAATCGCCTTCGGCGGCCAGGATGTGGGTGGCAATGCGGTCGAGGAACCAGCGGTCGTGGGAAATGACCAGGCAGCAGCCGGCAAATTCCAGCAACGCGTCTTCCAGTGCACGCAGGGTTTCCACGTCCAGGTCGTTCGACGGTTCGTCCAGCAGCAGCACGTTGCCGCCTTCCAGCAGCGTCTTGGCCAGATGCAGGCGGCCGCGTTCACCACCGGAAAGCTGGCCCACCAGTTTCTGCTGGTCCGGCCCCTTGAAGTTGAAGCGACCGATGTAGGCGCGCGACTGCATTTCGAACTTGCCGACGTTCATGATGTCCAGCCCGCCGGACACGTCCTCCCAGACGGTCTTGTCGCTCTGCAGCGATTCGCGCGACTGGTCCACGTACGCGATGTGCACGGTGTGGCCGATTTTGATTTCGCCGCTGTCGGGTTTTTCGCGGCCGGTGATCATCCGGAAGATGGTCGATTTGCCGGCCCCATTGGGGCCGATGATGCCGACGATGGCCCACGGCGGAATCTGGAAGCTGAGGTTGTCGACCAGCAGGCGGTCACCGTAGGCCTTGGAGACGTTGCTGAATTCGATGACCTGATCGCCCAGGCGCTCGGCCACGGGGATGAAGATCTCCTGCGTCTCGTTGCGGCGCTGGTATTCGTAGGACGACAGTTCGTCGAAGCGGGCCAGACGGGCCTTGCTCTTGGCCTGACGGCCCTTGGCGTTCTGGCGCACCCATTCCAGCTCCTTCTTCAGAGCTTTCTGGCGGGCGGACTCGGCGGCCTCTTCCTGCCGCAGGCGATTGCTCTTCTGGTCAGCCACGAGCTGTAGTTGCCACGCCAGGGAATGCCGCTGCCGATCAGTTCCAGAATCCACTCGGCGGCGTTGTCGAGAAGTAGCGGTCGTGGGTGACGGCCACGACGGTGCCGGTGAATTTCTGCAGGAACTGTTCCAGCCAGTCGACGCTTTCGGCATCGAGGTGGTTGGTGGGCTCGTCCAACAGCAGCATGTCGGGGCGCGACAGCAGCAGACGGCAAAGGGCCACGCGGCGCTTCTCACCGCCGGAGAGATTGCCGATTTTGGCATCCACGGCGGCAGGCGCCAGGGCATCTGCGGCCACTTCGAGCTGCAGTTCGATGTTGTCGGTACCGGCGGCCTGGATGATGGCCTCGTATTTGGCCTGATCGGCGGCCAGGGCGTCGAAGTCGGCGTCCGGCTCGGCGTAGGCGGCGTGAGATTTCTTCCAGCTTCTGCTTGGCCTCGACGATTTCGCCCAGGCCCCCTTCAACGGCTATCGCGGACGGTGTCATCGGGGTCGAGCTGCGGCTCCTGCGGCAGGTAGCCCACCTTGATGCCGGGCATGGGGGTGGCTTCGCCCTCGATGTCCTTGTCGAGCCCTGCCATGATCTTGAGCAGGGTGGATTTGCCAGCACCGTTGGTACCCAGCACGCCGATCTTGGCGCCGGGAAAAAGCTGAGCGATATGTCGCTTCAGGATCTGCCGTTTGGGCGGGACGGTCTTGCCGACCCGGTTCATGGTGTAGACGTATTGGGCCGTACGGCTGCGGCAGTCTGCGCTGCCGGATAGGTGAGGTGGTATGCAATCCGGGCATTATCGCAGAGGGGGCCGCACGGGCCAAACGTCACATGATTCCGCCGGCGCTCGCCTGCCCCCATCAGGACAGCCAGTCGCGCGTCATGAACCTGTTCGTTCGCAACCAGGGGCGGGCCCCGACAGCCAGGAACGGCACAGAACATGAACGGAACAGGAAGTCTGGCGACGCTTACTGTTTCACCGGCGGCGGCAGCAGCGGCACTCGCGCAGCAGCTGCGCGGGCGGGGCACGGGCCGGGTGGCGGACGATTGCGCCGGAACGACCACCATGCAGCCGCGGGGCCAAAGCGCAGCTGCATCAGGAAGGGCTGCGGAGTCAGGCGCTTGCCGTCGAGAATCTGCCCGTCCTTCCCTCTGGCAAAGGTCTGGTCCAGTACCAGCTCGCTGCTGTCGACAAGGCCGCATTGCCCAGCAGTACGCGCTGGCCACTGAATCGCTCGGCCACGGTCTCGATAGCGGCCAGGCAGGATCTGCTGGTCTGCGAGGCCAGCCGGGCGGGCGGCAGGTCCGACAGCGACACGCCCGGATCCTGCGACAGCTGTTCGGCGGCGCGCGCCTGCTGTTCCTGCATCGCGTCTTCGTGTGCGCCCTCACGGTGGATGCGCTCTTCCAGCGACTCGTGGCGCAGAGCTGCCGGAAGCATCGCCGGCAGCGCGCTCGCCCGATGCGGCGCAGCCGGACAGCACGGCAGCGCCCAGCGGTGCCAGCAGCGCTGCCCCTCGCGCCCTCCGGCAACGTGTGAAGTGAATCGGGAGGCGGTGGCGGGCAGCGCGGAGAACGTCATGGCAGCAGGAACTGTTGGTCAGGGGCGGGGCTGGCACCATGCGCGGGTCATGGATGCAGCCAGCCGGCCGGGCTGTGCCATCGGCACCGGTCGCACCCAGCTGCTTGCCCTGGACGGTTGCGGAAGAGGCCGGACAGCTGCCATGCTGGCGGTAATGGAGGGCCGCCGCCAGCAGGCTTTCCTTCACGTCGCCCAGCTGGTGGGTGACATCGTCTGCCACCAGGCAGTTGGGCGTGAAGCCGGCATCGAAGCCGCCGACGCCCTTGTCGTTGACGCCGTCGAACTCGATGAGGGAAGTATGACATGCCGCAGTTGTCCTTCGCGGTGAAGCCGTGGGGCTTGCCGCAGGTGGTATTGCCGATCTGCACCACCTCCACATCAACACCCCGCAGGCCATTGATCAGCGACTCACTGGCCGAGCAGGTGCTGTTGCTGGTCAGCACGTACACGCGCTTCAGGCCCAGGTTGGGCAGGGACTGGCCAGCCTTGGTGCCCGTGCCCTCGGTGCCCGTGGTCTGGGACATGAAGCGCATCTGGCTCTGGGATGCCTCGGTTTCACGCCTGCGCTTGTCGTTGTATTGCAGGCGTTCAAACACCTGCCCTGGGTCAGCGAGTATCGCTCAGCATGTAGGCCAGCTGGGCCGACTGGTACGAGATAGCCGCCGCCGTTGTAGCGCGGGTCCACCACCACGTCCTGCACCTGCTGGTTCTTCATGTCGGTAACGGCTTTGAAGAGCTGCGATTCCACCGGCAGGGTAAAGCCGTTGAACTGCAGGTAGCCGATCTTTGCGCCATCGTCGGTGGTGATCACGCTGGCCGTCTGCACCGGCGGTTTCTGGTATTCGCCGGCGCTGAGCACGGTCTGGCGATTGGGCTGCTCCGCATCCACCGGCTGAGTTCGAAGCCGGTCTTCTCGCCGTCATTGGCCGAGAACAGCACGCGGTTCAGCTCCTCGACCTCGGCGGCGTCCTGGGTGGCTGACCACGTCGATACGCTTGCCGCTGGCGGTGGTCACCGCCACCAGCATGTCACCACGCGAAACGCCCTGCTGGGCAGCCGGTGTGCCCTCGTGAACCACCAGCACACGCACTCCGCGGCACTTCGTTTTTCAGGATGCCCAGATCCACCCCTCGTAACCGCTGGCCGTGACCGGCCTGCGAGGAGCCTCTCCACTCCGCGGTGGGTAGGGCAGCTGAAGCGGTCCTTGCGGGCGCCGCGACCGTCGGTTTGGGCGACAGCAGCGCCCGGAAATAGTTCTGCATCCCTTCTTCGTGCCCGACCTGCGAAAACTCCGACAGCAGCCCGCTCACCTGCGGCATGTCGGCATACCAGAGGTAGCTTTCCTGCATGCAGCGCGGATGAACTGCTGTTCGGTCTGGCGCGACCCTTTTGCGATAGCCTTTCCAGCCAGTCACCACTGCTGCTAGTGGGCCAGCGTGTTGTCGACCGCGCACTGGTTGGCGTACTGGGCGGAGGCGCCAAGGTCGCCCGGGGCATCGGAGAGGCTCCGTGTGCCCACCCGCCGGCGCCGCCACCGCCGCCGCCGCAGCCCGCAAGCACTGTGGCCAGCAGTGCGGAAACGGCCGTGAGGGTGAAGTGTGTCGCTTTCATGCGACGAGATCTTGCCGAATACTCGATGGTGCAGGCAATGAACTACGCCACGGTTTCGGCCAGACGGATCGCGCCTGCCGCCCGGTGGAAGCCCTCCTGCCCGCGCACCGCCCTGCCACTGCTCACGCTGCCTGTTGCCCTGCCGACAGTGTGGTGGTTGGCTCCCATGTCCAGCCCGCCCGCCTGCTGTCCGTCCCCGAACGCCCACTGCTGACGTGCCGCCAGCCTGCCGGTTACCGGACAGGGACGGAATGCACGGGCGAGGGACGGGGCGCCCTCTCAGGACACCGGGCGCCGGGGGCAGCGGGAAGTGCCCAGAATCAGGTCTGCGCCCTTCTCGGCAATCATGAACGACGGCGCATTGGTGTTGACCGAGGGCAGAGACGGCATGATCGAGGCATCCACCACGCGCAGGCCCTCGAGGCCGTGCACGCGCAGCGAGGCATCGACCACCGAGTCCGGCCGGTCGGCGGGGCCCATCCGGCAGCTGCCCACCACGTGGTAGACGGTTTCGCCGGTACGCCGGGCGAAGTCGAGCACTTCGTCGTCGCTGCGGCAGTCCGGCCCCGGCACCTGCTCGCTGTCGAGGAAGGGACGCAGGTAGGAAGTTTCGAGCATGCGCCGGCCCAGACGGATGCCGTTGATCAGCACGCGCTGGTCGCGTTCGTCGTTCAGGTAGTTGGGCTGGATGCAGGGCGCCTCGAAGGGGTCGTCGCTGATGGCGTGGACATGGCCGGTACTGAGGGGCGCGACTGCCAGGCGCCGATCGTCATGCCTGGCCAGCCATCGATGAGAGCCCGACGATGCCCCCGCGAAACTGGCCGGCGCAAAGACATACTCCATGTCGGGTCGTACTGCCTCGGCACTGCTGCGGGCAAACACATGTGCCATGGAGGCGCTGAGCCCCAGCACGCTGGGCTTGCCGCGCAGCCAGCGCCAGCCCTGGGCAATGACGCCGGGAACTTCACCAGCTCGTTGATGGTGCGCACATGGCGCAGCTTCGACACCAGCCGGACGCGGTAATGATCCTGCAGGTTCTGGCCCACGCCGGGCAGTTCGTGCACCACCGGCACGCCCAGCGTTTCGAGCAGCGGGCGCGGCCCCACCCGGAGATCTGCAGCAGCTTCGGCGAATTGATGCTGCCGGCCGCCAGAATGACCTCCCGCCGGGCACGCACGGTTTCGACCCTGCCATTCGGTCCGCGGCACATAGCGCACGCCCACCGCGCGCCGGCCCTCGAACAGCACGCGGCTGGCCTGGGCGCGGGTACGCACATCGACCTGCGGACGCCGGCGCGCCGGCCGCAGAAAGCTCACGGCCGAACTCTGGCGGCGGCCGCCATGGATGGTGCGCTGGAAGAATCCGGCCCCCTCGTACTGTTCTCCGTTGTAGTCGGAGGTACGCGGGATGCCCAGTTCGTCCATGCCGGCCAGAAAGGCGTCGCACAGGGGTGGTGCCAGTCGAGGTCGGTGACGCTGCAGCTCGCCTTCGCGGCCCCGGTAGAGGTCGTCTCCCACCCCGATCTTCTGCTCCAGGCGGCGGAAGTACGGCAGCACCTCGGCATAGGACCAGCCGGGGTTGCCGGCAGCGGCCCAGGCGTCGTAGTCTTCGCGCGGACCGCGCACGAACGGCATGCCGTTGATCGAGCTGCTGCCGCCGAGGCACGCGCCCCTGCGGCAGACGGATGCTGCGCTGGACCAGCCCTGCCCGGCTCGGTGGTGAAGTTCCAGGTAAGCCGGCGGCTGTGCGCATTTCGAGACGTAGCCAACCGGCAGGTGAATGAGCGGACTCCAGTCGGCCCCGCCAGCCTCCAGCAGGCACACGCTTGCCCCGGTGGCGCTCAGACGGTTGGTCAACAGGCAGCGGCCGGCCGCACCACCACCACATAATCGAACTCGCCATTCGCCATTGGCTTCAGGAGGGCCATTGGCCTGCTCGCCCATGATTGGGAACCATTGAACTGCTGCCCGACATGACTGTCCGTGCAGCGTCCGGTACGGAAGTATCACGCCAGCGACCATGCAGTGCCACGCCGGCGATCATGTCATGAGGCACATGGATTATCAGCGCACGGAAAAATAGTGCCCCGGGCGATAACGCCTCGAGCCGGGTGTAATTTTAGCGCAACACCTGTCGTGTCGCGACAAAACCACGCCAATACAACAGAAAAACACCAGATGTGTCTTATATGCACCCAAAGGTATGTGCGTTTTTGAAATTGATCCTGCATAGAGCCGATGCATTGTAGCGCAAAACCGGTGCGTTGCACCGGCAGAACCGATGCATTGCGCCAGCAGGACCGATGCGTTGCGCCAGCAGAACCGGCGCGTTGCGTCACGTGACGCATGACGGACGCTGGCGCGGACGAGAAAGGAAAAACCGGCTGCGACTGCGGCACCGGCTTTCGCCGCTTTTCCGTGCCGGCGGAATCAGGCACCGATCAGACCCTGTCGTGAGCCGAGTGCGCGATCCGTCACCCTCAGCATTGCCGGACAAAACGTTTTGGCGTTTCCGCATTGCGGCCTCGCGCTTCGAATCGCCTTCTGGCGCGCCCGTCGCTGCCTTGCGCTTCTGCATCGCCGATTGGCACGTCACATCGCTGCGCGCTTCTGCATCGCGGTCGAAGCGCACATCCGGATCGACGGCCTCGGGCGGGCGCAGCGATTCGAGATAGTCCCAGATGGCGCCGCAAAGCTCGCGACAGCCCTGGCCGGCAATGGCCGAGATCTCGAACACCGGCCCCTGCCAGTCAGGCGCCTGCCAGACGTTCGCGCACCTCGGCCACCTGGTCCAGCGCCATCATGTCGACCTTGTTCAGCACCAGCCAGCGTGGCTTTTCGTAGAGGGCCGGGTCGTACTTACGCAGCTCGTCGATGATGGTCGGGCCTCGTCCACCACATCACGGTCGGGGTCGAACGGGAAGATGTCCACCAGGTGCAGCAGCAGCCGGGTACGTGCAGGTGCCGCAGAAAAGCGAGTGCTCGAGGCCCGCACCCTCAGCGGCCCCACCGATCAGCCCCGGCATCAGCCACCCGCGAAGCTGCGCCCCTCGTCGATGCGCACCACACCCAGGTTGGGATGCAGCGTGGTGAACAGGTAGTCTGCCACCTTCGGTCGCGCATTGGATACCTGCGAAATGAAAGTGGATTTGCCGGCGTTGGGCATGCCCAGCAGCCCTACGTCGGCCAGCACCTTCAGCTCCAGCTTCAGGCGCCGCTCCTCGCCCGGCCATCCCGGCGTGGACTTGCGAGGGGCACGGTTGGTACTGCTCTTGAAGTGCGGGTTGCCCAGCCCTCCATCGCCACCCTTGGCCAGCACGACGCGCTCGCCATGGGTAGTCAGGTCGACAGCAGTTCGCCCGAATCTTCATCGTAGATCTGCGTGCCCACCGGCATGCGCAGCGGGATGTCGTCGCCGCCGCTTGCCGTACTGGTCGGAACCACGGCCGTTTTCGCCCCGCCGCGCCTGGTACTTGCGGGTGTGAGCGGAAGTCGATCAGCGTGTTGATGTTGCGGTCGGCCTCGGCAAGAAATCGAACCGCCCCGACCGCCATCACCGCCGTCGGGGCCGCCGAGTGGGATGAACTTTCGCGACGAAAGCGACGCTGCCCCGTTGCCGCCATTGCCGGCCATCACTCGATCCGGGCTTCATCGATGAACTTCATGAATCTTCACGCCTCTTGCGTGTGTCTGCTTTCCGCATTGTGAGGAGAGCGGTCATGGAGCGTGCCCCAAAAGCCCCACATCATGCCGTCCCGCCCGGCGGGTACGGCCGCGAGTGCGGCCACCGGCAGACGAACCCCAGAAAACACCAGCGGCACCTGGAGCCAAGCCCACAGGTGCCGCCTGATGGTTGCCGGTGAAGATGCTCAGGACGCTTCGGCCAGCAGCGGGGTGATGCTCACTGCACCTGTTGCTCTTCGGACCGTGGGTACCGAAGGTGACCACGCCGTCGATCAGCGCGAACAGTGTGATCCTTGCCCACGCCGACGTTGCGGCCCGCGTGCACACGGGTGCCGCGCTGACGGACGATGATGGAGCCGGCCGACACGGTTTGACCGCCGTAGGCCTTGACACCCAGCATCTTTGGCTTGGAATCGCGGCCGTTGCGTGTAGAGCCGCCGCCTTTCTTCTGTGCCATGACTGATTACCTGCACGAGATGCCCTGAAGGCCCCGGGACGCGGCCCGGGACAGGGCGGGTTGATACTTTTGGACTGTGGTTATTCAGGCATTGCCCAAATGACTCAGGCAGCAACGGGCCAGTGCCTCGGCCCTTGTCGGTGCCCAGCTCGGACGACACCTGCGTGATGAACAGCTCGGTGTAGTTCTGGCGATGGCCCTGGCGCTTCTGGTAGTGCTTGCGCCGGCGCATCTTGAAGATGCGCACTTTCGTGACGACCCTGAGACAGGACGACAGCCGACACGCTTGCACCACCCACCAGCGGCGCACCGATCTTCACCTTGTCGCCATCGTAGACGGCGAGCACCTGGTCGATCTCGATGCCGGCTCCGATGTCTGCGGATATCTGTTCTACCTTGATTTTTGTCGCCGGCAGCAACCTTGTATTGCTTGCCACCGGTTTTTATGACCGCGTACATGGAAACCTCCAAAGAACACACCTTCCCACCCGGGAAGGCGCAACCTGAAATTATAGGGTCGGGACTGAGGCAGCGTCAAACGCCGCGCGCCCTTCCTGCCTATGCCCTGCCTGTACCCTGCCTGTACCCTGCCTGTACCCCTGCCTGACCCCTGCCTGACCCTGCCTGTACCCTGCCTGTACCCTGCCTGTGCCCCTGCCTGTGCCCTGCCTGCGTGCCCCTGCCTGTGCCCTGCCTGTGCCCTGCCCATGTGCCCTGCCTGTCCACGCCTGTACCACGCCTGCCGCGCCGCCACGCCACCCGCCTGCCACGCCTGTCCACGACCACGCCTGGGCACCGTCTGGGCCACCTGCCTCCTTCCTGCCTCCACGCCTCCACTTCCGGCACACGCCTCTGCTCCCGGACCATGTCAGCCAATGTGACACATCAAACGTGAAAAAGAAGGCGCGACGGCGGCCTGGGCTGAGAAAGCAGCAACGCCCTGGGGCGTGTCATGGCAGCCCGCTCATCCCCGCCTCCCGTTGCGTGTGCAGGACAGGACGGCAGCGGCTGTAACGAGCGCCGTCCGGCCGAGCCCCCTCTTCCGCCCATATAATCGGACCTTTCCGGACATCGGTCCGGCGTGGCAGAGAGTTGCCACAGCCGGTCTCCTCCCTGTCGGAAAACGCCTGTACCGGGGACGCTGCCGCCCCTGCCTGCAGGGATCCCTGCGGATCCGCGGCACCGGCCCGCGCCTTCCCTCTACAATAGGCAACTTTCCGGCAGACCATCCTCCGGCCAACGCCAACACAGCACGACATCTTGAAGCCCCTACGACGCCTATCCGATCATCACAGACGATCTTGCCCAGGTCGACCGGGTCATCAGGAACGTCTCGACAGCCCCGTCGCCCTCATCCGCACCATCGCCAGCTACATCATCGGCGCAGGCGGCAAGCGGTTGCGGCCGGTGCTGCTCACCCTGTTTGCCCGTGCGCTGGGCTACGGCAACTCCGACGCCCACCAGAAGGAAGGCCATCACTGGCTGCTGGCTGCGGTGGTCGAGTTCATCCACACCGCCACGCTGCTGCACGACGACATCGTCGACGAATCCACGCGCTGCGCCGCGGCACCCCACGGCCAACGCCCAGTTCGGCAACCCGGCCGCGGTGCTGGTGGGCGACTTCCCTACTCCCGCTCGTTCCAGATGATGGTGGAAGTGGAGCAGATCAGCATTCTCAAGACGCTGGCCGACGCCACCAATGTCATTGCCGAGGGCGAGGTGCTGCAGCTGCTCAGCTGCAACGACCCCGATGTGGACGAGGGCCGCCTACCTGCAGGTCATCCGCTTCAAGACGGCCAAGCTGTTCGAGGCGTCGGCACGCATCGGCGCCATCCTGGCCGGTGCCACGCCCGAGCTGGAAGACGCTGCTGCAACCTACGGCCGCCACATGGGCACGGCGTTTCCAGATCATCGACGACGTGCTGGACTACTCCGGCGAGCGCGACACCCTTGGCAAGAACATCGGCGACGACCTGCGCGAGGGCAAGGCCACCCTGCCCCTCATCCGTGTGATGAAGTGGAGCGCCCGCCGACCGCGAAATCGTCCGCCAGGCCATCATCAATAGCGAGACCGAGCACTTCGACGCCATCCACCGAGGCCATCCTGCGCTGCGACGCCCTGGGCTATGCCCGCACCCTGGCCGAACAGGAGGCGCAACGGGCACGCGATGCACTGATCCACGTACCCCCTTCCCAATTCAAGGAAGCCTTTGCTATACTTATCTTCTTACTCGATCTCGCGTAACAAGTAAAGCTTTGGTGTTTGGCAGGGAACGGGTACAGACCATCGGGAGTGTAACAGCTCGGTAGAGCGCTACGTTCGGGACGTAGAGGCCGGAGGTTCGAATCCTCTCACCCCGACCAGAACATCGAAAAACCGGATCCGCCGCAAGGCTGGTCCGGTTTTTCGTTTCTGGCCTTCATCTGATACGCCTCCTCTCTCTTCCCGACCGTCCCTCCACCATCACCGCCGGCCTGTCGCCTGTCGCCTGTCGCCTGTACCGCAGTGCCTGTGCCTGTGCCTGTGCGCAGTACCTGTGCCTGTGCCGCCGTGTGCCTGTGCCTGTGCCTGTGCACTGCTGCCTGTGCCTGTGCCTGCTGCCTGTGCCCGGTGCCTGCGCCCCCTGCCATCACAGCCAGTTTCTCTTCTCCTGGCCCTGCACAGCGGCGGTCGGCCAGCTCCGCAATGAGCAGGCCCCTGTTGCCCGACCGCCCGCAGCCCTGCAGCTGCCACGGGCCACCCTCCTCCTGCACCTTCCACAGCCTTCCAGCCAGCCCGACGCTTTCTGGGCAACCTGCCCGGCGCTTTCCAGATTTCCTGCCTGACAAGACCGGCCCTGTCCACCGTGACCGAACCCGATTGTGAAGAATAGTTAATACTGAAACGCCCACCCGGAAGTATCGGCAAAACAATGTCAAAAACCGGGATGTTTTCTTTTGAATAGGGCATAATAATCTCTCTCACTATCATTAGCCTCCTTTCCGTTCCGGCACGGCCGGTCCCGATACGCCCCCGGCACGCCCATCTGCCCCATCGGAAATTTCCTCCATGCACCCACGCATTTCGCGCGTTGGCCTGGCTGTTGCCATGGCCCTTGCCAGCAGCACCCTGATCAGCACCACCAGCCAGGCCGCCCCGCTGGCAGACGGCACCACCCACGGTTCCGGCAACAGGGCCACCAGGCCACTGAGCTTCAAACCCACCACGGGCTGCGAAGGACTGGAAGGCTACGATGCCAAATGGGCCAGCCACGGTGACGACTATGGCTTTCACCCTGGCCGGCAGAAGCGGCCGGTGCCCAAGGGGAAAAGGAACGATCCCGAGGCTGGCCAGCCCATCCTGATGAATGGTTTTCCTACCAGATGGCCGAACACGGCGGCACCCTGTACGCCACCTTCGGCGCCTCGGCCCCCGGTGTGACACCCGGCGCCCTGGTGATGCTGGATGCCGACACGCTGGCCTTCAAACAGGCCATGCCCCTGCCCTTTGCGGCCCACGCCATTGCCATCGACCGGCTGGGCAGGAAGGCCGTCGTGACCCACACCCACCAGAGCGCCTTCAGCCTGGTCGACCTGGAAAAGCACACCAGCACCTGCCGCAAGCCCGACAGCACCATCCATGGCGACACCTACCGGGGCCGCTATGTGCAGATGGATGAAATGGGCAACTTCTACATCAACTACAACAGTTTCGGCGCGAAGGATCCGTCGGGCTACATCATGAAGTACACCCCCGCGGGGATCACGCCGCAGGCTATGCCGTCGAGCCCACCGAAAAGGCCCGGCTGGTCATCCCGATGCTCTACCGCATGGGCAGCCTGATCACCGGCGGACGTGCCGTGACCTCGGTGGATGCCCAGAACGGCACCGTGAACCAGCTCCGCCCACCTTCGAAAGCCTCAACATCTACAACTATGTGCCCGGCCCCGGCATGTCGCTGGTGGCCAGCAACAATGACGTGTCCGGTCGCCCCAACCTGATGGTGATCGATCCGGTCAGCGGCGCCGCAGCGCCCTGCTCACCGGTTCGGGCAGTGTGGAAGTGGGGTACAGCCCCGACAGCCAGCAGGCCTTCACCACCAACTACGAAAGCAACACCGTGACGGTGGCCGCCCTGTCCCCGAACGCAAAGCCTTCCAGCCCGGCCAGTTCGTCACGTCACGTTCCAGGATTCCCCTCGAACCTGTACGTGCGCCACACCGGCAAGGGCACCGATGTCTACGTGACCACCAAGACCTGGGAAGGTGACAACGCCACCCGCGGCGCCCTGCTGCACCGGATCCATCTGGACAGCAGCGTGAAGGGCATCGACGGCATCGACCGCGCCGGCGCCTGCACCATCACCACCTTCGACATGCGCTGACAACACGGTATCGGCCCCTGTGGCCTGCCCGCTGATGAACGCTGCAGACACCTGGAAGGCCCAGTATCGCCGCATCCGCGACGTGTCCCTGCCCGCCATGGAAAAGAGTCTCAAGGGCGCCCGGGCCTTCAAGGCAGAAGGCCGAGGCCGACCCTGAAGGCAGCCCGCCAGCAGGCCGCCCAGAAGCCCGGCAAGGAATCCCGCGCCGCGCTGGCCAGGGCGAAGGAAAAACCTCGGCAACGCCACCGTCTGGCTGGCGTACGTGAACAAACACCTGCCCAACCTGCGCGACGGCCTGCGCTACTACCAGCAGCTGGCTGGCGAGTGAACAACGATGCGCGCTGGCGGACGGGATGATGCTCGTGCACGCACCGTCCGCGCGGCCGCGCTCCGCACTGATGTCGCAGACCAGTATCATCGCCACACGGGCGTGTCCCATTCGCATCCCTCACAGGAGAACCTCATGAGCAAAGTCACTTTCCACGACTACCGTCAGCGTCGATGTAGCCGGCACCCTGCCGGCCAAAGGCAACAAGGCACCGGCCTTCAGCCTCGTCAACGCGGAACTGGGCGAATCCACGCTGGCCACCTATGCCCGGCAAGCGCAAGGTGCTGAACATCTTCGAGCGTGGACACCGGCGTGTGCGCAACCTCGGTACGCCGCTTCAACACCGAGGCATCCAAACTGGACAACACCGTCGTGCTGTGCATTTTCGGGCGATCTGCCGTTTGCGCAGGAACCGCTTCTGCGGCGCCGAGGGCCTGAAGAAATGTCGTCACCCTGTCGTGCTTCCGCAGCCCGGCCTTCCGCAAGGACTACGGCGTGGACATGACCAGCGGGCCCGCTGGCTGGCCTGACCGCCCGCGCGGTGGTGGTACTGGACGAGAATGACCAGGTGCTGCACGCGAACTGGTGTCCGAGCTGACCCATGAGCCGGACTATGCGGCGGCGCTGGCCGTGCTGGGATTCTGGCAAATCAGCCTGATCACGCATCAAAGGGCTTCGGCCCGCGCGATAGATGCCCAGGGCATGTTATGGACTCGTGCGTCCTCGCGCGCCCTCATGAGAACATTGGGACGGAACCAGTTCACGACACACTCTAAACTCCGGAGATCGAAATCCAAAGCACCCACGATCTCATCCCGACAGAAGGACAGATCATGTACAGGACGCCCCACATCGCCGATCAATACCGGCCATCAAAGGAACCATCAGGATATGGGGCTCTCCTGCATCCACCACCGGTGTCAGGTGTGTTACCTTCCTGTTGGCCACTGTGCGCGCAGTGGCGCCAGTGGAACGACAGCCACGGTACGCCAGATGTCAAGAGGATGACTGCGCATCAAGCCACGGATGCGTACGTCGCGTTGCAGGGTTCGCATTCTCATAAGCCGCCAAAGTGCATGATCAGAAACTCCGTGTTGCGTCTCTGAAGCAGCCGTGCCATCTCGACAAAGCGGTTGTAGGCCTCGATGGCCTCGGCATTTTCCTGCCGCCAGGGCGCCTCCTGCTCGGGCCAGCTGCTCGCTCAAGGAGGCCCTTTCAGGGGTGGGCTGAAGGTTGATTTTTCAGCGCGAGCCTTTGCCAGCAGATCACTGTTGATACAGACATTGGTGGCCCGTTTGGGGCGCCTGCGCATCGAATATGGTCATGTTTGCCATCGGCATTGTCCCGAGCCCTCATGCATGGATCCATGCGCATACTGATACGCATGACAGACGCGAGACAAAGCAGCCGGGTAACATCGTCTATCCGCCACAGAATCCCGCTGCTCCCCACAAACCGCCACGAACAGGGCTCATCCATGCTTTCCACATGCACCCCCAGCTGGCCGCCTTTCCAGTACCGCGTCGGCAGCAGAAACTGCTGGAACAGCTGGACGGCCCCGGCGCCGTCATGCCCATGCCCGACCTGAAAGGGTCTGCGCGCCTGGTACAAAATGTTTGGCCAGCGCGTGGGCGGTCCGGTCCTGGAGGTGGCCGAGGTGCGCGATTTCGTGGCCGATACCGATGAACGCCCGCTGCCATGCGGCTGTACCGGCCGCTTACGGACCCGCACGGCAGCCATGCTGGCACCCACAGCGGCACACGGCACGCAGCAGCTTGCCCGCAGCAGCCCCCAAAATGACCACACGGACACCGGCACCGACACTCATCCGACAGAAAACGGCGCCCCTGTCTCGTCTATTTTCATGGCGGCGGCTGGTCGATGGGCGATCTGGATACACACGACCGGGTCTGCCGGCGGCTGGCACTGGCCGCTCACTGCGAGTGGTCATTTCGGTGGACTATGGGCTGTCCCCTGAGCTGCCGTGGCCCCAGGCCGCGCACGATGCCATCGCAGCCACCTGCTGGATACAGGCCAGCGCCGGCTCGCTGGCCATCGATGCACACCGGGTCGGCGTGGCGGGCGACAGCGCCGGCGGCGAAAATCTGGCAGCCATCGTCGCCCTGGCGTTGCGTCCTGCGGCAGATGGCCAGCCCCAGTCCGACGTCAGGCAGACAGACGGTCAACACCGGCCAGCCGGTCGGCACGAGACAGATCACCCGTCTCCCGTCCATGGTCGCGCCAGGCACCTCACCCGGCGGTCCATCAGCCCCCAAGCCCGCGGCCTGAAACCCCTCCCCGCTGGCTGCCCAGCTGCTCATCTACGCAACCGACCTGCGCAGCGCTTCGATCCCACGCTCATCCATCCCTGACGGACAATGCCGACCGGCCGCCCCCGTCCACGGCCCAGATGTGTGAACACATGCGACATTATCTGGACGATCAGCCAGAGCATCGCGCGCAGCACTGGCAGGCATCCCCTGCTGGCCGATGATCACCGGGGGCTGCGCCAGCCCTGATCATCACCGCCGAACTGGACCCGCTGCGTGACGATGGCGATCGCCTATGCGCAGACCCTGTCACGCGCCGGCGTGGATGTACTGCTGCGCAACCACGCCGGCCACACCCACGGCTTCGTGGAAATGGCCGGTGTGCTGGACACGGTACCGGATGCCTTTGCGCTGATGGGGCGAGTGGTTCCGGCAGCAGGCCGCCTGAACGAACGGTCACATCACAGCGCCAGATTTCACCCGCGCCCCAGCCAGAACTGCCGGCCCGAGGCCCTGATAACCGCGCACCGGCTCCACGTCCTGCTGTCCGCCGCCGGATTGAGCACGCTGGCCTCCAGCGTCCAGCGCGAATCGACTTCAACGGGCCCGCAGATCCAGCACCGGCACTAGCTTCCCCAGCGCCGCACCGTGCCGTCGGGCCTGACGCACCCACCCGCGTGAGCGTCGCGCCCGCCGTCCAGCCTGCGCCCAGGGTAATCGGCCGCCACACTGTGCTGGTGTGCCGCTCGCCGGTTCGAGGCGCTTTGCCGGTAGCATCATCCTTTGCATCCAGAAAATCGAATTCTGCACTCAGACGCACCTGCCGCCAGTCGTGCATGGTCTGGAAGGTGCTCTTCAGCGTGGCCCGGTCGGTGTTGGCAGCGCAGCCAAAATAACCGGCGGGACACGTGGTTCCCGTCGTATCGGGGTCACCAACCGATAAGGTTGCGAACTTTGTTGCGATAGACGGTCACACCGGCGCGCGACCCGGTGCCTGCCACAACAGCCCCAGTTCGGCACTGCGGCCTCTTTTTCCGGCTTCAGGCTGCTCGCCCCGCAGTGGGGTAGTACAGGTCGTGGAAGGTGGGGCCCGAAAGCTGGTTCCCACCTGCGCCCGCAGATTCCAGCTTTCTGCGTCGGTGCCTGGGTGGCCCTGACCGGGCTGCCGGTATTGTTGCCGTAGGCCGGTGTGATCGTGACGCCGCAGGCTGGCCGCACGTCGGTCCCCTGTACCGAACTGGCCGGTATACCCCGCCAGCAGCCCCTGGTTGATGACGGCTGCGATGATCCGGCTGCGCCCCCACCCCGTTCACGCCGGTCGTGGCATAACTGGCCGCCGTCACCTTCTCGTGCAGGTATTCCCAGCCCAGCACCAGCTGTTGGCCGGGCTGCAGCTGCAGCGCGTTCTGCCAGATAAACTGGCGGCGCACCGTCCGGTAGCGATCCGGACTGGCGGCTCCACTTTTTGCATCATCTTCGGCGGCCCCGAGCTGAAGCGAGGTGGTCCAGCGGTCGGACATCTTCCCACGATAGTCCAGTGCCGTCGTGCGGGTGGTCAGCCGGTTCCGGAAATCCTGGAGGGCATTGCTCTGGCCGGTAGCGGCATCCCAGGTGGCGCTGTCGTACTGAGCATTCAGCTTCGACTGCATTGCCACCAGACCCACCCGGTGCCCGGCCACCGGGGTCAGTCCCAGGTTCACCGTGCCCACCGTGCGACGTAAACCATCCCGGTCCGGGTTGTAGTAGCCGTTGGGATCGTTCGGGCGAATGGCCGATTCACCCAGTTCTGCTCGCGCCCCCACACTCACGGCGTAGTCGAGCTGCCCCAGCACCGTGGGTGGCGGCACCGCTGATGTCCGCCCCGGCCTGCCGCCCACCGTAGCCCACCACGGCCAGATGGGCCCGACGGTTTCGGCGCTCCCTGTCCGCGCCGGGTGATGAGGTTGATCACACCGCCCACGGCATCTGCCCCGTACAGCCCGGAGGCCGGGCCGCGCACCACCTCGATGCGTTCGAGCTGCGCCAGGTCCATGGCACCAAACTGCGTCTGCCCCAGCGTGGCCGAGCCCACGCGCACGCCATCGACCAGACGACCACCCCGCTGGCTTTACGCCACGCAGGAAGTAGCCGGCACTCTGCCCCGGGCCACCATTGCGCGCCAGCTGCAGGCCCGCATACTGTTGCAGCGCATCCTCCACCGAATGCAGCCCGCTGGCATGCAGCCGGTCGCCGTCGATCAGCACCACATCACTCACGCTGTCGGCCAGCGGCTGCGCCTCGCGGTGGCCGTCACCACCACGGCGCCCATGGCCTTGGTTGGGGATGACCTGCCTGTGATGACGATGCCTGTCCCTCTCACCTGTCCGTCTGTCTGGTCGTTCACCCGACCATCCGGAGAGTCAGGCAGCAGCGACATCCCCGGCGGGCACAGCAGAACCGGATGCGGCCTGCGCCGCCGTCATCGTCCACAGAGCTCCCCGCCACGGCCGAGTGCAAGCGATGCCCTGCCCTGACCATCCCACCACCAACCGCCCCTGCGCCGCGCTCTGCCACTGCGCCACGCGCCACTCTTCCCGCGCCCCGCCGACCTGCCAGCTGCACACCCATGATCTCGACTCCTGAAACAAAAACACAGTACAGACCGCCATTCTGCCAGCCGTGAAAAATTTTTCATGACCACCCGGCCGGTTGAACGACATCCAGGCGGCAGAGCAACGTCCGGACGACTGGGAAATTGCCCGGATGGCCGAGCGTCCCCAGACCTCGAGCAACACGCGAATGTTGAACAAAGCACCCAGGCGCTTGAGGAGCCGCCGGGCAATTGAGAAACACCCCGGATGGTTGAGCAACATCAACGCCAGCCATGCGTTGAATGCACCACCGCTATATAAACGTGTACTATTCCGGTGATCGATCGCCTCCCTGTCGGGGAGCTTCATCACTCCCAGGATCTTCTCCGCGTCCGGGATCTTCATTACGCCCGGAGATCTTCATTGCGTCGGGGATCTTCAACCATCTACAGGACTCACCATGACCTTCCGCAAGAACCTGCTGGCACTGGCCGCCCTGTCCCTCTTTGCCACGGCCGCCCAGGCCGCCGACATCACCGTCTCCGCTGCCGCCAGCCTGACCAACGCCTTCAAGGAAATCGCCGAAAAGTACCAGGCCAAGTATCCGGATGCCAAGGTGCAGCTGAACTTCGGTGCCTCCGGTACCCTGCTGCAGCAGATGTCCAAGGGCGCCCCGGTCGACCTCTTCGCCTCGGCCGACCAGGCCACCATGGACAAGGCCGAGAAGCAGGACCTGATCGACCCCAAAACCCGTCACAACTTCGTCCAGAACACCCTGGTGCTGATCGTGCCGTCCGACAGCACGCTGACCCTGTCCAAACTGGCCGATCTCAAGAAGGCCGATGTCGAAAGTCGCCATCGGCAATCCGGCCAGCGTCCGGTCGGCGCTCTACACCCAGGCCACGCTGGAAGCGCGCCCACCTGTGGAAGGCCGTTTCCGCCAAGGCCGTCAACACCCAGAACGTGCGCCAGTCGCTGGACTACGTGGCCCGGGGTGAGGTGGATACCGGCTTCGTCTACGGCACCGACACCTACGTCATGAAGGACAAGGTCAAGACGGCGCTGGAGGTTTCCACCCAGACGCCCATCCTGTACCCGCTGGCCATCACGAAGGACGCCGCCCAGCCCGAAGAGGCCCGTCGCTTCCTGGCCTTCATCCTGGCCCCCGAAGGCCAGGAAGTGCTGGCCAGGTACTTCTTCAGGAAGCCCTGAGACGTCAGCCCCCGGCATGACCCTCCTGCTGTTACCCTCATCATGGATTCCGCTGCCTGGACCGCCCTGCTGCTGTCACTGAAAGTGGCTGGTCTGGCCACTGCCATCGACCTCGTTCTCGGCGTGGCCGTCGGCTGGCTGCTCGCGCGCAAGCGCTTCCCCGGTCGTGAACTGCTCGACACGGTCCTCACACTGCCCATGGTGATGCCCCACGGTGCTGCGGCTATTACCTGCTCGTGGTCATCGGCCGCCGGGCTGGCTGGGCGGATGGCTCAACAGCACCTTCGGCATCAACCTGATCTTCACCTGGCAGGGTGCCGTCATCGCGGCATCCGTTGTGGCCTTTCCGCTGATCTTCTAGCCGGCCCGTGCCGCCTTCGAATCGGTGGACGGCCAACTGGAGCAGGCCGCCCGCGTGCTGGGGCTGAAGGAAGCCGCCGTCTTCTTCCGGGTCACGCTGCCCGCTGGCCTGGCGTGGCATTCTGGCCGGGCTGCTGCTGGCCTTTGCCCGCGCCCCTGGGCGAGTTCGGCGCCACCCCTGATGGTGGCCGGCAGCATCCCGGGCAAGACGCAGACACTGTCCATCGCCATCTACGAAGCCGTCCAGGCCGGCCAGGACGACACCGCCAACATGCTGGTGCTGGTCACCTCGGTCGTCTGCATTGCCGTGCGTTGCTGTCGGCCGGCAAGCTGGCCCCGGGCCAGCTCTCGCGGCGATGAACCCCACCCTCGCAGGCGCCCGGCACCGCCGCGGCACACATTGCTCCCCCACACATGCCCCTTTCCCGACGGGCATATCGCAAAACAGGGCCATACCGCATCACCTCGGCCCAGCCGGCTGCCTGCCCCAACCTTCAGTTCCGGACGCCTGCACCGTGAAGCTCGATCTCGACATCCAGAAAACGCTCACCTCGGGTACCCGCAGCTTCACGCTGTCCGTACAACTGCAGTCCGAACACCAGCGCATCGTCATCGTCGGCGCCTCCGGATCCGGCAAGAGCCTGACCCTGCAGGCGCTGGCCGGCCTGCTGCGCCCGGATTCCGGCCATATCCGGCTGGACGGCGATACGCTCTTCGATGCCGCGCAGAACATGATGGCTGCCCGCGCAGGAACGTCGCCCGGCCTATGTGTTTCCGGGACTATGCGCTCTTGCCCCACCTCACGGTTTACCAGAACGTGGCCTTCGCCCTGGGCACCGGCTGGCGCAACCCGCCGCGCCATGCCCAGCGGGCCCAGTGGCCGGCCTCCGTGGCCCGCTGGCTCGACCTCTTCGGCCTGGCCGCGCTGGCCGGACAGTACCCGTCGGAGCTGTCCGGCGGCCAGCGCCAGCGCACGCAGCACTGGCGGGCGCTGGTGACCGAACCTCGCGCCCTGTTGCTCGACGAACCCTTCTCCGCCCTGGACCCGACCCTGCGCACCACCATGCGCGCCGAGCTCGCTGGCCCTGCAGGAGCGCCTGCAGGTGCCGATGATCCTCATCACCCACGACCCGGAAGACGCCACAGCGCTGGGCCAGCACGTGGTGGAGATGCGCAACGGCAGCCCTGATCGGCCAGAGCATCACGCAGGGCTGAAGGCGCCCGGTCCCTTCCTTGAGGATATGGGACTGGCGCGTGTCATGGATGCATTCGTCCCCGCGCGCCCCTCTGGATGTGCAGGACGAGGCGACCGGGGCGCCACGCCACAGCCCTCCTTTGTCTCAAAGGCTTGCAGCCACGCCCTCCACGCGCGATCATCCCTCCACTGAGCCGCACCGATCCCCTTTCCCTGCCTCCGGCCCTGCACTGCCGCCCGGCATGGCCTACCTGCTGCAACAGGCCGTATCCGGCGTGCTGCGTGCGCCCAGAATGGCGATCTGCCCTGTTCGCCTGGACGCTCGGCCTGCCGCAGGAGTGAACTGCTGCAGGTGCTTGCCCAGCTCTTTTTCCCGAGGTGCAGCCCGTCGAAACCCCTGCGTGATGTGCAGTACCAGCAGCTGCTGGCCCTGAAGCCACAGGACTTCGCTTCCATGCTGCACATTCTGGAAGAGAACCGCAACCCGGCGTTGCCCGCCCAGCCCGTCCGCTGGCTGGCCCACGCCATGACGGCCGCCTGCTATGGCGACGAGCATGAACTCTGGCGCGACATGGGCCTGGGCGACATGGGCGACCTGGCGCAGCTGATGCAGGCGTGCTTCCCGCCTCTCACGAGCGCCAGCGCATTGGCCAGAACTGGGAAGCAGAGCTGCTGCTGACCGAGCTGCACGACGCCTGAGGACGCGGCTCGGCTCGCCCCTGGAGACACGGAAGCCGCTGCGGCCCATCCCGCGTGCCGTCCGTCCTGCCGAAGCCCCCATCAGGGCACCATCGCTGGCCCCCTGCCGGTGAACACCATCGCCAGCCCTCGCCGGTGCACCACTGCCCCCGTCGGCACGCCACCGCCGAAACGTCGCACCCACGATCATATACAGCCTGACGATTCGCCTGCGGCACTGGTAGCGCGACTACCCCTTGCCGCAGCCGCGTCGATATCACCCGAGCCCTCCCCTGCACCGTTCATCGGAAACGGGTTTACCCGGCACCCCGGCGTTATATTGAAAAACAATAACGCAAATACCCAGATTCGCTGTATGCAGAAACAATAACGAACGACCGCACACAAATTTTGCCCGAAGCGTTGTACACTGGAAGAACAGCGCAAACGGCACCGGGCCACCCCATCCGTTCATTCGCCCGCTATATACATAAAAATAACGCCTCCCACCCCACATAGCGGCAGGAATATCGAAGATACCTCCCGCAAAACATCCAGGCTCTGTTTTCTCAAACATCGATACAAAACATCGCACTACCAGATTCTTTTTCGGGCCATTCATCATGTCAGAACAACCAGTCGGACAAAATACCAACGAAAATGCCACCCGTCACAAAAGATCCGGCACACGGCACCATAGAATTGCACGGCTCCATCTGGATGACGGTCGGTGCAGTGCAATTTCGGCGGCAAAGGGCGCATCGGCCTGCTTGCCCAGATTGCCGAAAGCGGTTCCATCTCGAAGGCAGCCAGGGCCATCGGCATGAGCTACAAGGCCGCCTGGGATGCCATCGACCTCATGAACAACCTGGCCGGGCCAGCCCCTCGTCGAACGGGTGGTGGGCGGCAAGGGGGTGGAGGGACACGCCTGACCCGGCGTGGCCAGCAGTTGATCGACAACTTCAACATCCTCGAAAACGAACATCGTCGCTTCGTCGAACAGCTGTGTGCCCAGGCAGACGGCATCGCCGACGACTACCTGCTGATACGGAGAATGAGCGCGAAAACCAGCGCACGCAACCAGTTCCAGGGCAAGGTCAGCGCCTTCCACCCGCGGCGCCGTCAATGACGAGATCGAGCTGGAAATCGGGCGGCCACCGGATCGTCGCCACCATCACCCACGAAAGCTCGGAAAGCCTGGGCCTGAAGGTCGGTTCGGAGCGCTTTGCCCTTGGTCAAGGCCTCATCGGTCATTCTGGCACCGGCAACGACGGCATGCGCCTGTCTGCCCGCAACCATCTGGCCGGCAACATCACCCGCGTGCAACCCGGTGCCGTCAACACCGAAGTGACCCTCGAAATCGGTACGGGCGTCACCGTGGCTGCCGTCGTCACCAACGAGCGCGCAGGAACTGGCACTGGCCGAAGGCCAGCGTGCGAGGCCATCTTCAAGGCCTCCAGCGTCATCATCGGCGTGCCGGCCTGAGCGGGCTCGGCTGCCGCCCGACAGGCCGTTCTCCACAGCGTAGACGGCAATCTGCACCCGGCTGGTGAGGCCTGCTCTCTTCATGATGTTCTGGACGTGAATCTTGACCGTGCTCTCGGCCACGTCCAGCCGCCGGGCAATTTCCTTGTTGCTCTCGCCCCGGGCCAGACACTGCATGATCTCGCGCTCCCGGGCCGTGAGGCGCACCGGCGCCATGCCGCCATCTCCCCGCTACCGGCCTCGGCCATTGCACCACCCATGGGTGGGGCGACATCGATGCCATCGGCCATGCGTCCGCCAGACAGACCGGTACGCCCGTCCGCCAGCGGGCTACCACCAGCCCCATCGGACAGCGATGCGCGCCCGGACACCGAAGCGCCCCCCGGCATCGACGCATCGCCAGACACTGCTGCACTGCCGGACATCGGTGTACTGCCGGAAACCGAAGCACCACCGGCCGCCAGGGCATCCATGCCGGCGTCGGGATCACCAGCCAGTGGCGGCGAGACCGCCAGCCGTCTGTGAGCGAAACTGCTCGGACCAGCTTGACCGTCATCGAGTCGGAAATGACCGGCTCGCCGCGCTTGGCCTTGCGGATGGCGGTGACCAGCGTGTCGGCCTCGATGTTCTTGGTGAGGTAGCCCACCGCACCGGCCTGCAGCGCCTGGGCCAGCTCCTCGCCCTCTTCCGACACGGTGAGATGACCACCTGCGACTGCGGCACATCCTGCGTGAGCAGGTGCAGGGTTTCCAGTCCCGACAGGCCCGGCATGTTCAGGTCGAGCAGGATCACGTCCGGGCGCAGGGCCTTGGCGCGCTTGAGCCCCTCCAGCCCGTCGGAGGCTTCCGGCCACGATCTGCAGATCGGTTTCGCGCTCGCAGCGTGGCGCACGCCCGGAGCGAAACAGGTTGTGATCGTCGACAAGCAGAATGCTGATGCTCATGCAGATAGAAGCGGACAGCGCCGCGCCAGGTGGAACTTTGCAGCATGACACAGCCAGAAGAATACGCCATGATCCAGATCAGCCAACGACGGGGCCATCCACCAGCAGCAGCCCATCGCGCACACCATGATGTGCCGGTCAGGACACCAGCCTGTCTTCATGCGCCAGCATGAGTGACACCTGTACCGTTGCCCGGGGCGCTGCATGCATGTCCAGTTTTCTCCGCCCAGGCGCGCAGCTCGCCCCGCATGATCGACAGCCCCACGTGCGGCGCCGTGCGGGAAGCCACTTCGTGGATCATACCCCCGCCGTTGTCGAAAATGAGCATGACGAAATCGCGGTGGTTGTCGATACGCACCGTGACGATGGGTGGCCTGCGCATGCTTGCGCACGTTGGAGTGCCCTCCTGCAGGATGAACAGGATCTGCAGCTGCTGCTCGGGATGCAGCGGCGCGCCATTGCGGTCATCCACCAGCAGCTCGACTTCCGTGCCGGTCTGACGGCGGAAACGGTCGATGGTGTCGTCCACCGCCTTGCGCAACGAGCCCTCGGCCAGACGCGTACGGAAATTCTGCAGCAGCTCGCGTACGTCCTGATAGCTTTCCGAGACGCCCGTTTTCAGGAGCGGAACGATTTCTCCACTTCCTCCCAGCGACGTGCTGCACGGCGCCGCCCAGCATCTGCGTCTGCAGGTTCAGGAAATTCAGCCCCTGCGCCAGACTGTCGTGCAGCCCCTGCGCCACCAGGTTGCGCTCTTCGGCCACCGCCAGCTGGCGGGCCTTGGCGCCCAGCCGCAGGTTGTCCAGCGCCAGACCCAGGTGCTGGCCATCATCTCGAGCAGCTGCACCTCGCGTTCGGTCATGCTGGGCGTTCGCGGAAATGCGGCGAAAAGGTACCCAGCGTGGCCTTGGGTGTGACGATCTGAAATACCGACACCCCTGAAAACCATCCCGCATGCAGCCGATTTCCCTCCGGCGGGGCAGCTTGCGGAAATCCGGATGACCATCGTGCCCTGCTGCGTGGCCTCGCCGCAGAAGCAGGCATTGGTGCGCATGCAGTGTTCGCTTTCTTCCAGCGCCGACGAAAACCCCAGCGACACCACGATGTGCAGCCGCTCGCCACTGGGGTCCAGCACACGGATGCTGGCCGCCGCCGTATGGAATTCGTCCATCACCCGTTCCAGAAAACCACGGCACAGGGGCCTCGATGTCTGGGCTTGTTCTAGAAAGGCCGTCATGCCGTAGAGCGCACTGAGCTGACGGTTCTGACGCTCGAGTTCGGCAGTTTTCTGGCGCACGTGCTCGCCCAGGTCCTCGTACAGGCTCTGCAGCTGGCCGGCCATGTGGTTGAAGCCCTGGGCCATCACGCCCAGCTCATCGGTATTGGTCACAGGAACCCGCACGGAAAAATCACGCTCCGCCATGCGGCGAATGCCGTCGTGCAGCGACCGTACGGGCCGGATGATCCAGCGATACAGCAGAAAGACTCACCGCCAGCGTGCCCAGGCAGGCCATGACGATCAGCACTGCTCTGCGAGCCACGCAGTCGGGTGGTGTTGCGGCACTGCCCTGTTTCGAGCATGCGCACCAACCGGTCGGCCTCATCGACGAAGCCATCGAGCTGGATTCAGGTAGGCCCGCACATCCCCATCGTGCGGGCCTGCTGCGCCAGCTGCGACATGGCTTGCCAGCGTTCGGTAACGGCCTGGAACTGCTGGCGAACGGCCGAATCGGTAGAGCAGGAAGGGCCGTCCGGGTACCCCTCGGCAAAGCGGCCCAGAATGCGCCCCTGCTGCTGCAGGTCGTGCCGCACATCCAGGGTGGCGGCCTGCACGGCCTGCCGGAATGTGGCCTGTGCCTGCGAAGCATCCGGTACAGACCGGGCGCCTGCGCGGCGTGAGAGCACCGGTTGCCGTGCAGTAGCCTCCGGCCCGGCCGCAGCCGCGGACGCGGACGCGTGAGACGGTGAACCGTTCGACGCCTGCTGCAGGGCCTCCAGCGCCTGCCGCCGCCGCAGCAGGTGCAGGCCGATGCGGTTGGCGCGCATGCGCAGGCTGCCGGTTTCGCTGATGGCCGCCGCCGCGCCTCGAGCTGCCGACAGCCACAGCGTACCGAACACCATGCCCAGCACGAGAATGAGCGCTACCACCGAGGTGGTGACGATACGGGTGGAGAGCCGGTTCTTCCAGGCCGGCCGGCTGGCCACGGGTGACAGCGCCCGGCCCCTGATCCGGCGATGGCGAGGTCTGCCGTACCTCCCTCGGGCGCTGTCTGATGCGTGCCGAGGAGTCCCCGACCCGTCATCCGGCCCGGCTGCTGCACGGGATACCCCCACGCCGGTCGAAACACCAGCCGCAACGCCGAGCGCACCATCCGCTGCGGCGCCGGACGCACCACCAGCCGTGAGACGGCCGGCGCCCGTACGAGCGCCGGCCCCGGCAGAAGCATCAAGCGGCAATACGCTGTCCATGTTCAACCCTGTTCTGCTCCGGCGTGCGGGATTGCAGCAGCACGGCTCCGACCGGCCCCCCAGTCATCGAAACGGGCAGGCTACCGTTCACTCGAAAACGGTGTGCCACCAGCACCGCCCCCGAAACGGACAAGCGACCAGTACCTGCCCTGCAGTGGACCCACTGCACCAGCGGCGTGTCGGCCCCTCCAGATCGATACCTTCGATTTTGGCACGCCCCAGCAGTACCTGCACATACTGGCGCCAGGCGGCATCCCGACTGGCGACAGCAGGGCCTGTGCAGGCTTGTCGCACCCTGTTCGAAGGGCAGCTGCCGCCCTCGTCCCGGCGGTTGACCCGCACGATGTGCAGGCCGTAGCGGGTTTCGATCAGCGCCTCGGCGATGGTGCCCGGCGTGATGCGCCAGAGCGCGGCCTCGAACTCGGGCACGGCCTCGCCCCGGACCATCTGCCCCAGTGCGCCACCATTTTCGGAGGATGGACAGTTGGAGCGCTCGGCAGCCAGCGCCTCGAATCGTTCCGGATGGCTGCGCACCAGCGCCAGCGTCTCATTGGCAAACTCGCGCAGGGCATCGAGCGGCGTGTTCTCGGCCACGGCAAACAGGATGTGGTCGGCGTCCACCCAGCCGCCCACCCGGAAACGTTCCGGGTGCTGGTCGTAATAGCGGCGGCAGCTGGCCTCATCCACCGTGGGAACGCTGACCTGCGTGGACAGCAGCCAGTCGGCCGCCTCCTCTGCATCCTGCACCGGATGCCCCAGCTCGGCCGCCTCGTCCAGCATCACGCGCTTCAGGGCCAGCGCATGCAGGCGCTGCGCAGCGGCTGCGGCGTATCCTGGTGATGGGGCAGTTCTGCCTCCACTTCGGCATCGGTGAATTCCGAACCATTGACGGTAATTTCGCCACGATCTGTCCTCAAAAGACGTGCCGGGCGCAGCCATGCCGCGCCCGACCCCATAATCAGGCAGGCGGCACCACAGCGATGCCACCCGCCCGTTCAGTGTGTGTTACGGACCCGGCCGGCCCTAGGGACGGTGCCGTTCAGCGCTGGCGCACCAGCCGCCAGGCACGGCCCAGATAGCCCAGCGAGGCAAAGCCGCTCCAGACATGCACCAGACGGGTGAACGGGAACAGGATGAACAGCGTCATGCCCATGAACATGTGCAGCTTGAAGATGATGCTCACATCGACGATCTGCCTCGGCTGCCTTGCCATTGAAGGTGATGATGTACTGTGCCCAGGTCATCAGCTTCACCATCTCGTGGCCATCCATGCTGGCCAGCCGACACGAAGATGGAGGGAAAGCCCCAGCAGCAGCGTGAGCAGGATCCAGACCAGCAGAACCTTGTCACCGGTGGAAGTGACCGCCCGGATGCGGGCGTTGGTGATGCGCCGGTACAGCAGCATGCCCAGACCGAGCAGGCACAGCGAGCCCATGATGCCGCCCGCCGTCATGGCCAGCCCCTGCTGAAGCTGTGGGGCACGCAGTGCATCCCAGACCGCCACCGGCGTGAGCAGGCCCACCAGGTGCCCGAAGAACAGGCCGATGATACCCACGTGGAAGAAGATGTTCCCCCAGCGCATCGTGCCCGTGTAGAGCAGCTGCGAACTCTGGCTCTTCCAGGTGTACTGCTCGCGCTCGAAGCGCACCAGGCTGCCCAGCAGGAAGATGCTGAGCGCAATGTACGGGTAGATCCCGAAGAAAAACGTGTGCCAGTAACTGCATGAGATCTCTCCTTACCGGTAGAACTTCACCGTCTGCACCATGCCGTTGTCGGGCTTGAGCAGCGGCTCGGTCCCGTCATCGCCCGGCCCCATCCGGTCGAGCAGGGTTTCCATGTCGCGTGCCGGTGCGTCTTCCATGGGCTGCGGCACCACGGGCGAGAGCGTCTGCAGCACGCCGAAGATGCAGGCGTAGGGGTTGCCCTTCTGCACCAGCCGGTCGCCCACCAGGGCCACCACGTTCACGGCGTCGCCGAGCAGCTGGGCGGCCCTGTCGGCCTCCAGCATGCTCAGGAATTCCGGGAACAGCGGCAGGTAGTCGGGCATTTCACAGGCACTGCCCGGCCGGTCGTCCGGCTCGAAGCCATGACGCTGGTATTCGCGCAGCAGATCGAGCAGCGCATCACCCCGGTCGCGGCTCTCGCCGTGGATGTGCTCGAACAGGTACAGCGAGTTGTGGCGCGAACGGTCGAAGTCGCACATACGCTTCCTGCAGCGCGATCAGATCGTGGCTGCGCAGATGGTCGATCAGCGGCTGCAGCTGGGTCGCGAATCTCGGGGGTTTCGTCCAGCGCCGTCTCGATTTCGGGCAGCGCCCCGATCAGCTCGGCCTCCGGATAGCTCAGAAGAGCCGACAGAATGCGATAGATGATCATCATGACTCCGCTTTTCGGTTTGGCGCGGCCGTTTCAGCTGCAGATGGATGACATCGACCTTCGGCTGCTTGTTCTTGCCGAAGAGCGAACCGTCCGAATAGCCCGACGAGCAGCCGTTGCCGGAAGCTGAAGCCGCAGTCACCGCGTACTGCTGAAGTTGCGCTCCACTCGCAGCGCGGTAGCTGGTGGGAATGACGAAACGGTCTTCGTAGTTGGCGATGGCCATGGTCTGGTACATGTCCTCCACCGTGTCGGCATCCAGCCCCACACGGTCGAGCACGCCTGCGAGCCCTGGCCGTTGATCATCTCGCCGCGCTTCCGGGCACGCATGGCGACCATCCGTTCCAGTGCCTTCACGATCGGTGCTTCTTCGCCGGCCGTCAGCAGGTTGGCCAGATAGCGCACCGGAATCGCAGGCTCTTCACGTTGGGGATGATGCTGCCTTCCACCACCTCGTGCGGCATCTGCTTGTTCTCGGCCGCACTCTGGATGGGCGAGAGCGGCGGGATGTACACACCATCGGCAGCGTCCGGTACTCGGGGTGCAGCGGGAAGGCCACTTCCCACTTCACGGCCATCCGGTACACCGGCGACTGCGGGCCGCATCCAGCCAGGAATCGGGAATGCCTTCCTTGCGGGCCGCCTCGATGACGGCCGGGTCGTTCAGGTCGAGGAAGCAGTCGAGCTGGGCCTGCTAGAGCTGCTTGTCGTCCGGCACGGCCGCAGCCGCCTCGATGCGGTCGGCGTCGTGCAGCATCACGCCCAGATAGCGGATGCGACCCACGCAGGTTTTCGAGCACACGGTGGGCTGCCCCGCCTCGATCCGCGGATAGCAGAACAGGCATTTCTCGGCCTTGCCCGACTGCCAGTTGAAGTAGATCTTCTTGTGCATGGCAGCCCGAGATGCACATCCGCCAGCCGCGGCACTTGTCCTGGCTCGACCAGCACGATGCCGTCTTCCCTCGCGCTTGTACACCGAGCCGGACGGGCACGAGGCCACGCAGGTCGGGTTCAGGCAGTGCTCGCACAGGCGCGGCAGGTACATCATGAAGGTGTTCTCGAAGGTGGAGTACATCTGCTTCTGCACCCCTTCGAACAGGTGGTCCCTGGCTGCGCTTGCTGAATTCGCCGGCCAGGTCGTCCTCCCAGTTCGGCCCCCATTCGATCTTGTCCATCTTCCTCGCCGGTCAGCACCGACACCGGCCGGGCAGTGGGCGGCGTCTTCATGCGCGGCGCGTTCTGCAGATGCTGGTAGTCGTAGGTGAACGGCTCGTAGTAGTCGTCGATGGCAGGCAGGTTCGGGTTGGCAAACAGGTTGGCCAGAATGCGCAGCTTGCCACCCTGGCGCGGTTCCAGCTTGCCACTCGGTGCGGACCCAGCCCCGTTCCATTTTTCTGGTTTTTCCCACTGTTTGGGATAACCGATGCCGGGCTTGGTCTCGACGTTGTTGAACCAGGCGTATTCCACGCCGTCACGGCTGGTCCAGACGTTCTTGCAGGTCACCGAGCAGGTGTGGCAACCAATGCACTTGTCCAGATTCAGCACCATTCCGATCTGTGCACGTACTTTCATCAGGCAACTCCTGTGCAGTTTCGGCCACGAGATCCTTTCCGCCGGCATCCACCGGGGTATCCATCCAGTCGACCTTCGACATCTTGCGCAGCACCACGAACTCGTCACGGTTGCCGCCAATGGTGCCGTAATAGTTGAAACCATAGGCGAGCTGGGCACAGCCGCCAATCGCGTGGGTGGGCTTGAGCACGGTACGCGTGACGGAGTTAGTGAATGCCGCCGCGCTTGCCGCTGAGCTGCGAGCCCGGGGTATTCACGATCTTCTCCCGCGCGTGATACATCACGCACATGCCCTTGGCGATCCGCTGGCTGACGATCACCCGGCAGGCGATCACGCCTTGCTGTTGAACACCTCGATCCAGTCGTTGTCGACGATGTTGGCGCGTTTGGCGTCCTCTTCCGAGATCCACACGTGCGGCCCCCCGCGGCTGAGCGACAGCATGCGCAGGTTGTCCGAATACGTGCTGTGAATGCCCCACTTCTGGTGCGGCGTGAGAAAGTTCAGTGTGATCTCCGGGTTGCCATTCGGTTTGGCACCGAACATGCTGGCCGTGGACTTGGTGTCGATGGCCGGACGGTAGACACAGAAGCCTTCGCCGAAATCCAGCATCCAGCGGTGATCCTGATAGAACTGCTGGCGGCCGGTGATGGTGCGCCACGGGATCAGCTCGTGCACGTTGGTGTAGCCGGCGTTGTAGCTGACTTCTTCCGACTCCAGCCCGGACCACGTCGGCGCAGAGATGATCTTGCGCGGCTGCGCAATGATGTCGCGGAAGTGGATCTTGTCGTGCTCGCGGCCCACCGCCAGGTGCGTGTGATCGCGGCCCGTAATCTTGCTGAGCGCCTCCCAGGCCTTTGACGGACACGTGACCGTTGGTCTCGGGCGCCAGCCGCAGGATCATTTCCGCGGCGTCGATGGCGAGTGTCCAGACGCGGCCGGCCCTTGCTCACCCCTCCTCATGCACCGGGTGGTTGAACGAGGTCAGCTCGTGGATCTCGTGCTCGGTGTTCCAGTTGATGCCCTGCCACCATTGCCCAGCTTGTCGAGCAGCGGGCCGATGGAGTGTACTTGCGGTGGATGTCGTTGTAGTTGCGCTCGACCACCACCATGCTGGGTGCCGTCTTGCCCGGGATGAGGTCGCACTCGCCCTGTTTCCAGTCCTTCGGCGCAAACGGCTGGCCCAGTTCTCCCGGGGTGTCAGCAGCAGCGGCACCAGCACGATGTCCTTGCGGGTGCCCAGATACGGACCACCGATCTCGCTGAACCGTTTGGAGATCAGCCGCAGATCTCCCAGTCGGTCTTGCTTTCCCACAGCGGCGTGACGGCCTCGGACAGCGGGTGGATGAACGGGTGCATGTCGGACGTGTTGAGGTCGTCCTTCTCGTACCAGGTGGCCGTCGGCAGGATGATGTCGGCGTACAGACAGGGTGGTGCTCATCCGGAAGTCCAGCACCGTCACCAGATCCAGCTTGCCCTCTTCCGGCATCTGGTCGGGGTTTTGACCTCGGTGGGGCGGATGGCCTCGTCCTCGTCGGAGAACACCGAGTTCTGCGTGCCCAGCAGATACTTCAGGGCAGCAGTACTCGCTTGCCGCTGGAGCCCAGAATGTTGGAGCGCCGACGAACATGTTGCGGGGAAGTTCTTCGGATTTTCCGGATCGTCACAGCTCATGCGCACCGAGCCGTCCTTCAGGCCGCGCACCAGATAATCCACCGGTTTCTCGCCAGCCTTCTCGGCAGCGTCGACGATGTCCAGCGGGTTGGTCTCGAGCTGCTGGGGCCGACGGCAGCCAGCCCATGCGTTCGGCGCGGGCGTTCAGGTCGATCATCGACAGGTTCTTCAGCTTCGTCGCCTCGGAACCCGGCGCCAGGATTTCCTCCACGTGCAGCTGCTCGTGACGGTACTGGCCCGTGTGGGCGTAGAAGAAGCTCGTGCCGTTCGCGTGGCGCGGCGGACGCGACCAGTCCAGACCGAAAAGGCCAGCGGCGCCCAGCCGAACTGCGGACGCAGTTTTTCCTGGCCCACGTAGTGCGACCAGCCGCCCCGCTCTGGCCCACGCAGCCACACATCATCAGCAGGTTGATAATGCCGCGATAGGCCATGTCGGTGTGATACCAGCGTGGTTCAGAGCCGGCCCCCACGATGACCATGCTGCGGCCCTTTCGTGTCGTGCGCGTTCTGCGCAAACTCGCGGGCCACCTGGATCACGCGTGCCGGCGGCACCCGGTGTGCTTTTCCTGCCGAGGCCGGCGTGCAGGGGCACATCGTCCTCGTAGGACTGCGCCACGTTGGGGCCACCAAAGCCCTGGTCCACCCCGTAGTTGGCCAGCTGCAGGTCATACACGGTGGCGACCTGAACCTTGCTGCCATCGGCCAGCGTCAGGTGCTTCACCGGCACGTTGCGCGGCAGCAGGGCATCCTTCCTCGCCACCGAAATAGGCGAAGTGCACGGGTACCACTTCATCGTGCGCATCCTTCAGGCTCAGCAGCGGGTCGATTTCCTTGCCGGTACCGCCATCGCGCATCTCGAGGTTCCAGCGGCCCACGCCTGCCGGTGTTGGCCTTGTCCTCGCCCCCAGCGGAAACCGATGGTGCCGTTGGGTGCCACCATGCGGCCCGACTTGGCATCGACCAGGATGGTCTTCCACTCGGGGTTGTTGGCTTCACCGAGATTGTCGACCAGGTGCGAGGCACGCAGGAAGTAGTCGGGCACCAGCTTGCCGCCCTCATCCTTCAGCAGCACCAGCATCGGCAGGTCGGTGTACTGCTTGCAGTAATCGACGAAGTATTTCGACGGATTGTCGCGGTGGAATTCGGTCAGCACCACGTGGCCCATGGCCAGCGCCAGCGCGGCATCGGTCCCTGGCGCGGGCCAGCCAGATATCGCTGAACTTCACCATCTCGCCGAAGTCCGACGACACGGCTACCGTCTTAGTACCCTTGTAGCGCACCTCGGTGTAGAAGTGGGCGTCCGGGGTACGGGTCATCGGCACGTTCGAACCCCACACCAGCAGATAGCCCGAGTTGTACCAGTCAGCCGATTCCGGCACGTCGGTCTGCTCGCCCCACACCTGCGGGCTGGACGGCGGCAGATCGCAGTACCAGTCGTAGAAGCTCAGGCAGGCCCCGCCGATCAGGCTCAGGTAACGGGCGCGAGGCATAGCTGATCATCGACATGGCGGGAATGGGCGAAAAAGCCCACCACCCGGTCCGCCGTGATGCTGATGGTGCTAGGCGTTGGCAGCCGCGATGATTTCGGTGGCGGTGTCCCCAGTCGGCCCGCACGAAGCCGCCCAGGCCGCGCACGCTCTTGTAACGGCAGGGGAACGTCTGGGGTTTCGACGATATGGGCCCAGGCCGCGATGGGGTCCAGCTTCTCGCGGTATTTTTCCACATGGCCATCAGCTCGCCACGGATCATCGGGTGCTTGACCCGCTGGGCCGAATAGACATACCAGCTGTAGAAGCCCCCGCGGACAGCCGCGCGGCTCGTGGTTGGGCAGGTCGGGCGGGTGCGCGGATAGTTGGTCTGCTGGGTCTCCCAGGTGATCAGACCGCCCTTCACATACATCTGCCAGCTGCACGAGCCCGTACAGTTCACCCCATGGGTGGAACGCGCGATCTTGTCGTGCTGCCAGCGCGAGCGGTAGGTCTTTTCCCAGGCGCGGTCTTCGTTGACCACCTCGCCGTGGCCTTCCGAGAAGGTCGACTTGACCCGCGACAGGAACTTCCAGCCGATCCAGAAAATAACTCATATCCTGTACCTTATCTACACAAGGGTGGACAGCCGGTATCTGCCACCGCAAATGACCATTTTGCCGAAACGGAGATGAACGTCATGCAGCGCATCCGGTCCGTTTCGTCTGATTGCAGACCCGTCACTGTCGGTACGCCGGCTGGCAACCCGCTCCCTGCGGCCCGTCCGGTTTCCGGCCAGGCCAGCGACTGGATCGGGGAGACGCGTTTCGCGACATCGCGGACCCACTCCATTCAACACGGTGTCCGTGCCCCTTGCGGGCGTAGAACCGCAGGTCGACCACCACGCAGCTGAGATAGAACGCGATGAAGGCATACAGCTGCGCCGTTGACCGAGCCGGTCAGTTCCAGTGAGGTACCAAACGACTTCGGAATGAAGAAGCCACCATAGGCGCCCACCGCCCCCGAGAAACCCAGCACGGCCGAGGCTTCCTTGTTGCCCTGCACATGGGCGGCACGCTGGGCCTCGGGCGTGTTCTCGGCATCAGTGACCGCGCCGTCAGAAAGATGACGGGGATCGTCCGGAAGGTGGAACCGTTGCCGATGCCGGTCAGCGCAAACAGCAGCGATGAACAGCGCCAGGAATGCCGGGAAGCTGCCGGCACTGTCACCCGAGGGCAGTGTGAACAGCACGCCGATCACGGCCAGCACCATCAGGATGAAGGTGTAGAGCGTGACATGGGCGCCGCCCCGAAGCGGTCAATCCAGCCACCCACCGGCCGCGTGAGCACGCCACCAGCGGCCCGGGAAGGCATACTGCGTGGGGTTCACGTCCGGAAACTGCGACTGCGTCAGCAACGCCAGCCCGGCAGAAGAAAACCGATGAAGGACCGAAGGTGCCCACATGCAGCCAGCATCAGCCAGTTATTGCTTGCGTTTGAAGATGATGGCCTGGTCACGGAACGATGCCTTTGGCATCGGCAATGTCGTTCATGCCGAACCACGCCATCAGGGTGGACAGCAGGATGAACGGCACCCAGACGAAACCGGCATTCTGCAGCCACGAGGTGCTGCTCCACCCGTCCTTCACGTAGGGAAGGCCATCACCGGTGAGGCCGCCGAGCATGGCCCCCGAGATGACCATCGGCACCAGAAACTGCGCCAGGCTCACGCCCAGGTTGCCGATACCGGCATTCAGGCCGGTGGCCGTACCCTTTTTCAGCTTGGGAAAGAAGAAGCTGATGTTGGCCATGCTGCAGCTGAAGTTGCCGCCGCCGAAAACCACAGAGCAGCGCCAGCACCAGCATCGTGCCGCTAACTGGTGGAGGGTCGCGCAGCTCAAAGCCCATGCCCAGCGCGGGAATCAACAGGCTGAGCGTGGAAATCACCGTCCAGCGGCGCCCGCCAAGATGGGCACCATGAAGACTGTAGAACACCGGAAGGTGGCCCCCGACAGGGCCGGCAGCGCGGTCAGCCAGAACAGCTGGTTCTTGGAGAAGTTGAAGCCCACCTTGTTCAGGTTGACGGTCACCACGCTCCACAGCACCCAGATGGCAAAGGCCAGCGTCAGCGAATGGAAATCCACAGGTTGCGCTGGGCGATGGCAGCCCTCTTTCAGAATTCGGGATTTCGGGATCCCAGTGTGTGAGAAACGTGAGCGGACATGAATGTGTCTCTGGGGGTTGGGCCACCCAGCAGGCGGCGCCCTGTGGGAGGATGTCACGGCCGGGGTCATGACACCCGGTTGTTCAGTTCGGGGGAGGACCAGCCAGGTGGCGAGCCAGAACGGTGTCCTGATGGTGTGGGCCGCAAGCAGGTCCAGCGTGGATCGGGGAAGCAGAGACCGGCGGACCGCCACAGGGCCCAGTCCGCCGGCGTGCCTGGGAAGGTCAGTGGGCCTTCACCCCTGGGCAGGAACGGTCTGGTTCCCGGCCTCATCGCGGGGGTTCTTCACATCGCTGTAGCGGCTGAAGTGCATCCAGATCAGGCTGACCGACACGGTGCCGAACAGCGGCGTACAGCAGCTGGAGCGGATGCCGGTGAGGGTCCAGCGCAATGCCGAAGAGCACCGGCAGCGAGAAGCCGCCCAGACCGCCAGCCAGCCCCACCACCCGAGACGGCACCGATGTTGTCGGTGAAATCATCGGAGATGAACTTGAAGACGGAAGCCTTGCCGATGGCCGTGGCAATGCCCATCAGGAACAGCAGGAAGGTGAACACCCACGGGCTGTGACCGATGTGGAAACTCATCGGACCGTTGACGGTGCTGATGGACAGGTCGGTCTGCGGATAGCTGAGGAAGAAGAAGCAGATCCACATGATCCAGAGCACGTACCAGGTGGTCCTGTAGGCACCAGCCCGGTCGGAAATCCAGCCACCGATGGCACGCAGCACACGCCGGGCGGCGAGAAGCAGGCGGCCAGGAAGGCGGCCAGCTGGATGCTGAAGCCGAACTCGTTGATGTAGTACTTGGTCAGCCACAGGGCCAGCGCCACATAGCCGCCGAACACCACCGGTAGTGCTGGCGGTAGCGCCAGACGCGCGGGTCGCGCAGCACGTGCAGCTGGGCCTTCAGCGAGGTGGCACTGGGTACGTTGTGTGCCGGGTTGGTGCGCGAGAACATCCAGAAGATGCAGGCCGTGGCGACCATGCCGGCGGCATAGACCTTCGGCACGAAGGTCAGGTGCCGGCGTGAGGCGATCAGCGGCGGGGCGATGAACTTGGTCATGGCCGAGCCGGAGTTGCCGGCACCGAAGATACCCATGGCCAGGCCCTGAGCGGTCACGCGGGAACCAGCGGGCCGCATGGGGCGTGCCCACCGAGAAGGAGCCGCCGGCCAGGCCGACGAACAGCGACAGCACGAGGAACTGCCAGTATTCGGTGGCATAGGCCATCAGCCAGATGGCGGGCACGGTGCAGAGCATCAGCACGAACAGCACGATGCGGCCGCCGAAGCGGTCGGTCCAGATGCCCAGCGGCACCCGCACCAGCGAACACCCGGTCGTCAGCACCGGCATGGCCGTCAGCAGGCCAAACTGGGTTTCGTTCAGCCCCAGCTGCTCCTTGATGGGGATGCCCAGCACGGCAAACATCATCCACGCGGCAAAACAGACGGTGAATGCAAAGGTACTGGAAGCCAGTACGGAATAGGCCCCCTGGGGACGGGAGAATGCTGTACATGGGCATTCATGGTGCGGAAGGTCTCGTTGTTTGTGCGGGAAGACGGAAGCAGCACGCCCTCCCGATGGATTTACGCAGACAGGGGCAGCACTGGGGAAACTCAGGAACCGGCCCGTTGCCCGTCAGGGCTGCAGCGGGTTTCAGAAGACGCGCACCTGCACTTTCCCGGTGTTGCCCGCCGTGATGGCAGGCCATCCGGCTTTCGGAACCTCTGCGCGCTGCTCCGGCCTTGGATGAAATGTAGGCTTTATGCGCAGCAGCCACCATTCCCCAGAGGAAGAGGTTTTCCCTGGACACCGGATGAAGGAACTAGTTCCAAAGAACTAGCCGGCATGAAAACGCATACACTTTTCATGCATCCATTAACAAAACAGCGCCTCTACATTGATGAAACGCATATTTGATGAATCAAATAAAAACGAAACGCATATGCAAATCGCTGTTTTCAAGCCTCCATGCCCGTGATGGCGGCCATTCATGCCGGCGCAACCAGGAACGCCCTGTCCACCCTCGCAGGACAGCACGGCCTGAATCGGCACGTCGTCAGTCTGTCATGAATGAAAATGATTGACGATATGCGTCGATGTCCGGTTTTTCGTCTGCATCGGGTTTGGCATCAGACCGGTGGTGACCGGGTACACGGGGCGTGCTGGTGCCCCATGCCTAAAATGGCGCCTCCAGCCGCGACACGGCAGCGGCCCGGTGTAGCGTCAGCACTACCCCGATTGCATGGCCAGGCGGTACGACCCAACCATGCGGTACCGCAGCAGCGCCACAACAGGGCGCGGGCCGGATACAGGCCCTATTCACGGTTCCGCACGTTCCCCCTTCCTCCGATTCATCCAGACACCGAAAACCCCATGAGCGATTCTTCCTTCCCCGCTGCCCGGCCAGCGATGGCACCGCCCCGTCCCGGACACCCGCCCAGTGCCAGGCTGCCGCCCAGCCCCAGCCGGTCGTGCAGTCGGCCGGCCAGGCGGCCATGTTCATCGTCATGTCCATCAGCCAGCACGGCAACGCCTGCGACACGGTGCGCGAGGCCCTCGGCAGGCTGCCCGCCATCCTGCGCAGCCTGAACTTGCGGCTGCCTGATGCCCACCTGAGCTGCATCACCGGCATCGGTGCCGATGCATGGCCGCAGCTCTTCCGGATCTGCCGGCCCCGCCGATGCCTGCATCCGTTTCGTCCGCTGAACGGCGCGAAGCACCAGGCGCCGGGCCACCCGGGTGACCTGTTCTTTCACATCCGCGCCACCCCGCACCGACGCCTGTTTCGAGCTAGCCGCATGCGGCTGCGGGAATCGCTGGGCGATGCCGTCGAGCCGATGGACGAGGTGCATGGCTTCCGTTACATGGACGCCCGCAGCATGGTGAGCTTCCGTGGACGGCACCGAGAACCCGCAGGGTGACGAGGCCGTCGAAGCCACGCTGATCGGCGACGAAGACCCAGCCTACTCCGGCGGCAGCTATGTGATCGTGCAGAAGTACCTGCACGACATGGCGCTGGAACGTCCTGCCGGTGGCCGAACAGGAGAAGGTGATCGGCCGCACCAAAGTACGACGACGTGGAGATGGCCGACGACGTGAAGCCCTCCAACTCGCACATCGCGCTGAACGTGATCGAGGACGAGAACGGCGAGGAGATGGCCATCCTGCGCGCCAACCTGCCCTTCGGCAATCCGTCACGCAACGAGTACGGCACCTTCTTCATCGGCTATGCACGCAGCCTCGGCACCATCGAGCAGATGCTGACCAACATGTTCATCGGCCGCCCGGTGGGCAATTACGACCGCCTGCTCGACTACAGCACGGCGGTGACGGGCTCGGCGTTCTTCGTGCCGGCAGAGAGCTTCCTGACGGAGCAGCTGGGCGACGGCTGAGGTCAGGCGGGAAACACGCGGGCCTCATGGAGACAGGCCCACACGTACACGGGACAGGCCCGTACGCATCATGCGCCGGCAGCTCCAGCGCGGTACCGGCACAGACCGGCCCGGCGCGACCGGCACAGGCAGACACCGTTCGTAGCGGGGCGCCGTCCGTTGGGCGCACGGAGGCGCCGCAACGGGTGCAATCACGGGCGCGGCACGGCACACTGATGGGCCTGAAAAATGTTCCGTTCCATGAGGACAGGTCGCCCGTGTCTGCACATCTTCAACCCCAGGGCAAAAACCCGACCATGCCGGCAAGGCCGAACCCGCGCCCATGCCGGGTCTGGCCCGGGTGCTGATCCAGCACCAGCTGCTGTCGGCCGAGCAGGCCCGCGAGGCGCTGGCCAAAGGTGCAGGCAACCGAGAACGGCAACCTGCTCGACGAGCTGGTCATCAACAGCAAGGTGCTGAACCCGGCCCGGCTGGCGCTCTTCCTGGCCGAAACCTTCGGCATGCCGGTGATGGATCTGGCCAGCCTGGACTTTGCCACGCTGCCGCTGGACCAGATCGACCGCAAGCTGCTGGCCGAGACGCGGGTGATTCCGCTGATCAAAGCGCGGCAACCGTCTGTCGGTGCTGCTCTGGACCCGACCGACCACCAGGCCATCGAGCGGGTGAAGTTCCAGCAGCAGGCCATCATCGACCCCATCGTGGTCGAGCACTCCAAACTGGTCAAGCTGATCCAGAACCTGGACCAGAGCACGGCCGACAAGCTGGCCGACCTGATCGGCGACGTGGAAGAGGAAGCCGGCGTGACCGACGGCGCCGTGGCGCTGGAAGACAATGCCGACGTGGATGATGCGCCGATCGTGCGCTTCCTGCAGAAGGTGCTGATGGACGCCATCCAGGGCGGCGCCTCGGACATCCACTTCGAACCGTACGAAAAGTTCTATCGCATCCGCTTCCGGGTGGACGGCGAGCTGCGCGAGATCACCCAGCCACCGCTGGTGATCAAGGACAAGCTGGCTTCGCGCATCAAGGTCATCTCGCGGCTGGACATCTCGGAAAAACGGGTGCCGCAGGATGGCCGGATGAAGCTGGTGATCTCCAGCAACCGCGCCATCGATTTCCGGGTCTCCACGCTGCCCACGCTGTTCGGCGAAAAGATCGTGATGCGTATTCTGGACCCGTCGTCGGCCAAGCTGGGCATCGATGCCCTGGGCTACGATCCGGACCAGAAAAAGGCACTGACCGAGGCCATTGCCCGCCCCTACGGCATGGTGCTGGTGACGGGCCCGACCGGTTCCGGTAAAACCGTGTCGCTCTACACCTGCCTGAACATCCTGAACCAGCCCGGGGTGAACATCGCCACCGCAGAGGACCCGGCCGAGATCAACCTGCCCGGCATCAACCAGGTCAACGTCAACGACAAGGCGGGCCTGACCTTCGCGGCCGCACTGAAATCCTTCCTGCGTCAGGATCCAGACATCATCATGGTGGGTGAGATCCGGGACCTGGAAAACCGCCGACATCGCCATCAAGGCCGCGCAGACCGGTCACATGGTGATGTCCACGCTGCACACCAACGACGCACCGACCACGCTGACCCGTCTGATGAACATGGGTGTGGCACCGTTCAACATCGCCTCGTCGGTCATTCTGATCACCGCGCAGCGTCTGGCCCCGCCGCCTGTGCACGCAGTGCAAGCAGCCGGTGGATCTGGACGACGATGCACTGCTGGCTGCCGGCTTTTTCCGAAGACGATCTGGACGGCAGCTGGCGCCCGTACAAGGCCGTGGGCTGCGAGCGCTGCAACGGCTCGGGCTACAAGGGCCGGGTGGGCATCTATCAGGTGATGCCGATTTCCGAAGAAATCCAGCGCATCATCCTCAATTCCGGCAATGCCATGGAAATTGCCGCCCAGGCCAAACGCGAGGGCGTCAACGATCTGCGGACCTCGGGGCTGATCAAGGTGAAACAGGGCCTGACCACCATCGAGGAAGTGCTGGGCGTGACGAACGAATAAGACATCCTTCCATCCAACGGCAGTTTCATGACGCGCCCGCCCGCACCCTAAGCACCGCCAGCCCCTGGCAGCAGCACATGGCCCGCAGACAGGCGCATCCCGCAGGACAGGCACATCCCGCCAGTTTTCCCGACGACCGAAAACGCATACACCGGAGTGACACACTGACATGGCAGCCACAACGACAGCCGCAGCCAGGGCTGCGCGAGAAACCGAAGGTCAAGGAATACACCTTCGTCTGGGAGGGACGCGACCGGGCAGGCAAGACGCTCAAAGGCGAAACCCGTGCCAGCGGCGAAACGGTGGTGGTGAACACCCTGCGGCGCCAGGGCATCGTGGTGACGCGCATCAAGAAGCAGCGCTACAAGGCCGCGCGCGGCAAGATCCAGGACAAGGACATCACGCTGTTCACCCGCCAGCTGGCAACCATGATGAAGGCCGGCGTGCCGCTGCTGCAGGCCTTCGACATCGTGGCCAAGGGGACCGACAACGGTGCGGTGGCCAAGCTGTTCACCGACATCAAGGCCGATGTGGAAACGGGTACCTCGCTGTCGCAGGCCTTCCGCAAATACCCGCTGTATTTCGACAACCTGTTCTGCAACCTGGTGGGGGCCGGTGAACAGGCCGGTATTCTGGACGACCTGCTGGACCGGCTGGCGATGTACAAGGAGAAGATGGAGGCCATCAAGGCCAAGATCAAATCCGCCCTCTTCTACCCGACGGCCGTGATGGTGGTGGCATTCATCGTGGTGGCGGTGATCATGCTGTTCGTGGTGCCGGCCTTCAAGAGCGTGTTCGAGAGCTTCGGCGCCGACCCTGCCGGCACCCCACGCTGTTCGTGATGGCGCTGTCCGATTACTTCGTGGCCAACTGGTACATCATCTTCGGGGGCATCGGCCTGGGCATCTACTTCTTCCTGCAGGCGTGGAAGCGCTCGCCGAAGATGCAGATGTTCATGGACCGCCTGTTCCTGAAGCTGCCCATCTTCGGGCCGGTGATCCGCAAGGCCACCATCGCCCGCTGGCTGCGCACGCTGTCCACCATGTTCGCCGCCGGCGTGCCGCTGGTGGAGGCACTGGATTCGGTGGGTGGTGCTGCCGGCAACGTGGTGTACCTGCAAGCCACCAAGAAGATCCAGCAGGAGGTGTCCACCGGTACCAGCCTGACCGTGGCCATGAACAATGCCAACGTGTTCCCCGAACATGGTGCTGCAGATGGCCTCGATCGGTGAGGAATCCGGTTCGCTGGATTCGATGCTGGGCAAGTCGGCCGACGTGTACGAGCGCGAGGTGGATGATGCGGTGGAGGGGCTGTCGTCCCTGATGGAACCGCTGATCATGGTGGTGCTGGGTACGCTGATCGGCGGCCTGGTGGTGGCCATGTACCCGCCGATCTTCAAGCTGGGTCAGGTGGTGTAATAACATCCGACAGGACGCGGGGGCGGTCAGGCTTTTGCCGGCCGCCCCTGTTCATTTTCAGGGCAGAACATGGGTATCGAGGACATCTACTGGATCACGCCGGAATTCTCGGTGGCGGTGGCCGGCATCGTCGGGCTGCTGGTGGGCAGCTTTCTGAACGTAGTCATCCACCGGCTGCCGCTGATGATGCAGCGGCAGTGGGAAGACGAGATGCAGGCGATGATGGCGGAAACCGCCGCACGGCAGACGCCAGACGGGACCGGGAAGCTTCGGCCGTGCCCGCAGACGGCGTAACCATGTCGCGGCAGGAACATCCCGGCACGGCAGCGAGCGAGGCACAGGCCCCGGCACCTGCACATGCAGCTGGTGCCCCGTCCCCTGTACCTGCTGGCAGCGCCCCGGGAAACCTTCAACCTGATGGTGCCGCGCTCGCGCTGCCCACACTGCGGGCATCAGATCACGGCGCTGGAGAACGTTCCGGTGCTGTCGTGGCTGTGCCTGCGCGGGAAATGCCGGCAGTGCCGCACCCCCATTCCGGTGCGCTATCCGGCGGTGGAGCTGCTGACCGGCGTACTGGCGGCAGCCAGCGTGTGGCACCTGGGCTTTGGCATCACGGGCATTGCAGCCGCCCTTTTCTGCTGCGTGCTGGTGGCGCTGACCTTCATCGATTTCGACACGCAACTGCTGCCCGACAGCCTGACGCTGCCGCTGCTGTGGGGCGGACTGCTGCTCAACTCACCAGCGGTGCCATGGCGCCGCTGTCCGATGCCGTCATCGGCGCCATGGCCGGCTACCCTGTCGCTGTGGAGCGTGTACTGGCTGTTCAAATTGCTCACCGGCCGCGAGGGCATGGGTTACGGCGACTTCAAGCTGCTGGCCGCGCTGGGCGCATGGTTCGGCTGGCAGGCCCTGCCCGCCATCATCCTGATGTCGTCGGTGATCGGTGCGGTGGTGGGCGTTTCGCTGATCGTGTTCCGCAACCACGGGCGCCAGCAGCCCATTCCGTTCGGCCCTGTATCTGGCCGGCGCCGGGCTGGCCATGCTGTTCTTCGGCGGGCAGGTGATGGCGCTGATGGGCATGGGAGCGCCCGTATCGGTGATGGCCACGGGTGGATGACGGCCACGGGCGGGTAATGGCCACAGGCGAGTGACGGCCAGAGGCGGATGACGGCCAGACGTCTGCCCGTCACAATAACCACATGAAAACAGAACATGATCTGCTGACCATCGGCATCACCGGTGGCATCGGCAGCGGCAAGAGCGCGGTGGCCGACCTCTTCATCCGGCATGGCGCAGCGCTGGTCGATACCGATGCCATTGCTCACGCACTGACGGCACCGGGCGGCGGCGCCATCGGGGCCATCCGGCAGGCGTTTGGTGACGGCATGATCGCCCCGGACGGCCGCATGGACCGGGCAGCGATGCGGGCACGGGTGTTTGCCGATCCGCCCGAACGCAAACGGCTGGAAGGCATTCTGCATCCGCTGATCCAGCAGGAGGCGCAGCGGCAGCTGGCCGCGCTGGCAGGCGCGGGCCTTCAAACAGCGGCTTCCCACACGGCAGACCTCCAGACGGCAGACACAGCCGGTGCCGGCATGCCCCCAGGCACCGCCCCTGCCGGAAAGCAGACCACGACGGGCGTGGAACGCGCAGACATCCACACCACGACAGCTGAAGAACGCCCTGCCTCCCTGGTTCACCGCCCGCCCTACGTGCTGGTGGCCGTGCCGCTGCTGGTGGAGTCGGGGCACTGGCAGCAGCGCGTGGACCGGGTGCTGGTGGTGGATTGCCCGGAGGACGTCCAGGTGGCGCGGGTGATGGCCCGCTCTGGGGCTGGCAGAGGCGCAGGTACGAGGCGATCATGGCCTCGCAGGCCAGCTGGGAACGTCGTCTGGCCGTGGCCGACGACGTAATCGACAACGGCGGCAGCCTGGAAGAAACGGCGGCGCAGGTGGCGGCCCTGCACCAGCGGTATCTGACGCTGGGGACATAGCCCGCCCTGCTTCGCCTGTTTTCAGCCATCCGGCGGCTGGCGGGCGACGGCTGGCTGGAGCGGCCTGTCGGGAAGGTTATCATCGGGGGATCGGCAGGGGAGACACGGCGCGCCGTGAACGCATGCGTCCCCGCGGCACACCACGGTGTTTCCCCTGCTTCGAAGCTTCGACGTGCTGCACCGGTCCGCGCATGATGACCGGCCAGCACTGCCTCTGCCTCACCCAGTAAGCCCATGATCATCTACCTGCACCCCTTCAACGAACGGGTCCGCACCATGCTGCGACTCGACGAGCTGTATCGCCGCTTCGAGCGGCTGGTGTCGCGCAACGATGCGCTGTCGCACCATGCGGCGCTGGGCGCGCTGTTCGAGATCATGGAGCTGTCGTCGCGTGCCGAGGTACGCTCGGACCCTGCTGCACGAACTGGAACGCCAGCGGCAGACGCTGATGTCGTTCCGGGATGATCCGGACGTGGCCGTGGATGCGCTGTCGTCCATTCTGGACGAGATCGAGGATGCCGCCACCGCGCTGCAGCGCAGTGCCAGCAAGGCCGGGCAGTCGCTGCGCGAGAACGACTGGCTGATGAACATCCGCAGCCGCAGCGTGATTGCCGGCTGCAGCTTCCAGGGGTGGACCTGCCCTTCCATTATGCGTGGCAGCACCGGGCGCCCGAGGAGCGGCGCGAGGCCATCATCGAGTGGGCGCGTCCGTTCGGACCGGTGCGCGAGGCACTGACCATCGTGCTGCGCCTGCTGCGCGAATCGGGCCAGCGCAGCCGGGTCACGTCACAGAACGGCAGCTACCAGCAGCAGCTGGGCGGCAAGACCTACCAGCTGGCCGAAATCCATCTGGACGAGACACTGGGCGCCATTCCGGAGTTCTCGGCCAACAAGTACATGCTGTGGATCCGCTTCGGACGGCTGGACCGCGAGTTCCAGACCCGGCCCTACGAGGGCAGCGTGGACTTCGAGCTGAGTCTGTGCAATCTGTAAGCCCGTGCTGATGGGATGGATGCCGGCCAGCCTCCTCTGCAGGGGAGTTGTGTGCCGCTCTCCCGTCCCCATCTCCGTTCAATGAGTACCGACGCCCCCCACCCCTCGCCGCATCACCGTCAACTGCCCGACCTGCCAGGGGCCGGCGCTGTTCGCCCCGGAAAAACCGCTGGCGCCCGTTCTGTTCGGAGCGCTGCCGGATGATCGATCTGGGTGCCTGGGCCAATGACGAGTACGTGGTGCCCGGCCAGCCCGTCGAGGCGGATGATGACATTCCGCCGGAGGGATGCGGCATTGAGCGCGATGTTTGAACAAAGCAGCGGCAATGTTTATGCCGACCTGGGTTATGAGGGATCCGGAAGGGATGCAGATCAAGGCCCAGCTCGTGACATACATTGCAGACATCATGAAACGCCGTCGATGGTCACTACGCCAGACCGCGACAACACTGAACTTCGATGAAACGGAACTGTCGCGACTACTGGCTGGACAATTCCGGCACATCAATGCATCCGTGCTGGCATCCCGGCTCCAGAAAGCGAACCTCAGCCAGAAGCTTTGCTGAAACGGTGGAAATGAAAGCATCCGCCTGCTCGACAAGTTGTCGTGCTTCCTCCTTCTCCACCGGATCGCCGTTGTAGTCAGCAATGAGGCGGGATGTTTCGGCCTGCTTCAACATGCGGCCGGTATCCTTGGGTAACGGGCCTGTTTCGCACAAAAGCTGTTACTGAACGCATTCAGTACGCCTTTGTGAGTCTTCCCAACGTCCAAAACCAACTGTCAACAAAGCGGCGCGGGCCGCATCGAACATCGCATAATACGCCCGATTGCTCGCACCATCTGCATCCCCCGCCTCCAGCAACAATCTGGCAGACCGGATAGCTTAGGCTGCCTTCATCATCAGTGCCTCGGGCGTCATAGCCACACCCCTTCGCTGACGATATTACGCAACAGTGCCGGATTGCTGTGGCGCTCCGGACTTTGCCATTCATCCAGCCAGATGGGCAGCGGCGGATGTTGATGCCGGTATCCAGCAGAACATCGTAAGCGATGTCGCCCATTGCCAGCGCGGTACGCATGAGAGGGAGATGCGGACCATCGAGCAGAACAGCAAGGTCGCATCGCTCTCCGGTTGATGGGTACCCCGGGCACGGCTGCCGTGAGACAATGGCACCAGCAACGGATACTGACCGGAAATGCGCCCGAGAAAACTGCGAGCTGCGGCTTCGGTGTCTGTGTCGAGTTTGCCCATGGGTAGATCCCTGCCTGCATAAAAAGGCGCTGACCGGCCTTTTCTACCACACCCCACGCTGCATGGCCACGCCCTGGGCGCCGGCCTGCAGGGCGTTGGGCAGATGGGCAGGGAGCATACCTCCCAGTGCGTAGACGGGGATGGGCGCCAGGCCAGCATCCGGGCAAACACAGCCCAGCCCAGCCCAGCACTGCCCGGGTGGCTGCGCGTGGAAGCACTGGGCCACACACGGCCAGATCGAGCTGCAGGCACGCCGCGCTGCAGATCCTCGGCACTGTGGCAGGAGGCAGCCAGCAGCGGATACTCGCACGGCGAAGCCACTCTGGATCCATGCGAGCCGCCCAGCCACCGGCTGAGGTCTGAGCTGCACTGGCTGGAGGCTGAGCTGACCAGCCAGGGTCAGCAGATCGGCACCGGTGAGATGCAGGCCGCCAGCCGTTCTGTCGGCGGCAAGGCGGGCGGCCTGTTCGGGATGGCGACTGCTGACCAGCAGGCGCACGTCATGGCCCCTCGAGGCGTGCCAGGGTTTCGGTCAGCAGATGCGAGAAGGCGTCTGCGGGCAGGTCGGGCTCACGCAGCAGCACCAAACGCGGCAAGCTCCGGCTTGCCCAGCGGATCACCGCTGACTCACCGGCATCAGCCCCCGCCAAAGCTGGAACGTCGCGCTCCGCTTTCTGCATCAACGGAAACATCACGCCCCACCGCCGCTACAGAAACGGTTCCAGCAGAAGCCCCCACACCAGGCACGACAGGCGCTGGCCTCGAAGAAGCAGCGGCGGATACCGGTATGGCATCCCCTCCTCCAGCCACGACGACAGGCGCGCCAGCCACGTGTCGATACCCCTGCCCGGCCGCGTCAGAAATGACATAAACCGGCGAGAGCTGCAACCAGCGGATCAGGTCGACGGAGGCCGGCAGCAGCGGGTCGAGGTTGACGGTATCGAGCGCGCACCAGGCAAGCTGCTGTCCCTCGCGGCCGCGGGGCTCACCCTCCCATGCCGTGATGCGCCGGAAAAACAGCCGCACGTGGGCATGTTCGTAGACATGCTCGCGTACCACCCAAGGCGACGAGGCCAGCACGCGGATACCCAGTTCCTCTTCCAGCTCGCGCGTGACAGCCACTTCGGCGTTTTTCGCCGGGCTCGAACTTGCCGCCGGGAAACTCCCACCAGCCTTCATAGGGCTTGCCGGCCGGACGCTGGGCCAGCAGGACATGGCCGTCCGGACGCATCAGCACGCCGGCGGCAACGTTGACGATTTTGGTTGCAGTCATGGTGCGTATCTTACGGCACGGACAGCAGGCCCTCCCTCACATCCAGACAGCAGCCCCTCACCACAGGGATCAGACCCTCCTGAAGAACGCGGACGGGACGATGGCAGAGGAGCACGCCCCCATCGCCGAACGCTCTGCCTCCCACGCAGCGAACCCTCCACGGCAATCCTGTACCTGTGACGAGCCCTTTGCTCCACCAGACGAGGAAGGACTCAGCCCAACCCTGTGCCGCCCCGCCCAGTCCCGCGCGAACTGCCAGGCCACCCTGCCGGAGCGGGAACCGCGCTCCAGCGCCCAGCGCAGGGCATCGGCGCGGGCCGCCCCGATGGCCGCCTCGTCAGCACCGAAATGCCGCAGCCAGTGGGCCACGACGGCCAGATAATCGTCCTGCCGGAAGGGATAGAAGGCAATCCACAGGCCGAAGCGCTCGGAGAGCGAAACCTTTTTCCTCGGAGGTTTCGCCGGGGTGGATCTCGCCATCGTCCTGATGGCTGGCCTGCAGGTTTTCCGAGAGCATCTCGGGCATCAGGTGCCGGCGGTTGGAGGTGGCGTAGATCAGCACGTTGTCGGCCTGGCCGGCCAGTGAGCCGTCCAGCACGGTCTTCAGGGCCTTGTAGGCCCCCTCGCCCCTGCTCGAACGACAGGTCGTCACAGTAGATGATGAAACGCTCGGGGCGGTGCTGGATGCACTCGACGATCTCCGGCAGGTCGGTGAGCTGGGCCTTGTCCACCTCGATCAGGCGCAGCCCCTCGTCGCGAAAGGTGGGCAGGCACGCCTTGACCAGCGACGATTTGCCCGTGCCGCGCGCGCCGGTGAGCAGCACGTTGTTGGCCGGCAGGCCGCGGACGAACTGGCGGGTATTGGCCTCGACCAGCCGTCTCTGCTCGTCGACGTTCTGCAGGTCTTCCAGCCGCAGGGTGGCCGGGCGATGAATGGCGTGCAGCTCGCCCACGCTGCCGAACGGCGTGTGCCGGCGCTGCCAGCGAG
>BNJV01000832.1_pt1:0-47500 | contig 155520 bp, 256 predicted proteins | sample 8540591 | NCBI WGS metagenome assembly BNJV01 (sample SAMD00202457, study PRJDB9452) | human saliva metagenome | host: Homo sapiens
TAGTTACACATGCAAGAAGCGAAAAGTAGAAGTAAGTGCAGACAGAAGCACAGCAAGTGGGGAATACGAAACAGAAAAAAAGATCATATGCCTACAAGCCTAATATTATAAAATATTTGCCATTTTCTGACAGCGAAAGAAGGCCCCACTGTCGGACACAGACGTTCGAAATGAAAAAACTTGACAGGGAAAACGTCATCTTTGTGGAAGATACGCTTCCGCAACGCAGACGTGGGCAGAGGCCAGTTTAAAAGAGAGTAGCTACAACATGTTTCTATGGGAGTATGTGGAAGAGAGAGGCTGGACCTGACCCTTCTTTTCTGCTTTAATTCTCTTATCTCCGGTGTTTTTAGCTTGTCTCTGCTATTTACATCGATGATCCTGGTCCCGGGCTTTACGCAAAAGAGGGAAAGAATACAGTTTTTTGAACCGCACAAGTTCCGCATGAAGATGTCTACTCTCACGATAATTCAATCTATTATGTTGAAAAATCCGAGCAGTATATTACCGAAATGGAAATTATCGTGCGCATTTCTGGATGAACTCTCAAATCTGGGATATTTTGGGAATATATGTCCAATATCGGTCCTTAGATCAGCTTCGAATCGATTAATCTGATTGTGAGAGACAAGTATCAAGCTAAGATGTTCCGGTTTAAGCGCGGATTGGTACAGATTAGCGGAAGGGATGAACTGAAATTCCGGAAAAGCCAAAATTGACGGAGAGTATGTTAAAACATCGGCTTTATAAATGGATGCCTGTTTTTTGGGAACCATTTTTTTCCGTCTTAAAGAGAAGTGGTGGTTGGTGAAACAGGAAATGTTACAAGAAATGCTGGAAGGCGAAAAGAACTTCAGACCACGAAGAGAAAGATACTTAAGGAAAGAAGGCAGCGAAGTTTGACCCGGAGTAGAAGCTTCGCAAATCTAATCACTGGGGAGCATTCTTATGGGCGAGCAGGTGGAACGGTATTTGGAAGAATACAATGCAGCTTTTCCGAACGAAGCGGAAAAAAGTTATCGGATTGATACGATAAGTCTTTTGAGGAGAATGAAGGAAAAGGACTTTCAGTCATGGATGTCGTATTTGGCAAGGAAAATTGCGCATCGTGATTGATGAAACGACCCTTGAGTAAAGCGCAAAGAGGAAGATGTTTCCGTGAAGAAAAAAGAAAGCAATGTGAAGAAAAGTACTATCTCAGAACTGTGACCCAAGCGTTGCCTGTGCGAATAAAGCAAAAGGAAGGGGTAAAACAATTTAATCTTTATGGAGTTCATGATTGTGTACCCGGTTCGACGAGCCCTGTATCACAAAAAAGACAGCCCTTTAAAAGTTGAAAATTACTATGAGACTGAAGCTGCAGGCGGATCTGGCTTGAGCAATTGTAACTGAGACTTTTAATATGGTCATTCTTCGTCCGTCGGTGACGAGGGGAGGGATGGGCGGAATTATCCAAATTGCAAAATCAGAAATTATTGTGTTTTCCTATGGGAATCGCCAACCATGCTCTGGCAGCATCGGAATCTCATTGACCAGCCCTGATAGAGAGAATCGATAAAGGAATCTTCTTCCGCAGAACAAAGAGTATGTGTGGATACCGTGAAATGATTGAAATTGCCAAGGCGTATCACCGACCTGCATTGCCATCCTGGCCCTCAAAAACCCTTGCAACTTATGCAGAAGCGCCCGAAAAATCGGGAGAATCCAGTGAAAAGTTGCTGTCTAGGCATTACGACTACCGGTTGCTCGCGTATCGGACGATTATCAAATATATATTCATTGGAGGCGTCAATTAAGAGAATTGAAGGTTAAAGTAGTTTCACTATCCTAATAATTAAGCATTTCTAAACACCAGGATTACCTTGCATGCTACTTTTTAGGGCGATGAAAATGAAGTAGTTCAATCAATACAAATATATGGATGGGTGGATAGTACCGAAGAATGTGAAGAGAATCGTATCAGTACTTCCAATCAAGGGAGAGGAATCCTCAGGTTACTCACACACAATGACACTGTGTCTAGAAATGATAAAATGTCTTCTTTTCTGATTTTGATCGGAAGTTATATGCTGTTTTATCTAGGGTTGACTGATTACAGGGCTATCTCAAAGACCCGTACGAAGAAAATTACAGTAAATAGATTAAAGACTATTTCACCGGATGGTTATTTTGAATGTTTTACAGTAACTGTACCACCAAAGAGTTGTTTCTGCTTTTGTCAGAAAGTAGGTAGCACAGTGTCATGTATTACACGATTGCTTTTTTTTATACTGGGCATTGCTGTCATTATACCGATATAGGATGTACCTGATGGCAGTACTGTTTTTTTTTTTTTTTTTTTTTTCACAGACATTGTCCTCCCATAGGAAAAATGGAATAAAGCGCTTGATACATCGCAAAATCCTTCAAGATAAGAGAAAGTATGGTATTCTAGCAACAACCTTTAATGTAATCGTGGTTTCAAAGTACAGCGGATGCAAAAATCCATTTTAAAAGGATGCCAAATAGCAACAATTTATAACTGATAGAATTGAAATATATTTATACAAATATACTCTGAGAAAGCTAAGATATAAGAACTATTTTATATTTTAGCTGTTGCCAGCTCTTGAACAAAGACAAGGAACTGATGATATTATTGAAGTATCAAAACAAATCTGGAATTACCATTCTATAATTGGTAAAAGTGATGTGACAGTTAACAGTATAAGAATATTGGTGCTATAGGTTCTTATAAAAGATAAATGAAATGGCAAAGTATTATTCTTGTGCAGGCATTTTTTGAACTCTCTAAAAGCAAGAAACTTTTAAAGACAACGGCAGAAGCCTTAGCTAGGAACGCCTGTGGAGCATGTTCTACATTAAGAACCAATTGACCTCACACGTGGTGTTTAGCAGAATATGGAAATCAAATAGATTATCTTGAAAAAGTAAAAGAAGGAAAAAAGGACGAAAATACTATCAAAGTGTTAAGATTTGCAGAAGAGCATTTTAATGGAAAAATCAATATGGAATTATATTATCACTTATAGAAAACGCAGCGATAGGGAATGGTGTATAAATGAGTGTTTATGTACTAAATACAAGGTTTGTAACCATTGTATGGAAAGCATTTTTTTGCGTGGAGAAATAATGTTGTTTGAAAGGTTTTTATTTCAATAGTCTTTACAATGATATACTTTTATCTGGATTGCGATATTTTATTGCGATGATACCTGGAATTATAGCGCCATTTTTACGGTGTTATTAACCATCCCTCAGCTTGTTTGCGGCTTCTCTGCTCTATTTTCGTAACTAATTTATTTTCAAGTAACCAGACTCATTCTCCTCGAGATTTAGGGTGCTGAATTATTAAGTAAATTGCCTGCTACTTTTTTCCTGATTTGAGTTTTTCACGGTAGCAATTTTGTATGTGTTACGAGCCTGTTTTTAACACGAAGTGATTCGATATTGCGGTATCCTATGCACTTTTTCACATTTATTCTTCCGCGTTTGCGTTATTAAACTGCATAAGACAAAACAATTGCTATAGGATTGGTGGTATTTTGGGGCAGGAATTAATTAGAAGAAAAAGAATTGCTGGGTACTCATTCTATGTGTATTTATGCAGTAAGAGTTTCATTTTACTGCTATAGTTGCTCTTCCTTTATTTTTATCTGTGTTCACAAAGGCGATGATTAAAATAGATTTAATTGCTGTTTCATCTGTTATTCTTATTGTTTTTAATAGAAATTGATCTGGTTTTACCGATGGGATTATACCCTATATTCCAGCACTGCCAAGGGCAGGGATTTAGATTTATATGGTTTATGTTTTAATGCTTATATGGATGGGAGTTCTAGGGATTGCATTATGCTACCGGAATATTTGAAAAGATGTTTTAAATTTTGAGTATGGTACAACTATGGAATATTGTAAAGTCCTTTAATTCTGTTGAATTTTTTTAACTGATACTACTACCTATTATATATGATTTGTTATTTCCATTTTTGATAAGATGCTTTGGAAAGAAAGCAACTTGTTTATCAAGTATATGTCATGGATTTGCTCTTATTTACATATTAACCAAAGGAGGACCTTACGCTTTTCTTTAAGCAGGAAATAAATACAGCCGTCGAAATTGGTGTGCTGGTTCTTGAATAAATTGAAACTATTGAGAATATCTTTTCGCAAATTTTAAAAAGAAAACGAAAACTTTTTTATACAGGATGGCAAGAGAGGGACACGGATTTAAAAATGCCGGAGTGTAGAGGAAAGAGTTGAGGACCTTCAATAAGATTGGGATTACAAAGATACAGGAATGGTAAATCAAAAGAGCAAAGATCCAAGAGAATATGACGTTATTTCATGTTTGAGTGTGGATGTTTATTATTGAAGATGACTGTTTATGTCAAATTTTTCTTTCAGTTATGGAGGAATTGCTTTTTACAGCAGAATAGGATGAAACGAATATTGATGATTTGGTTTAGAAAATATAACCCATTTTGGGATAAAAGTACATACACAAGCCTGGTTGGGGATGGCAACATGGAGTAGAGTTTTGAGAGATGTTCAGAATATCATGAGACTATCATTATATAGAAGATCAGAATTTTGTTAAAACGAGTTATATGTAAAAACTGGCATCAAGGCATTCTGTAAATTATAGTTCAAATGACCTGCAGTATAAGACCACAATGAAAGGGAACGGAAGATGGTGCTCTTGGGAATTTGGTACTGATGGCGATGGTTCTTGAATCAGACTCAAGGCAAACCAGCTAAGAATTTAGTAAAGAACATAGGAGCTGTTCCAAAGGGCCATATTCAGGCGAGATATTCAATTGGTTCCAAAAGATAAGCAAATATTCAAACTTGAGGCAGAAGAACTAAATTTTCCATCAAATCATCCGGAATGGCAATCGTGATATGGCATGAAGATGAATTCTAATAAGATTTACGCTTCTAATTGGCAGGCATTTAGATAGAATAGAGAATGTTTTTATTACGGTATAGAGGAATAAAATCTATTATAAAAAATCATAAGGAGGAATAAATTAAAGTAGTCTAGTCATTAATTTCTGTAATTGTTCCTGTATGGAATGCTCAAAATTATTTAGAGGGTTCTGTCTTGAGTAGTATTATCTATCAGACTTATTCCAATTTGAAAATTTTACTGTGGATGATGGAATAGGATGATTTTTAGAGATATGTAGGAAATTATGAGAGAAAAGATAATAGAGTAAGGGTGCTCTATAAGGAAAATGGAGGATAAGGAAGTGTTAGAAATTTTGCTCTTTGATTAAGGTCATGGAAAATATGGGTCGGTAGAATATTGATGACTGGAGGTTACCAACTTGGTGTATGGAACGATTACTTAGAACTTATCTGTAAGTACAAAGTAAAATATCTGCGATGATGCACAAAGGGAAGAGGAAATTTTGTTGGAAGAAAAAGTTTAATACCTCTTTTCAAAGAAGAAGAGTTTCACAAAAATTTTTTTATGACATTGTTGGGGCATGTGGACGTTTGTTGATAGGATTTAATAAAAACAATAGATTTCTTATAGCAAAATCCACGAGACACGATTTATTCACAATTAATACCTGAAATTAAGGGCATAAATGGAAAATTATATTTATACAGCAGAGAGGATAATACTCTAATCGATGCAAAAATATATAGTTCTTTGAAAGGACTGAATATCAGCAGATTGGTGTGAAGCTTCGTTTTTGATTACAAAGATTTACTTTTGCAAAATCAACAACTTTTATGTGGATGTTTGTAATTCAATGAAGAATAAAAGAGAAATCAAATGATTTTGTGTGATGGTAGAATTTCGGAAGTATGGGCTGAGATATGGATTAGTATTGCATGAAATATGTGTTGTTTTTTTAACGTTATAGGTAGAGAGCAGAGTGAATGAAGTGTTCAAAGGAATTATGTATTGCTTTGTATAATCTTAAAATGGTTTGGTTTTGGGCTTAAAGATGTAATTTCAAATAGCCATAGAGATATTAAATATAGCCATGTTCGGGTAAAATCAAGAGGAATAGGAATGGATCACAATAGGGAATTGTACCAGATTAAAGAATACCACTATTCATGGGTTATAATGAAATCATAATAGAGAATAATTGTTCTTGACAGATACCACCTTCACGTGGTGGAAGAAAATACAAATGTAATATGGATTGAGAGGGAGTACTAGCAACAGGAGGTGATTTATTTCCGCAATGGGGAGGGAGTAATTGTGGTGAAGATGGGATGATTTAGGATATTTATTGCACTGTGAGATGGCCATGGTGGTAGACAGCGCTGTGAGAAGAACAAACTATTGAGGATATCTTGATTGGGAGTCATGTCTGATCGTGTTGGGATCAATTATAAATAAGGGTGTTATCATTCCGGACAACTGCATTATTGCCGCTGGTTCAGTTGTGGGCAGAAAATAACCGTCTGGTAAACTGCAGGAAGCGCTATCGGTGGTAATCCCAATGGTATAACAAAATATGAATTGGACATGGAAATAGAAAGATGGAGAAAATCATGATAATGAGACTGCTGCATCATTCTCAAGGGTATATATATACTGGGAAAACAAAATATTAAATTAAAGTATGCCGATTCATTAATACATAGAGATTGACTTAAAACAGAATTTGAAGGAAAACGCATTCATCCGGATACCTCAAGATTGCTGTGTTTAGGGATATGGTTCATGCGCTGGAAATGTAGTCGATTCTGCCAAGACGGACATTGACGGTTTTGTAGTATTGCATCATGTCAGTATTATTTTGAGAGCATCCTTCTAAGTTCAATGATAAGTTTTATTTCAAAAGGGTAGTGGGTAGAAGTGTTAATCAAGATTACTGGTCGGAGCAAACTTATCCTCTGCAGACAAAAGAAAAGATAGAGATTGTATTATTGGAATGATAAGCTGGATAGGCAAAAAGGTGATGAAATCAGGAGTTAAAATTGGGGATTATGCCATTATTGCAACAGGCAGCACAATAAGGATGTTGAGCTAGTATTGTGGGTGAGTCCTGCAAGATTCACCATATATTTTCCAGAGAAGAGAGCAGGGTCGGTTGCAACCCAAATGGTAAGAAAAGGAGAAGATTGGTGGGAGAAATATGCTCAATATTTTCATGATAGAAAATTGGAAAGAGAAGGTAGAAGTTATTACAGTACAAAAAGTGTTGATGCTCATAGTCGGAGTCAAACCAAGAAGGGCACGATATTACTATTTTGCCTAGGACTTAATATTATATCAGGTTTACTTTTACACCTTGGTATAATACAATTAGATAGGAAAAAGTGATTATGGATATATAGTACAGGAACATCTATTATAGCTTTTACTTATTATGGATTTTGAATTAGTGATGCAGTACAAGAGCGTTGCACAAATTGAAGTGAAATGCAATGAGAATAAAATTAATGATTTATTGTTGTCGGTTTCAAGAATATATATAATCTTATCACTGCTTCTTTTATTTATTTTCCTTATATTATTTCACTCACATTTATTTGAGCTTATCCGGTTCTGAACTTATTAAGCCAAAAACAGCTTATATTATTGTAGCATCTTATAATGTTTTTGCTTTTTGTTTAATTCCGTCTATCCGGAATTGTTAGCTTATGAGCATATTGTTACCTGAAGGCGCGATAGAATTTACTGGATTCTTTTGTGATTATTGTTAGCGTATGGCTACTATATTGGGGCAGGGCCTTCTGGCTGCAGCATTTGCTAATGTTAATGGTAAATTATTGTACACTGTATAAAATTGCAATTATTGAAAAATATCATCACATTAAGCTCAATCTCGCATATAAAAATCCAATGCTTTTAAAAGAAGTATTATCTTTCTATTTGATTGCGGTTTAGTTCTACACAAAGGTGTATTTATAGTATTACCCCTAGTGTTTTAGGTGCTATTTCAGGAAGCTCGGACGTGACATTGTTCAGTCTAGCGAGTACTTGAGAAGGATATGCCTATAGCCTGGGAGTGTAATAGCCACATTGTTTCAAGTAAGAGAATGAGACAACTGGATTGCGAAAGAATTCATGGATTTCCACAAAATTGACAATTAATATCGAAGTTGTGTAATTTATATTAATTTCAAGTATTTTAGTGGGATTTTATGTGGCGGAGAACTTTGTTGGAACTATGGATGGGTAAAAGATATGAGTCCATCTATTATAAGGACTTTGTTATTGTTAATTCCTGCGTCGGTGTATTCTTTATGACAAAGAAAAGCAGTTTAAACTGTAAGAGTGTTAAAGACAGGTTTTAGTGAATTTAGGCTATGATAAAATATATTCCTGAAATTACTGTTAGTGGAAAATATAGTTTATTGTTGCTATATCAATTTCTCTTTACACATTTAAAGGATTGCTCTTATATTATATACAAACACTTTTAAGCAATCCGAATAAAAGATTTCTTTGTTTGAAATATATTTTAAATATACTGGGGCAAATTGTACTTAAGTATTATATTATCACGGTTTTTATTTTACAACAACTTAAAATTGCGTTTTATTGGATGAATTAGTTACATTAGACCCCATGGCTACAGATGGGAGGGCTGACACCAGATACCACGAACATTGAATCCTAAAAATCTTATAAGAGCGTAATAGGAAATTAAGCAACTTATCATAAGGAACAATATCAATTGATTCATTTATAGTCCCATTGGTGGAGTGTTGTGTAGGCAGGCGGCAGAGCAGAGAGAGGGAACTTTTTGATTTATGCTAGCACATGGTCTCATTTTACGATGGTGCTCCAGTTATTAATTGGTTATTGTATTATCCATAGAGAAACATTACTCATCATTACGGATATTCTTATAACCATTAATAATGAAGATTGTAAAGAAGAGCATCAGTGCCGGACGCTTAAAATTCCAGGGATTGGTATGAGATGCAGAGAAAATTCTTGGAACTGTAAGAGCGATTTAAGAAGAAAGAGAGAAGAACCAGGACTTTAAGTCGAGGATTTTGTTTTAGTGTCTGTGAGGCTCTCAGAGCTGACTCGGCGAATTGTACTGAGAATGCTCTTGCTAAGATGAACCATCACGTTCACTTGAAATATTAGTATGTGTATTTAATTGTTGGCTTGGGAGACTTGCAAGATAAATTTAGAAAGTGGATTACTGAAAATGGATTATCGGAGCATGTTAAACTGCTTGTGGCTAGAAGTTCGGATGTGCTGAGCTATGTAAAAGGTGCAGACTGCTTTTGTAGCATACATCTATTCGAGAGGGCTGTGGGATAGCACCCTGAGGGCAATGGCTGCTGGTTGCATTGATTTCTTCCTATGAATGGAATAAAGGATTATACAGAAGAAGGGGTATCAGGATGTTGTGTAGATCCGAGAAATATAGATGATGTGGTTAAAGCTAGAGGAAAGATGCGTGATGATAGGGAATTCAGAGATAATTGTCTTTAAATAATATTAGGACCGAAAAGATATATGATATTCATAATACAAATGAAAATTATGCGTAGAATATACAGTGGAAACCATTCAAAGCATGAAATAGAGAGGGGTGTACCATGGATGGCCTAGTCAGTATAGTGTAATTCCTGCATAAATACAGAAGCTTTGTAAAAGAGGTGTTTAGACAGCCTTGTAAATCAAAACATATAAAAATCTTGAGATAATAGCTGCGGATGATGGTTCTTGATTACTCGGGCAGATTTGTGATAACTGCGCCAGCAAGGATAAGCGAATAAAAGTAATACATAAAGAAAATGAGGGTTCAGGTTATGCTAGAAATGCAGGTATCGATGTAGCAAAGGGAGAATATCTATTTTTGTTGATTCGGATGATTATCTCATAGATAATTGTATTGAAACGGATTAGTTGAGGTCCAAAAACAGGAAAGAGCAGATTTGGTAAAATGTTCTCTTTATTCAGGGAGGCGGAAAATACACCAAGCGTCCCAGGATAAAGCAAATTTCATATACAACAATATCAGTGCTTTTTAGGACAAGAAAATAGGAGTTACCGTCTGTGGAAGCTTTTTATGCAGAGAAGTTATTGGAATATGCGTTTGTCCTAAGGTAACTGCTTTTGAGATGAATTTTTACATATAAATTTATATATAATGCGCCTAAAATAGTTATCTTGACAGTTTTATTATTAGCTATTATTTTATGTCTCCAATAACAGTGAGGAAAGAGCAACCATTGCAATTCTATAGCTTATGAAGAGAGAATAGCATTTTTCGAAGAGAATCTGAATTATCCGGCATTTCTCACAAAGATTGTGCATTAGATTAATGTTATCTTTTATTCAACGTTCAAATTATGAAGAGTCCGAAAAATGTCTGAAGAGGAGATGTTAACAAGATTTAGGCAGGAATATCGTTTAGGCATCAATATGCGCGAGGAGCCAAAGAAGAAACTTTCATTGTTTGCTTAACCTTGCACCCTATTTTATATAAAAATTGTTTGAGTAAGTTTTTAAAGAAATAGAGGGAATTTATGGTAGCAAGTTATAGTGGAATTGTAGCTAAAATATGGAATTGGGTGAATCATTTTGATTATGATAAGTACCGGGAAGATGAGGAATGTCTGTTCGCACAGAATGAGGGATTAAGGCATATTACTATTTGTATAAGATAAAAACTGATAGCTATCATAATGCTTCTTTAGGAACTCATCTAGGGTTTTCCCTGTGCAAATTTGCGGATAGACCCTATCTTGCCGCATGGATTAAATGGAATTGTCATTGCTAGCGATGTATCTATTGGTAAGAATTGTACTATTTATCATCAGGTCACTATAGCTGGTGGAAATGAGGTTTCCCACAGTTGGTGATAATGTTTTATTTGGTGCAGGTGCAAAGGTTGTAGCCCAATTTCATATAGGCAATAATGTAAAAATAGGAGCTGGCTGTGTTGTTGCTATAGATATTCCGGATAATATGACAGTTGTAATGGAGAAGCCAAGACCATTTTACAGGAAGATAAAATTATCAAGTAAAAGTGTTTAAAGATGGAGGGAAAAATATGAGAATACTGGTTCTTCCAGCGAAACATGGAATGATAAAATACATGGAAATAATGTTACTCCAATTGGTTTGAGGGAATGGAAGTGAGTTTTGCAAATATTTATTGTAGTCCAGGGCAACACGGATAATAAATGTTGCGAGAGATATTTCAAATAACGGATTCTATGATGGCCAAAAGTATCATTGAGGTAAAAAGCGGGTAGACCACTGTCATTGAGTTATGAGGATAAGACATCAAAAGATAAGGTTGAAGAAGAACCAAAGAAAACTATCAATTTCTCAAATCTATTAGTGGAGCTGAGATTGGTACGCGAATTAATATGGCTATTAAAGATATAATCTTCTGAGATGAAACAGTTTACGACGATTTTAAACCGGATGTTATTTTCTCGAGAGCGTATGCTTTCTGCAAAGATGCTGAGGCTGGAAAAACTTGTATCTCAACCAACGACAGCTCCAATGATTGCTTTTCAGGAGATGATGAGTATTCTCTCGACAAATTAGTCCCTGGGTAAACAGGTTTTTAGTTAGAAAATGTTAAGAGAGATGGTGGCAAAAATATAAAATTTACTATACGCTGTCTCTAGAACAAAAGAAGATTATGAGAAAAGGTTTGGGTGTAAAATGAAGATACTGCAAAAATGCGGTAGCTTTTGAAAAAGAATACTGAGTCAGTCTGTTACTCATCCTGTTCGTTTAATATATGCTGGTAAATTTTATATGGATAGTGGAAAGTTCTAGAGAAATCGCAGATATATTAAGAGATTAATAAAGATTCTATAGAAGCAGTGCTAGAGATTTATACTGCGGATAAGCCGACTCAAAAACAAAAACTTTTGGATGATGGGTGCATTCAATTATTAAAGGCAGAGTTTCACAAGAAGAACTTAAGGATATCTACAGTTGTGCAGATATTATGTGCACGTTGAATCTAGAAGTCCAATTTATGCTTGAAAACTAGGGCTTTCTTTCCAGACAAAGATTATTGATTGTATATTTAGTGGCTGTGCTGTAGCGTATTGCCGTGAGGAGTCCGGCTGTTACATTTGAAAGAGAGAAAATGCAGCTATATGTGTATCGAGTCACATGGAATTAAAAAGAGGCGTTAGAAAAACTGTGTTTAGATTCTGATGATTCAAAGATATGCAAAAATGCATATCTTTGTGGAGAAAAATCACATGATAAGATGTACAAAAGATGCTAAAAAGAGGATTTTCAATCTGTAATAGAGAATCAAAACGGTTCTGAATTAGGGTATGTATCTTTGAGAGTAATAGAGCTGACATTTGGGAGTAGGAGGAATATGTATAAAAGTAAACTCAGGAGGTTGATTTTCGTTAACTTATTGATGATTTTTGGCCTATCTACATGGACGTATTCAAGCCTATCTTTATTTGATATTATCTTTTTGTGTTTGGCATATCAGAATTAAATTTTACCGCTGGAAAATAATAGAGGGATTTTTAGTCGTTGCCTTTATTGTGATGCTTATCTCTGCTTCAAGAAACATGTCGCATTTGTAAAGATGCTAAACATAAACTCGGATTATGGTGATAGATTCAAATTGGCATTCCGATAAGAATAACCCATATCATAACGATTTGATTATACACAATTGTTCACAACTGTGTATGTTACACTAGTCAAGATAGTTGGTATAGAGATTATTTAATGGCCATTGGGAGTGGTTTTCGATAAATCGCTTTCAGTACAAAATAGTGCAGCTATGCAATTGGAGACGGATTATGTTAAGCTTTGGGCTATTCCAGAGCAATAACTAATCTGTAGGTTTTATATTCCCGAAAAAATATATCATAAAATATTGGATGAAGAATTAACGACTGAGTGGCAGCATGCAGTATATATTAATCCGAAAGGAATAGACAAGAAAAGGAGTGTGTTATATTAAATGATGAGAAAGGAAATATCTATGTTAAAGCACTGATAGAGCATTGAAAACTATTTTCTTTACTTATCAGCTCTTATTTTTCTGGCTTATAACTCTTAATCATAGGAGCGATAATTCAGAGAATAGTCTTGTTTATAAATTACTCTTTGACTAAAGGATATAGGGATTAGATCTGTATTAGCTAATTTTTCTATATCTCATAGGATACTTTTTAAAGCTATTCATTTGCAAACGCAAAAGAGTATTTTTAAAGTCTCTATGGGAATTCTGTTGTCATGGGGGAATATGGGGGATATTGTGTACTACAGTTTGTATTGTTGAGTATTCCTCTAACAGCTTTACTACTATCTTTTAGGCCTCTCATTGTTTTGGGATTTGTTTTTATCAAAAAGGCATCAAATATCTTCGTGGAAAAATAAATTCAGGAGTTAGTATATTATTCTGTATTGTCTTATATGCTAGTAGCTTCTTCATGTGCACTACGGAATATCTTCCAGCGATCTCCTATTATTATATTATCATTATGGAGCGGTTTTGCATAATCTGGAAAAATGTCCTTTGACTTTAGTGGGGACATTTATGACTGGGCGGGTTTGACTCCGCACTGTAGCTAGTTTTTCTGCTTTTTGGTTTTGAAACGATATTAGTTCAACATTACGCTGGTAGCGCTGCATGATTTTACTTTATCGCAGAGAGAGTTACTGTGTGGCGTGGAAAAAGAAAAGTCATCATAGGAATAAAGGACTTGAGTTCACTATCATTATAACAATGCTTTTGTTTATGTTTGTCTCCGATGTTAATTATCTTGCCTTATAAATCGTATACATATACTATGGTATACCATACAGCATTTCTGATTCTGGGAGAACTATTGGACAAAAGAAAAAGAAGATATTCATTTAAATATTTTGATGTCGATATTTGCGTATGGATTACGCTTAGTAGACCGGAAGGCTTTTGTTCTCGCTGCATTTTTATTGTGTGCTTTGGACAGTTCCAAAAATAGACAGAATGTTATGGGTTTGCTCTTTCCAGTTCACTTTTTAAAATAGCTTATCTGGTTAAACTTTTATTGAGCATAATTCACTTACTGAACGGTTGAAAATACGAGATATTCTCTTTTTGAATCATAGGGTAACGCTGATTTGTATTGTATTCATTCTTATATTTTCTTTTTCTTTACAATACAAAACTGATACTAGAAAAATAACACCCTTGTTATAATAGGCGTTATTCCTGCGTTGTCTCTTATTGTATGAGTTATGCACAGAAAAACTTTATTAATTGATATATTGATGCTGTTTTTAGTAATTTTCAATTATGTTATTTTGGGATATTTTCCACATTTTGCTATTATCATAGGAATGGCATTGCTGCTTATGAGTGGGGAACCCAATATTTTTAGGTGGAAATTATTATTGGAGTATATTTTCTTGAATTTTGCTTTTAATATTGCACTGTAACGAAACACTGGTAAAGGGATATGGGGATTCATATAATAGAATACTATTGAGCATTGTACCTTTTATAATCTATTCAATAGCTGATAGGCTTATTAAAGAAAGAAAAACTGTGAGCATAGTTCATAATGAGTATGGAAAATATTTGACTAGCAATCTTAGGAGCAGGATTATGGGCTGTATTCCGCCCTGAGAGTGGGAAAAATCGGGCAAAAGGTTCTGTTCTTGAAAAAGAGAAAGAAGCTTTTACCAGAGTCTTCCTTAATTAATCAGGCTCGTGTGCATATGGGATACCATTATCCTCGCAGTATTTCTACCGCAATGAAGAGCGCCGGATATTTTCTCGTTTTTGTGAAGAGTATTCTTTTTGTATTAATCAAGAATTTGAGCAGATTTATGCCAGCCCAGTAAGTTTAGTTGGACTAACGGTAGATTTTAATACTTTTTGTAAAAATGCAGCAATACCGTGCAGTGAAAATAGATCCGAATCAGTATTTTTAAAACTGGATTATGATGAGCCTTTTATAACAAAAGAAGTATTGCTATGATGCCCAGATTCTTAAAAGGTATCTTTTAGAGGAAATTGCTCTTGCAAAATGTCCGAATAGAGTATTCTTCTGCGCCTATTTGTATTAAGCAAAAAGGAGAACTTTGGGAGATAGATACAGAAAAATCTAAAGGTCCAGACCTCTTTCTTTTGAATGCAAACATATGCTGGAATCACGAAGTTTTAAAAATTACAGATGGAGGAGTATTTTTCATCATTTAAAATTAAATACGAAAAGTGTGGAAATCATTTTATGCAAGGCTGATAAGAACCTTACCGGAATAACGGTTATGGATGGTCCCTTTTTAGTATTATGCCCTTTGGAAAACAGGATTACATAGTTTAACGAGTGCTACCTTTACCCACATGAAACAAGTTATGAGGAGGGCCAGTTTTCCCTGCTCAGACAGAAGTGAAAGAAAGGTACTGCCATTGTGTTCCTGGAAGTTTAGAGAACTGTAATGCATGTAGATATAAACCAGACAGTGCATGGGGCAATATGGACTCATTAGCGAAGGTATCTTAGGGATGAATTTAATTTTACATACCATAGTAGTTTATATAGTAATAAAACCCTATCCCTGATGAATAGTGAAATAGATGATTCCAGGCCAACACTTATCCGGTGCAAGCATTGTTCTAATCTGACTCGGTGAGTGTGCTGTCTGGAAAGATTAATACAGTATATGATCTTGATGAGGTGCTAGAGGATGATTGAAACGCAAAAAGAAAACATTTATATCGGCGATCGTATTCCATAATGATACTTTTGACACAGTTATTAATTCTTTTGAGAATTTAGAAAAGGTGTTACAAAATAATTTTAGTAATTATGAGATTATTGCGGTGGATGATGCCTGTACAGATAATAGACAATGCTTGAGCTAAACAGTAGCTGAAAAGCAGTATGCGCTAACAATTCTTCACATGAGTATGTATCATGGTGTGGAAGATGCTATGAATGCAGGGTATAGATGCGGCTATAGGAGATTTTCTTTTGAATTTGACTCGACCCAAATGCCCTATCCTACAGAACTAATTATGAAGGCTTATCGAACAGCTCTGGAGGAAATGATATAGTTTGTGTCTGTCCTGAACATGTAAGTGGAAGTAGGATTTTACAGGATTTTTAATGCTAATAGTAGTAGCGTGTATAAAATTCAAACAGATGCTTTTCATTGTGACAAGGAGAGCAATCAATAGAGTTCATGCATCTCATTCTTATATGCCGTACAGAAAAGGCTGCTTATGCTGCGTCAGGCTTTAAAAATGCTGCTCTAAGATTTGATGGCAAAATTAGTAATCATAGGTCTAGGTTATCCTTGGCCATTGACAGCTTGGCATTATACACAAATGCAGGATATAGAATAAGTATAGGGTTTACTTGCTTTATGATATTGGTTACTTTAGCTGAATTGATTTATACCTTGGTAGTAGTACTTTATGGGAATCTCATAGTTGGTTGGACTACCACACTACTGGGTAATATCCTTCGGCTTTTTAGGATTGTTTTTCAGCCAAAAGTATTATTATTAAATATTTAAGTTTGAATCTTGATATGGCATTTAGAAAGCAAAAAGTACTTTGATTGAGTATAGAGAAAATTCAAAAAGTAAAGGGAAAAATATGAAAGATTTACTAGTTGGACGTGTACCGGTTTTGTAGGAGAAAAATCTAAAAAGATTCATCGAGGGAGAATGTCATCTCTACAGATATCTATAAGTTTTATCATTCTGAACCGGACGTATGTGTCTATGCGGAGTACCTTCTGCAATGTACTGCTGGCTAATTCTCATCCTGAGGAAGACTTAAGGATTGTTCAACCAGGCATTTGATAACATTCGACAGATAAGACCCTCACAAGATAGTACTTATTTCTACGGTGGCAGTATGGTAATCCCAGGGGTGGATGAGAAGAGTGATTTGCAGCTGGAAAAAGTTACCTGCATATGGCTACAATCGGGCCCCTATTGGAGAACTTGGTAAGAGAAGAGTTTGAAGATGCACTGATTGTCAGGCTTCCGGCTTTATACGGAAAAGGGCTAAAGAAAAATTTTCTTTATGATCTACACAGTATTATTCCTGCATTGTTAAAAAAGAGAAATATGAGGAGCTCTCTAAAAATAGTGAACTAGTAAAATGTAGCTATACTTTTTCAAATAATGACTTTTATAAACTATCTGAAAAAGGCAGAGACTAAAAATTACGTGATTTTTGAAAATCAAAGCTTTTAATGCTCTTTCATTCACTGATAGCAGGAGTCGAGTATCAATTCTATAATCTTAATAGGTTATGGAAGGATCTGTGTAAACTTTTAATGACAGATATATCATTGATTAATTTAGTATCTCCCCTGTTTCAACAGAACTTATCTATCAGAGTATTAGTGGGAAAGAAGACTGGCAAAATAGATTAATAAACTATTATGATTATGATGCAAGAACTCTTTATGCAGATGTTTTTGGCGGTTCCAATGGCATATTATGAAAGAAGAGGAAGAAATTCAAGATATTATTGAGATATGATGGCGTGGAAGGCTGAAGAAAATAAATGAAACTTTGTATCAGTGACATGCATGGGAAAAAGGCAGACGATAAGCAAAATGTATCATCTGTGTTCTGAAATGGGGCATGATGGGATTGAGATTGCCCTCACAAGAATTTTTCCGGATAATCCATATGATCATTTGACTGAGGCAGGGAAATTGGGCAAAATCCTTACAAGAAGAGTACGCTTTTAAAGATTTATTCATGTCAATCTATCTGGTATGGAAGAACAGAAAAATTTTTGGAAGCAATAAGGAAAGAGAGGGTCTTATCGAATATACTAAGAAGGCTCTTGCTTTTGCAGAAGCAGTTGGAGCAGGGAGTATTGTTTTTGGTTGCCCTAAAATAGAAATGGCTTTCAAAAAGTCCTCAAGAAAAATAGTAAGATATCAACGGAGTTTTTAATAAGCTGGCTGATATAGCAGGGGAATATCATGTTATGATTTCTATTGAGGCAAATCCGATTCTCTATGGAACTGACTTTCTGATTTCTACGGAGGAAGCCATTGATTTTATTGTGAAATTGAATCGAGACTATATCGGGTTAAATTTGGATATAGGAACCATTCTTTACAATCAGGAGAAAATGGATGAGTATCAAAGGATAGGAGAAATTTATAGCCATGTTCATATCAGTGAGCCAGTGTCTACTTGAGATAAAAAAGAACGTAAAGAGCATAAAGATATTTTTAAATCTTCTTAAAGTAGTAGGGTATGATAAAGCTGTTTCTATTGAGATGCAAAAAGCAGGAGAGCATAGAAGGTATTTGTAAAGCTATAGTTACATTAAACGAATTATAAATTCATAGCTTAGAAAACCATAAGGGAAAATTTTTGATGAGAAAAATACAAAAATCTTCAGGGAGTGCCTGAATTTGTAGCTAAAGAATTTGAAGAAAAATTGCTGAGTATGTTGTGCTTTATCCTGATAATCAATGAAGGGATCGCATTATTAAAGAACTACGCAGGGCAAAAAGCATAAAGATTTCTAATTTTTGGAGATATTGTTTTATGTGACGGAGGGTCTGTTGATGGTTGTACAAATAAGAATAAACTCAAAGATTTAGACGTTAATACTTTTACTTATTAAAGAGGGCTGGGAAAACAGGGGCCCAATTAAGAATGGGAATTTGTGGGCGCTTAATAGAGGATACAAGGGAATTGTTACTATCGATGGAAACAATAAGGATAGTATTGAAGATATACCCTGATTTTATTTACAAATTGAAAGAGGGATATGATTTTTGTCCAGGGGTCAAGATTTTTAAAAGGGTGGAAGAGCGGTCTCGAAACACCATTATTCAGACTAATTGCAGTATGATTTTTGCATGCACCAATTATTTTCCCTAACTGCTCATGGCACTGTGGATACAAACCAATGCTCTATGGGAGCCTATTCATCAAGATATTTGGAGCATCCCAAAAGTAAAGCCCTTAAGAAATTGTTTTATGACATATGAATTATTAGCATATTTATCGGCACGCCAGCCAAATTGGGCTTAAAACATGTGAAATACCGGTAAAGAGAATTTATCCCAGAAAAAGGAAAAACTTCCAACAAAAATTAGTAAGGGAAACATGGAATTACTCAAAATTTTACTGATGAATGCATTGGGAAAAATATAATCCTGCATAGATATCAGACATATAAAATGAGTAAAGTCAAGATGACTATATTAAAAGAATGAAAATATACTTGATTTGTTGCTTCTACATCACTGAATCTAATTGAAAAAGAGATAAGGTAAACTCTAGTCTTAATGTTTAGTTTAAAAGTGATTTTTAGATAAAAGTAATAGATAAGTTAATAGGATGGGCTGATATTTTGAAAATTAAAGTGTGCTTTAGCTTAGTGAACTTGATAAAAGCAATATCCGGGTGATAGGATTGACAACGCAGATTATGCAGTAGTAGAAGATGGTAATGAGTGGTCATTTTCGGATCGGTATATTTTTAATCTGAATGTGATGAATAACTCATATTGTTGTTTTTAGTATAGAGGCTAAAGGAAAGAAATATGAGGACCAATGTAATTTTTCAGTGATTATTCCAGTTTATGTATGGAAAACTATATAAGCAGATGCATGAATAGTCTATTGAATCAACAGGAATCCAATTATGAAACTCATTTTGGTTGATGATGGATCAAAGGATAAGAGTGCAGAGATATTAGATTTGTTATGAAGAACAAAATGATTTTGTTCAGGTAATTCATAAATCAAATGGCGGCATTGGTTCTACTATTCTACCGGCGTTAGAGCGCGCACGGGGAGAATATATTGTTTTTGTAGACAGTGATGACTACGTTTGTAAAGATATGTTTTCCGTCTTGACTGAAACTGTTCGTAAATATAATTCGCCGGATATTATTCAGTTTGGATTAAAAATGGTAGATGAAAGTAATTGTATTGTCCGAGAAGAAAGACATGGGGAATATCAACTACAATTAGGGATGAGATTATTTCAGATCACTTTGAAAATCATCCAACTCCATCTCTGGCCTGTAGAGTTTTTCAAAAAGAAACTTTTTAATAGCGCGGTTTATCTCATGCAAAATGTGGGTATTGATGAGATATTAATTGTGCAACTTCTTGAAAGCGTCCAGTCTTGTCAGTATAGATGATGTGCTATATTGTGTTTTTGAGGAAAGATAGTATTTCAAGGAGCGCGTGTCTGGAGATTGAAGAGTATAATAATGTGTATGATTTTTATTTAGAATATCTTCAGATAATGTGCAACTACTTTCTTATATTGAGATAAAAATACTTGAAGTTTATCATAAATATATTCCTTGGACTGGAAAGCCATGACAGTGACCTACTGAAAGTACAAAGAGCTTTTATTGCAAAGTAAAAAGTACCCAGAATATAAAAAGAATCTCTTAGTTTTAAAGTAGGAACAAAACTGTTTTATTATTTTCCCAATATATATAAAAAATCAAAACTATTGAAAGGATAGAAAGATGATACTCTTGTTAAACCTTTTATTCCACCAAAAAGAAGTATTGATGCCTGAAATTGAAGAGATTCTGTATTCAGGGTATATTGCAGAGGGCGAGGCTGCTTGGCGCTTTGAAGATAAACTCAGGCAGTTTATTCATAATCCCTATTTACTTGCAGTACAGTCTGGTACAGCTGCCTTGCATTTAGCTCTATTACAGTTAGGAGTAGGTGCTGGAGATGAAGTTATTAGTACACCAATGACTTCTGAACCAACTAATACAACTATTGCAATTACTGGTGCAAAAGTTATTTGGGGAGACGTTGATGTTCATACAGGCCTTTTTAGATCCGGAGTCGGTAAAGAAAAATAACTGATAAAACAAAAGCTATTATGTTAGTTCACTATGCTGGAATGGTGTAGCGATTTGGATGCTTTTAACAAAATATCTAAAGACACCGGGATTCCTATCATTGAAGATGCTGCCCATGCACTAGGAGCAAAGTATAATGGGTATCTGATAGGCCTCGAATTTCTCGTTTTACTTGTTTCTCTTTCAAGCTTATAAAACATATGACCACTGTTGATGGTGGGGCTGTTTCTTTTTAAGCAAATGGAAGATATGGAATCAATCAGAAAGTTGAGATGGTTTGGCTTGATAAGAAGGTTTCCAGACTGGAAAATGATTATAACAAGGGCCGGATATAAGTATGGAATTAACAATTTGACCGGAATTATTGGCTGTGTATAAAATGGACTACGTGAGTCGGATTATTGCAAAAATATGTTGAAAATGGGAAATACTGACAGAGAGTTAAAGGAATTTCTGGTCTAACATTGGTTCCGTATTATAATAATACAGAACCTTCATATTGGCTTTATACTATGAAGGTGGAAGCTGAGATGCATTCTGTAAAAAGATGGAAAGTATAGGAGTAACAGCTTCCTGCTTCATCATAGAAGTGATACGCATAGCATTTTTTCTTCTTCGAAGTGTGAGCTTCCTGGTATGGAAGAGTGGTATAGAAATTATGTGCATATACCTTGTGGATGGTGGATTGACGAAAAAACTCGAGATAGTATTGTTAGGGCAATTAAGGAGGGATGGTAATTTTGATGAGGTGTAAAAATGATACCTTTGTATAAGCCGTTTGTCCCTCCTCTTCCTGAGCTTGATGCTGTTTTACATTCAGGACAGCTTGCATCCGGAAAATACACAAAAAGATTTTTGAGAATGGTTTACAGCGATATTTAGGTCATGAGGGGGTTTTGACTACAAGTACATTTAACACTGCAATTTCTATAGCTGTTACGGCCATTGGTTTACAATATGGTGATGAAGTTATTGCGTCCCCTATGGCGTGTTTAGCTTCTACTCAACCGTATGCAACAGCAGGATTAAGAATAGTTTGGGCTGATATTGATCCAAATACTGGTACACTTTCTCCCGATTCGGTCAAACAGAAACTTAGTGGCTGTACTAAGGCAATTATACATAACCATTTTTGTGGGTATGTCGGCTACATTGATGAAATAAATGATATTGGGAAACAAAATGGCATTACAGTTATAGATGATGGTATAGAGTGCTTTTGGTTCATACTATAAGAATAAATTGATTGGGAATTGTGGAACAGATATAACCGTTTTTTCATTTAATCCTGTTAGGGTGCTAACTACGATAGATGGTGGAGTGGTGATTTTTAATAATCGCACTTTAACTGATAAAGCAATTTTTAATTGAGATTGTGGAATAGACAGATCCAAATTCAGAGATGAACTAGGAGAAATTAGTCCTTACTGTGATATCACTTGTCAAGGCTACAGTGCAACATTAAGCAATGTCAATTCTATGTTGGCTTAAAAGCAATTAGATTCCTTTGCTGCACTGAATAGAAAAACAAAGATTAAATGCAGAAAGATGGACAGAGAATATTCATAAATATGGAAATTATAGGCCTCTCAGCACAGTAAATGGATTACCAAATTACTGGGTGTATGGGATTTTAGCAGAAAATAAACGTGAATGTATTCAGAAATTTAGAGATAAAGGCTTTTTATGCCTCAGGAGTTCATATCAACAATAATATTTACTCTGTTTTTGGTAAAGAAAAACGCTTCCGGGTGTAGAGGAGTTTTATAATTTTTTGTTGCATTACCTAGTGGGTGGTGGGTGGATAGTTCACTAATTGAAGAGGTATAAAGATTATTGAGATATAGAATACGCAAAGGTTTATACTCTATACCGTATAAAAGTAATGATGATGGAATCTTATTAGTTGTAGATATTAGTAATAGGAGGCAAGAATGATTGATATTAATGCAGAAGTAGAAGGAAAAGTTCTTTGATCACGGGGGACCGGGAGTTTTGGTAGTACAGTACTAAAAGCATTTTCTTACTTCTTCTTTATCAGAAATTCGTATTTTCAGTAGAGATGAAAAACAGGATGATTTAAGACATAGCTTACAGGTAGAGCATCCGGACTTGGCAAAAGAAAGTGAAATTTTTTGTTGGAGATGTTCGGGATATGCAGTCTGTTCGTGATGCTATGCATGATGTAAACTATATCTGGCATGCGGCTGCGTTGAAACAAGTACCTTTCTGTGAGTTTTTCCTATGGAAGCTGTGAAAAACGAATGTTGAAGGGACTGATAATGTGCTCCATGCTGCAAATGGATCTCGGGTGTAGAGAGAGTAGTGTCTTAGTACTGATAAAGCGGCCTATCCTATTAATGCAATGGGAACAAGTAAAGCTATGATGGAACATGTCATTCGGGCAAATGCAAGAATTTCTGCGGAAAGAGGAGGCCCTATAATTTGTTGTACGAGATATGGAAATGTTATGTAGTCGCGGTTCGGTTATACCTCTTTATCAATCAAATTAAAAATGGTAATCCAATTACTATCACAAACCCGGATATGACTAGATTTTTGATGAATCTGGACGAAGCTGTAGAGTTGGTGAAATTTGCGTTTGCTAAGGCAGAACCGGGAGACTTATTCGTTCAAAAAGCCGATGCAAGTACAATTGGTGATTTGGCAAATGCAGTTCAGCGGTTATTCGGAGATACTGGAACAAGAATTATAGGAACAAGGCATGGAGAAAAATTATATGAGACACTACTAACTAAGGAAGAAGGGCTTCGCTCTGAAGATATGGGGAATTATTTTTCGCAAAGGCTGATAATCGGGATTTAAATTATGACAAATTTTTGTAGAGGGACAAGTTACCACACAAAGCGATGAAGCTTACACCAGCCATAATACGAAATGTCTCTCCGTAGAAGGAGATAGTTAAAAAGCTTTTGACTACAGACTATGTAAAAAGAAGAGTTGGAAGACAGAGTTCATACGGGAAATGTATAACCGGTTTGAGAAGATTATAGGGAGAGAAAATTGAAGATTCTAATTACAGGCAGTAAGGGCTTTGTAGGGCAAAAATCTTGTATGGAATCTAAAAAGAAATACGAGATGGAAAAAAATAGGACCAGACCAAATCTTTCTATTACTGAAATATATGTTTATGACAAGGAGTCTACACAAGAAGAATTTGAATATGCCTGTAGTAGGGCGGATTTTTATTTTTAACCTTGTAGGCGTGAACAGACCCTAAAGAAGAGAAAGAATTTATGGAGGGGAATTTTTGATTTTGTTTCGAAGCCCTTAATACCTTTAAAAAAATGCAACAACAAATGTCCGGTTATGCTGAAGCTCCGTTCAGGCCGGTCTTAAAGGAAGATATTCGGAATCTGTATATGGTAAGAGTAAGCTTGCGGGAGAAGAGCTAATTTTAAAGTATGGGAAAGAAACCGGTGCGAATGTATTGGTTTACAGGCTTCCGAATCTTTTTGGAAAGTGGTGTCGTCCGAATTACAACTCAGTTGTAGCAACTTTTTGCAATGCAATTTCCAAATGACTTAGAATATACTGTTAATGACGAAAAATACAGAGTTGGAATTACTTTTACATTGATGACCTAGTAAAAGAACTTTTAGATGCATTGAGGAAAGGAACATCGTAAAGGGTTATATTGCTATGTACCTTTGACGTACCGAGTGACTTTAGGGAAAAATAGTTGATTTGTTACAATCATTTAAGACCATGCCTGAATCACTGATTATACCTTCAATACCTGAAAAGTCCCTTTGATTGCTCAGTACTTATTTATCCCTATCTACCTGCGGAAAAATTTGCATAGCTTTAAATCGAATGTGGATAATCGGGGAATTTTACGGAGCTGATAAGGACAATGAATCATGGTCAAGTGTCCATTAATATAGCAAAACCGGAATTACACGTGGAGAGCATTGGCATAATAGCAAATGGGAAATTTTTATTGTGGTTTCAGGTCATGGTCTCAATAAAAGAACGCAGATTAGGGATAAATCCGGATACCGAAAGAATACCCTGTAATTGAATTTGAAGTAACGGGGAACAGATGAAAGCAGTACAAATGATACCGGGATATACGCACAGTATAACCAATTTATCACAAACTCAGGATCTGGTTACAGTAATGTGGGCAAATGAATTTTTGATTCTTCCTATCCGGATACTTTTTATGAAACGGTTGAAATATCTGATTTTTGACCAGAATATTAATTCTAATAAAGAAAGGGAAATGCTTGATGTAAAACATCAAGAAGGATACGGTTGTGGGAGAGAAAGTTTTGTTGCTTAGGAAGAAAGGACGGTTTTACCTTTTGAAAAATTATTTTTGGGCATATAGGCAGTGGGGAATTGATGTATTTCCTACTAGAAAGGCATCCACGGGTGGAAAAAGCTGTATTTTGTAGAACAAGAGAAGAGGTATTAAAAACTACCTCTGAAGAGTATGATTTGTTACTTACGTGTGGGCTAAGTGAGGAACTTGGGAAAGAAATTGTGATGAAAAATAGAAGCTATTGGAGTTCATTGTGCGGAACTTGATAGGTATTCTTATGGTACTCCAACTCAACTTCAAATCATTGATGGAATTGTTATACAAAGCACAGAATATTTAGTTTTACTTATGAAGAAAAATTCTAAGAGGGCGCATACGCACAATCGGAAGTATGCGAATGAAGTCACCCTTGACCTTACAGGAAATATGTCAGACATCTTGGAACAGATGACTGCTACAAGTAAAGTTTTTATTTAACCAATTTCTGATGAATATCCTAATAATAGATGGTATACATGGGAGGAAGAGGAAATTGTTCGCCCAAAGCGGAAAACCGGAGGATAGTTCTTTATCCATAGAACAACTAACTAAAATGGATACAGAGCAGATGTATAATCGCTGTTTAGAAGAGCCGTATCCCAATGGATATATTGAAGATGAGAAGGGGTGTTTGTACATTGAACGCGTCCGTTACAAGAAAAAGTAATATTAGAGTAACTTGGCCTATAGAGATTGGGCATTAAAAGCAATAGAAAAATTATCGAAATCGTGTGCTATTGAGGTTTTGGATATAATTAAAAACAGAAGAAGAGTATAAGACGAAAGTTATTTCTTATCCGGATGGATATGTTGATTGCATTGTTTTACTTGGCTGAGCTGGCTTATTAAAGATGATACTTTGCTGCGCTTTTTATGTGTTGGAATGCATCCATCGGATTTACCTAAGTCTCGTGGAGGAAGTCCTATTCAACATCAAATTATTGCGGGATTAGATAGAACTAAGATTTCGCTTATGAATATATCATTGGATGGGATCGATGTCGGGGATATATAGGCTTTAAAGAAGACTGGGATTTGAGCGGATCAACGATGAATGCAATTTTGTCAGATTTATCAAGTAGTTCATTTAGATTACTTAAAAATTTTTGAAAACTATAAGAATCTTAGGCCGGAAAAACAAGATTTATCACGAGGTACATACTTTAAAAAGACGTAAACCGGAGAATAGCAAATTTACTCTGGGAACAATTCTCTGAAATGAAGTTGAAAAGATATCTATAACCTTATACGAGCGCTGGAAGATCCTTACCCCAATATTTATGTGGAAGACAAAGAGGGGAATAAACTAGCTTTTTAAAGAAGTAGCGTATATTCCTAAAGAAATATAAAGGAAAAGATAGAGGGAGAGGAGTTAATCATATGTTTGAAAATGTAAAGTGAAAAATGATGGTAGGATAAAGTTACTGATTATTGTAGGAACTAGACCCGAAATTATTAGGCTTTTCGGCTGTTATTAATAAATGTAGACAGTATTTCGATACCATTCTTGCACATACAGGCCAAAACTATGATTACAATTTAAATGGTGTTTTTAAGGATTTAGGATTGGCGTCCCCAGAGATTTATCTTGATGCTGTTGGAGAAGATCTTGGATCTACTATAGGGAAAATAATAGATAAAAGCTTTAAGATGATGGTGTCACTTAGACCTGAAGCAGTGTTGGTTTTGGGAGATACAAAACTCATGCCTTTCCGTTATAGGGGCCAAGGACTTCATATTCCTATTTTTTCATATGGAAGCCGGAAATCGCTGTAAGGATGAATGCCTACCTGAGGAAACAACAGAAGAATTGTAGATATAATATCGGATGTTAATCTGCATATTCCGAGCATGCAAGACGGTATCTTGCAGAATGTGGATTGCCCAAGGAAAGAACCTTTGTTACTCGGATCCCCGATGGCGGAAGTTCTAAGTAAAAACTTTAGGGCTATTCAATTATCCGATATTCATCAGCGATTGGCCTTAGAAAAAGGAAGGTATATTCTTCTGTCAGCCCATAGAGAAGAAAATATTGATTCTGATGAGAATTTTCTTTCACTATTTCAGGGTATTAACGCAATGGCAAAGAAATATGATATGCCGATACTGTATTCGTGTCACCCGGAGATCCAGAAAACGTTTGGAACAAAATGAGAGTTACTGGTAAGTTTATTTTGGATCATCGTGTGATAGCTCATGAGCCCTATGGGCTTTCATGATTATAACTGCTTACAGATGAATGCATACTGTGGTTTCCGACTCGGAACTTTACCGGAGGAATCATCATACTTTTGCTTCCATTGGACATCCATTTCCGGCAATATGTATTAGAACTTCTACCGAACGTCCTGAAGCATTGGATAAGGCCTGCTTTGTTTTATCCGGAATTTCAACCCGGGGTTTATTACAATCAGTTGACTTGGCGGTTTCTATGAATGAGAATGGAGACTATGGAATTCCTGTTTCGGATTATACAGATATAAATGTGAGCATTATAGTTGTGAAAATTATTCAATCTTACAAAGATGCGGGTTAATAATTTCGTTTGGAGAAAAAGGACTAGATGGATTATTCAAGATTTTGTCTGTACTCACAGACCTGAATCATTTTAAAGAGACTATCAATTTTTATGAACCATTGAATGTGGTCAAGCAAAAGGGAAAAAAACAAATTATTAGTTTTTCTTAATATTCGCCTTTAAGAACTTCGTAATAATTCGTTTACGCTTTGTAATAGACAGATGAAGCAACTTACGCTATATTGAGAAAGTCACGAGAATAAACCCTTAAAAACAGGAGATTTTTATCTTTTGTTTATAAAAACTTGAATCGATTAAGAAAAGGGGTTATAATCGTCACGCAACTTGGATTATTCCATGATTTTTAAAAAGGAGAGTGCATTAATTATGAGAAAGCAAACAAAATTGGTTGCAGCTTTATCTGCAACGGCTTTACTGGCTATCGGCGCATCAGCTGTAAGCTTCGCTGCTGGCTGGAACAACACAACAGGAAACTGGCAGTATTTAGATAACGAAGGCAATCCAATCGCTGATGCTTGGAGAAAGTCCGGAGATTACTGGTTCTACCTTGGATCCGACGGAAACATGGTTACAAACGAAGCTGTGCAGAACAACGAGGATTTCATTATGTTAACCAGGACGGTGCTATGGTTACCAACCAGTGGGTAGCATTCGATGTTGAGTCTGATGACAGCAATGCTGATCACAGATGGATGTACTTCGGCGCTGACGGTAAGGCTTACAGAGCTCGTAAGGACAGCCTGAACAATTCCGATATTAAGACTATTAACGGTAAGAAGTATCTTTTCGACCAGGACGGTTATATGCTTTTATGGCTGGCTCGGCGGAGAAGCTCAGTTGAAGCTTACTGATGATGCTTGGAGCGATGACGCTACCAAGCATTACTACGGCGGATTTGATGACGGTTCTGCTCTAGCACGGATGGGTTCAGCTCACTGTAAATGATAACGGTGAAGACAGCACAGCTTGGTTCTATTTTGATAATGACGGTAAGGTTACCAGAAATGCAAAGAAGACCATCAATGGTGCAACATACTACTTCGGTAAGGATGGACGCATGATTGAAGATTGGTCCACCAATAAGAAGGTTGGTACTCCGTCTGCTTTTCTTTGAGCCAGCAAAAGGCATCTAACAGCTATGTATATGTAAAATGGCGACGGTGGAGCTAGAAAGAATCAGTGGATTTGGGCTGTTCCTACTGAGGATATTGACAAGGATGACTACTGAAGATGACAATGCATCTTGGTGGTGGGCAGATGCCAGTGGAAAAGATTGAAAAGAATACCGTTAAAAAGATCAGAGGCAAGGTTTATGCGTTCGATAAGATTGGACGTATGCTTTCCGGACTTCAGATTGACTCAGGGTGCTCTAACGGCTTTTACAAATGAAGTGAACGGTAAGAGCATTTCCGGCATGGATGGAACTGTACTTGCAGCAGCAACTATCAGCGATCCGATTTACTTCTACTCCAGCGATTATGCCAAGGACGGTTCCAGAAAGACCGGCTATCAGAAGGTAGAATTTGATGATGATACTTACCAGATGTATTTCAATAACAATGGTAAGGCTGGTGAGAACTATGTTTCCAAGATTAGAAGTTTGTAGCAAAACGGCGTCATCTTAGCAGCTAACAACGATGATTCCAACTTTGCAGGAATTAAGGTTCTTTCCGATGCTAAGACTCTTGATCGTACAGGTGGCGACCTTGTAACATATGATATTAGCCAGATGGTTGGTAGAGTTCTGGTTACTACATCCGGAGCTGTACAGATGAGAAAGACTAACATCAAGGATTCTAACGATGTTTACTACTTGACAGATGACAAGGGTGTTATTAAGTATGCTGGAGATAGAAGTTATACAAGAATAACGCTAATGCTCCCTCACAGTAATCTTGTATTGACAATTGGTACTGATAAGTATTACACAGAGTAATTCCATTAGGATTTTAAAAAGGGCTCCCGAGAAATCGGGAGTTCTTTTTTGTCGAAACTTTTGGAGGTAGGAGAAAACGTGTTGATAAAACCGCTCTACAGCTAGATAAATAAAGGCTGTAGGGTGGTTCAATCTTTTCAAATCGTAAATGGTAAATAACCCTGTCATCTTTTTCTCGATAACAATTGAGATAATCGTGAAAAAGTGTGAAAAGTTGAACGCACTTTTTCCGCTTTGCAAACTGATTATTCCATGGTGGCAGAGCCACCGGTTCCGATTTGAGAAATATACTAGAGAGGAATGGAAAGCGGTAAGATGGAGTCAAATATGGTATATTGCGAGGGATTGCTTAGAAAAGATGAAAGAGCTGGAAGACAAGTCTGTAGACTTGGTTTATGTGGATCCTCCGTTTATACGCAGACCATTCAAAGCTATCAGATAAGAATGGACACGAATATTCATTTACAGACTCATGGAAGGATATAGGTTATTATATTAATTATATCGAAGCCAGACTAAGGGAATGTCACGAGTACTGAAAAGAAACAGGCAGCATTTTTGTTCATTGTGATAGAAATGCATCATTACATAAGAATTTTACTAGACAGAGTTTTTTGAGAAGATCATTTTTCAGAGTGAGATTATTTGGTCATATAAAAGATGGTCTAATGCAAAGAAAAGGTTGTTAAATAATCATCAGACTATCTACAGTAAAACGGACGGTTTTAAATTCAATACGATATATACGGATTATTCTGAAACAACGAATGTGGATCAGATCCTACAAGAAAGATCCCGTGATAAGAATGGCAAATCAAAGTATAAAAAGAGATACAAATGGTGATGTTGTAATGGGGCAAGCAAAAAGGAGTACCTCTTTCTGATGTTTGGGAAATACCATATTTGAATCCTAAGGCAAAAGAAAAGAGTTGGCTATCCGACACAAAAACCAATCATTCTTTTGGAACAGATAATAAAATTAGTTACAAATGAAAAATGATTTAGTGTTGGATCCGTTCATGGGTTCCGGAACAACGTTAGTCGCTTCAAAGCTTCTAAATAGAAGATATATTGGTTTTTGATATCTCGGACGAAGCTTTTAAACTTACAGAAGACAGGCTAAAGTCTGTAATAAAAACAGAGTCATTTCTTTTGAAAAGAGGAAAGAAAGCATACCGGAATCTTGATGAGCAAAAGTATGTTAATCATTAAGAGTTTAGATGGTATTCCTGTTCAGCGAAATAGTGGAATTGATGGTTTTTGAAAGAACATATTGACGATGGAACGGTTGCTATCAGAGTTCAAAGAGAATATGAAAATCTGGATGAAAACAGTAGAAAAGCTTCAAAAATCTTGCAGTTCAAAGGGTGCTCTTAGCATGATTGTGATTCGGACACATAGGGATTGCATTGATACTTTTTGACTATGCAAATATGCGTAAGAACTTGATAATCCTTGATCAATATGATCTTCAAATAAGTGATGCGGTTCGAGAATTAAAGATGACCTTAAAAAGCATAATCATTCAAAAATATAGTGTAAGAAAGGTGGCATGGATTCTCTATAATGAGATGAGATGGCCACCTCTTTTGAAAATACGTAATAATGAGAAAAGTCGAACTATCTGCGTTGACTTATGTCTTCAAAAAGCTATAACCTAGATTAAAAGGAGGGAGTTATGTTAATTCAGTTTAATTTTTGAAAAATTATAAATCATTTTAAGGATAAAGCGATTTTCGGATTTGACTGCTGCAAAAATGAAGGAATATTCAGATAGAATTGTATCGGTAGCGGAGAGAAATTATTGCCGGTAGCTGCAATTTACGGCGCTAACGCCAGTGTAAATCCAATGTTTATAGGGCGTCAGTTTATGGCGGACTATGTTATTCAATCTTTTAACTATGGTGATGAAGAGGATTCGTATAAATATGTAAAAAGCGATTCCGTTTTATTTTCCGATGATAGTGAATTGGAAGATAGTTGTTTTGAAGTTTACTTTACCGTTCCCGGTGATAAGACTGAAAAAGAATATAATTACGGATTTTGCATTGGGGAAAAATGGCATAACAGAAGAGTGGTTAAATTACAAAGCCAAAACAGCTAGAAAATTTTTCCTGTTTTTATCGTGAAGAATCTACAGCGACTATCGATCTAAGCGGTCTCGCCTAAAAGAAAGCCGTGAGAATATCGAAATTGCATTAGAAAGCCAGGGATTAATTGTTTCTTTAGGGGCGAAACTAAAGGTAGGAAAGTGTAAGCTGGTACGAGATTGGTTTCTTGGAAATAGATTTTCGGATTTTGGAAATGACCTTTCGAATTTTATCTTACGTAATAAATTGCCTAAAGACTTTTGTCACTGATGCAAAAAGTACGTGAAGATGTGGTTAAGTTTCTTTCCTCCTTTGATGAGACAATAAAAGATTTTCATATAGAAAAAGTTCCGGGTTGAAGAAGATGGAAAAGAAAACAGATATAAAGTTACTGCCCTCCATAAGAAAATCGGAAGTGACCATTATACTGAAATTCCACTGAGAGAAGAGTCTTCAGGAACTTTAAAAATGTTTAGCTTGTACCAGGGATTGAAAGGATGTGCTGCAAAATGGTGGTGTTTATTTTATAGATGAATTAAATGCAAGGCTTATCCTCTCACCAGTGAGAAATTTTATTTTAAGCTTTTTAAATCCGGAAATGAATACAAAGCATGCTCAACTTATCTTTACAACACATGATACGTGGCAACTTTCCAATCAACTTCTTCGGAGAGATGAAATATGGTTTATCAGATAAAAGATAAAAATGGAGCGTCAAGTTTATATTCTTTAGCGGATTTTGTGGATGATGACGGGTCCTCGAATTGAAAGGATGAAAGTTACAGAAAATTATTTAATAGGAAAGTACGGAGCGATTCCGGCTTAAAGAGTTTTGATTTTGTTGAGGAGGTATAGGATACTCGAAAAAGATAGAACAGGAGACAGAAAGTCACGAAGACAAGTAGTATGATGCAGATTCCGAAGATGGGATATTATTTTGATTAGTACTGGATACAGAGAAGACGGAAAGGTGTTGACGGTTTTCGAAATAGTCTTCCCAATGAGGCGCAAGATAAGTTGGTAATAAAAGTTTTTGAAACAAAAACAGTAGAGATGATCTAAATGTGACAAAGTTGATTGAGGAATGTAGAACGGGCCGCTTATGATGCGAGTATCGGATTCCGTGATTATTTTTGACCGTGATGGTGGGAGCATTTTGATGAACTTATAGAAAAGGCTGAGCAATAAGAATATTCATGTTGGATGGTCAACTGTTTTGAAATATGGTTATTTGGTTTATTTTGAGCAAATGCCGACAGTTGGAAATTCAACTCAATGTTGTAAGCAGTTTTTCACTCTACAGAGACCGGACTGAAATATTCGAAGTCTGATGAAAAGATGTATCAACATCTTATAAAAAGGAGATGAGAATAGGGCAATTATGATTGCAGAGAGGAAAATATCATGAATGCTTAAAGAATAATTATCAAAGCCATCCAAATGTCTCCATGCACAACAGTTTATGAGCTTGTTTCCGAAATAAAAAGGTAAAATTGATAATATAGGATTGATGGAAAAGTAATGAGTTTTTACTTACCGTTTTTATTCCGTAAGAACTTAAGTAAGAGAAATCCGCTAGCAATTATTCCTAAAAATCGTAGGATGGAGAAGCTTTTGATTCATAACGAGTATCGTACGCAAGGCGTGCGATATCTCGTTTAAGAGAATACAGGGACTTTGTCTCCGAAGAAAGGATTTTTGAGGAAGAGAAATAGAGTTTTGGGGAAGAAAAGTATCGGCTTTTTGTCTGCGTTAGCGATGTCGGCATTATTTTCCTTTGCCGCCTTTGTGCATTCCGTCTACGGGGAAAATACATGATGTAAACATTACCTCGATAAGGAAAGCATTTCGCTTACCGTGGACAGCGGCGGAGATAGTACGAAACCGACGGTTCCATTTATATTTTTGAAATTAGCCTTACCAGAATGACTTGACGGGGAAGAAGAGATTTTCCTGGCAAAGGGAAATATCGGACAGGATCAGAAGTTTCACCTTTACTTTGCACGCGGGTCCGGGAGAGCTTCGGCTTTACAGTGCTTTCGTACCGGCAGTCAAGGTAAATGGGCATTATGAGATGATTTCGACAGGCGCTATATTGAAAACCCGGAGATTGTTGCGGAGAATCAGGACCCGGCATTAAATCCCCGGAAGAAGGGGCTTCGTGTAGATCCGAATATTCTGGACGATGCTTTGAGTTTAAACATTAAGCATGCCGGCGTGGATATTCCGACACAGCGCTTCTTCGGAAACGGCATTTCTATACCTATGAAAAATAAGACCTATAAGATTAATAAAGAACTGATTGACCAGTTGGACGCGGAAGTGAAGAGACTGAGCGATTCCGGAGTTGCGGTTACCGCCATTTTACTTAATGCCTGGAATGAGACTGTTCCGGAGTTGAATCCGAAGGGCGTTACGAACTTCCCACGAGCAGGCGGTTTACTACGGCTTTAATGTGGAGTCCGAGGGAGGGTTCCGTGGAGTAAAGGCCATGGCTTCTTTCCTTGCCAAGCGTTACAACGGGAAGAACGGTCACGGAAAGATTACGAACTGGGTTGTCGGAAATGAAATCAATAACCAGTATTGGAACTATATGGGAGACTATGATGTGTCAGCCTATACAGTGCGGTTCCAGAGAGCCTTCCGCGTGTTCTATACTGCGATGAAGTCCGTTTCGGCGAATGATAACATCATGTTCTCCATCGACCACTATTGGAATATGTTCCCGGAGGCGGCTCCTGTTGGAAAAATACAAGGGAAAGGATATTATGCTGGCCTTCCACAATTATGAGGCGGCGGAGGGCTATATGGATTACGGTCTTGCGCTTCACCCGTATCCTTATCCGATGACCTCACCGAATTTCTGGGATGATGATAAGACCGGTAAGGTCAATGACAGCATCGATTCTCCGGTCGTCAACTTTCAAGAACCCGTGTGATTACGGACTTTGTGCAATTACCCGCCATGCGAAACCGTAAGGGTGAGGTGCGTAAATATTCCTCACGGAGGAAGGTTTCACCAGCACACAGGGGAAGAAAGATAAAAACGACGGAGCAGGCTGCCGCAGTAGCCTATTCCTACTTTATCGCAGACAACAACCCGTACATTTCAGCTTACCTCGTGAGTCGTCAGGAAGACAATGAAGACGAAACGAAGCACGGACTTGCTTTTGGTCTTTCCAGCATCGTGAACCATAAGCTGGTACCGAAGCCTGCACACGAAGTCTTTTAAGTGGATTGACAATCCGAGTGCAACTGGAAGGCATCGCTGACTTTGCAAGAGCAGTCATCGGCATCGACCGCTGGGATCAGCTCATCCCGGCTTCCACTTCCCGGAAGAGAGGCCGAAAAAGCCGGATGTCATTAACTACTAACAAGCTGGATAATAATTTGCCGATAGAGCATAGCGTCCCATTTGGTAGATTTTTCAATGAAAATATCCCGGATGATAGGACAATGAAGGTCCATTCGAGAAATAGAATTTTTCTAAAAAGAAATATCCCTGAAAACGGGACAGTGAGAGTTCGATTGAAGAAACTTTTGATTTCGAATATTTAGATAGTTGATATACAGAAATAAACCCCATCGTATCCTTTTGAGAAAGCTGTCTCGGAGGCCCTGGTACTGCAGAAAACGAGCAGAAGAAGTTTGATGCTTTAGTACCGCCAGGCCGGAGCCGAGCGAGCAGGTGCTTTCGAAAAGAATGCATCGGCTTTAACTGTTATATTTGTTTGGGAAATAGACGATAAAATCCTTCAAACGAACTCGAACCGCCGTTAGGCCGGAGCCGAGCGAGAGCGTAGCTTTCGAAAAAGAATAGAATGGGCTTTAAACGTTGTGTGTGAAAAATAGGCAATAAAATGTGCTTCCGAACGGACTGAACCGCCACTACCGGCGTCGGAGGCCGGAGCTTCATCCTTAAGCTACGGAAGCATAGAAAAAGTATAAAAACAAAAACTCGCATTTCGCTAAATAGAACGAAGAATTTAAGTCTCAGGTATCTTCAATAAGTTCAACAAATAAATTTTCATAATCCTGCATTTGATGATAGACAGCCCTCAATTCTGGCGGTGCTTCGAACAATTTTATAAATCATTAAATAATCTAAATGTCTGAATTTGATTTTTCCGATATCCCAGTTTATTGAATTCCGGATGCTGTAAAAGAGCTAATTTCGACTTTATACGAATCCATATTTTCTCCTTAAATTTGAATTGCGTCCTCTGCATTAAGACTTTTTTTCCTGCATTAAATTCTTCTTCGGAAAATGCTTAAATCACTTAGAACCTTATCCATGGTGAGGGGGTAGAATGGATTTTTAGGATCTGAGTGAATTAAATTCTGAATATATAATAAAACCTTTCTTTGATCTTCTTCTTTTAAATTCTTCATTAAAAATAAAGTCGTTCAATCGTGCTCATAATACAACCTCCATTTGCTGTAGTTTACAACATGGTTTTTATTATAAAGCAAGAAAAATAAGAAAACTTGCAAAGTATAAAGTATGTAGAAAAAATACAAAAATATCTTACAAGGTTCTTGATTAAAACTTACCAGTTCGGGTACTATAGAGTCATATGTTTTAATATGGAAAAGTCCGATGCGTTGTAGGAAGAACAAAGTGGAGGGAAAAGATGAAGAAAAAGTCTTGTAGGGTTCTACGGTGTTATCAATTGCAGTGGCAGTGACGCTCGCTTCTTGCGGAAGCGGGGAGGAAAGCAGACAGGGAGAGACGACTGCGAAAGTGACGGAGTCCGCGAAAGAAGAAGCGGAGACGACGGCACAGGCGGAAAAGTAAAGCGGCGGAAGAAAAGCCTCTCGACGAGAATGCGGCGAAGCGCAAGGAGAAGAGGAATTTAAGGATACACCGGAAGACAGACGCGTATCTAAAGACTTACTTTGCATGTAAGTCTTCCGGAAGAACCGGATCGCAAAAGGCATTTTCCGAAGCTTTAAAGGCCATTTCGAAAAGGATGCGGACTTAGGGAACGGAGCTTTAGCTGGGATAATGCGGTATCGGCGGCAGTGCAGGCTGCGGGTTATGAGGAACTTGCTTTAACCTACAATGCGGAGAAGGCGAAAGAGAGACTGAAACAATACGGAATAGAAGGGAAGGAGAATCTTTCTCCTGTTGCTTGCTGCTGGACGTGGATTTAATTACACCGGAGGAAGCGGTACGGTGCATCAAAAAGGAAAAACCGGATAAGGCGGCGCTGGATGCCCTTTTAATGAAGGTTGCGGATGCGTTGGGAAAAGGCAGAAATTATTTGGGGCTTGCTGAGTGATCCGGATATATTCGGAAAGCTCGAGAAGGAGTGGAGCGCTTTCCAACTCTTCGATGACCCGACCCTTTCCGAAGTTGGAAAAAGAGGCGGTAGAACAGAAGATTACGACGGGTACGGGTTTGAAAATCCGCAGCGTATGATGCGCGATTTTTACCGGAGTTAACCTTACAGTACGGTCATTCCGATATCCTTCATGCCCAGCAGCTTATCGGCCTTTTTGGATAGTGAAAATATCAATGCACGGGTTCAGCTGGAGCCGAAAAATCAGCATTTATCAGTATTTATTGGACTGGGGCCCCGTTCCGGATCCGACACCGACCTATGAAGTAAAGAAATTCAGTGACGAGCTGCATCTGGTTTATGCAGTGGAATATGATTTAAAAGCTGGAATTTGCGGATAAAGAAGATCTTATGGCATTTGACAAGGTGATTAAGGAATTTGCCAAGAAGAATTCGGAAAATGCGGATATGAAGGGCTTAATCTACGGTTCCTGGTGGCAACCGCTCTACAGCACGGTCAGAGAAGATATGCCGAAAGAGGATTATCACGAGATTTATGACTGTGTTGTGACAAATGGAGAATATTCCATCCATCCCTTTACGACGGTGGAGGCAAAGGATGAAGTTGTGAAGAAGCTTAGTGCTCTTCATGAAGGGCTTTCCGTAAATCCGGAGAAGCGTTATGTGAATACGGCCTTCTTCAATTATCTGACGGGGAGAAGATTACCAATAGAGAAAGCGGGGAAGAGATGACAAAAGGTTTACGAGAGATTGCAGCGTTGTTATAAAAGTATTGAGGATAAGATTCCTTTTCGCCCGCGTCTGGCGCTGGTACTCGGCTCGGGGCTGGGAGATTATGCGGAAAAGAATCGAAATTGAGGCAAGCATCGATTATCATGAGATTACGGATTTTCCGGTATCGACGGTAAGCGGACACAAGGGAAGATTTGTATTTGGCCATATCGGCACCGTGCCGGTAGTCATTATGCAGGGAAGAGTACACTTTTATGAGGGTATTCCATAGAAGAGGTGGTTCTTCCGGAACGTCTGATGCACCCTTATGGGAGCGGAAATCCTCTTCCTGACCAACGCCTGCGGCTCTGCGAACCCCTGCTTATCAGGCGGGAGACTTCATGCTTCTTACGGACCATATTCTCTACTCTGTTCCGAATCCTTTGATTGGAGCCAATGCGGAGGAACTGGGTGTTCGTTTCCGGATATGTCGGAGGTTTATGACGAGGCACTTCGGAAAGGAAATTTTTGCCTGTGCAAAGGACCTCGGGATTTCCCTTAGAGAGGGTGTATATATGCAGTTTAGCGGTCCCAGCTTTGAGACACCGGCTGAAGTCAGGATGGCGCATATTCTCGGAGCCGATGCGGTGGGAATGAGTACAGCCTGTGAGGCGGTTGCGGGAAGACACTGCGGTATGCGGATTTGCGGGATTTCCTGTATTTCCAACCTGGGCGCAGGGCTTTCCGAAGAACCCTTTGAGCGACGAGGATGTGAAGGTGGTTGCAAAACCGTGTGGCACCGCTCTTTAAAAAGCTTGTCACGGAGGCGATTATCAGGATAGGTAGGGAGTAATTGCGGCTGTGATGGAGCATGACCGGGAAGAAACGGCTTATAGCGACCTGTTTGGTCTTAAGTATAGGAATAGAAGAAGGAGACGGAAGAAGAAATGGATCAGGGAAGGTTTAAGGAAGAAGAAATTGCGGAATTACTTTCCGGCATCGAGAATGTTCGTTTGAACGAAGAGGAGACGGCTGTCATCATTGTGGATCAGACACAGCTTCCCGGAAAGAAGGAGTTCCTTGAACTCGGAGATGCGAAGGCCCTTTATGATGCTATTTTTGAATTGAAGGTACGCGGAGCTCCCGCTATCGGGATTTGTGCGGCTTACGGCATCTACGTTTTGGCACGGAAGATTCAGGCGGATTCGGGAGAGGCTTTTTATAAGAAGTTTAAAGAAGATGCGGAATATTTGAATTCCTCCCGTCCGACAGCCGTAAATTTAAGCTGGGCATTAAAGCGGATGGAGTCTGTGGTTGAAGCGCATATTTCTTCCTTGCCGAAGGAAATTCTGGCTCTTTAAGAGAGGAATGCAGGTTGATTCAGGCGGAGGATGCCGCTATGTGTAAGGTGATTTCCGAGTACGGGCTTTCCTTACTGAAGGACGGAGACGGGATTCTTACCCACTGTAATGCCGGCCCTCTTGCGACTTCCAAGTATGGAACAGCACTGGGTCCCTTTTTCCTCGGAAAGGAAAGAGGCGTGAACTTCCATGTCTTTTCCGATGAGACACGGCCTCTTCTGCAAGGGGCAAGACTGACCTCTTATGAGCTGGACCAAGGCGGAATCTGATGTGACCTTAATCTGTGATAACATGGCAAGTATAGTCATGAAGAGCGGAAAGGTACAGGCCTGCCTCGTGGGCTGCGACCGCATTGCTGCCAACGGAGACGCGGCAAATAAAAATTGGAACCAGCGGAGTGGCGATTCTGGCGAAGTATTACGGGATTCCTTTCTATGTTTTTAGGCCCGAGTTCCATCCCATTGACTTTAGCTGTAAAACAGGAGAGGATATTGTCATTGAAGAGCGAAACCGGAGGAAATTAAATGTAAGTTCTACGAGAAGCTGATGGCTCTTCCTTCGGTGAAATGCTATAATCCGGCCTTTGATGTGACGGATCACAGTCTGATTACCGCGATTATTACGGAAAGAGGAATTTTACGAGCGCCCTTTACGGAATCTTGAAGGCGGCTTTCCGGAGAGAGCGGAGGGGTGATCCGGAACGGAAAGATTCTTCGAAATTGGAGATAGCGTAGGAAGAAGGGATTTTCCTGCGATACTCAATATAAAAACTTGCACGAAAAAGTGCGAAAACTTATTTTTATAAGGAGAGGAATGCATTATGAAGAAAACATGGAATGTAATTACAGGCGTTGTGCTACGGCTTCCTTTTGGCCGGATGCGGTGCTTCCGGAGCAGCGAAAGTCCACGACCGCCGCTGCCGGTGAGAGTGCTACAACAGCTGCGGCGGAAGAAAAAGGCGGATGCGGGAAAGACGGATGAAGCGAAAAAGGCTTAAAAAATTGCCATCGTTTCCAGTCCTTCCGGAGTCGATGACGAAGCTTCAACCAGGATAACTACAACGGTATCTTAAGCTTCATCGAGAAGCATCCGGATGCTACGGTTACTCCCGTTCGTGAGGAAACAGGGGATACTGCGGCTGTTATGCAGGCGGTAAATGACATCGTTGCGGATTATGATGTTTTGGTATGCTGCGGCTTCCAGTTTGCAGGAATCGGAACCGTTGCGAAGGATAATCCCAATACGAAGTTTATCTTAGTGGATTCCTATCCTGTCGATGCGGACGGAAAGGAAGTTTCTCTGGACAATGTTTACGCTATGCAGTTTAAGGAGCAGGAGAGCGGATTCTTCGCCGGTATCGCTGCAGCTTTAGAGACCAAGAGCGGAAAGGTTGCCGTAGTAAACGGTATCGCTTATCCTTCCAACGTAAACTACCAGTACGGCTTTATGTCCGGTGTAAATTATGCGAAGGCAAAGTATGATGCGAAGGCTGAGTATGTGGAGATTCCTTCCTATGCGGGAACCGATGTAACCAACGCCAATGTTGGCGGAAACTATATCGGAAACTTCTCCGATGAGGCTACCGGAAAGGTTGTAGGAAAGGCACTTCTGGATAAGGGTGTTGATATCATGCTTGTAGCTGCTGGCGGTTCCGGAAACGGTGTATTTACCGCTGTGAAGGAAGCGGGAAATGCACAGGTTATCGGTTGCGACGTTGACCAGTACGATGACGGAGCAAACGGAGACAAGAACATTATCCTGACCTCTGTTTTGAAGGTAATGCATTCCAACGTGGAGAAGCAGCTGGAGAAGGTTCTGGACGGAAGCTTCAAGGGAGAAAATGCGCTTCTCGGTGCGGATACGGATTCTACCGGTTTTTGTAAAAGGCTGAGGGAAGACAGCAGCTTTCCGCAGAGACCATTGAAAAATTGGAAGATGCTTATGAAAAGGTAAAGAGCGGGGAGATTGTTCCTGCTGCAAACTTTAACAACATGACACCGGATAATTTTACAGGCTTAAAGTAAACAGAATACAGTAGGTTTGTGGCTGTCCGGCGGGAGAATTCTGCCGGACAGTTCTGCTTAGAGAGGAAACAGCATGTCCGAATATATTGTTGAGATGAAACATATCACCAAGCGCTTTCCCGGAATTGTGGCAAACGATGATGTGTCTTTAAGCATCAAAAAGGGAGAAATCTTTTGCCATTCTGGGAGAAAAACGGTGCTGGAAAATCCACCCTTATGAGCATGCTCTTCGGGATGTATGAGCCGGATGAAGGGAGATTTGGATTCGGGGAAAAAAAGGAAGAGATCAGTTCTCCGAGCTATGCAACCAAGCTGAATATCGGTATGGTGCATCAGCATTTTAAACTGGTGGAGAATTACAGTATTACGGAGAATATCATCCTGGGCTTGCCTTCAAGGGATAAGAGGCTCGGGTTTCTTCCGTATGTAGATGTGAAGAAGGCGGAGCAGAAGATTGCTCAGCTTTCCGAAAGATACGGACTGGAAGTCAATCCCAAGGATATCATTGAAAATGTGGGCATTTCCGTGCAACAACGTGTAGAGATTTTGAAAATGCTATACCGTGAGGCGGAAATCCTGATTTTTTGATGAGCCGACCGCGGTACCTCACACCGCAGGAAATCAGCTTCCTTTTGGAGATTATTCGGGGCTTAGGGATAAGGGGAAAACCATTATCCTGATTACCCATAAGCTGGAAGAAATTAAGCAGGTTGCAGACCGCTGTGCTATTTTTAAACAGGGGAAAACTCATCGATGTTTTTAAATGTTGCCGAAACCAGCACAAAGACGATGGCAAACCTCATGGTAGGTCGTGAGGTGAATTTTACCGTGGAGAAAGCGGAGCCGAAGTTTGGCAAAACGGTTTTGGAAGTGCAAAATCTTACGGTAAAGAATCGGGACGGCTTCTCCGTGGTGAAAAATGTCAGCTTTTTCGGTGCGGGGAGGAGAAGTTTTTGCGATAGCCGGGGTTGCGGGAAACGGGCAGGTTGAAATTGCGGACGCGATTGCAGGCCTTATGAAGATTGCCGACGGAAAGGTCATTTTTAAACGGAAAAGACATCACCGGTGAAAGCATCCGAAAGAGATGTTTGACGGGATTTTCTATATTCCGGAAAAATCGACAGGACGTAGGGCTCGTTATGGACTTTTTCCCTGGAAAACAATCTGGTTTTTAAAAACCTATAACAATGCCCTGTTTTTTCCAGGAAGGGAATTTTTACGGGCCAAGGAGATTCGCGCAAACGGAGAAGAGCTGATTCAAAAGTACGATATTCGTTCCGGCCAGGGTTGTCAGACCATTGTACGTTCCATGAGCGGAGGAAACCAGCAGAAGGCCATTATCGGAAGAGAAATTGAACTGAATTCCGCTTTGATGATTTTCGTTCAGCTGACAAGAGGACTCGATATCGGAGCGATTGAAAATATTCATAAGCAAATTATTGCGGAGAGAGATGCGGGGAAGGCCATTCTCCTGATTTCCTGGAACTCGATGAAATTATGAACTGTGCAGATACCATCGGGGTAATTTATAACGGGGAAATCCAGAAGATTGCGGATGCGAAGGAGCTTAGCACAAATCAGGTAGGTGAATTTATGATGGGGGTTAAACATGAGAAATAATAAAGCAAAGAGTAAACACCTCTTAGTTACGCTCCTCGGCAGGAAAAAGACACAGAATGTCACGATTCCCTGTTTTTGCCATTGTGCTGAGTCTGATTGCCGGAGCGCTCATCATTCTTTTGCAGGGGAAAAATCCGCTGGTTGCCTATATGAATCTTTTACAGGATCGGGCATTTTACCGAAGGAAAGCTATGCGGGATACAAGAATATTCTTACGGATTTTTGCAGCTTTCCTGAATGCCCTGGACACCGATGATTTTTGCCTCCTGGCGGTTGCCGTTGCCTTACGTGCGGACTTTTTCAATATCGGCGTAGCCGGACAGATGCTTACGGCGGGATTTATCAGTTCTGTTTTTGTGGGATACAGCAATCTTCCGTCCGTAGTGGCTAAAGCCTCTTGGTCATCTTAATCGGATTCTGGTCGGCTTTGGCACTCGGCGCCTTTGTGGGGATACTCAAGTACCGTTTTAATATCAATGAGGTAGTGTCGACCATTATGGTGAATTACATCTCCCAATATGTCATTGCTTTTTTTATCAATACCTATTTTGTAAATCCCTACTTCCAGACAGTCGAGACCGGTGTCCGTTGCGTCCCGACTCACCCTAATGGATACTTTGGTGGGGAACCTCAAAATTGATATTCCGCTGGCCATTGTTTTAGCTCTTCTGGTAGCCTTTTTGATTCAATTTATGCTGGACAGAACCTGTTTCGGCTTTGAAATCAAGAGCGTGGGATTCAGCAGAAAGGCTTCCCGCTATGCGGGAATTCCCGTAGGAAAGAATCTGGTTCTGACGATGGCGCTTTCCGGTGCGTTGGCGGGTCTTGCCGGGGTTAGCTACTATCTGGGATACTTCGGCTCCATTCAGCCCAGAGTCCTGCCGAGTATGGGCTTTGATTCCGTAGCGGTAGCTCTTCTTGGAAACAGCAATCCCGTCGGCATCATTTTTCTTCCTTCTTCATTACTATCTTAAGTAAGGGAAGCACCTATATGAATTCTGCGTCCGGACTGGAATCGGAAATTGCTTCGGTTATTACGGGAATCATCCTTCTTTTCTCGGCATGCAATGCGTATATCAAGTATCTTGTGAATAAAGAGAAGCTGGAAATGCAGGAAAAACAGGCCTGAAGAAGTGCAGGAAGGAGGAAAACAATAATGGAAAGAATCATTATCGACGGACTGTCCTTTTCCTTGCCTCTGTTCATCATGGCTGTAGGAGGAATTTACAGTGAAAAAGCGGGCATCACCAACCTGGCCTTTAGAGGGCTTCCAGGGTATGGGAGCTTTTACCGGAGCGCTTGCGGTAGTGCTGATGATGAATCTCGGAATCGGAAATTCATCCTCTCAGTTTTATGCGGCAATCTTTTTTGCCATCCTCGGTGGGGCTTTGTATTCCCTGCTTCATGCCCTGCTTTGCATCCGGATGAAAGGCAAACCAGGTCATCAGCGGTGTGGTTTTAAATATTTTGGCAATGTCTCTCACGGCTTATTTAACAAAGGCCTTAAACAAGGGCTTGTTTCATGCGGCATCCGATAAGTTTGTATTGGGCGTGTCCGATAAATTTACGGTTCCGGGACTTTCCTCTATTCCGGTTTTAGGGAGCTTTTTCAAGGATATTTATCCTTTTGAAGTCTTGATTGTTTTGATTGCTTTCGTTTGTTGGTATATCTTGTACCAAACGCGCTACGGCATGAACCTCCGTGCCTGCGGAGACAATCCGCATGCGGTGGATGCGGCAGGAGAAAGTGTTTCAAGATCAGGACGATTGCCGTCATGTTCTCCGGTGCCTTGTCGGGACTTGCCGGAATCTGTTTTGCCTATTCCATTTCCGGAAGCTTTTCTTTCAGTATTTTTGTAGGTTACGGATATTTATCCATTGCGGCCATGATTTTTGGAAACTGGACGATTCTACCGACCCTGGCTTCCTGTCTCCTCTTCGGGCTTTTGCCCGTTCGGGAGGTTATTATCTGGTACAGAAGATGCAGATGCCGAGCAGCTATTCGGATCTTGCGATGACACTGCCGTATATTTTTAACCTTGTTACTTTTGATTTTTCTCTCAGTTCAACAGGGCTCTGAGAGCCTTGGGGGAGACTTACGATAAGGGAAAGAGATAGAAAAAGGAAAGAGAAAAGAGCGAAAGCGGAAAGAGCGAAACGGCGAAAAACATAGAGAAGAGGGAGCAAACAAGAAAGGTGCGGCGATGAGTATTCGTTTTTACAATGCTAGAATCCCTGCCTATGCGGGAGAATATGGATATCATGGAAGGGGAGTTGTGGACGGATCGGGAGAGAATCAGCTATATCGGACCGGAAAGAAAGGAGAGTGCCGTTCCTTTTGAACGGGAAGTGGATTTGCATGGAAATCTGATTCTTCCGGCTTTAAGAATGCCCACACGCATTCCGCCATGACTTTCTTGCGTTCTTATGCGGATGACCTGCCACCCTTGACTGGCTGCAGAAACAGGTTTTTCCGATGGAAGCGAAGCTCACGGGAGAAGACATTTATCTCTTTTTCAAAGCTCGCGATTTTGGAGTATTTAAGTTCCGGGATAACGTCCTGCTTTTGATATGTATTTTCATCCGGAAGTGATGGCGCGCCTTGCGGTGGATACCGGGTTTCGCACGGTTTTACTTTCCGGTTTGAGCAATTTCAACTTTTCTCTGGAAGAAATGCGGGAAGCTTATCAGAAGTTCAATGCCTATCATCCGCTGGTTTCTTATCAGCTTGGCTTCCATGCAGAATATACGACTTCGAAGGAACTCCTCGAAGGAATCGCTCGGATTGCACAGGAATTTAAGGCGCCTGTATTTACCCATAATTCGGAAACGAAGGGAGAGGTAGACGGCTGCATGGAGCGATACGGTATGAGCCCGACTGCCCTGATGGATTCTCTTGGAATGCTGGACTATGGCGGAGGAGGGTACCACTGTGTCTATATGAGCGATGCGGATTTGGATATTTTTAAAAAGCGCGGAATGACTGTGGTAACGAATCCGGGATCCAATACCAAAGCTTTGCCAGCGGCGTGCCCCCGTACAGTGGAGATTTTAAAGAAAGGCATTCCGATGGCCATAGGGACGGATGGAGCGGCAAGCAACAATTGCCTGGATATGTTTAGGGAAATGTTTCTGTTACCGGCCTTGCGAAGCTTCGAGAGGAAGATGCGAGCGTGGTTTCCGCGGAAGAGGTTTTAAAGATGGCTTGCGTGAACGGAGCACGTTGTATGGGACTGAAAGGATGCAGACTGTCTTTCCGAAGGGAAAGCTGGCGGACCTTTTCGTATTGGATCTTCATCAGCCCAATATGCAGCCCGTTAATTCCATTGTAAAGAATATTGTTTACAGCGGTAGCAAGCAAAATGTAGCGCTGACGATGGTGAACGGAAAGATTCTTTACGAGCGAGGCAAATATTTTATAGGGGAAAGTCCGGAAGAAATCTATGAAAAGGCAAATCGTCGTATGCGGAACTGAAAAAGTAAAGCGATTGGGAGATAAAATGAGAGTAGGAATTATAGGAACGGGATTTATTGTGGAGGTGCATGCCGGAGCTTTAAAGGCGTGCGGGCAGGAAATTGTTGCAGCCTGCGGCAATATACCGGAAGCCTTGGAGGCGTTTGCAGAAAGAAAATGGGGATTCCCGAGGGAGTATCAAGACTATCGGGATATTCCTTTGATAGTCTGGATGCGGTGCATATTTGTACACCGCCGAACACACACTATGCGATAGTAAAGTATTTTCTGGAAAAAATCGGAAAGCGGAAACCGGGAAGCTTGCTGTGATTTGTGAGAAACCGCTCTGCCTTTGATTTGAAAGAGGGGGAAGAGCTTGTAAAGCTTTGTTGCAGAATCAAAGACGCCTCTTTCGAGTTTGTTTCATAACTGATTTTTATCCCGCGGTACAAAAAGATGCGGGAAATCATACAAGGGGAAGCCTGGGGAACGTTCTGTTGGTCCACGGCAGTTATGAGCAGGAATTCCATATCCCGCCACTGCCCCTATTCCTGGCGTTTCGATGCGGAAGGAGGGAATCATCTTCGTGCCGTATCGGAAATCGGTTCCCTATATCTTTGATCTCTTGCGGTTTCATTTTAAAGGAACCCGGTGACAGGGTGGATGCTGTTTTTCGAAACAGAAAAAGAGGAACTTTATCGGGATGAGTCCGGGATGCTGTGGGAGGAAAAAGGGAGAAGGACGTCTTCCCGTTCCGATGCAAAATGAGGATACCGCAATTCTTCGTTTGAAATGCAGGGCGGAACGCAGGCTTCCATCAGTCTGTCCGAGGTGAGTTTCGGAAAGTTGAATCACATGGATTTGCATTTTATTTGTGAGAAGGGAAGGCTCGGCTGGGATAATGACAGGGCGGACAAGTTATGGATTTCTACGGAAAAAGGAAGTACTAGAGAGTTGAATCTCGGCATGCAGCCCGGCTATTCCGACTGCTTCAGAGAGATGTTCGTCGATTTTATAAGGCTTTATCAGAGGGAAATGTTTCTGCTATGGCGAAGGCTTCCGAAGCATATGAAAATGAAAAAGTCTGCGAGATGTGTTATTTAAGTGCCTTGCGAACAGAGAAACGAAAACGAAAAGGAATTTTTGATTCGTCACTATGCGATGGAGCTTCGAGGAGAACATACCTTCTATTCCGAATGCTATCATTCACCGAATCGCAATGCGGATGGGAAAATGCCGGTTTCCACCATGTACGGACTATATTGTAAAGAACCGAGAAGCTATTCCGATTTTCATATACTTAGCCACGAAGAAATTTGGCACTTTTTGGAAGGAGACCCTTTCACCTT
>BNJV01000832.1_pt1:52500-155520 | contig 155520 bp, 256 predicted proteins | sample 8540591 | NCBI WGS metagenome assembly BNJV01 (sample SAMD00202457, study PRJDB9452) | human saliva metagenome | host: Homo sapiens
TGCGAGGCTGACGGGCCAAGCAGAGTAGAAATACGGACTTAGTGATCCGGTGGTATGAAAGTGGGATTGCCATCGCTCAACGGATAAAAGCTACCCTGGGGATAACAGGCTGATCTCCCCCAAGAGTTCACATCGACGGGGAGGTTTGGCACCTCGATGTCGGCTCATCGCATCCTGGGGCTGAAGTCGGTCCCAAGGGTTGGGCTGTTCGCCCATTAAAGCGGTACGCGAGCTGGGTTCAGAACGTCGTGAGACAGTTCGGTCCCTATCCGGCGCGGGCGTAGGATATTTGAGAGGATCTGTCCTTAGTACGAGAGGACCGGGATGGACTGACCTCTGCTGAACCTGTTGGGAATCAATCCCATCGCAGGGTAGGCAAGTTGGGAATGGATAAACGCTGAAGGCATCTAAGCGTGAAGCCAACCTCAAGATGAGATATCCCATCGTAAGAGTAAGACCCCTTGAAGAGAACGAGGTAGATAGGGCTGAGGTGTAAGTGCTGCAAAGCATTCAGCTGACAGCTACTAATAGGTCGAGGGCTTATCCAATGCGTCTGATTGATATGTTTTTACTGCTAGAGTTATTTCTTTGATATGTTGTTTTTCTGAAGAAATGGCGGATGTCATTGTATTAGTACTTTAGGGATTACTGAGTACGCAGTTAACTATAGATTCTACCATAAAGTAGTAGGTACGAGATGGCCCGGTGGCTCAGTTGGTTAGAGCGCCGCCCTGTCACGGCGGAGGTCGACGGTTCGAATCCGTTCCGGGTCGTTCATTCAAAGAAGTTGTTTCGATTTCAATCGAAATGGCTTCTAACATACATCGTACGAGTTTTTTCCTATCATTTTTGACTAGTTATTGATACGCATAATATGTTAATATAAAAAATAATATATATGCATATTAATATGAAATATATAAAGTGATCACTTGTTGTAATGAAATACTAGCAAATTTTTAAGCTTATAATCATAAATTTATGTGCAATTTATAGAATTGTTCTTGAATTTATACGATAAAGCTGATATGATGCATTGAGTAATAGTTCATATTCTTACAGTTCATACAATGACTCCCCGTTAAGGGATCAAATAAGGAGGAATGTAAATGAAAAAGAAATTTAGCGCTGATGACAGCTGCCTTGGTTCTGGCTCTTACTGCCTGTGGAGGAGGATCTTCTTCTGAAACGAAGGTTTCGGAGAAACGGATAAGGCTGAGACGACCAAAAGCGGATGAAGGAAAGTCCGAGGAAAAGAAGTCTTCCGCAGGGAAAGAACTTCGTCTTGTCAACGGTAAAATCGAGGTTGATGCACAGCTGAAGGAACTGGCAGCCGCTTATGAGAAGGAGACCGTGTGAAGGTGAACATCGAGTCCATGGGTGGCGGTATTGACATTCAGGGTACTTTAAAAGGATATTTCAGGCTGATAATATGCCGGATATCTTTGTAAACGGCGGAGACACCGATTTTTAAGAACTGGGAAGTCATCTCGTTGATATGTCTAACGAAAAAGTGGGTTTTCGATACAGAAGCCGCTTATAAGGATAAAGATGGTAAAGTAGTCGGTTTCCCGTATACAACGGAGGCAATCGGTCTTGCTGTATAATGCGGATGTTTTGGAAAAGGCAGGAATTGATCCGAAATCCATTACCGGTCCCGGATTCTATGAAGAAGGCATTTCGAAACACTGGACAGTAAGAAGGATGAACTCGGACTTACTGCAGTTGTCGGTTATGTTGCCGAGGCTACAAACCCTTTATTGGTCCACCGGTAATCACCTCTTCGGTGTTTATGAGGATGGCGGATTAAAGAGAGACGATACGAAGTATTTTGACCTTCTCGAACAGGGTAAGATTGATAAAGATCGTTTCTCCAAGTATGCGGATATGGTTGAGCTTTTCAATAAGTATGCAGATCCTTCTCTTCTTGTTTCGGAACGTATGATCAGCAGATTCAGAATTTCTGCCGGAAAGTATGCTTTCGTAACACAGGGTTCCCTGGATTGGTGCAACGATGACAAACGATGATAAGGAGCAGTATGAGGCTGCAGGAAAGTTTAAAGTTGGAATGATTCCTTATGCATTTGAAGAGGGAATCGATACCATTCAGACAAACTCTCCGTCTTGGTGGGCTGTATTTGATAACGACAACAAGGAAGAGGCTTTAAAGTTCTTGCAGTGGGTTTCCGAGGATGAAGGACAGAAGATTTTGGTTGAGAAGGCCGGTTTTGTAAGTCCGTTCAAGTCCATCAGCTATGTGGCAGATGATCCGTTTGCACAGACGATTACCGACTACACAAAGGCAGGAAAGACTTCTGCTTGGCACTGGCTTGGAAACAAGGAAGGTCTTGCGCAGAATGCACTTGGTGTAGTTTACCAGGATTTTGCTTCCGGAAATCTGGATAAAGCTAAGTTTGTAGATACTGTAGAGAAGGTTGTTGCACAGTACTATGCCGGATAATCTTACTTTAGATTTCACTTGCATTCTAAGAGGAGTTTCCAGTAGAATGTGACTACAGAGTTTGCTGTAGTGCAATCACACAAGGCTGTGCAGAACAGCACTATAAGGTGAAGAAGCCGGGCAGCATTATGCTGCCCCATTTTTAGAAGGGGGAACCATGAAAGGACGAGATACAAGATTAGAGTCCAATTTTTACTGATACTGGGGGCTGTACTCATGTTTGCTGCTCTCTTCTTTGCATTCACTATAAAGGCAAATTATAGTGGTGCAAATGAAAACCATTGCAAATTTAAGAGGAACGCTGTTGGTTTGCGGAGCTATTTTGTCGGTCTTTATAAAATACCGAGTACTGCACATCATCGAAAGATTGTGTATTTTCTTTTCTATTCCCCTGCTCTTTTGCTTTTTATTACCGTTATCATTCCTCTTGTTTTGGGAATTGGATATTCTTTTACAGATTGGACTGAAATTCGTTTTACGAAGGTGGTAGGGGTTCAAAAACTATTTGAAAATGTTCCATGATCCGGCATTTATTTGGTCGGTTCTCATCACTTTTGTTTTTTGTATTGTTGAATGTTATTCTCATTAATATTGTTGGTTTTTTTGTCTGGCTTTTGCTTTTGCACTTCAAAGCTTAGAGGAGTTGCTTTTTCCGTGCGGCATATTTCCTCCCGAACCTGATTGGAGGAATTGTTCTCGGCTATATCTGGCAGTTCGTTTTTCAACAACGTTCTGATGAGTTATATTAAATTTTCCATGCTGTCGAGTACGAAGACGGCGATGCTTGCGATTATCATCGTCTATATCTGGCAGTATGGAGGATATATTATGTTAATCTATGTGACCGGCCTTACGCAGATACCGGAGATGTCTTGGAAGCGGCCTCCATTGATGGGGCAGCGCTTTGCAGACGCCTTTAAGGTGAAGATTCCCCATGATTGCGTCAACGGTTACCATCTGCACTTTCTTGACTTTTAACTTCCGCTTTTAAGCAGTTTGATGTCAATATGGCCTTGACCAATGGTGCCGGATCCGTACCGGACTTTATGGGGGCCTACTTATCCAACGGTACACAGATGCTGGCTTTGAACATTTACAATACTGCAATTGTAAAAATAATTTTGCCGTTGCGCAGGCCAAGGCGGTTCTGTTCTTTATTATTCTGGCTGTGATTTCTTTGATTCAGGTGCGAATCAGTAACAGTAGAGAGGTGGAAATGTAATGAATAGTACAAGAAAAAGGGAAAAGTTTAGTTCTGGGAATCGTGGGAACTTTTATTGCACTCTACGTTTTGTTCCCCTTCTATCTGGTTGTCATGAATGCCTTTAAGAAGCAGACGGATATTGTAGCGGATCCTGTTCGTTTTTCGTGAGTGAGCTTTCGCCCAGTTACTTTAAGAATCTGAACTCCGTCATACACAACTCCAACTTTTAACTTCTGGTATGCCTTTGGGACTTCTACCGTGATTACCATTGTATCTTTGGTTCTTCTTGTTTTTGTTTGGCAGTATGGCGGCATGGGTAATCAGCAGAAACCATAAGAAGACCTGGGCTACTGTAATTTACATGGTATTTATTGCTTCGATGATTATTCCGTTCCAAGTGGTTATAGCTTTCCGCTTGTATCCACTTTCCGTGATGTCGGTAAGTTCATTGGAATCAGTATGTTACAATCTGTACAGGGGATCGTATTTGCTTATCTTGGTTTTTGGCGGTGCAATGACGGTGTTTATCCTGACCGGATTTATCAAGGGAATTCCTTATGAATTGGAAGAGGCGGCTGCAATTGACGGATGCTCTCCGGAAGGAACCTTCTTTTTGAAGATTATTTTCCCGCTATTACGACCGATTATTACCACGGTAACGATTTTGAAACGGAATGTGGATTTGGAATGACTATCTGCTTCCTTCTTTGATGCTTGGACAAAAACGGAAAAGGTGAAGACGCTCCCTGTTGCAGTGCAGGCCTTTGTAGGTTCTTATGTAAAACAGTGGGATCTCATCCCTTTCCGCTGCACTGCTTGCCATTTTGCCTATGATTATCGTTTTCCTGATTGGTCAAAAAGCAGATTATGAGCGGAATGGTTGAGGGAGCGGTAAAGGGCTAAAAAGGAAGAAGAGGGTTCTTATGGTAAGAATTAAAGGATATTGCGAGACTGGCAAATGTAAGCCCCTCTACCGTGTCCAATGTTATTCATAAAAGAAAAGAGAAAGTCAGCCCTGAAATCTATAATCGGGTAGAGAAAATACTGGCAGAAGAACAGTATAGTTACCCATATGGGAGCCCGGATGCTATCTGCTAAGGGCTCCAGGCTTGTTGCGCTTATTCTGGCGTATAAACGAATCGAGAAAAGAGAGTATCGTGGAAGACCCCTTTGTATCTTCCGTAATCGGTGCCGTGCAGCTTGCTTTTACAGGAAAAAGGGATATTTTCTTCTACTCTATAGTAATCCGGACATGGAAGATTGTGTAAAGATATCCCGCGAATGGAATGTGGACGGGAATTATCCTTCTTGGAGCAAAGCGAGAAGGGTATTACAAGATGAAAGATAGTCTCTCCGTACCGGTCGTTTCCATTGATACGCCATTTTTCCGCTACAGATGCCGAATATACCAATATCGGATTAGAGGATTTTGAGGCTGCAAAAGAGATGACCAGGTATCTGTTTTTCCATGGGACACCGAAAAGATTGCCTTTTTCTCTGACAGAAGGCGGAGAACTTCTCGAGAAGCACTATATTGATAGCGAAAGATATAGAGGCTTTTAAAGAGGCGATGGATGAGGAAGGCCTGTTGCGGGAAGGCTGGTATAATCTGTCTTTTGTAGAGGAAATCAGAAAACAATATTTTTCTTTTTATGAAGAAAAACTTTTTTTCATGCGACGGCGCTGTTTTTTTACGGCGGACATTATGGCACTTGAGATGATGCGCTTTTGTATGGATAGAGGAATTTCATTCCCGGAGAAACTGTCCGTCGTAGGATTTGACGGAATCAAAGCAGGGCGTTGTATGCATCCGATGCTCACTACGATGGAACAGGATAGTGCCGAGAAAGGGAAGAAGAGCGGTAAAAGAATTGATTTTCTTATTTAAAGAGGGGAAAGACGATTATAAGAATATCCGCCTTCCGGTTCAAGTCTTTTATAGGGGAGACAGTGGCAGAATCTAGGAGAGTGCTGTTTGAGCGCGCATTTTATCAATGTAGAGGAGTGGATGATGAAAAAGCATGGTGGAAAGAAGCGGTCGTATACCAGATTTATCCGAGAAGTTTCTGTGATAGCAACGGGGACGGCATCGGGAGATTGAAACGGAATTACTTCAGCTCGATTATCTGAAGGAACTCGGAATCGATGTGATTTGGTTGTCTCCCGTCTATCGCTCTCCCAACGATGACAACGGCTATGATATTCCGATTATGAGGATATCATGGAAGACTTCGGAAGTATGGCGGACTTCGACCGTTTACTGAAGACGCGCATGAGAAGGGACTGAAAGATTGTGATGGATCTTGTGGTGAATCATACGAGTGATGAGCACGCGTGGTTCCTCGAGTCCCGGAAAAATGCGGAAAATGAGAAGCGGGATTACTATATCTGGAAGAAAGGGAAGAAAGCTTAATGAAGTTTCCCGAAGAGCAGGGAAGCACTTTGCTCCGATGTAGTGGAGTATAAGGGAGAGAAGCTCCTTCCTCCGAACAACTGGGGTTCTTCTTCTTCCGGTCCCCTGCCTGGGATTCTCGGAAGAAACAGGAGAGTTTTATCTGCATCTTTTTCTCGAAGAAGCAGCCGGATCTCAACTGGGAAAATGAGAGAGTACGAAAAGAAGTTTTCGATATGATGAACCGTTGGTGTGAGAAGGGAATCGACGGTTTCGTATGGATGTGATTTCCCGATTTCAAAGCCGGAAGGACTCCCGAATCAACCGATTCCGACCGGTGCCATCTATGGGGATGCAGGACAGATTTGCGCAAACGGGCCGCAGGTCCATGCGTATCTGAAAGAGATGAACCGGAAAGTGCTTTCCCATTATGATTTAATTACGGTAGGAGAAACCGCAGGTGTCACCCTGGAAGAAGCAAAGAAATATGCTAATTCCGACGGAACAGAGCTGAACATGGTTTTTCCAGTTTGAGCATGTCAGCTTGGATGACAAATCCGGAAATATGGCTTTAAATGGAACACGGAGAAGATGTCTCTGGTGTCTTTGAAGAAGAATCTTACGAAGTGGCAGAACGGTCTGTATGAGGTAGGCTGGAACAGTATTTTCTTCTGTAACCATGACCAGCCGCGTATTGTTTCCCGTCTCGGAAATGACAGTGATCTATACAGGGAGCGTTCGGCAAAGTGTATTGCCACTTTCCTTCACATGATGCAGGGAACGCCTTACGTATATCAGGGAGAAGAACTCGGAATGAGCAATTATCCGTTTCAGGACTTGTCGGAGTTCCGGGATCTCGAGAGTATCAATGCTTTCCACGAACTGACCGAGAAAGCCCACTTTGGATCCTGCAGAACTTTTTCCCTGATGATTGCTTTTAAGAGCAGGGACAATGCACGTACACCGATGCAGTGGGATGATTCCGAGAATGCCGGATTTACAAGCGCGACCCCTTGGATCAAAGTGAATCCCAACTATAAGAAAGTGAATGCGAAGGAAGAACTTGCGAGAGCGGATTCCGTTTTCCATTATTATCAGAAATTGATTTTTCTTCGTCATCACTCTGATTTGATTGTTTATGGCGATTTCCGGCTTTTTGGAAGAGGAGGATCCGGATCTCTTTATTTATGAAAGACATCTGACGGAAAAGCGCCCTCTGTGTATGCAATGTTTCGAGAAAGAAAGAGAGTACACGCCCCGCAGAGTTTCAGAACGGACAAGTACTGATTCAGAATATTCTGGATAGGGATGTGCACGCCGGAAACTTGCACCGTATGAAGCTTATGTTTTAGCAGTAGAATGAGGAACTTTGTATAGGATGAACCGATGTGAGAAGGGAATCGACGGTTTCTGTATAGTAGAAAGGGAGAAGGAATGAAAAAGAGTGGTGGTGAGGAGAAGGTCGCTTATCAGATTTATCCGAAAAAGTTTTAAGGATACGAAGGGGAAATGGAATTGGAGACATCAAGGGATTATTGAAAAACTCGATTATTTGAAGGAACTCGGAATTGATATCATCTGGATTTCTCCTGCTTTCTGTCCCTCTTGCCGATCAGGGCTATGATATTGCCGATTACTACAAGATTGATCCGCGATTCTGGCTCCAATGAAGACATGGAGGAGCTGATTTCCGAGGCGAAAGAAGAGGGATATGTATATTCTCCTGGACCTTGTGGTAAACCATTGCAGCGATGAGCATGAGTGGTTTCGGAAGGCGGTGGCGGATCCGAAGGGACCTTTCGCCAAGTATTTTTACTTTGAAGAGGGAGTAGACGGGCACGAGCCGAACAACTGGCGTTCCTATTTCGGCGGATCGGTTTGGGAAAAAGGTGGAAGGAACGGAGAACACCTATTATCTGCATCTTTTCACAAAAGCAGCCGGACTTAAACTGGGAGAATCCCGAACTTAGGGAAGAAATCTATAAGATGATTAACTGGTGGCTGGACAAGGGCATAGCCGGCTTTCCGTATCGATGCTATTTCTGAACATTAAGAAAGTTTTCGCTTCGCGGACATGATTTTCCGTGATCGGGACGACGGACTGAGCAATTGTACAAGAATGATCACGGAAGCGGAGGGAATCGGTGATTTTCTCGGAGAAATGCGAGATCGTTGCTTTAAGCCGCACCATGCCTTTTCCGTTGGAGAAGTTTTTAACTGAAACGGAAGCGCAGATTCCGGAGTTTATCGGAGAAAACGGCTATTTTTCCTCGATGTTTGATTTTCGTGCGCATTCCAGTGCCCGTTCGAACTCTGGCTGGTATGATGCCGGTATCGTGACCCCTGAATATGTATCGGGATGCCTGCTTTCTGACGCAGAAACTCGTAAACCCCGTAGGGATTTTATCTCTACGATTATTGAGAATCATGATGAACCGAGAGGCGTGAGCTTCTATATTCCGAAGGAAGACCCTATCCGAGAAGGCAAAGAAGTTCCTGCTACGATGCAGATGCTGCAAAGAGGACTTCCCTTTATCTATCAGGGCAGGAAATCGGTATGGAAAAATGTGGTTCTCACGTCCATTCGGGAGGTGGATGACATCAGCACTCTGGATGAATACGAAGTCTGTCTTCGGGAAGGGTTCTCGGAAGAGGAAGGCCCGGATTGTGAACCGCTATTCGAGAGACAATGCACGTACACCGGTACAATGGGACAGCAGTAAAGAATGCAGGCTTTACGACAGGAACGCCCTGGCTTCCGGTAAATCCCGAATTACATAAAAGATCAATGTAGCAGAGCAGGAGAAAGACCCCGAATCCGTTTTAAAAGCTACTATAAGAAACTGACCGCATTAAGGAGGAACCCGAGTACAAAGAGACAATAGTTTATGGAGACTTTGTTCCCTTTATGGCGGATGAAGATCGCCTGATGGCGTTCTATAGAAAAGGGAGAAGACCCTCCTCATTCTCGGAAACTACCGAAAGAAGAGCGGGAACTCGAACTTCCCTGCTCCGGTGAAGAAACTTGTCCCTTTCCAATGCGGAACCGCGAATTACAGACGAAAGATTGTTCTTTCCGGTTATGAAGCGACTATTTTGGAAGTATAGATCGTTATCGATTACATGGGACGTTGTCTTTATGACTATGCAGGTTCTGTTCCGTACAGCCCCGGCTAACTCGCGCACGTAGGATACAGCGAAAGAAACCGCAGTTCTTTGTTTTTCAGTATCCCCTACTGGGCGCAGTATTAGCGCCCTGGAAACGGGACCTGCAGCATAAGAGCAATAGCTTTATCTGTTATAATCTCCAAAAATATTTAAAAAGCGTGAAGACACAATATCTTCACGCTTTTGCCATTTTTTAAAACATATTTTCCTCCTACTATAACACTCGTTGAGAGAGAAAAAGAGGGGCTTCTAAAAGGAGAGGCTTCAAAAATAAGTGGATAAAGAGGAGGTATCAATATGAATAGAGGAAGAAAAGTTTGCCGGGCTTGTTTTTATCGGCTATGCTCTTCGGAACGGTAGCAGGAGGCACAATGGTAGGGGTAAATGCTCTATCCGACCAGTATCGTTCGGAGGTTCTTGCACAGGCGTCCAATGATGCGGGAGCCACAGTTTTTGGGGAGAATGCATCGAAGAACGATTCGCAGGGAGCAGTGCACAGCAGTTAAATGCATCTTCCGCAAATAAGACTGCGGAGACAAGGGAGTGTTTCGAGATTGCTAAAAATGCCATGCCCGAGGTGGTTTCCATTACCAATACCATTCGTTATCAGCAATACGGCTATACCATTTTTCGGTCAGAGTGGGGAACAGGAGGCCGCTGCAAGCGGTTCCGGTGTCATTATCGGAAAAATGATACGGAGCTCTGATTGTGACGAACAATCATGTAGTGGAGGATTCTACCGCGCTTTCCGTACAGTTTGTAGATGGAAAATCTTATGATGCTGAAATTAAGGGAACGGACAGTGATGTCGATCTTGCCGTGATTGCCATTCCGCTTTCCTCCCTGCAAGGAGACCTTTAAACAGCATTAGCTTTGCAAAAAGTATGGCGATTCGGACAGTGTCAATGTCGGAGATCAGGTGGTTAAGCATCGGAAATGCCCTGGGCTACGGTCAATCTGTAACGACCGGCATTATATCGGCCAAGAACAGAGACATTTCTACAGAGGGCGGGACGGAATCCGGTCTTTTGCAGACGGATGCGGCCATCAATCCCGGTAATTCCGGCGGAGCGCTGCTCAATATGAACGGGGAATTAATCGGCATCAATGTGGCAGTATTCCGATACTACGGTAGAGGAATGGGATACTTATTCCGTCGAAGAAGGTAAAGGAAATCGTGGAAGGTCTTTCCCAAAAACGACCAGATCAAAGGTCAGTCAGGATGAAAAAGGCTATATCGGTATTCAAGGAAAAACAGTGGACAGCAGTATTGCGGAAGCCTACAACATGCCGAAAGGAATTTACATCTATAAGCCCTCACAGGAGAGGGAACGGATAATTCCGCTTTGCAGGAGAAAGGATATCATTACAAAGTTTGACGGACAGTCTGTAGACAGTTTGGAAGAACTTTTCCGGCCTCCTTTCCCGCTATAAGGCAGGAGAAAAGGTAGAGGTAACGGTACAGAGACTTTCCGGAAAGGGAGAGTATCAGGAGAAGACCGTTACGGTAACCTGGGGAAAGAAATAGTCAAAATCCGGTGAAGGGTTACAATATTCCTCGATTTCCGAATAGTGGAATTTAACAGTGTGTGAAAAATGTGTGTGTGAAAAATGTGTGCAAAGAAGCTGTACTGATTGTAAGATGCCTTCATAATTTGCTAGTATTACAAATTATCGCTAGGAAAAACGGCTGTATGTAAAAAGCAAAAAGAAGGTTTAGGAAAGATGGAAGAAGCTCATTGGAAAGGAACAGAAAAGATACGACGGTTCCTTTTCATGGGCTCTTGCTCATTTTATCCATAGGTTTTTATCGGGATGGGAGATTCCTGGCCGGTGCCAAAAACGGGATAAGACGGCGGTTTCTTCCGCTTCCGGGAAAGTGGCTGGAAAGAAAGAGAGCTTTCATGAATTTCTCTTACAGGAACGTTTCCTATCCTTCCGTTTATCCGAATCATTTCTATGATGCCTATGTTTATCCTTCCAATAGGAGGGGAGGTTCTGGGAACGATTATCTATATCCATGGGGAGGTTTCGCTCGGAACAAAAGACATTGCCGGAGAAAAATCCCTATTTTCTTGCCTCGGCTCAGGGCAGGCTTTCAGGTGATTTCCATAGATTATGCACTGGCACCGGATTATCCCTATCCGACGGCGCTACATCAAATTTCTTATTGTGTGGAAGAACTCTAAGGCTGAAGGACAGTTTGGGAATAGACGAGAGAAAACTCATTTTATGGGAGATAAAGAGCGAGCAAGTCTTGCTGGTCAGTTTATTTTTAACGCAAGTGAATAAAGGGTATGGGAAGATGCTCGATTTCCGTTTATGGCTAAAAGGCGCTAAGATTTGTGCATTTATCTCTTTGTCCGGTTTACTGGACGGTACGCGTTATCATAAGACGGGACTTCAGGAAAATGACGTCGCTTTTTCTTTCCTGGGGACAGGCTTATTTTCGGGATAAAAATTTTACAGCGGGAAAAAGCGAAGAAACCAGACTGGAAGATTATCTGACAAAGGCTTTTCCGCCTACTTTTCTGACAGACGGGAATGTAGGTTCGTTTCGAGTCAGGCGGAAGATTTCAAGGAAAATGCCGTGCTTTGGGGAATTCTGGTATATACTTATTTTCCGGACGAGAAATTCCGCATGATTATGAACTCAGGCGGGTTCCGAAGAAGCTGAAAAATCTTTGGAGAAACAAATTCATTTTTGCGCGTTTTCTTCTTTTCCTGAAACGGGAATGCTTTTTCAAAGTCGACATTCCTATTGTATAATCTTCCCTGATGATTAAAGACATTCAAAAACAATTAAATCATTTACAGGTGCTGTTAGATGCTGCGGTCTTGGCATTTTCTTATGCTTTTGCGTGGTACTTTGCCATAAAAACTGATTTTTTTCCTGAGGGGCACGGAGTGCTTTCACCCAGGTTCTATTTTTCTGTCATGATTCCGCTTATTCCAGCCTATTTATTCCTGTATTGGATTTTGGGACTGTATAAACCGATGCGGACGATACGGATGAAGACTGCCTTTTTTTCCGAATCCTGCAGAGCAATTCCGTTGGACTTCTTCTTCCGCATCCATTCTTTTTCGCTTTTCGTAAAAGCGGCTATTTTTGAACATTACTCCACAAGGATGCTGGGATTTTTATGTTTTCTCGATTTTTCACCACGGCGGAAAGATACTTTTTACGGAAAGTTCTCTCCGCACTGCGGAAGAACGGTTTTAATCAGAAACTATATTATTTTTGGTGGGATTTTCTCGGTTTCGGATCGCTTCATTGATCTTTGCAAGAAGAATCCGGATTGGGGCTACCATATTTACGGTGTTGTAGATGACCTGGCAGAACCGGGGGCGTCTTACAGGGGTATTTCCGTAATAGGCGGAATTAAGATGCTCGGAGATTTGCTTTCTACGAATACGATTGATGAAATTGCCATCACCTTACCGCTGGCGGCTTACGAGAAGCTTCCGGTATTGTTTCGACTGTGAAAAGTCCGGAGTACACGAAGTTTATACCCGATTATCAGCAATTTATTCATTCCAAGCCGATTGCAGAGGATATGGACGGCTTACCGATTATTAATATTCGAAATGTACCCCTGACCGATCCGATGAATGCCATCTTGAAGCGTTGGATCGATATTTTCGGTTCTTTGGTGGGAATTGTTCTTTTCGGCCCATTGATGCTTGTTGTAGCTGCTCTCATTAAGTTGAGCTCTCCGGGACCCATTATTTTTAAACAGGAGAGGGTAGGCTTTACACAACAGACCTTTTATGATGTATAAATTCCGCTCTATGGGAGTGCAGAAGGCGGAAGAGGAGAAGAAGGCATGGACGGTGAAGGAGATCCCAGAGTTACTTGGATTGGGAAAAATTATCCGAAAAACTTCCATTGATGAATTGCCGCAGTTCTTTAATGTTTTAAAAGGAGATATGTTCTGATCGGTCCGAGACCGGAAAGAACGCAGTTTGTGGAAATGTTTAAAGAGCAGATTCCCCGTTATATGATTAAGCATCAGGTTCGTCCCGGTATGACGGGGTGGGCACAGGTGAACGGCTTTCGGGGCGATACATCCATTACCGGCAGAATTCAATGTGATTTATGGTATATCGAGAACTGGAGCTTAAGTCTGGACATTAAAAATCCTTTTTAACGCTATGGAAAGGATTTGTTAACAAAAATGCCTATTAATTCTGTCGCATTTTGTGGTATGATACCTTATCGTTCATTTTGCGGTAGCAGGGATAAGGATTAGAAAGCTCTTTTAAAAGGATGATGAGGCAGACAGGCTTTCGGATATCCGAAAAAGAGAACTCTTGGGAGGTAGACTTTGGCATTAGAGCAGAATAGGGGGAGTAGAAAGCCCCATGGCGAGCTACTTAAGGAAAAGACGGAAAAAGCAAAAGAGATAGAAGCAGGAAGCGCGCATCTTATATTGTGACTCTTCCGGAAGAAAAAGGGAAGAAAAGAAGGAAACTAAAAAGGAAGATTTGACAATCTGGATGTTCTGCAGATGAATACGGCAAGAGATATAGAAGGCAGAGCTGGATGAGGTCTACAGTAAGAAGAGAAAAGAAGAAGTCTCTTTTGGAAGAAGATTTCTTCTCTCCGTGATTGAAATTCTGACCTTGGTGATGATTGTTTGTGCGGGTTATGTGGTTCGTTACATGAATATCAAGCCGGAAGTGCAATTCAACATCAAAAATGTCAAGAATCAAAACATTGACGTGACAAAGCAGGAGCAAATGCAGGGCTATTGGACCATTGCCGTTTTTGGTGTAGACAGTCGTGACGGCGGTGTCGGAAGAGGAGCAAATGCCGATGTGCAGCTCATTGTATGTATTGACAGAGCGACCGGTGCGGTGAAACTGGCATCCGTCTTTAGAGATACCTATTTAAACCTTGCAGCAGGATCCCGCTTTGCAAAGATTAACGAAGCCTATGCAGACGGCGGCCCCGAGCAGGCGGTTGCCGCATTAAATAAAAATTTGGATTTGGATATTGAGCATTATGCGACCTTTAACTGGCGTGCGGTTGCCGACGTGATTACGATGCTTGGCGGCGTGGATATCGATATCACGGAAAAGAATTCAAATATATGAATGCTTATATTCATGAGACCAGCATTGAATCAAAGGTCAATGTCAAGAACCCTGCCGCGGAATATATTAAAAACCGGGGATGCAGCATCTGGACGGTGTACAGGCTGTGGCCTATGCAAGACTTCGTTATATGGATGACGACTTTACAAGAACAAAAGAGGCAGAGAAGTGATTTCTCAGGTGCTGGATAAGGCGAAGAAGGCGGATCTGGCAACACTGACCAATGTTATTGACACCGTTCTTCCGCAAATTGCCTTTAATGTGGATGTTGGGGATATTTTGGAACTGGCTAAAGGTGTCAACAAGTACAATATTGTCGGTTCGGAAGGATTCCCCTATGACTTGCGTACGCAGATGATGGGAAGAAGGGAGACTGCGTTATTCCGCTTTCTTTAGCTTCCAATGTGACAAAGCTCCATGAGTATCTCTTCGGTGATGAGAATTATAAGCCGAGTTCGGCAGTTTGGACCTTTAGCGATAAGATTGCGTCCGATGCACAAAGTTATAAGAACGGAGGCGGTGAAGAAAGCTCGAAGAAGAAGTCCAAGCCCAGTGATGATGAGGACGAGGAGACAAAGAAGAGCGAAACAAAGAAAAAGAAGGGAGAATCCGAGTCCGAGTCCGAGTCTGAGACCAAGAAAAGAAGGCGGAAACCGATGCGGACGGAAATCTCATAGAGACTACAAAATCTTCCGGCGGTAAGAAGGAAACAGAGGAAAGCAAGTCCGGAAAGAGTACGGAGGGAAAGTAAATCGCAAGGCCCGACTTCAGAAACGAAGACGACTAGTGAGGAAACGAAGAAGAATAGCGAAGAAAGCAAAAAATCCGAAACAGCTTCTCAGGAGCCCAGTATCGGAAAGGGGCCGGATGAGGCCACCGGCAGTGACGATAACGGTCCCGGAAATATTGTAGACTAGCAAGAGAAGATGCTTTTTGCATGGTACTTGCAGGGGATAAAAAGGAGAGTAAGCAAGTGTCGCAGGAAAATAGCTGACACTTGCTTCTGCAAAAATGAAGAAAAATAGAGAACACAGGAAAAGCGGAGAAGAATCATGCGACGCAGTAGCAGTGAAAGTGCAGACAAAGGAAGAAAGAGATTTTTACAGGATAGCGGAAGGAATCAGTCTCCTTTACCTCGGAGTCATCTTCCTGATTTATCCCTTTTTATTTTTAGAAACGGATATTTTGATATTTTACAGGCTAAGTTCAGTTTTTTCTGGATTTCTTCCTTAGCCTACTCTGCGATTATGACGCTTTTTCTTCTTTTGTACGCTTTTACGCTGAAGAAAGAAGAAGAAGCTCGTATCTATATAAAATTGTTTTTAGAGTGGAGGATAGCAGAAAGAAGCTTTTTTCTCCTACGGATGTCTGATCTTAATTGCACTTTATTGCATTTCCATGTTTCTTTCGGGCCATATTTATGAGACCTGTGGGAAAGCACAGGGAAGGTTTATGGGAACTTTTACCTGGATCTTATTGTTTTTGGATTATCAACGCGCTTTTATCACTTTTAAGAAGGGACATCTTGTGATTCTTTCCCTTTCTGTTTTTCTTACAGGCCTGCTGGGGAATCAGCGATTTCTTTTGGATGAATCTTTTCCATGATGGAGTGAAAGATACAAAGATTTGTGGTCTACCTTTGCGGGCGGAGTGGGAAATATTAACGGCTATACTTCCTGATGATTAGTTATACCGGATTTTTCGCCGGTCTTTATCTTAAGGAGAGGGAAGTGGAGCCCGCTTTTTCCTTTTGATGTATATGTTTACCTTGCTTGCCGCCATGTACGGGATGAGTGACAATACGGTATTCGCCTTGTTTGTACTTTTCCTTGCCCTTCCTTTTTCTGTTTTCAAAAAGGAGGTTCTGCTTCAATGCATAGACCTCTATCTTGCATTTTTCCCTGACAATGAAGCTCGCGGTATATTTGATTCCCGCGGAAGGTAGCTCATATAATGTGGAGACAAAGGGATTTTTCTTATTGCTTGGCTATTCTGCACTTCCATTTTTGGCAATCCCCTGTTCTGGGACTGCTTCGGCTTTTTGTGATGAAGTTTCGGGAGGAAGCTGGTGCAGAAGCTTTTACGGCCGCTGTATTACGCCGTATTTTGTCTTATCCTGTGCGGAGTGGTTTTTGTGTTTTTATGATGCCAATGTTTCGCATAAGATTTGCTACTTGCAAACTATGGGAATTATTTTTATTTAATGATAACTGGGGTTCGGGAAGAGGCTTCATCTGGAAGATGGGGATGGACTTTTTATGAATAAAATGCCTTTGTGGCAGAGAATCTTCGGATACGGACCGGACAGCTATTATATGCTGACCAACAGTCACTACAAGGTTGAGATCAGTCAAAAGTGCCTTTGGTGCGATTGATAATATCTCATAATGAGTATCCTCAATATTCTGCTGACCATAGGAATGGCCGGATTGATTGCCTATTTTCTTTTATATTCTTCTCTTAAAAGACGCTTTGGGAGAAGGATCGGGAAGGGAGGAGAGTTTTTCCGGAACCGTCTTTCCTTTTGCGACAGGAATAGCCTCTCTCTGCTATCTGGGACAGGCAGTCATCAATATTGCGGTACCTATTGTTTTACCGATTATTTTTATCCTGTTTTTCTTAGGGCTCGGCACAAAGTGTCAGGGCGCAGGAGTGCTCGGATGGTACTGCCTCCTAGGGAATAGATTGATTTTTGATTCTTTATATAGAAAGAGGGAAGCAGCCTCTTTTTCAGGTGAGAAGCGGGACTGTTCCGATGGTTTATCGGAACAGTCCCGCTTCTCTATCTTTTTATGATTTCTAAGCTGAATTTTTGGAAGATGATGCTAACGAAAACCGTTTGCCTTTTTATTCTTCCGGCTCAATCAGACCGTAACTCTTTGCCTTACGCTTATAAACAACATTGACTTTTCCGGTATCTCCGTTTAAGAAAACAAAGAAGTTGTGTCCTAAGAGCTCCATCTGTAAACATGCTTCTTCCGGTGTCATGGGTTTTAAATCAATCTGCTTTTGTACGAACGATTTTGATTTCTTCCTCATCATAGCTTTCCTGTTCTTCCAGGAATTCCGGAGTGAAAGAGGAGGACTGATGTCTGGCTACCAGCTTATCCTTGTACTTTCGAATCTGTCTTTCCAGAACATCTACGACAAGGTCGATGGACTGGTACATATCCTCGGTAGATTCTTCGGCACGGATTACGCTGCCCTTCACAGGAATGGTAACCTCAATTTTCTGCAAATCCTTCTGCGTGGAAAGGGTTACGTTGCAAGGGGTATCCGCCTGGAAAAACTTATCGAGTTTTCCTGAGCTTCTTCTCCACCATATTCTTTAACCCTTCTGTGAGACTAATGGTTCTTCCTGTAATGCTAAATTTCATAAACGAATCCTTCCTTTCTTTTCTTTTTAGAAGAAGATTCTTCTTATAGCACAGTATAGCATTTTTCTATAAAAAAATGGAAACAAAATCCAAAGTTTGAAAGAGGAATTTCTAAAAGAATTCACGATTGAAAAAGCTTTGATTTTCACAGCATTTTTCACTGCTTCTTTCCTTGCTAAAGAACGGGACTAATGGTAAACTCTATGAGTTATAGATTTATACAATGCCATACTACTGCTGTATGGAGAAGGAGTATAGAAGAATGAATCTTTTTGAAAGAGTATTTGGAACGCATTCTAGTAGAGAGTTGAAGCTGATACAACCGAAGGTAGATAAAATCCTTTTCTTTACAGGAAACTATGGCGGCAATGTCTGACGAGGATTTAAAGGCACAGACGGGAAAATTCAAGGAGAGATTGTCTCAAGGAGAAAGCTTGGACGATCTCCTGCCGAAGCTTTTGCAACGGTAAGGAAGCTGCTAAGAGAGTACTCGGTATGGAGCACTTTCCGGTACAGCTCATTGGTGGCGTGGTACTCCATCAGGGACGTATCGCGGAGATGAGAACCGGTGAAGGAAAGACCTTGGTTTCTACCCTGTCCGGCCTATCTTAATGCTTTAAAAAGGCGAAGGCGTACACATCGTAACGGTAAACGATTACCTTGCCAAGCGTGACTCGGAATGGATGGGACAGGTGCATCGTTTCCTTGGACTCACTGTAGGAACGGTTTTTAAATGAAATGTCTACAGAGGATCGTCAGGCGGCTCTATGCTTGCGACATTACTTATGTAACAAATAATGAACTCGGATTTGACTATCTTCGTGACAACATGGCGATTTACAAGAATCAACAGGTTTTACGAGGCTTAAATTATTGTATTATCGACGAGGTGGACTCTGTTTTAATCGATGAGGCGAGAACACCGCTCATTATTTCAGGGACAGTCCGGAAAGTCTCACAAAGCTCTATGAACTGTGACATTTTGGCCGAGACAACTTGAAAGAGGAGAGGAATCCGCCGAGTTTTCCAAGATTAATGCGATTTTAGGAGAGGAAATCGAGGAAAGCGGAGACTTTATCGTTAATGAAAAGGAAAAGACCGTAAATCTGACTCAGCAGGGTGTGGAAAAGGTGGAGAAATATTTCCATATCAATAACCTTGCGGATGCGGAGAATCTGGAGATTCAGCATAATATTATCCTTGCGCTTCGTGCCAACTACTTGATGTTTAAAGACAAGGATTATGTGGTAAAGGATGACGAGGTTTTGATTGTCGATGAATTTACCGGTCGTATTATGAACGGGCGTCGTTATTCCGACGGACTGCACCAGGCGATTGAAGCGAAGGAACATGTGAAGGTAAAGAGAGAGTCCAGAACACTGGCAACCATCACCTTCCAGAACTTCTTTAACAAGTTCAAGAAGAAGGCCGGAATGACCGGTACGGCACAGACCGAGGAGAAGGAGTTTAGAAATATTTACTCCATGGACGTTATTCAGATTCCGACAAACAGACCGGTACAGAGAGTGGATCTCGACGATGCGGTATATAAGTCCAAGAAGGAGAAGTTCCAGGCGGTTGTGGATGAGATTGAGGCGATTCATGAGACCGGCGCACCCGTACTGGTCGGTCACGATTGCCATTGAGACTTCCGAACTTCTTTCCGGTATGCTTAAAAGACGCGGTATCAAGCACAATGTCTTAAATGCGAAGTTCCATGAGCAGGAAGCGGCAATCATTGCGGAGGCAGGTGTACACGGTGCAGTAACCATTGCGACCAACATGGCCGGTCGTGGTACGGATATTAAGTTGGATGAGGAATCGAGAGCTGCAGGCGGTCTTCATATCGTGGGTACGGAAAGACATGAGTCCAGACGTATTGACAATCAGCTCCGCGGTCGTGCGGGAAGACAGGGGAGACCCCGGACAGTCGCAGTTCTTCCTTTCCTTGGAAGATGATTTGATGCGTCTTTTCGGTTCCGAGCGCCTGATGGGGATGTTCGAAGCTCTGGGCGTTCCCTGATGGAGAGCAGATTCATCACAAGATGCTTTCCAATGCGATTGAGAAGGCTCAGCAGAAGATTGAGTTAAATAACTACGGTATCCGTGAGAATCTCCCTGAAATATGATGGAAGTAAACAATGACCAGAGAGACGTGGTTTATGCGGAAAGAGAGAAGGTACTCGAGGGAGACAATATGCGTCCTCTCATTACCCGCTTTATTACCGATATCGTGGATTTTCTATGTCAATGAAAATATTAGGATAGCGACAGCCCGAAGGAGTGGGACTTCCAGGGCTTAAATGATACGTTGATGCAGATTATTCCGTTAGGGAAGTTGAATTTTTCCGAGGAAGAATTCGAGCATATGACCAGAGACGAGCTTGCCCAGAAGCTGAAGGAAAGGGGCGATCTCGTCTCTACGAGGAAAAAGAAGCGGAGTTCTCGAATCCGGAGCAGATGCGAGAGCGGAACGCGTTATCCTCTTAAAGGTTATGGACCAGAAGTGGATGAGCCACATCGACGATATGGACATTCTCCGTGACGGAATCGGTCTGCAGGCTTACGGTCAGAAGGATCCGCTTGTAGAGTACAAGATTGCCGGCTATGAGAGTGTTCCAGGAGATGATGAGAAGTATACAGGAAGAGACAGTGCGTGTACTCTATCAGATTAAAAGCTGGAACAGAAAGTGGAAAAGAGAGCAGGTTGCAAAGCCTCTGGCCACCAATAGAGATGAGTCCGCGGTGAGAGCACCGAAGATGAGAGAAGGCAGAAAAGATTTATCCAAACGATCCCTGTCCCTGCGGATCCGGAAAGAAGTATAAGAACTGTCATGGACAGAGTATTTATCAAAAAGAGAAGTAATAACGGTTTAGGAGTAAGAGAATAATCGGGAACAAGAAGGAAAGGAGCCTCTGTGATTGAATTTGAGCAATTTAAGTCCGAACTGAATACGAAGGAAGAGCCGCTTAAACAATTAGAGCAGGCTCTGGACCCTAAACAATAAGAAAAAGAGGATTGCAGAGCTGGACAGAATGATGGAAGAGCCGGATTTCAAGGATGCGGAAAAGGGAAATAAGTTATCCACGGAGGCGAGTCACTTAAAAGGATGAGGTGGAAGGCTTTTTAAAGCTGAAGGAAGACTACGAGGATATTGATGCCTTGATTCAGATGGGAAAAGAAGAAGAGGATGCCTCCGTGATTCCGGAAATCAAAGAGATGCTTGCCCGTTTCTCGGAAGAACTGGAAAACATGAACACGACGCTTCTTCTTTCGGGAGAGTATGACAGTATGAATGTCATTCTCCGCTTAAATGCCGGAGCAGGCGGGACTGAGGCGAACGACTGGGCGGGAATTCTTTACAGGATGTATACCCGTTGGGCGGAGCGCCACGGATTTTTCCTAAAGATTCTGGACTATCTGGATGGAGATGAGGCGGGATTAAGTCTGTCACTATGGAAGTGGTGGGGCAGTATGCCTACGGTTATCTTCGCTCGGAGTCGGGGATTCATCGACTGGTACGGATTTCTCCCTTCAATGCGCAGGGAAAGAGCAAACCTCCTTTGTTTCCTGCGACGTGATGCCGGATATTGAGACGGATATTGATATTGAAGTGAGAGAAGAAGACATCAAGATGGAGGTTTTCCGTGCCTCCGGCGCAGGCGGACAGCATATTAACAAGACCTCTTCGGCAGTGCGTTTGATACATATTCCAACCGGTTTTGTGGTAGCCTGTCAGGAAGAACGTTCTCAGATTCAAAACAAAAATAAGGCGATGCAGATGCTGAAAACGAAGCTTTATTTAAAGGAGAAAGAAGAGCAGAAGCAAAGCTGCCGGCATTCGGGGAGAAGTGAAGGATAACGGCTGGGGCTCTCAGATCCGTTCTTATGTTTTGCAGCCCTACAGAATGGTGAAGGATCTCCGTACCGGAGAAGAGACGGGGAATACCGATGCGGTATTGGACGGAGATATCGACCGATTTATTACGGCCTATTTAAAATGGATGCAGCTTGGATGTCCGGACAGAAAAGTTTCCGGAAATGATTAGTAGAGAAAAGGGGTGAGGTATGAGATTGCCATTATGGGATTCAGGACAGTCGGATCCGGAGTAAAAAAGTATTGGAATTAAACCGCGAGCAAGTAGAGAAAAAGGGCGGAGATAAGATTGAAATCAAGTATATTTTTGGCACGAAGAGAGCATATCCCTCAGTGTTCCGATGAGCTTGTTACCACGGACTTTTTCCGTGATTGAAAAAGGATCCCGAAGTAGAGCTTGTGGTGGAGGCAATAGGCGGTATCCATCCTGCTTATGAATATATCATGAGTTGTCTGGAAAAAGGGGAAGCATGTGGTAAGCTCAACAAGGCGGTGGTGGACGCCTGCGGTTCGAAGCTCATGCGTACGGCAAAGGAGCATAACTGTAATTTCTACTTTTGAAGCGTCCGTAGGGGGCGGAATTCCGGTTATTCGTACCCTCTATCATAATTACGCAGGGGAAAATGTGACGGAGATTACCGGTATTTTAAACGGAACCAGTAATTTCATCTTTAAGTAAAATGAAGGATGAGGGCTCCACCTTTGCCGATACCTTGAAAGGAAGCACAGCGCCTCGGGTATGCGGAAAAAGACCCGTCCGCCGATGTGGATGGCTTTGATACCTCCAGAAAAACCGCGATTCTTCTTTCCATGTCTTCCGGCATGCGTTGCCGTCACGAAGATATTCATACGGAAGGCATCCGGGAAATTTCGGATATGGATATGGCCTATGCGAAAGCAAATGGATTACCATATTCGTCTTTTAGGCTCCGTAGAGACGGTGGAGGACAAATACTTTGCTTATGTTGCGCCCATTATGGTGGGAAAGGATGATCCGCTTTACTTTGTAAACGGGGGTATATAACGGCATTCGTATTGTGGGAAATTGTCTGGGCAATACCATGCTTTACGGCAAAGGCGCGGGAAGCTTCCGACAGCCAGTGCAGTGGTTTCCGATATTATTGCGGCTGCAAGGCATAAGAATCATTTTCAGGGAATCGGCTGGTCGGAGAAGATGATTGAAATTGAGCCGATGGGCTCCAACGCTTTCCGAGTATTTTTCTTCGTATTGAGGGAACAGCCGAGGGATTCAGAAGGAACTTAAGTCTTACTTCCTGGATGGGGGAGAAGCGCTAAGCCAATCGTGCTGAAGGGCAGACAGGATGAGTTTGCCATCGTATCCGACATTTTTTATTTGAAGAAGATTTCTTAGCAAGGCTGAGAGGCTTTGAGGAAGAGACAGGAAGAAGAGTCTTCCATTTCATTCGTATGAAGGGAATGACGGAGGAATAAAGAGATGGGGGCTGTAAAAATCAAAATAGTTTTCTAGTAATCATAGGTCTGAACTTGGGGCCTCAGACTACCCTCATTCAGACCTATATTGCCGAAAATCTATTTATTATTTTGATTTTTACAGCCCATTTTTCATAAAGAATATAGAAAAGAAAGAAACAAGAGGACGGAAGTTTTGCTTTTGGGGTATAGTTCCTAAAGGAATTTGGCCGGACAAAAATAAGCAAAGAGGAAGAAATAATGGATATTTGGGAAAGCGGAAGGGAAGAGGAGAGCTTTCAGATTGCAAAAGAAGCTTGGAGAAAAAGCAAAAAGGGAGAGATATATTGTCTCGAGGGGAGAGCTCGGAACAGGCAAAGACTGTTTTTGCAAAGGGCTTTGCTGAAGGGACTCGGGGATAGAGGAAATTGTGGATTCTCCGACCTTTTACTATTGTAAAAGAGTATCAGGGAAGAGAAAAGCTTTACCACTTCGATGTTTATCGAATTGAGGATGTTGAGGAACTGCAGGAAATCGGCTTTTCGGAAATGATTAGCGGGGATGCGATTAGCCTTATCGAGTGGGCGAGTCAGATTGAGGAAGAAATTCCGGAAAAATGCCAAGTGGATTACCATAGAAAAGGACTTGGAAAAAGGCTTCGACTACAGAAGGATTTGTATGGGAGAAAAGAAAATGATCAGTTTAGGAATAGATGCTTCCGGAAAAAGTGGCCGGTGCGGCGCTGGTTCGGGATGGAGAGCTTCTTGGAGAGATTACGCTTTGCCTCGGACTTACCCACTCGAAACCCTCCTTCCTGCCTGTATTTCCCTCTTAGAGCAGGCGAAGGTTTCCGTCGAGGAAATTGATTTGATTGCCTGTACGAGGGGGCCCGGATCCTTTACGGGATTACGTATGCTGCCGCTACGGCAAAGGGACTTGCCTTAGAGAGAAGGATTCCGATTCTCGGTATCAGCACCTTTAGAGATGCTGAAGGAAAAGCTTGAGCTATATCCCGCTTCCCATCCATGTGATACTGGATGCAAGAAGAGGACAGGTCTATACGGGAAGTTATCTGGGAGAAAAGCTTCTTCGGGAGGAACAGGCTTGTCCTCTCTCCGAGGTGCTGGAGTTCGCAAAGTCTTTAGAAGGAAAACAGATTTTTCTCGGTGACGGCGTGCTCCGCTATAAAAGAAGAGATTTAGTGCTGTTTGGGAAGAAAGAGCTGATTTTTCGGAGGGCTCTTCCCTTTTACAAAGGGCCTCTTCCCTCACGCTTTTTAGCGGAAAGAAAGTGGAATGCGGGTGAGAGAAAAGAATTCCATCTGGAATATTTACGAAAGCCGCAGGCGGAGCGCCAGAAAGAGGCGGGAGAGTTGAAGGATTTTCAGATTATTGAGGAAGAGTGTGCGGAGAAGGTCGGCAAGACGGAAGACCGACTGAGCGCGAAAAACTATCCGGTCTAGCGGTTTTATAGAGGAGGGAAAATGCTGTTTCGGGAAATGCAAGGGGCGGATTTGGAAGAAATCCTTGCTTTGGACCGGGAGATTTTTCGCTCCATGGCATACAGCGAGCGGGATTTTCTCTATGCGCTTTCCGGAAAATTCGATAAGGCGCTCGTTCTTGTTGAGGAAAGAAGAAATCATAGCCTACGGCATTTTTCGTCTGCTCGGTACGGAAGCGGAGCTGGAGCATTGCAGTGAGAGGCGCACAGAGGAAAGGCTATGGACGTCTGCTTCTGGAAGAATTTCTCCATATTGGAAAAAAGGAAGGCGTAGGAAAGGTATTTTTAGAGGTGAGAGAGGGGAATCTCCCGGGAAGAGGCCTTTATGAGGCGCTGGGCTTTCAGAGCTTCGGAAGAAGAAAGGACTACTACCGGGATCCTGTAGAGGATGCTCTTCTTATGGAAAGGATTATAGAGTAAATGCTGGAATTAAGTTTACTGGGAACCGAGGCATGATGCCGCTTCCGAAGAGATGAGCTCACGAGCCCTTATGGCGCGCTGCAATGGCTCCAGTCTTTTGATAGAGTGCGGTGAGGGAACACAGATAGCCATGCGCGAAAAAGGGCTGGAGTCCCTCATCCGATCGATACGATTTGCTTCACGCATTATCATGCGGATCATATCTCGGGACTGCCGGGAATGCTTCTCAGCATGGGAAATGCGGAGAGAACGAAGCCTGTTCGCCTGATTGGTCCCAAGGGGTTAAAGAGAGTGGTGGACGGTCTTAGAATGATTGCCCCGGAACTGCCTTTTTCTGGAGTACGTGGAAATCGCGGGAGAAGTCGAAACTTCAGTCGGAGAGCTTTGTGATAGAAGCCTTCAAGGTGCAACACAGTATTCCCTGCTACGGCTACCGTCTTTCGATTCCGAGAAAGGGAAAATTTTCCGTGGAAAGAGCGGAGGGCAGGGGATTCCGCTTCGGTGCTGGAACAGACTGCAGCATGGAGAAAGCGGTGGAATGGGAAGGCAGGATTTTTCACCCCGATATGGTGATGGGAGAGGCGCGAAAGGGCATTTCCGTAGTGTACTGTACGGACACAAGACCGGTCCGAGAATTTCCGAGATGGCCAAGGGGCGGACTTATTTATCTGCGAAGGGATGTACGGCGAAGAGGATAAGGCTGACAATGCCAAAAAAACATAAAGCATATGACCATGGAAGAGGCGGCGAGGCTCGGAGAGGCGGAGCCGAAAGAGATGTGCTTACCCACTATTCTCCGTCCGAGCTTTATCCCGAGCAATATAGGACAAGTTCAAGGATATTTTTCCGGTCAAGTTTGCAAAAGGACGGTTGGAGCCCAGGAAATTCTTTTTTGAGGATTAGTTTTTGGAGGAAAAAAATGCAGGACATACTGCTTTCTAGGGAATAGAAACGAGCTGTGACGAGACTGCAGCAGCCGTCGTGAAAAAACGGAAGAGAGGTGCTTTCAATGTCATCTCTTCGCAGGTGGCGCTTCATGCGGAATTCGGCGGAGTGGTGCCGGAGATTGCGTCAAGAAATCACCTGGAGAAAAATAGATGAGGTTATTCGGCTCGCAGTGAAAGAGGCAGAATCGGTTTTTCCGACTTGTCGAGGGATTTCCGTTACAGTGGGACCAGGGGCTTGTCGAGACCCTGCTTGTCGGTGTTTCGAGGCAAAGCCCTATCCTACGCGCTTAAAAACCGCTCATTCCCGTGCATCATATTGAGGGGCATATTGCGGCAAACTATATTTCTCATGCAGATTGTAAGCCGCCCTTTGTCTGCCTTGTGGCAAGCGGCGGGCACAGTCATTTGCTTCTCGTGGAAGATTACGGGAAAATCAAAATCTTCGGAAGAACAAGAGATGACGCCGCGGGAGAGGCCTTTGACAAGGTGGCTCGTGCGGTGGGGACTCGGATACCCCAGGCGGACCCGAAGCTGGAAAAAGATGGCAAAGGAGGAATCCCGAGGCCTTTCATTTTCCGACAGCGAAAATGGAAGACGCTCCTATGACTTCAGCTTTTCCGGTGTCAAAATCGCAGTTTTAAACGAGATGAACAGGAAGAAGATGCTTTTCGAGGAAGTGCATGGCGGACCTCTGTGCTTCTTTTCAGGAAAATGTGACAGAGGTGCTTTCGGAAAGAAAGGCCGTCCGTCTTTGCAGGGATCTCGGCGTATCCCGTCTGGCCATTGCCGGCGGTGTTTCCGCAAACGGAAAAGCTTCGGGAGAAAATGCAGGAAAAAGGCGGAGAAGGAAGGAATTTCTTTTACTCTCGAAAAGATCATTCTCTGCACCGACAATGCAGCCATGATTGCGGCAGCAGAGCTATTACGAGTGGAAGAACGGAAACTTTGCCGACTATTCGGTAAATGCCTATCCCTCCCTGTCCCTCACGGAGAGCTAAGCCGGCAGAGGGTGAGGCAGGGCAGGAAGCTGTTCCGTAAAAGAGGGTGCCTATAAAGTCTTGTAAAGGAGAAGAGATTCTGCTCTGTAAAAGGGAGAAGGAGATCTGTTCTAAAGGGAAGAGCAATAAAGTATCTATGAATAGGCCGGGGAGAAGAGACTATGGAAGAAAAGCAGACCGTAACAGCCGTAATCCTTATGGCGGGGTCCGGAAAAGCGAATGCATACGGAAGAGCAGTTTCTGCCTTTTTCATGGGAAACCTCTCTTTTATGCTTCGGTGAGAGCGGTTTCTCGCTTGGGAAAGATGCAAAAGAGCTTCTTCTGATTGTCGGCGCGGAAGATCAGGAGCAGGTAGAGAAAATAATTGAAACAGAGGGCTGGCGGGAAAAAGAAGAATGTTCGCGTCTGATAAAGGGCGGAGAAGAGCGTTTTCGATTCAGTCTATCGGGCAATCTCATACATGGAAGGAGAGAAGCGAAAGGAGAATACAGTTCCTGCTCAGGCGGAAGAGACGGTTTTATTCACGATGCGGCTCGCCCGCTTTTTCACGGAGGATTTGTTGGAAAGACTATACCGGGAAAAGCCGGATTACAAAGCTGTCATTCCAGTCTTCCCGTGAAGGACACGATTAAAGCTGGTAGAGAATGGATTGTTCAGGAAAGCCTCGAACGAAATTTACTCTATTCCGTTCAAACCCCTCAGGCTTTACTTTTTCCGATACTTCTTTCCGCCTATCAGAAATTTCAGGCTGAGCGGGATCTCTATAAAAAGAAAAATCACTGACGATGCTATGGTTATCGAGCTTTTTCCGAGGAGAAGGTAAAAACTTGTTCCGGGTGAAGAGAAGAATCAAAAATTACGGTGCAAGAAGATATACAGCTTTTGTATAAATGATCTATAAAATAAGACTTTTTAATTTTTCGACTTTACAATCTTAAAAACACTCTTAAAATAAGTACATAATTATCGTAAATTTTATAAAGGACAATAAGGAAGAGAAGATGAAGACGAAGATTTATGTACAAATGTTAGGGTGGATTTTTCCTTAAGCATCGGAGAAAAAGCTGGATTTGGGGACAAACAATAAGGCTAACTTTTTGAAAGTTGTCTGAAATTGTTTTTAAGAGAGCTTAGGGCGTGTGTCCAAGAGATTTGATTGACGGTGTTTTTGGGCATAAGGCTCTTCTGGATGAAAAATAACAGCTTGAACAATCTTCTTCATCAGGCCAGAACACAGCTCAAGAAAGCGGGTATGCTCGGGAAAAATCATCGACGGGAAGAGGGCGTGTATGCACCGGAATATGATCGAACTATGATTATGTTTTGGATGTGCATGAGTTCGAGGATATTTGCTTAAAAAGCGAAAAATGAAAAAGCCGGAGAAGAAGTTTTCCTATAATCAGCAGGCTTTTTGCGCTTTATAAGGGAGAGCTCCTTCCTGAGTTTGCTACGGATTACTGGGTTATCTTGGAAGCGTTCGCTTAAAGAGATTGTATGATGATGTGTAGACTTTTCTGGAGAGTATTTTAAAGAGCAGGAAGACTATGAATCCTTTTTGAAATCTATGACAAGGCTAACAAAAATTTATCCGGATAACGGATGGCAGATTGAGATGATTGATGCCTTGATTTTTAAAGAAGGATTACAAGACGGCATACGAGCTTTACACGAAGTGTGCGCATTACTATCAGGATGAATTGGAAGTACCCATTCCGGAAGCGCTTCGCTCCTGCTATGAAAGACTTTCCGACAATGTCCGTGTGGTAACCGACGATATTCGCCAGATTCAGGCTAATATCGTCCGTAAGGATGAGAAACTGAAAGAGTGAGATGGGTGCCAGAAAAATGGGGGCTACCTCTGTCCGTTCACCAGTTTTATTGACATCTATCACGTTTTAAGACGAAATCTGGAGAGAAGAGGCTCTTCCATCTTCATGATGCTTTGCACACTGGTAGACTATGAGGAAAGCTCGATTCAGAATCGGGAAAAGCTGAATGCGAGAGCGGAGTTTCTCGAGCAATCTCTTTCCGAGGGCTTAAGAAAAGGAGATGTTTACACTAAGTATTCTTCCTCTCAGTACTTGATTTTGCTGATCGGAACAAAGAGAGAGGACTGCGCGATTATTTACCAGAGAATTTCCGGGAGAGTAGGAACTTGCCGGTTCCAGAGCGGAGTTCCGTTACAGAATTGTATCTCTGCCGAGTTTCCGGGAATTTTGGAAAGAAAATGATCAGCTTGAAGAGTAAGAAGTAAAGTAATATAAATTAAATAAATTGATGTCTTGAAAAAGGAATTTAATACTTGACACGAATCCATGGTTTTGGTACACTCCTCTGTTCAGCAAGCGTGCGTGCTCAGCTGGATAGAGCGTCTGGCTACGGACCAGAAGGTCGTGGGTTCGAGATCCTGTCGCACGCATAAAGACTCTTCCCTATCGAAGAGTCTTTTTAGTATGACGGGCATGCCGTCAATCTGTGGTGCAAGTCCACAAGGGGCGTAGTTGCCGACGAACCCCACTAGCGACTCCCAAGGTATCTACATCGCGAGGTGTAGGCGAGAAGAAGGGATAGCGAAATCGTAGCCTGACGAACAGGAAAACCTGATATTAAGGCGTTTACGGCGGATGAGCTGGCTAAAAGCAGCAAAGTCCAAAAAGGCAACCGTAACCCCGTAGGCGTAAATCTGGGCAGGTAGACGAGGAAAGACTGGCAGGCTTTATCCGTGAGGTCTCACAGACGAGGAAACTCGCCGTAGCAACAACGAACTGTGAGAAGTCAGCAGAAGCAGTAGGGTATGATTCTAGAAATGGATGATATCGAAGGGCTGAACAAGGTAACTGTGTAATCAAATGTATGCCCATGATACCTGACAGCGGAAAAGGGAAACGTAATTGAGCAGATACGCACAACATGGAGGCTTATTCATGGGAACGGAAAGGAGAACGCACTACAAGGCAATGTCGGAACTGTTGGAAAAAGATACTGTCAAAGAAAACATGAACACCGCCGCACAAAGGGGTCTGCGCCAACAAAGGTGCAGGCGGTGTGACGGAGTGACAGTTGAAGAACTTGGAGATTATATCAAAGAGCATTGGAGAAGTATCGAGGGAGCAAATCAGGCAGAGAGCAATACAGACCACAACTGGTTAGGAGGGTAGAGATACCCAAAGCAAAACGGAGGAGTGAGGAAACTCGGTATACCGACCGTAATGGACAGGGTAATCCAGCAAGGTATCGTGCAGGTGATAAACCCGATGTGTGAGCCGTTATTCTCGGAATGAGGCTGTTTGTCAGACCGAATCGTAGCTGCGAAATGGCAATCAGGCGGCTGCTTATCTATCTGAATGAGGGGCTACAGAGTGGATAGTAGATATCGACCTAGAGAAATTTTTCGACAATGTACCGCAGGACAGGCTAATGAGTCTCGTCTCACGTCATCATAAATGACGGGGATGAGTCGCTTATCCGCAAATACCTGAAAAGCAGGAGTGATGACACCACAAGGCTACGAAGAAACAAGACTCTGAACACCACAAAGGAGGAATCTGTCACCGTTACTATCAAATATCATGCTGAATGAACTGGACAAAGAACTTGAAGCAAGAGGACTACGATTTACAGGATATGCTGATGACTGCGTTATTGCGGTCAAGAGCGAAACGAGTGCAAAAAGAGAGTCATGCGGACGGTATCGGATTGGATACAGAGAAAACTTGGGCTAAAAGGTCAACATGACCAAAAACTCACATCACAAGACCATTAGAGCTGAAATATCTTGGCTTCAGTTTTACAAGGACAGCAAGACAAAGAATGGAAATGTAGAGCGCACCAAGACTCGATTGTAAAGTAAAGCGCAAGCTAAAAGAACTGACCTGTAGGGAAAAACGCCTCTGAAAAGTAAGGGAGAAGATAGGAAAATCAATCAGGTAACAAGAGGATGGATTAACTATTATGCCCTTGGCTCTATGAAACATAGCGATGACAGCGATTGACGCACATTTACGGACAAGGCTTCAGGTTATTATTTGGAAGTGGTGGAAAGTACCAAAGAAGCGACAGTGGGGCTTGCAGAAACTGGGAATAGGCAAGGACCTTGCGAGGCTAACCTCATACTGTGGTGACCGCTACCAATGGGTTGTCACGAAGACGTGTGTTGTAAGAGCAATCTCTGAGGAAGTGCTTGCAAGCTTGAGACTAATAAGTTGTCTCGAATATTATAATAAGCGTCATGCCTTGAAGTTATGTTGAACCGCCGTATGCCGAACGGCACGTACTGGTGGTGTGAGAGGAGTTAAATTCCCCTACTCGATTTCTTAGCAGTGGCTCAGGCGAAGCCTGAGATATCTTGTTCATAACGAGTATTGCTCGCGAAGCGTGCGTTATTTCATTTTTAGGCTATAGAATACAGGAGTAAAAATATTTGCATTTTTGTTTTGCCTATGCTAAAATGCTAAAATATTTCTGTTGTGACTTGGAGAGCAAGCTTAGGCTTGCTCCTTTTCATGATAAGGGGCGGATTTGCTCTATCAGCATGGATGAAACAGGGGTATTGCATGGAAGTAGAGAGAACAAAATCGTATTGAAGAGATTCTTCCGAGAATGGGCTATATCTTGGATGAGCATAACACTTCACTGAGGAGGCCGGAACCCATTATCTTCGTGCCTTTGTTACAGACAGGATGAGGAAGATATGACAGTGAACGACTGTGCAATGGTTTCCAGAAGGCTGTCCAAGTGGCTGGATAAAGAGGACTTTATTGCTGAAGAGTATATTCTGGAGGTTTGCTCCTTGGGATTCAAGGATAACCCTTCGGAAGGCGATGAACTGTACAGCGAAGAAATCGGCGAAGAAACGGATGAAGAAATCGTCGAGGAAACGAGATGAAGAGGAATAGAACATTTAAACATAGCATAGTAGATAGAATTCTTTTCGGGACGGAAAAGAAGGGGGAGTAAAGCAATGAATAATGATGAACTGCGCGTGGCACTGGATATGTTGGAAAAGGAAAAGGGAATTTCAAAGCAGGCGATTATTGAAGCAATTGAGCTGTCTTTACAGACTGCGTAGTAAAAATCACTTCGGCTCTGCTGACAATGTCAGAGTCAGCATGAATCCGGAAACTGCACAATTTTCTCTGCTTGCGGATAAGACGGTTGTCGAAGTTGTGAGGGGATCCCAACACCCAAATCAGTTTAGAGGATGCCAGAGCGATTGATGCGGGATATGAGCCGGGAGACACGGTACAGGTTCGATTGACTCCAAATCTTTCAGCCGTATTGCTGCACAGAATGCAAAAGGGAGTTATAGTACAGAAGATTCTGTGAGGAAGAGAGAAAGATTCTGTATGAAGAGTACTATTCCATGGCAAAAACAGGTGGTATCGGGCGTTGTGGAGAAGGATACGGGAAGAGCCTTGATTGTAAATCTCGGGAAGGTAGACGGATACCTTGGAGAAGGAGAGCAGATTAAGGGAGAGAAGATTCTTCCGAATCAGAGAATCAAGGTTTATGTGGTAGAGGTTAAGGACAATCCGAAGGGGCCGAAGGTGATGTTATCCAGAACACATCCGGAGCTGGTTAGAAAGCTTTTTCTTTGACGAGGTTTCCGAACTTAGGGAAGGAATCGTGGAAATTAAAGCCATTTCCAGAGAAGCGGGATCCCGTACGAAGATGGCAGTCTTATCGCATGATGATGATGTGGATGCGGTAGGTGCATGTGTAGGATTAAACGGAACCAGAGTGAACACCATTGTAGAGGAGTTAAGAGGAGAGAAGATAGATATCATCAATTATGATGAGAACCCTGCTTACCCTCATTGAGAATGCATTGTCTCCTGCAAAGGTGATCGCCGTTATTGCGGATCAGGATAATAAGGATGCTTTGGTGATTGTTCCGGATAATCAATTGTCTTTGGCTATTGGTAAGGAAGGACAAAATGCCCGTCTTGCCGCAAAGCTTACCAACTATAAGATTGATATCAAGTCCGAGTCTCAGGCTCAGGAGCAGGGAATCTTTGATGAAATGAGAATCGATTATCACGGGAGAAAGTGATTCCGATACAGAGGACTATGAGCAAGGATCCTATGAGGATGAAGAGTTAGAGTAAATTCCGTAAGACGATGACCGGGAGGAAAAAAATGAAAAGTAGAACCTTTACGTTCTTGCATCGGCTGCAATGATCCAAAAAGAACTTCTCCGTATCGTGTGGGAGGAAGGCGGAACATATTCCGTAGATGTCAGCGGTAGAAAGAACGGTCGAGGAGCTTATCTTTGTCCCATGCTTTCCTGCTTGGAAAAAGCGGAAAACGAAAAGCTTTTTCAGAGCTTTTAAGGAGAATATTCCGGAAGACAGCTTAAAGAAGCTGAGAGAGGAAATTGAAGAAATTGCAAAATAGAATGTACGGATTAATCGGTCTGGCCATGAAGGCGGGAAAGATTAAGGCAGGAGGAGTTTTTCTGTGGAAAAAATCCATTAAGCAAGGGAAAGCCCGTGTTGTACTGGTTGCCGGGGATGCTTCGGAGAATACGATAAAAAGTTTTGAAAAACAGTTGTTTTTCATTACAAGATTCCATTTTTCGAGTTGGAACCAAGGAAGAGCTGGGAAAAATCATCGGTAAGGAAATGCGTTCTTCTCTATCAATAGAGGATGAAGGCTTCGGAGAGAGAATAATCAGTTTTTATGAATGGAGGGAATGCGGATGTTAGAGGAGAATAAAGCAAAGGGAAGTACGGAGAATAAAGAGGAAGGGACAGTCAAGAAGAAAAATTGGCTGTAGTTTTTTTCATTCTCAAAATTCTGTCAATCATAAAAATCACCCTCTGAGCGGGAAATTTTTCTGATAAGGCAAAAGAAAGCCAAGGAACAGGAAAAGAAAGAGGATGAGGAAGAAGTCTCCCAACGGAAGACCGCTTCCTCCGGGAACGGCAAGGGTTACTCCGCTCAAGACCTTAAATGCAATCCAGAAAAAGAAGGCGGAAGAGGAGAAGAAGCTCGAAGAGGAGAGACTCCTTCAGGAGCAAAAGGAAAGAAGAAGCGGCAAAGAGAGAAGCGGAAGAAGCGGCAAAGAAGGCCGTAGAAGAAAAGGCGGAGACTGTAGAAAAAGCCGATGAAACCCAAGGTCAATAAACTCTCCGGTATTGTTGCCCATGCCGTTTCCAAAGATGGCGGAGAAAAAGAGTTTTGACAAGGAAAGAGCAGAGCGCAGAAGCTCCGCTTTTCCAAAGACAGACAGAAAGCCCGGTTTTGCAAAAAGATTTCTCGAAGGACAAGGATTTTTCCAAGGACGGAGACAGAAGGTCTTTTGACGGAGGAAGAGGCAAGGCTCAGGCGGCAAAGAAGCCCCGCAGCACAGTCCTTTGCACCGGAAATTGTGGAGAAGCAGAGCCGTGTGAAGCACGATGCGGTAAAAGCCTGCAAAGAAGACCCTACGGGAACAAGAGCTTTGAAAATGAGAAGGCAACGATTTCTCAGAAGAACAGAGCACAAAGAAAGCAGAATAAGTACGGAGCAACGCAGTCTTATGAAAGAGATGATCAGGTTAAGGTAAAGAAGACCGGAAAAGGTGCCTTTATTAAGCCGGAAGTAGTAAAAAACGGTAGAAGAAACCATCAAGTCTATCACTCTTCCTGAAGTGATTACCATTAAAGAGTTGGCGGAAAAGATGAAGCAGAAGTCTGCCGATATCATCAAGAAGCTCTTCTTAAAAGGACAGATTGTCACATTGAACACCGAACTTTCCCTATGAAGAAGCGGAGAATATTGCAGTAGAATACGACATCCTTTGCGAAATGGAAGAAAAGGTTGATGTGATTGCGGAACTGGTGCAGGATTCCGAGGTCGATGAGGAGAAGGATTTGGAGCCCCGTCCCCTGTCGTTGTTGTTATGGGACACGTCGATCACGGTAAGACTGTCCATTCTGGACGCGATTCGAAACATCAATGTACCAGCAGGGAGCATGGCGGGATTACACAGTCTATCGGTGCTTATCAGGTTTCCGTTAAGGTGAACAGTGAGTCGAGGAGTCATTACGTTCTTGGATACCCCCGGACATGAGGCATTTACCGCGCTATGCGTATGCGTGGAGCACAGTCGACGGATATTGCCGTACTGGTTGTGGCTGCCGATGACGGAATTAAGCCGCAGACGATAGAGGCAATTAACCATGCCAAGGCTGCCAACACCGAGATTATTGTGGCCATCAATAAGATTGATAAACCTACGGCAAATGTAGAGAAGGTAAAGCAGGAGCTCATGGCTATGATTTGGTTGCGGAAGATTATGGCGGAAGTACCATCTGTTGCCCTGTATCCGCGAAAACCGGAGAAGGTTTGGAAAAATCTTTTGAAAATATCGCCTTGCAGGCGGATGTTTTTGGAACTCAAGGTCAATCCGAACCGTAAAGCCTATGGAGTAGTGATTGAGGCGGAGCTCGATAAGGGTAGAGGTTCCGTTGCCCGTCTTTTGGTACAGAAGGGTACACTTCATGTCGGGGATGTTGTGGCTGTAGGATCCGCCTTCGGTAAGGTTCGTGCCATGATTGACGACAAGGGAAGACGAATCAAGAAGGCAACGCCATCCATGCCGGTTGAGATTTTGGGACTGAATTCCGTGCCGAATGCCGGAGAAATCTTCCAAGTGAAGGATAATGAAAAAGAGGCGAAAGCCTATGCGGATACCTTTGTTTCGAAGGAAAGCAGAGAATGGTGGAAGAGTCCAGAAAGAAAGTCAGCCTGGATGCACTCTTTGACCAGATTAAGGCAGGTGAGCTGAAGGATCTTCGATAGTGCTTAAGGCTGATGTACAAGGTTCCGTTGAGGCGGTTCGCGATTCCTTGCAGAAGATTCAGAATGAGGAAGTACAGGTTAAGGTGATTCATTCCGGCGTAGGTGCCATCAATGAGTCCGATATTAATCTTGCCATTGCATCCAATGCGATTGTTATCGGATTTGATGTGAAGCCCGATGCTACAGCGAAGGATATTGCCGAAAGAGAAAATGTGACGTGCGTCTCTACAACGTATTTATAAGGCAATTGAAGATATTGAACTGGCGATGAAGGGTATGCTTGCTCCTGTCTTTGAGGAGAAGGTCATCGAGTCACGCTGAAGTACGGATGATCTTTAAGTCCTCCGGAGTAGGGGTGATTGCTGGATCCTTTTGTTACGGACGGTAAGGTACAAAGAGAGAGCAAAGGCGCGTCTTACAAGAGACGGCGAGCAGCTCTTTGACGGAAATATTGCTTCCGTAAGACACTTTAAGGATGATGTAAAGGAAGTAGGAACCAAGCAGGAATGCGGTATTGTTCTGGAAGGCTATACCGACATCCAAGAGGGGATCAGTTAGAAGTTTATATCATGGAAGAAGTAAAGAGATAAAAGAAGGCTGTGAAAGAAGGATATCTCTACTCTTTTCACAGCTCTTTCGTTCTCGACAAGTGGCTGAGGGAGAATACGAGGCATCTTGTCCAGAACAAAATCACTTGCGAAGCGCGTTATCTCGTTCGTTCTGATGTGAAATAAAGGAAGAGGTGAAGCTTGAAAAAGGCAAAGTTTTTAAGAATCAAAGAAGAAATGAAGATGTACGGAGAAATTTATCTGTCCGTTCGATTCGGAACGAAGTAAAGGACAGTCGTGTTTCTCCTTTTTGCGATGTGACGGGGGTGGATCTGACACCCGGATTTACAGTATTGCAAGGTCTATGTTTCCTGTCTTGGGAGCGAAGAGAGTCTGGGAAAGACCATAGAGGGACTAAAAGCCGCTGCCGGTTTTTTGAGAAGAGAATTGGCACAAAGCTTGAATCTTCGTCATACCCCCGAATTACAATTTGTCCCGGATCATTCTGCAGAGTACGGTTCCCGTATGGATGCCTTGATAAATAAGGTGAAACTGGAGGATGAGGCACGTCCTGTCGGGAGAGGCTGTTAATCAAGAGAATCGTTATAAAGAAGAGGATGAATAGAGAGGGGAAAAATGAGAGAAGCTTTAGATAGCCTTTTTGAAAAGGCAAAAACAATCTGTATTTTAGGGCATACTCGCCCGGATGGAGATTGCCTGGGGTCTACCTTGGGGTGGAAGAATTATCTTAAGACTCGTTTTTCCGGAAAAAGCAGTGACGGTTTTTGATGGAGGCCAACTCCAAGTTTTCTTATCTTCCGGGATTTTCGGAGATTCGGCACGACATCCCGAAGGATGAATTTGATCTGGCTTTAATCTGTGATTGCGGAGGATATGACAGATTGGGAGAATACGGGCGACTCGCGAAAAATGCGAAAGAACGCTATGTGGTGGATCATCATATTACGAGTAGCGGAGAAGAGTTTCCCTATCATACCATCCCGCCCTGATGCATCCAGCACCCTGCGAAATCAGCTTTGATTTAATGGATGAACAGTATTTTACGAGCGAAGTGGCGACCTGTATCTATACCGGAATTATTCATGACACCGGTGTCTTTCAAGTATACCTCCACAAGTTCCCATACGATGGAGATTGCAGGAAAATGCATGGATAAGGGGATCGCCTTTTCCTCGATTATTGATGACGGTTTCTTTATGAAGACGGTCAACCAGCAGCGTGTTACAGGAAAAGTGCTTTTAGACGGAAGACTCTATGGAGGATCGGATTTTTCGCCTCTTCTCTCAGCATGAAGAGACATGGAAAGTTTTTCCGTGGATCAGAAAGATGTGGACGGCATTGTCAGCGTCCTTCGGGAAACAAAAGAGGTGGACGGCGTGATTTTCCTCTATGAGGTGGGGAATAATACCTATAAGGGTGAGCCTTCAGCTCGAACAATACGGCGCTGGATGTTTCCGCTGTGGCAGCCCATTTTTCCGGAGGCGGGCATAAGATGGCGGCAGGTTGCAGCTTGAAAGGTGATGTAGCGTCGATTTTGGAAAAGATTATAGCGGAACTCAGAAAGCAGATGGATGCGCCGGACTTTCCGAGCAATAAGCAGTAATAAATAAGGAATCCTGATTTATAAGTAAGAATCCATAGGCTATTTTTCACAGGGAGAAGATAAGGGTATAGTAAGTACAGATTATGGATGGAATCATCAATGTCAATAAAGAAGCGGGGATGACGAGCTTTGATGTGCTCCGAGCTTTAAAAATTCTCCGTGAAAAAGAAAATGGGACATGCCGGCACCTTGGATCCCTATGGCTGAAGGGGTGCTTCTTGTTTGTGTGGGAAAAGGCAACCAAGCTGGTAGACAGCATATGAGTGAAGTGAAGGTTTATCGGGCGGAGCTCCTCCTCGAGTAGAGACGGATACGGAGGACAGTACGGGAAAGCGCTTATCGGAAGAGGAAAGGGCTATGTTACAAAAGAAGAAGTTCTATCCGCCTTCCATTCTCTTCTTGGGAAAAGAGAGCAGATTCCTCCCATGTACAGCGCCAAGAAGGTAGAGGGGAAGCGGCTCTACAGTATGGCTAGAGAGAGGAATCGTGATGGGAGAACGCCTTCTCCGATTGAAATTTTCTCCATAGAGCTCCTTTTCCCTTACAGAACCGGAACCTTTCGAAGGACTTTCCTGCCGGGAAAGCACCGAAAGAATCTCTTTCCGTGTAAAAATGCTCGAAAGGCACTTATATTCGCACACTTTGTACGGAAATAGGAGAAAAGCTCGGAACGAAGGCTTGTATGTCGGCGCTACCGGGAAGAGGTCGGAGAATTTCATTTGAAAGAGAGTAAGACACTCTCTGAAAATCGAACGGTATACGAAGGAAGGAGCGCTTTCTTCCTTTCTGAAGCCGGCTTTATACAGTAAGGTTCCGACAGTGCTGACCTTCGGAAAATTTGACGGTGTGCATCTGGGACACCAAAAATCTTTTCTTCCGTTTTTCCGCGTTGGAGAGGAAGAAGGCTTAAAAGCCTGCGGTTCTTTCGCTTTACGATGGAAAAAGGAAGCTTCTTTGCAGGGGAAGAAAGGAAATGCTTTCCACGGAGGATGAGCATTTTACCCGCTTGAAAAATGCTCGGTTTTCAGGAGGTTTATCTCTATCCCTTAACGATGGAAGCAGCGCGCATGAGTCCGGAGGACTTTGTGAGAATCATTCTGATCGAAGCCTTAAGGGCTGGAAGCATCTTGTGGTGGAACGGACTGCAGCTTCGGCTATCAGGGAGCAGGAATGTAGAGTTTCTGAAAAATCTGCAGGAAAAATACGGCTTTTAGGCTGACGGTGGTGGATAAAGTGCTGACGACGAGACCTGCCGGAGAGGAGGTGGAAATTTCGAGCTCTTATATCCGAAAGGCCCTGGAAGAGGGAAGGGTGGAAGAAGCGGCAGCTCTTCTCGGACGACCCTACAGCATCAATGGAACCGTGGTGCATGGGAAGGCTATCGGAAGAAGCCTGTCCTTTCCGACAGCGAACATTTTCCCGAAAGAAGGGAAGCTCATCCCGAAGGAAGGCGTGTATTATACGAGGGTTGATGGCCTGGGAGAAGAATATGATGCGATGACGAACATCGGAAGAAACCCTCAGTATTTCCGAGAGAATCCTCTGACTATCGAAAGCCACCTTCTTAACTTTGATAAAGAGATTTACGGTGAAAAGATTCGAATCAGCTTTTTAGAGAGGATTCGGGAGCAAAAACGTTTTCTGAATCTGGATGCTTTGAAAGCACAGCTAAAGGAGGATTTGCTTACAGTAGAGGAATTCGAAAAGATAGGACTTGAACTTGTGACTCCCGGAAAACCTTGACAGCGGGAGGGATATACAGTATCATACTTTCTCGTGAAAAGGCTTATTGTACTTTTTCACGGAGAGATTTTCCGAAAAGGGAAATCCCGGAAACTTTATGACGCGAAGACGTAGCAAAGCGCGCTCCGACGCTTGTTCCGTTTTTCGTGAGAGTTGCGTAGAGACGCAAAGAAGGAGAAAAATGATTACAAAAAGAGAAGAAAGCAGAGTTGGTTGCTAAGCACGGAAGAAAGCCTGAGATACCGGTTCACCAGAAGTTCAGGTGGCACTTCTTACAGAGAGAATTGTAGAGCTTACCGAGCATTTAAAGAGCAATCCGAAGGATCATCACAGCAGACGCGGACTTTTGATGATGGTTGGTCACAGAAGAGGACTTCTTGACTACTTAAAGAAGACAGACTTAAAAATGGATACAGAGCTTTGATCGAAGCTGGGTATCAGAAAGTAAGAAAATTTTTCAGGGCAGAGGGGGTTATCCTTCTGCCCTGTTTTTGCTTTTTCCTAAGGGAAGGAGAGGAAAAACGCATTGGAAAGGACACGGAATCATTTGGAATAGCATATTATGGCTATATTAAATCCTACCCCTTGCGGCGACTTCTTCCCTTTTAGTATAATGATTTATCAGTTATTTCATCAAAATTTTTCTTTTGGAAGGCATCGAGATCACTGAAAAATAGACGAATTTCGTAGCTTTTTCAGTGCTTTTGGGGCTTCCGAAGGAAAGAAGAAAAAGGAGGCTTTTATGTACAAAAGTTATTCAATGGAACTGGCAGGGCAGAATGCTCACGGTAGATGTGGACAGGGTCTGTGCACAAAGTAATGGAGCGGTTATGATGCACTATGGAGATACCACCGTGCTTTTCTACCCTGTACCGCATCGGAGAAACCCAGAGACGGCATCGATTTTTTCCCTCTTTCCGTAGAGTATGAAGAGAAGATGTATGCTGTCGGAAAATTCCCAGGGCGGCTTTAAGAAGAGAAAGGAAGAGCCAGTGATAATGCGATTCTTACGGCAAGAGTCATAGACCGCCCGATGCGTCCGCTGTTCCCGAAGGACTATAGAAATGATGTTCTTTTAAACAACACTGTTTTTATCCGTGGACCAGGATGCTTCTCCGAACTCTTGCGATGCTTGGATCTGCTCTTGCACTCTATTTCCGATGTACCCTTTTGACGGACCTTGTGCCACCACGCAGGTCGGCATGATTGCCGGTGAGTTTATCCTCAACCCGGGAACGGGAGAGAAGGCGGTTTCCGACCTGCTCCTCACGGTTGCTTCCACAAAAAGAGAAGGTCATCATGATTGAAGCCGGTGCGAATGAGCTTCTGGAAGAAAAAGATGATTGAGGCAATTTATCTTGCTCATGAGACGAATCAGCAGATTATCGGCTTCTTCGAGAGCATCATCGCAGAGTGCGGAAAAAAGAGAAGCACAGCTATGAGTCTTCCGCTATTCCGAGGGCTGTTTTCGAGAAAATGAAAAACCGTGGTAACTCCGGAAGAGATGGAAAAGGCGGTATTTACCGATGAGAAGCAGGAAAGAGATGCCAACATCTCCGCTCTCGGTGAGCGATTGGTAGAGGCTTTTCAGGATGACGAGGAAGCGCTTGCGATTCTTCCGGATGCTATTTATCAGTACGAGAAGAAAGACGGTTCGGAAAAATGATTCTGAAGGATCATAAGAGACCGGACGGGAAGAGCAATTGACCAGATTCGTCCGTTGGAGGCGGAGGTGGATTTGCTTCCCAGAGTTCATGGTTCCGCCATGTTTAAGAGAGGACAAACGCAGATTTTAAATGTGACCACCCTTGCTCCGCTTTCCGAGGTACAGAAGGTAGAGGGGATGAATGAATTTGAGACGGAGAAGCGCTATCTTCACCAGTACAACTTCCCGGGATATTCCGTAGGAGAGGCAAAGGCTTCCAGAGGTCCGGGAAGAAGAGAAATCGGACATGGTGCTCTCGCAGAGAAGGCCTTGATTCCGGTGCTTCCTCCTGTAGAAGAGTTCCCCTATGCTATTCGTTCCGTTTCCGAGACGATGGAGTCCAACGGTTCCACTTCCATGGCTTCCACCTGCGCATCCTGCATGTCCTTGATGGCTGCCGGTGTTCCAATCAGAAAGCCGGTTGCGGGCATCTCCTGCGGTCTGGTTACCGGAGAGACGGACGAGGATTATCTGGTACTCACCGATATTCAGGGCCTCGAGGATTTCTTCGGCGATATGGACTTTAAGGTAACGGGAACAAGAGACGGTATTACAGCAATCCAGATGGATATCAAGATCACGGTTTAACCCGTCCTATCGTGGAAGAGGCGATTAAGAGAGGCCAGAGAGGCAAGACTCTTTATTATGGACGGTGTTATGAAGGATGCGATTGCCGAGCCGAGAAAAGAGCTTTCTCCCTATGCACCGAAAGATTATTACCACAGATTGAGACCGACAAGATTGGAGATGTTATCGGTAAGCAGGGAAGACGATTACCGCCATTATCGAGGAGACCGGTGCAAAGATTGATATTGATGACAACGGCATGGTATCTATCTCCGGAATCGACCTCGCGGCATTAGAGAGAGCAAAGGAGATTATCCTTTCCATCGTAAAATGATATTGAACCGGGGCAGATTTTTAGAGGGAACCGTAGTACGCATGATGAACTTTCGGCGCTTTCGTACAGCTCAGTCCGACTAAGGACGGTATGGTACACATTTCCAAGCTTTCCGATAAGAGAGTGAATGAGGTGGAGGATGTTGTGCATATCGGTGACAAGGTACGCGTAAAAGGTGATTGAGGTGGATAAGATGGGAAGAATCAACCTTTCCATGAGACCGCAGGATTTAGCAGAATAATTTAAGTTAGGGGGCTTTTATGAAAATCAGACCAGATATGCGCCTTCCCCACCGGAAGGATGCATGTGGGAATCTTCGTACGGGTATGTACGCCTATTTGATTGCCAAGCATGAGGGAGGAGACTTTCTTCGTATAGAAGATACAGACCAGGAAAGAGAAGTGGAGGGGGCTGTGGAGATTATCCGCAGAACCCTGGAAGAGACGGGGCTTTTTTGGGATGAAGGTCCGGACAATCCCGGCTCCTGCGGCCCCTATGTGCAGTCCGAGCGTGTGAAGACAGGTATATATATGCAGTACGCTAAGGAGCTTGTGGAAAAGGGAGAAGCTTATTACTGCTTCTGTGATAAGGAGAGACTTGAGTCTTTAAAGACGGAGGTAAACGGAGAAATCCTGATGCACTATGACAAGCATTGTCTTGCTCTTTTCGAAAGAAGAGGTAGAGGAGAAGCTTTGCAGCAGGTCTCCCCTATGTTATCCGGGCAGAATAACCCGACAGAGGGAACAACGACCTTCCATGACGAGCTTTTACGGGGATGTTACTGTAGAAAATACGGAACTGGATGACATGGTGCTGATTAAGTCCGACGGCTTCCCGACCTATAACTTTGCGAATGTCGTGGACGACCATTTAATGGGTATTACCCATGTTGTTCGCGGAAATGAGTATCTTTCTTCCAGTCCGAAGTACCAGAGACTCTATGATGCCTTCGGCTGGGAATCGCCCGAAAACTCGTGCATTGTCCGTTTGATTACGGATGAGAATCATAAGAAGCTCTCGAAGCGTTCGGGCACTCCTCCTTTGAGGATTTGATTGACCAGGGCTTTTGTGCCGGAAGCGGTTGTGAACTTTGTTGCGCTTCTTGGCTGGAGTCCGGAAGGAAATGAAGAGATTCTTTCCTTACAGGATCTCGTCCGGGAGTTTGATTATCACAGAATTTCGAAGAGCCCCGCCGTCTTTGATATGGGAAAGCTTCGTTGGATGAACGGAGAGTATATTAAGAAGATGGACTTCGATAAGTTCTATGAGAGAGCCTACCCTCATCTGAAGGAGGCTGCCGGGGAGAAGGTGGATTTAAAGAAAATCGCCGAGATGGTGAAGAGCCGTATTGAGATTTTTCCCTGATATTCCGGAGCATGTAGACTTCTTTAAGGCAGTGCTGGACTACGCCCTTTAGCTCTATCAGAATAAGAAGGCGAAGACAACTGAGGAGAATTCCTTTACAGCTTTTTAAAAGAGGTTCTTCCTCTTTTGGAGCAGGAAGAGGATTACAGTAATGACCGGCTTTACAGCGTTTTGCAGGAGTTCAGTACGGAAAAAGGCTATAAGACAGGGATTCACCATGTGGCCGATTCAGCATGCCCTTTCCGGAAAAATGATGACGCCGGCAGGAGCGACGGAGATTCTTCCGTACTCGGAAAGAGGAGTCTCTTGGCAGACTGAAAAAGGCCGTAGCCAGATTGGAAGCAAACGCATAAAGAAAGAAAAAGTAAAAGGGATTGCGTAAGGTGTAAGAACTGAGGCGAACGCTTAAAGTAAGTAAATGAGGGTTAAATTATGGAAAGAGAAGAATTTTTAGAGAGATACAGACATTCCATTGCCCATGTTTTAGCAAAGGCAATGATTGAGCTTACGGTGAGGAAGTGCAGTATGCCATCGGACCGCAGATTGAGGACGGCGCATACTATGATTTTTGGATTCCCAAGAGTTTAACAGAGGAAGATTTTCCGACAATTGAAAATAAGATGCGGGAAATCATTAAGAGAAGAGAGCCTTGGACAAGGGAAGAGCTCTCCAGAGAAGATGCTTTGAAGCTTTTTTGCAAAGCAGAGTTCAAGAAGGAATTAATCGAAGACCTTCCGGATGGAGAGGTGATTTCGTGTATCATACCGGAGATGACTTTGTAGATCTTTGCCGGGGACCCCATGTAGAGAATTCTCAGGAACTGATGAATGTGGCTTTCCAGGTAAAGTCCGTTTCCGGAGCATACTGGAGAGGAGATGAGCATAGAGATCAGTTGCAGAGAGTTTATCTCTTCGTTTATCCGGATAAGAATGCTTTGAAGGAACATTTGAAGTGGTTACAGGAGGCACAGGAAAGAGATCACAAGAAGCTCGGAAAAGAACTGGACCTCTTTATGTTCGACGAGACTGCACCGGGTATGCCTTATTGGCTTCCCGAGAGGCTGGAAGATGTATCAGGCGCTGCTTCAGTATTCCAGAGAGGTACAAAGAAGACATGGCTATACGGAGATTTCCGCACCGCTCATTAACAATAAGAAACTGTGGTTGATTTCCGGTCACTGGGCCCATTACATCAACAACATGTTTATGGTACCGGGAGTTTCGGGCTGGTTGAAGGCGGACGCAGACCTTTTCCGGCGTGATGGAGAACCCGAATGACACGAGTCTTCCGGAGAAAGACGGTGAAGATTCAGGCCGGTTCCGTAATTTACAATCGAGAAAAATCTTGATACCATGGCAGCAAAGCCGATGAACTGTCCGAATGCCATGCTGACTTACAAGAGAAGAAATCGTTCCTATAAGGAGTTACCGATTCGTTATTCCGAGTACGATGTTCTGCACAGAAAGGAGAAATCCGGTCAGATGAACGGACTTTTCCGTGTGCAGGAGTTCAGGCAGGATGACGACCATACTTTTCGTTATGGAGTCCCAGATTGAGGCGGAGATTGCCGATATTATCTCCATTGCAGATGAAATATACAATACCTTCGGCGTAAGCTACCGTGCAGAGCTTTCCACAAGACCGGAAGACTTTATGGGAGATATCGAGGTTTGGGACAGGGCAGAGGCTGCTTTAAAGAAGATTCTGACCGATAAATACGGGGAAGGCGGTTTTGAAATCAATGAGGGTGATGGTGCCTTCTATGGTCCGAAAAATCGACCTCAGATTAAAGGATGCTCTGGAAGAGAGTGGCAGTGCGAACAGTACAGCTTGACTTCCAGCTTCCGCACAACTTCGGTTGTTCCTTCCAGAATGCGGAGGGCGAGCAGGAGATGCCGGTTGTACTGCATCGTGCAATTTATGGCTCCTTGGAAAGATTCATCGGGATTATAATAGAGAACTTTAAGGAAGTTTCCTTCTGGCTTTCTCCGGAGCAGGTGGGGCATCGTACCGATCCGGGAGGAGCATAACGCGTATGCAAAGAAAAGTTTATGACGCTCTTTCCGAGATGGGAATTCGTACCGAGGTAGACTACACGGACAAGAATATGAAGGAGAAAATCAAGACCTACAAGAACTATAAAGGATCCGTATATCCTTGTTCTGGGAGATAAGGAAATGGCGGAAAATACCGTTTCCATCAATATGAGAGGCTCCAATAAAGCAGGTTAACAATGTTCCCTTGGATGTATTCTTAAAGGTCTGTGCGAAGATGCAGAAAGAACATACTTTGGAGCTTACAGACGATTTTTCCTAAAAGATTGTTTTAGCAAAGAAAAGAGATCTTCTATATAGCTCCTATTCCGAATTGTATATAGTAAAATTGCGGCATTTTCTTGCGAAAGTGAGAAAGCCGCGATAAAAATAGCAAACATTATAAAAAGAGATTTTTCTTTATGCTTTTACGCATGTATAAAGAAAAGTCTTTTTATTCATAACAGTATCGTGCGCGTACGATATCTCGTATATCCGTCTATGTCGGGAATAGGAAGACTATTTGAATAGGACAATGCAAAAGAGGGGTCTTGTCCAGAGGAGGATTGAATGAGATATTAGAAAAGTTGAGTGATTTTTGTGAGTAGTGGATGGCACTGATTGTGATTCTCGGCTGCCATTTCTCTTTTTCCGTCTAGCGTATCTTTTTATTAAGACAGCATGGATTAATACCTTACTCGCATCGTCATGTTTGGAATGGGGCTTACTCTGAAACCGTCGGATTTTTACGGATGTCTTTAAGAGACCGAGAGATGTCATTATCGGGGCAGTGGCACAATTTACCCTGATGCCATTATTGGCTTTTTCTTCTTACCAAGGTATTTCGTCTTTCACCGGAACTTGCGATTGGCGTTATTCTCGTGGGAACCTGTCTCGGGGAGACGTCATCAAATGTTATGACCTATCTTTCCAAGGGAGATGTTGCCCTTTCGGTTTGCATGACTTCCGTGTCCACCATTCTGGCACCTTTATGACACCGCTTCACGCTGCTCTATGCCGGAAAGACGGTAGATGTACAGGTGGTCGGGATGTTTATTTCCGTTATCAAAGTGGTTCTTGTGCCGATTATTCTCAGGAATTGTGGTAAACCGTTTCTTTGTAGCAAAGTAACGGAGAAAGCGGTAAAAGCACTTTCCTTTAATTTCCACAACCGCGATTGTTCTCATTATTGCAGCGGTGGTTTCCGTGAATTCTGCCCGAATCATGCAGAACGGTCTTTTGATAGTTTGTGTAGTGATCTGCCATAATGTACTGGGTTACCTCACCGGTTACCTTGCAGCAAGAGCGCTGAAGTTGGATACCACGAAGTGTCGTGCTATTTCCATTGAAGTGGGTATGCAGAACTCCGGGCTTGCGACGAGCCTTGCGGCAACTCACTTTGCCCAGTACCCTCTCGCAACAGTTCCGGGAGCGGTCTTCCGTATGGCATAATATTTTCGGGAGCAATTTTGCCAATATTTTTTTAACTATAGCTCCAAGCATCGGCGGAAAGATTTGAGCAGAAGAGCATGCTCACGTGTTTTTCTTTAAAAGTACAGTTTCATTTTGGGAATATTCCTAAATTGAGTTTTTGTTGTAGTATTATGGATGAGTTGCGTTATTCTTAGCGTATTTCAGGAGGATTGAATGAATAGTGATCATGTAAGGGAAGGCGTGCAACAGGCGCCACATAGAAGTTTATTTAACGCCTTGGGTTATACCAAGGAGGAAATGAAGAAGCCGATGATCGGCGTGGTATGTTCCTACAATGAAATTGTTCCGGGACATATCAATCTGGATAAAATTTGTGAGGCGGTAAAAATGGGCATTGCCGAAGCAGGCGGCCTTCCGGTGGAATTTCCGGCGATTGCGGTCTGCGACGGGATTGCCATGGGACATGTGGGTATGAAGTATTCTCTTGTGACAAGAGATCTGATTGCGGATTCCACGGAATGTATGGCGAAGGCACATCAGTTCGACGGCCTTGTGATGATTCCGAACTGCGACAAGAAATGTACCGGGACTCCTTATGGCGGCAGCCCGTGTTAATGTACCGACTGTCTTTGTTTCAGGCGGACCCATGCTTGCCGGAAAGGTACATGGAAAGAAGCGTTCTTTATCCGCCATGTTTGAAGCGGTGGGAGAGTATGAGGGCCGGAAAAATAGGTATGGAAGAACTCAAGCTCTACGAGGAAAATGTCTCTCCTACCTGTGGTTCCTGCTCGGGATGTACACCGCAAACTCCATGAACTGCTTAAGTGAAGTCATCGGTATGGCACTTCCCGGAAACGGAACGATTCCGGCGGTGTATTCGGCTCGTATTCGGCTCGCAAAGCAGGCCGGATATGCGATTATGCATTTGTTGAAGGAAAAATATCCGTCCGCGAGATATCATGACGAAAAAAACAGTTTTGAAAATGCTCTGCGTGTGGATATGGCTCTCGGTTGCTCTCACGAATACGATGCTGCATCTTCCGGCAATAGCCCATGAATGCGGCATTAACTGGATATGGAATATGCCAATCAAATTTCCGATACGACACCGAATCTCTGCCATTTTAGCACCTGCCGGTCCCGCCTATATGGAGGACTTAAATGAAGCCGGCGGTATCTCTGCAGTCATGAAGGAGCTGTCAAAGAAAAATCTTCTGCATTTGGACGGTATTACGGTTACAGGGGGCAACAACGGGAGAAAATATCGAAAAAGGCAAGGAATCTGGATGAAGAGATTATTCGCCCTATCGAAAAATCCCTTTATGCCAAACGGAGGCATTGCTGTTTTAAAGGGAAACCTCGCCCGGATACCGGTGTGGTAAAGCGTTCCGCTGTAGCTCCCGAAATGATGGTACATGAAGGTCCGGCGAGAGTGTTTGACTGTGAGGATGATGCGATTGTCGCCATTAAAGGCGGAAAAATTCATGAGGGAGATGTGGTGGTGATTCGTTACGAAGGGCCAAAGGGCGGTCCGGGAATGCGAGAGATGTTAAACCCCACCTCCGCCATCATGGGAATGGGACTCGGCAGTACCGTTGCACTCATTACCGACGGCCGATTCTCCGTGCATCGCGTGGGAGCTTCTATCGGTCATGTTTCTCCGGAAGCGGCTGTCGGCGGACCGATTGCTTTGGTAGAAGAAGGCGATATTATTTCCATTGATATTCCATAAGCTTGATATGAAGGTTTCGGAGGAAGAGTTGGAAAGAAGAAGAAAACTTTGGAAACCCAGAAAACCGAAGGTGACGGAGGGCTATCTTCTTCGCTATCAGGCATTGGTTACCAGTGGAAACAGAGGAGCGATTTTTGGAGCTCCCTGAAGGGCTGGAATTAAATCTTGCATATTTAGCCAAATCGTGTACACTAAAAAGAGGTATATACAAGAGAGTATACCTCTTTTTTCGTGTTGTAGGAGGAGAACACATCGACGAAAAAGCTGAGTATAACGGAACAAACGGAAAGGATTCATGTGAGTTTGTTTCCGGAAAAGACAGAAAAATGCAGCAGGGGACGGACTCGAATAGAATTTGCCTTGTATTCATACTACTTTAAGGAGAGAAGGGTAAAACACGAGGACAGATTATGAAAAGTAGGGACGGAAATCGTCTATTAGGCTAAGTCTACTTTTGGCAGGAATGGTATTTCTGCTTATTTTTGTTGTTTTCGTTCTAAAAATCTGGAAATTTTATTTTTCCATTCCCATGCCTAAAAGATTGGGCAGTTCAGAAAAGACAAGCAGGAGACGGAAGAAGAGGAAGGGCAAGAGAGTCGGATTTCTTCCAGAAATATCCTTTTTATAAGCTCTGATGCCGCTTCGGGAGAGATTTTTCAGAGACAGATTGAGGGCGTAAGAGCTGTTCTGGACGGAACAGCGAGACCCATTTAGACAGCTTTCATGTGCGGCCTTATTCATCGGATGACGAGAGAGATGCTACGGATTTTTTTATGCCGATATGAATGCCTATCTGCAAAAGAGGAATTATATATGATGGAGTTCTCGTAGGAGATGATAGAAGCTTAAAGCTTTGCTAAAAAGCAATACAAGGACAGTCTTTTCCCGGACATTCCGCTGATTTTCTTCTCCATCCGAGATCAGGAGCTGGCTAAGAGTGTCAGTAAGAACAGCAAGATGACCGGGTACTATATGTTTTCTTATATGAAGGAAACCTGGATTTAGCTACAGCATTGCAGGTGAGGGCTAAAATCCATTCTGGCAATATACGATAACAGTTACTTGAGGAATGGAAGAGGGCAAGAGTTTTTATCTCTTCAGGATCAATTTCCGGATTATCGCTTCGAAGGAATCAATTTTTCTCAATTAAATAGAGAAGAGTTTGTTCAGTCATATAGAGAATTTGGGTGAGGATAGTATTCTCCTGTACCTTTATGCAGGGGAAGATAAAGGATGGAAACCGTTATTCGAGAAGTCAGATCACGAAGCTTCTCTTTATCGAAGGTCAGTACACCAATCTCTACGGATATGCCATGGATGAGTGAATCCCCGGATTTTTGGGGGGAGAATCGAGGATTATCGTCTTATGGCGGAAGATGCCACGCTTTTACTGACGGAGATTCTTTCCAATAGGGTGAAGATAGAGGAACAACCTGTCGTGGAGGACAGTCCGGGGACCCTGTATGTGAATTACAGGGTGCTGACCGCTACCGTTTACCCGGGATTGCCGAAAAGCTTGCGTGATTGAAGAATTCGAGATATCTGGAGGAATACAGGATATCGTTATTGATTGCGTTACTTCCGTTCCTTTCTCTTTTCCTTTTCTCTCTATTTTATTTTTAAGCAGAGATGCGCAGCAGGAGTTTATTTCAGATTTTGGAAGATGAAAAACGACCGGCTGCTTTACGAGCAAGACCAGCTTGCTCATAAGTTGCGCTATGATTATCTTTACGGAATTATTGAATCGACAGACCGCTCTTTCCAATATGGAAGAACTGTTGAAAGGTAGCAAGGAATTCAGTTGTGTTCTGGTGAGATATTGATAATCTGAAAGAATTAAATGAATTAAGAGGCTATGAGACAGGAGACTTGTATCTCTGCAGTCGCCAAACCGATTAAAAGAAGATGGAAAAGAGACTACGGCGCGGTGGCCTCACGCTACAGCGGAGATGAATTTTTGATTGTTTTTCCCCGAGCAATTCTGCAAGAAGATTCTTTGGAAATAAAAGAAATACAAGCAGCGTTTTACCGTTCGATAACCGTGTCGGGGAAACGGTCTATATGAAAAGCGTCCGGCGGAATTGCCTGTTCGGAGGAAAGGCCGGACCGAAGGAAAGTAGTTATGTTCGCCGGGATTGCGCTGAGTGCAGCCAAGACAAAGGGTAAGAATCATTTTGTCTTCTATACGGACGGAGTTACGATACAGAAAAGAAAAGATCAATCAGATTTTAAAAAAATGGTTGAAGAGAACGATCCAGGAAAATACGCTTTTATATGGTTTATCAACCGCAGGTAGAGTGTAAGGGAAGAAAGATTGTGGGATTCGAGTCGCTTCTTCGCATTCGGAATGAGGCGTGCTCTCCGGACCAGTTTATTCGGTTGCAGAGCAATACGGATACATTACCAAACTTGGAGAAGATTGCGGTAGAACAAGTCGCAAGGCAATTGGCCAGATGGAAGGATGAAAGGCAGGACGCTTTGCCCCATTTCGATTAATTTCAGCAGTTATCAGATTTATGATGATGACTTTGTGGACTTCCTTCTCTATCAAATGGAGCGACACGGGATTCCTCATGAATATGTGGTTTTGCAAATTACGGAGAGCATTCTCTTTGAAGAGTCCAAACAGACCAAAGCGGTCTTTAAAAGACTGGTGGATGAGGGAATAGAGTTACATCTGGATGACTTCGGAACGGGCTACAGCAGTTTTGCTTATCTTCCCTATATTCCTTTAAATACGGTAAAAATGGATAAGTCTATCGTAGATAACTTTCTTTCAACTAATGGAGATGTAGTTCGAATTTAATCAGTATTGTCCATGACCTGGGAATGGTTGTTATTGTAGAGGGAGTAGAGGAAGAGTGGCAGTACGAAAAGTTGGTAGAGTACGGATGTGACAGAATACAGGGATATCTTTTTGGCGGTCCGGTACTTGCGACAGAGATATCTTAAAATATTAAAAATGGAATATCGTTTTATCGACTTTAACACTATATATTGCACAAAAATAGAAAATAAAAAGAATATCATTATGCACTTTGATTTTATTAAGAGAATAAAGTAGCATTTAATTGAAATATTCTTAAATTGTGCTAGACTGGATAAGCGAATTCTTAATGATTAAGAATTGAATTGGAGAAGAAGAACATACTGTTGGATTTTAATTGCTTTTTTATGAAAGCAAGAAGGAGTAGAAAGATGAAGCGAAAAAGAAAATTGCTAGCCATCTTGATGGCCGTGGCTATGGCTTGGCAGGGATTATCCCTTGCACAGGCGGAGGAGCTGGGAAGTTCCGGCGTCGCATCGGAGAGTACCCTTCCCTCAACTTCTGAGAGCAGCGGTGTTCCTTCTGAGGAAGATATAAAGGGCTGCTCAGGCAAAAAGTGAGGAAGCTAGGTACAGGAAGCCGGCGAAGCTCAGACTATGGCGCTAAACGCACAAGGTGCAACTGCAACGGAAAACAGTAAATCGATTGCAGTCAATATTACGGATGCATCTTATACCGATAAGGACGGAAATCCTTACAACGGTTCAGGAGTACACAACCATAGTTTTCTCGGAATCAAGGTAGCTTATTCGATTCCGGATGGTGAGAGTCCCAAGGCCGGGGATAAAACAAGTATTAAGTTCCCGGATTCCTTTACGGGATTACAGTCGGAAGACTTCCCCATCACGGACGGAGGAGAGTTGGTTGCGACGGCTCATTATGATGCACAGAGCAATACCATGGTTTTAACCTACAGTTCGTTTGTAGAGAGAAAGAGCAATATCAAGGTGAATTTCCGTCTTTCCGTGCAGGTTAACTCTGCCGTGGAGCCCAATCCGAAGGATATCACGGAAATCTTACCATAAATGGAAGCAATACTTTTGCAATTTCCGGAAAAGTCCATTACACCGGGATTGAGAAAGATAGCGATTTTGAGTTGGTAAAGGATGCCAATCAGACTTTGGATGAGGCTACGGATCCACAGACAGGCAATAAGATCAAGCTGGTTCGGTACCGTATTTTAATAAATCTTGGAGAAGCAAGAACCAATCTGACCTTAACGGATGCTTTGGGAGACGGTGCATTTTTCTTATTATGTAGACGATTCTCATCCTGTATCGGTTCGGAAAGGTGTATGGGAAAGAGGAAGTTTTTCGGGAACAAAGTGGAATCCCTGATCCCATTAACGGAAAAGCATTGGGATTTAAGGAATGATACAAAGACAGACGGGGCGCCTCATATTACGGCAATTGAGAAGGAATTTAAGCAGTCCGCTCCCCGAAAGAAGAGTTTTCAGCTTCATCTTGGCAATGTGAAGGCCGAAGAAGGCTATGAGATTTTTCTACTACGCGAAGTTTGACGGCATTCCCAAGACGAATTTTGATTATAAGAATAATATTGAAGTGAATTCCGACGGAACTTCCGGCGGGCCGAAGAGAGCTAAGTATGATTTGTATGTAAAGAACTCCGGCGGTTCCGGCAGCGGTGAGAATTATGTTCTCAATATCAAGAAGGTAAATGAGGACGGAGAAGCCCTGAAGGGTGCAAAATTTGCCATTGCCAACAGTGAGAACCTTCTGGTTGCACAGGTAGACGACCAATGAGAACGGAGAAGCCAGTGTTGGAGATCTTTTAAAGGATAATTATACGGTGCAGGGAGATTGTTGCTCCACAGGGCTATATTCTTTCCAATGAAAAAATATACCGTGTCGGCGGATAGCTTTGATGCATCCAATACAGCACTTCTTAAGGTTACCAATGTAAAAATCCGGACAAAAAGAGAAGTGTGGAAGTCACGAAAAAGTGGGTTGACGCCGGCAACAAAGCACAGTTAAGACCCAATAAAGTAACCGTAGAATTACTTCGTAACGGAGAGGCTACCGAGATACACTGATTTAAGCTGGGATAATGCTTGGAAGGCTGCTTTGTCGGATTTGCCCAAGTACGATGACAATAGTAAGTTATTCAACTATAGTATTCGCGAAAAGGCGGTAGAGGGCTACAGTCCGGCTGTTTCCGGAACACAGGGACTCGGTTTTACCGTGACGAATACCATCAATACGAAGATTTCCATTCCTGTTACCAAGGTTTGGAACGGAAAGGAGACCATCCCGCTTCCGTCAAGGTGCGTTTAGCTTGCAAATGGAAAAGGAAATAACATCTCAACTTCTTTCCGATGCCAACAATTGGCAATACACTTTTTATGAATCTGGAGAAGCAGGGCGGACAGCCGATTCAATACACTGTAACGGAGGATGCTGTTCCGGGATTTAGTAGCAGCATTTTCCGGTGATGCCAATTCGGATACGGTTTTGTATTCACCAATACAAAGCTTAAGCCAAACGACCCGGGAAATTCCGGAAACGGAGGAAATGGCGGTGGGAATAACGGCGGCGGAAACAACGGTGGCGGAAACAACGGTGAAACAATGGAGGTACAAGTCCTTCGGTTAAAACCGGGCAGTAAGAATCTGTCTTCCGTATTAGGAGACTCTCGTAATGCTGTAACGACGGCTCCGGATGCCAAAGGTCAGGTAAAAGGCGAGGTAAAAAGGTGAGGGAAGAGACCCGGAGAGTAAAGAACCGGAAGTGGAGAGAGATACAAAGACCTCCGATCAGAGTAGAGCTTTACAGTATCTCTTACTCTTTGCCGTATCGGCTTGCGGATTGGTGAGGCTATCTTTATAACGATAAGAAAAAAAGAAAGCATAAAAAGTAAAGATAGAATGAAAAAGAGAAACTTGCGGGTCTTCCTGTAAGGAGATTGGAAAAAGGAGAAGACGTCAGATTCAATATGATTTGGATTTGACGTCTTTTTGTGTTCTTAACGAGGACCGCTTGCTGAGCATTGCGGTATTATGTCGGAAATGCGGGCTTATAGGACAAAACGTGTTGATGGACACTCGCTCTACAGCTGAATAAATCAATAGTTTCCGGAATCCGCCGGGATTATAATTCGTTATAATGACCTTCATATATAAATAGTTTATTGAATCTAATTTATAGTTAGTATATACTAACCATGTATTATTCTTGAAAAATTATTTTGTATGAGGAGGAAATCATGAAAAGAAAAAGAGTGAAGGGGAAAAAAGTTGTTTGGGGAGCTTTTCTCTTCTTGTCCTGTGCTTTGAGTACCGTGGGCTATGCCGGAACATGGAAAAATACCGGGAAGAACTGGCAATATTTGGCAGAGAGCGGAGAGGCACAAAAAGCTTGGATTTCTGATAATGGAAGTTGGTATTTTTGGATGAGAAATACCGGTGTAATGAAGGATAAATGGCTTTTTATCAGGATAAATGGTACTTAAATCCGCAGTCCGACGGGAGCCGCGGAAAAATGCTGACAGGCTGGCAGTGGGTTGACGGCTACTGCTATTTTCTAAAAGAGGATGGGAGCTTCTCCTGTCTGCGATTACTCCGGATGGTTATCAGGTAAATGAATTAGGACAGTGGGTTTCGGAAGACGGAAAAGCAATCCATGTAGAAGGAAAGGGATACTCTACTAAGGCAGTGGAAGAGGAAAATAAAAATCCGGTGGTTGCTGGGGCTTCCAGAGCAGTTCCCGGAGGAGCGGCTCGCAAAGGAAGACAGGGGAGGTTCCGGTTCCGGGGAGGCGGTCTGGGAGGAGCTTCTGCGGTAAGTCCTGCTGTGCCAAAAAGAGGAGAAGAAAAAGAGATGGGGAATGCGCAGGAAGAGTCCAATAAGAAAGAAAAATCCTGCAGAGCCACCGAAGGAAGAGAAAAATCCGGAGGAGAAGAAAGAGACCCCGAAGGAAAAATGAAGGCGGAAAGGAGAGCGAGGTTTCCAAAGCTACAGTGACTTCTGTTACGGAACTTGCCGCTGTCTCTATTGAACAGGGAAGAAGCTATTATGATAATGAGTTACCGACAAAGCTGGAATTAAATCTCAGCAATGGCAAAAGGTAGAAGTTTCCATTCTTTTCCATCGATAAGCAAAATGTAAAAACCTGGCAGCCCGGAGAATATCTTTTTAAAAGTGAACTACAATCTTCCGGAAGGAGTAGAAGGAGAAAAACCGGAAGTATTGCTACGCTTCATTGTACGAAAAAGAGCAGTTTTACTTTAGAAAGAGGAATATGATGTTTCAGAGGATGTAGTCTTGCAGTTCCATGAAGATCAATTGGAAGAGGGAGATACAATCCATCTTGAAGCAGGTAAGTCGGAGGAGGACTATTACTACAAGGAGCTTACGGAGGGCAGGGAGTATGAGACGGATTATGAGAATAACAGCGTTAATTTTGCATTCCGATGCCTTACTGAAAAACTATATTCTTCCGTGTATAAGGACGGAAAGCTTTCCGGATCGAAAAAGTCTATTTGGATATCAGCAGAAAAAGAAGGGACAAAGCGGTTTAAGTTCTTACGCCTTACATTTTACGTATCGCAATGCAGAGAAAAAGGATGAGAAAGAGGATTCTAAGAAAGAGAATTTGATAGAGGCACATCCGGGCGGAGGTGTGACTTCCTTTACGCAAAGAAGAGAAGATCTGCGATTCCCCTTTCTATCATGGGAATTACGAATCATTGGATTTTGGGAAAAATCGGGCAGATTCGATTCTATGTGAAGGAAGCAAGGAAGAACTGACAGGGCTTAAGTTGTTCAAGGGCTATGCTAACGAGGATGTGCCCTGAGGACGGGTACGAGAGCGATTCTCGTCTTGCCGTTTTCGACAGTGCAAGAAAAGCTGCAAGACAATCAGATCAGGCTCTATGGAGAGGAGGCGGCTACAAGATAGCTCCTTTCACCATTAGTTATGAAAAAGGAATAGCGCTTTTTTTAATTGTTGAAAAGGGAAGCTATGAGAAATATTTTTCAGAAAAATGGATAAGCGGCATTCTGGTAATGCTAGCTTATATTGGGGAAATATGGCTTTATACGGGGCATTCTCTTCCCTATGCGGCGATAGAAGAAAGTGAAATCGCAAAAGATTATAGGAGAACAAAAAGGCCCCTATGATGTCATGATTCGCCTTGATTATTTTTGGCGCGGACAAAGATGCTTTTAAGCAGAAAAGAAAAGGCGGAAAGAGCACAGAAAAGAGCTTTTTAGCTTATTTGTCGGAAGAAAAAGAGAACGGCAACGTTGAAAAATATAAGGCCTTTTATATAGCGAACGGTGTGCATGCCGTTGTAGAAAAAGGCGGAGATCTTTATATGAAATTGCAAAAGCAGGAAAATGTCATTGCCGTTACGCCCAATCAAAAGAATAAAAACTCATTCGACCGGTTGAAGAGGATCCAGGAAGAAGAGAAATCTTTGAGCCGGATGAAAAGAAGGATCGAGTGGGGCGTTTCCATGGTGCATGGAGATAAAGTCTGGGAAGAATATCAGATTACCGGGAAGGGGGTTACCGTAGGAATCATTGATACGGGGGTGAATTATAAGCTTCCGGCAATCAAGAAAAATTACAAGGGTTACGATGAAACAAGCGGAAAGTTTGACAAATCCTACTATAAAGATTTTTGTGGATGGTCTGCCGGAGCCTATGGCGGATCACGTCAATGATCACGGTACGCATGTAGCAGGAACCATTACCGGTGCGGAAGGAGAAAATCTGAACCGCATAGGGTGTAGCGCCGGGGGCAAAATTCATCAGTGCAAGAGCAATTAATGATCAGGGCGGAGAAACCAGTAATCTCCTTGCTGCGGCGGAATGGATGCTGGAGCAAAAAGCCGGATGTGATTAACAATTCCTGGGGAGGGACAGCGACGACAATCGCTGGTTCTATGATATTGCCGAAGCCTGGAAGGAAGCCGGAATTGTAGGCGTCTTCGCTGCCGGCAATCAAAGCGGAAGGAAGGCGTTCCCGGACTTGGCACAGTGGCTAATCCGGGCAATATGTTAAATGTCCTTACGGTAGGAGCGGTAGATATCCATAAGAAATTGGGGACTTTCTCGAAGAAAGGCCCCTCAGCTTCGATGATACGAAGAAAATCATTAAACCGGAGTTGGTTGCACCGGGAGTACAGGTGCGTTCTTTTGGATGCCACCGGAAAATTATGTTTCCTGGAATGGTACCAGTATGGCAACACCCCATGTAGTCGGTGTCATTGCCTTACTTAGGAAGCAGACCCGAATCTTTCCGTGGAGGAGATTATGTCTCTGTTGGAGTCTACGGCAGAACCGCTTTCGGATGCGCAATATAAGGGATAGTCCCAATATGGCTTACGGCTGCAGCCTGGTCAATGCCTACGATGCCGTCTCTAAGATCAAAGGAAAAGCCATTGGAAAAAAATCTACGGGAAGGTTTTAAAAAGAGGGACAGGACCATACTGCCGCAACAGGTGAAGCGGAGTCGGAGAAAAGAAGCTTATCTGGGAAGAGATTATCAGTGAGTGCACTGCTTAAGGACGATGTTTCGATTCGTGAAGCTAAAGGCTTATTTTTAGCTTTAATGATGAGACGGAAGAACAAAGTATTGCGTTAAACTTACAGAGCGGCATTCAAAATGACGGAATCTATACGGGAGAAATTCAAGCGGAACTTCTGAAAGAGAGTCATGCATCTTCGCATTGCAGCCACGGACTTCGCCGGTAATGTTACGGAAATCAGACAGGAGGTTTCCGTGCATCCGGGGAGCTAGTCTTCCGTGGGACTTTGATTTTGAAAAAGGATTTGTCCGGCTTTCCTTCTGAAGGAAATGGGCGCTTTCAAGAGAGAATCCTCGAAAGAACCGACACTTCCGGATGGCAGTACACATATATCGGAATCGACGGAGGCTCTCCCATCTTTACAGCAAGCGTAGAAAGCTCCCTGGAATTACCGCCAATGGATTTCAGTGCATTTTCCAAAGGAGATAACTTATGTCTTACGGCGGATGTGTACAATTCTTTCCAAGGAATTTGTCGTGCGGAAATTCAGGTAAGATTGGCTTCCGAAAAAGGAATGGAAGACGGTTTACCAAACGGTTTTTAAGACCGGATATTACGGAAAGATCCTGGGAAAGAAACAGCTATTCTTTGGCGGAATATGCCGGAGCAGGAGAACCCGTATTGCTGCGCTTTTTATTTCCTGGGAAGAGGAGAAGGCGCAGGATGGTATTTGGATAATCTGCATATCAGGGCTTGGAGATACCCTTCCTCCGAAAAAGGTGGAAGGGCTGAAGGCTGAAATGGAGGAAAGGGGATTCGTCTCAGTTTCACCATGAACGAAGAGACGGATATGAAAGAATACGCCATAGAGAAAAAGGCTTCGGGAGAGGAGGAATTTCGGGAAATTGCAATTCTTCCGCAGGGCTTTAAGAAGAAATTTATAGATGAGAAGGGCGTAAAAACACACTATGAAATGTCTTATTTGGATGAAGATGTTTTGGAAGGAGAAAGCTATAGCTATCGGATTATTGCAAGAGATTTATCGGGAAATGAAAGTGAAAGCTCCAAGACGCTTAAGGTAAAATACGGAAGCTTAAGAAGCAATGTTTCCTATAATTTTTGATGATGAGGACGGAGGTTTTCAGCCGGAGACCCTGCAGTACAATATCAATGATTGGGAGCATGGCAAGATAGCGCTTCCTGCCGATTGGATGGAGAAGACCCTATTATATCGGAATGTTTACGAAGGTCTTATGGTCAATCAGACCGGCGTATGGGGAACGGTCCTGAACAGTCCGATGAGTCACGGCTTTTACAGTGAAGCAGGATGCGGTTCTTTTGATGCCTTCCTTTACAGTAGAAAAAGGGGATTATTTTTACTTTGACAGTTTCTCCGTTCGTAGCAATATCGATCAGAACATCAGTTTCACGGTGGAAATACAAAAGGAGGGAGAGGACAGCTTTGCTACACTGTTCAGTAAAGAAAAGATACAGGGCTTTTCTGCACCGCAGCAGTGGCATACCTTATCCCAAAGTCTTGATTCCTACGTGGGGGAAACGGTGCAGGTTCGTTTCAGAGTGCAGGCTGACGGAGGGCTCCGAGATGAGTATAACGTTGGTTGGTATATTGACAATGTCTATGTGGGAGAAAAAAAGAATTCCACAGAGAACAGTAATATTGCAACAAACACCACAATAACAGAGTTGGAAAAAGACGAAATTGATGCTGCCTCAGATACGGATTCGGCCGGTTTTTCCGCTGAAAACGAGGGTCTTTTTGCTTCCGATGAGGAAAGCTCCATTGACAATGTAGAGGGGTATGCTGAAAAAGAACAGCAGGGAATTCCGCTGGAGGCAAAAATTGCGGTCCTGGAAAGCGGCAAATATACCATGGCCAGTGTTCTGGACGGAAGCTATTCGCTGGAGCATGCGGTAAACAATCCGGAAGAGCCCTTTACTGTGGAGGTTTCCGCCTATGGCTATGAGACGGAAGTGAAAAAAATAGATTTAAGCAAGAATCCGGTGCAGGAGTACAACTTCCTTTTAAAAGAAAAGAAAAGGTCCGAAATTCGCGGAAAGGTACTGGATAAGGACGGACATTCCTTGAAGAGTCAGCCTGCAGTTATTGGAGGATTCCCGTCTTCCGCGTGTGGAAACGAATGAAGAAGGGACATTCCTCATTCAGCATGCCTATACCGGAGCCTATACTCTGAAGGTCTATAAGAAAGGATACCTTCCGAAAGAAATAAGCGTTCAGCTTGGAGTGGAGGCTTTGGAACTCCCCGATATTGTTCTCGATGAAGAAGCGAAAAGATGGGAAAGAAGCGGAAACGGATTACGGTTTTCAAGTGGAAGAAAAGAACGGAGCATATGATACAATTCATTTTCTAAACGGAATGAAGGGCAGTGCCGTACGTTTTCAGGCCCCCTTTAAGGGTGCTGTCTTAAAGTCTGCAAAGCTTTTCCTGGTCAATAACAGCTATTACAATGGAAACCATATCGAAATCGGCGTTTTAGGATACGATACGGAAAAACGTTTACGGGAACTTGCCCCCTTTAGAGATTACGGGAATTACAGCAAGAATGCCTGGAACGAAATTGATCTCAGTGAATATCAGATTAAGCGGAATGAGCCTCTGTACATTGCGACAAGCTATAAAACCGCTTTGTCGGACAGCTTGGGACTGTATTATGATGTGAATGCCAAAGAAGAGGCAAAGAAGAGAGCTATGTTTATGACGGTGCTTTTACAGAGACTTCCGCATTGCAGGGAGTCGGTGCATTGCCATAAAAAGCAATTTGGACGTATCCGGAAGGTGCAGAGAAGAATCCTGAAACGGAGGTGGATGACAGCTCAAACAATACCGGAGGAGACATTCATCCCATCGTAGAAGAAGATTTTGATTTTGATGATGCGACACAGACCATTATAAAATACAACGGAAAGAATCCGGAGGTGCTCATTCCGAAAACCATTCGGGGTGTTGCGGTAAAACACATCGGAGAGGGAGCCTTTAACAAAATTAATCAGGAATATGAGACAAAAGATCAAATCGCTGATTGTCCCGGAGGGTGTTGAAACAATCGGAAAGGATGCTTTTAAAAACAATCGTCTGGAAAAAGTCAGACTTCCGGAAAGCTTAAGAGAAATCGGAGAGGGTGCTTTTCAATTCCAATATAAAGACAGCGGAACAGATAAAACAGACTTTTCAATCAATATTCCAAAGGGTGTGAAAGCCATTCACAAAAATACCTTTTCTTCAGCGGGAAGCCCGCTTGTGGTGACCTCTGCGGAAGGGCTGGAAAAAAATGGAAAAAGATGCTTTTTCCTATAACAAAGAGGTGGAGATTCATGCGGACAAGCTGCAAGAGATAGAGGAAGGTGCCTTTGGTGTGGATAAAAGGGCGGTTTTCTCTTATGCGAAAAGTTTTTACCAAAGAAGACAGCACTTTGCAGTCCAAAGACGGAGAATATCTGATTAATCCGACCTTTGTGAATCTCACTGCGATAGACGCCAAGGATTCGGAAAAAGTATTAAGAAGAAGCGTAGTGTACGGTCCGGGAAATAGTACAGGTTTCGGACGAAATCAGGATGCTAAGGCATTTTTATCGGATGGGAGAAACAGTCAGGATAGAAGCGGAAGATTTTTAAAAAGGGAGGACAAGACTATACCAGCGTGGAAGAAGCGAAAGAAATGACGCTAGGCAAGCAAAACAGTCTTAGCTTCCAATACTACCTTTTTGTCTATGCAGCTTCGCCTTCCGATTCTGGATTCGGATCGGAATCTTCCCGGCTTTACCCTACCCTCCGGAAAAGTAAAGTTGATTCAAGAGAAGAATGAGGGTGGTACCGTTACACGGGATGAGGTTAAAGGCAAATGAGGATGGATTCTTTGTTTTGCCGCTCCCTGCCTTATCGGAAGGAGACAAAATCATTCTGTCCGTAAACGGTAAAAAGCCATCCGAATATGTAGTAAGAAGACCCCTGAACAAAAAGTACGTCGTAGAAAAAGGAAAGCTGCTTCGTTATCTCGGAGAAGAGAAGGCATTGCAGATTCCGACCTCCTTCAGTACTGCGGGAGATATAACGGAGATCGGCGACTTTTGCCTTTTTATGAGAAGGCTCTGGATACGGTGGAAATTCCGGTGAAGGTAAATACTATCAGGGCAGGCGCTTTTATGAATAGTGGCTTTGCACAGCTTTAGCTTTGCAGCGGAAAAATGTCAATTTGGCTGCACTTCGCATCATTAAGGAATATGCTTTTTAAAAACAACAAACTGCAGTCTATTGAGGCTCTTCCGGAACTGACGCACGTTATTCAGAAAAAGGCCTTTGAAAACAATGCCTTGGAAAAGCTGGTGCTCAGTAAATATCTGGGGCACGTTGGGGAAGCCGCTTTTAAGAACAACAAAATCAAAAACCATTTCCATTCCGGGCAATATAGAGGAGCTGGGAAAAAGAAGCCTTTATGAACAATGAACTTACTTCCGTACAATTCTTGGAGCCGCAAAATGCGAAAGAAGATATGGAAGGGTGAGCCATCTCGAAGAAGCTGTCTTTGCCAACAATGCCATAAAGGAAGTTGAGCTGGGAAAAAGCATTAAAAACAGTGGATGACACGGCCTTTCTCGGAAATCAGGGGCGGACTGCCGACCCTAAAACGGATGCGGAGGGCATTACGGCAACAAAGACGTATGATGTACTGCGTTCCAACGGTACTCTCTTAAGTCTGGAGAAAAAAAGAAGATTCGGAAGGCAAGAAAGAAGACTCACAGAAAGAAGAGAGGAAGGATTCCAAAGATAAGCCGTCCGGTACTGCCGGAAGACCCTCTCGAGGATCCGGTAGTGCGGGTAGATCGTCTAATGCATCCGGAAGCAGCGGAGGAAACAGGGAAGGTTCCGCAGGTGTTGGGAGCTACAAAAGACCTTTCCGAAGCATCGTCCATAGATACCTTACCGAAGAACTATCAGGGAGAGGTCAAGCTGCTCTATGGAAAAAGAGTTCCGTCTCAAGTCGTGGATCCGATTTGGGTTATGAACTTCAAAAACCATCGTTATATGCTTGTAAAACCAAGAAGGAGGATTTTATAGAAATGCTTGGGTTTTGGTTTTTCCGGCACAGTGTAACGGAAAAACGAACAGTCTGCCTTATGCATGGTATCATTTTGATGAAAACGGGATGATGCAGACCGGCTGGTTTGAAGAAGCGGGGAACCGGTATTATTTCTCCGAAGAGGATGGGGCGGACATCGGCGTCATGCTTACGAAGAATCAGGAGATTCACGGAAAAACTATTCCTTTGAAGCAAGTTTTGGATCACAAATGGGACAGCTCTTATCCGGTGGATAACGGGGAAGGATGATTTTTCGAAGGATTCTTTTTGGATAAAAAGGAGAAGAGGCGAGGCGAAAACGGTCTTTGCCTCTTCTTTCTTGTCAGATATTTCATTCTTCAGTAGAATGAAAAGAAAAAAAGGCAAAAAGTAGGATTATGAAAGGGAAAATCATGGAAGAACATATCGGAATCTTGGTATTTGGAGCAGTTTTTGTGGATATTAAGGGCTATCCCTTTTCTTTATACAGAGCGGATGGAAGAAATGCGGGCAAAGTCGTTAAAGTTCACGGCGGAGTCAGCCGAAATATTGTAGAGGACATTGCCAATGTGGAATTGAGACCGACCTTTTATTTCTGTTGTGGATGAGGACGGGATAGGGGAGGAAGTCGTTCAGAAACCGACTCGTCATCAAGGTAAATACCCGCTTCATCAAGCGGATTAGTGGAGGGCTGGGGACTTGGCTTGCTATTTTTGATACGGAAGGAGAACTGATGGGCTCCATTTCGCAACGCCCCGATCTATCCAGTCTCGAAGAGGTAATCCGAGAAGAAGGAGATTATTTATTTTCCCGCTGTGACAGTGTCATAATAGAAATTGATATGGATTCCAAGCTTCTGAAACTGATTTTTCAACCTGGCTGAAAAATATCATAAAAAGGTGTATGCGGCGGTATCCAATATGTCTATTGCACTGGAGAGAAGAGACTTGTTGAAAACAACGGCTTGTATTGTTTGCAATCAACAGGAAGCAGGGAATGCTCTTTTCGGAGGAATTTGAGAATATGGGCCTCGAGAAACTTTCTTCACTCTCTTCGCTGGTGGTGAAAGCACAATTTCCGCAGATGATTATGACTTTCGGGTTCCGAGGGGCAATCTATGCGGAACAAAAACGGGAATGCCGGGCACTGTAAGGCCAAGAAGGTGCATGTAATCGATACTGCAGGGTGCAGGAGATGCCTTTTTGCCGGAGTGGCCATGGGATTGACTTATGGGAAGAACTTAATGGAGGCCTGTGAAATCGGAACCAAGCTTGCAGCTTCCGTCGTTGGCACTTCCGAGAATGTGAATCCCCGTTATCTTCCGGAAGAACTCGGATTGGAAAGTCTTACGGAATAGATGGAAATGTAGAATGAGCAGTCCGAAGAGGGGAGGAAAGAGAAGGAAGGAAAAGAGAAGGAAGGGATAGATTGCTGCAAAGTGTTGATAGAGTGGGAGAGGAGAAATAGTGAACCAGATACTTTTGCTTTCGGGAGTAGTCATTATTCTCAGTGTATTTTTACATAAGCTTTCCATGAAGATGGGTGTACCGGTTTTGCTCGCCTTTCTTTTACTGGGAATTGTGTTTGGGATAGATGGCGTTTTTAAGATTCATTTTGAAAATTTTGAACTTTCGGGTTCTGTCTGTAGCTTCGGACTGATCTTTATCATGTTTTTCGGAGGCTTCGGCACAAACTGGAAGGAAGCAAAGTTTGTGGCTGGAGAGGCTGTTCTTTTATCGAGTCTTGGCGTAGTATTTACCGCCTTATCGGTAGCCGCTTTTTGTACTCTGCTGCTTCATATGGAGTTCTCCCGGGGACTGCTTCTCGGTTCGCTCATCGCCTCAACCGATGCGGCTTCCGTCTTTTCCATCCTTCGTTCCAGAAGACTGAGCTTAAAGGACAGGACGGCATCCCTGCTCGAATTTGAATCGAGGGAGCAATGACCCGATGGCTTATATGATGACGCTTCTTTCCTGGAACTTGTACAGGGAACCGTGAAAATCTCCGAGATGCTCAGTATGCTTTTCCTGCAAATTGTCCTTGGACTTTTGATTGGAGGAGTTATCGCTTTCTTCGCTATATATATGATGAAGAAGGTTGCGGTTTTAACGGATGGATTTTGAACTGATTTTTCGTACTGGGCGCAGTACTTCTTTCTTACGCGCTTTCCACTTCGCTTGGAGGAAACGGATACCTTGCCGTCTACCTTACCGGCATTATTTTTGGGAAATCAGAAAATCAAGCAGAAGAAAGAGATGGTACAATTTTTGATGCTTTAACGGGAATCATGCAAATGCTGCTCTTTTTCCTTTTGAGCTTGCTTTCCACCCTTCTCGTCTTCCCGGCGTGGCCTTCAATGCAATAGGGATTTTTTTCTTTTTCCTAACCTTTGTCGGAAGGCCGATGGTTGTCTTTACCCTGATGCATTTCTTTCCTGCTTCGAGGAAATAAGAAGCTTCTCCTTTCTTTGCGGGATTAAGAGGAGCTGCCTCCATCGTTTTGCTATACTGGCGGTTGATACGGTAGGAAGAGGAGATTATATCTATCACTTGATTTTCCTCATCGTTTTACTGTCTATCTTACTGCAGGGTTCCTTTCTTCCCAAGGTTTCCGAGAAGTTGGATATGATTGATGCGGAAGGGGATGTCATGAAGACCTTCACCGATTATACGGAGGAAAAAGAAGTACAGTTTATTGAATTTCAGGTTCCGAAAGGCCATTCCTGGGCAGGGGAGAAAATAAAGGATATTCGTATGCCGCCTGAAACAATGGTGATTCTTTTGGAGAGAGACGGAAAAAAGGACATTCCGAATGGAGATACCGAAATCCTGGTAGGAGATAGAGTGGTGATAGCTTCTGCAAAACCGGCATTGAACTCCGACCCTGGAGATTATAGAGCTTGAGGTAGATAACGGCAGTATCTATGCCGAAAAGAGAATTGCGGAGATTCCGAGAGATGACTCTGAGCGAGTGATGCTTATAGAAAGGGGAGAGGAAGTCCTCATCCCCCGCGGGGATACCTTGATTCAAGTCGGTGATGTACTGGTTATGTACAGGCTGAAAAAAGGATAAAGCAGTGAAAAAAAGGATAAAGCAGTTTTACTCCAAGGCTCTCTGCAAGGCTTCAATTTCCTCAGCACTGAGCCTTCTGTAATCGCCCGGGGCAAGGTTTTTCATCCAGCACTACCTTGCCCATAGAGACGCTTTAACTTCGTCACGATATAGTTTTCGGAAAGTGCAAGAAACATTTTTGATTTGATGAAACTTTCCTTCGGTAATAATGATTTCTATGGCGGTTTTTTCTTCTTCCGCGCTAAGGATTCTTACCTTAGCCGGCTCTGCAATCAAATCCTTGTCATATTTTATGCCGAAACGTAGAGGTGCTATATCTGAATCTTCCAGAAGAACGGGAATTTCGATATAGTACCTTTTTCTATGTGGTTTTTAGGAGAAAGCAGCGTGTGGGCCAGCTGTCCGTCGTTCATGATGAGAATCAGCCCTTCACTGTCTTTATCCAGTCTTCCTACAGGAAAAAGATCTTTTCTGTGTTTTTCCGTAATCAGATCCAGTACGGTTTTCTGCTTTTCGATCTTCGGTGGAAGACAGGACGCCAATCGGTTTATTCATCATATAATAGGAAAACTCTTCATAACAAACTTCTTCTCCACGATAGGAAACAGAGGCATGTAATGGTACGGAGAAACTGGAGTCTCGGATGATTTCACCGTTTACACGGACAAGCCCTTTGCGAATCTCTTTTTGATATCCGAGCGGCTCAAGCCCCATATCGGATAAATATTTGTCTAGTCGCATACTTCACCTTCCTCAAGCTTTCTACGAATGGGGATTCCGTTCACTTCCAGATTGTCGGAGATGGGCAGAAGCAGGTATTCTTTCCCGTCAATCATCCGGCTTTCCAAAATAGCGGAGATTTCATTTTTGATTTTAAATTGCAGATTTTTCCGATTTTTAACTCTAAATTCTTATCGACTAAATTTTCAGCGTAAAAAGGCGGAATCGTTTTCTCCGAGACAGTTGTCATAGAGCGCGGAAAAATTAGTGAGTCCTTCTTCGCTTGCACCGGCATTTTCCAAAAGTTGCTTTATCCGGGATTTGGAAAGGCTTTTGTTCCTTTTTCCTCTTCTTTGCTTTGCTCCTTTATCTCCTGTAATTCTTCTTGCAAAAAGGCGAATATTTTCAAAGTTACAATCCTTTTTCAAAACCTCCTGTACCAGTGTGGAGAATTGAATCTTCTGCTCTTTTTCACCGTATGGAAGTCCGATACCGAAGAGTTCCTCCGTACTAGAGTCCAGCCCCTCTTCCCGTTTCTTTGTTCGGTATAGGAGAGAGTGAATGTCGGCTCTCTCTCATGGAAAGCAGGATAGAGGAAGGAAATCTCCGGTTTTTGCACCACGAAATCTTCCGACCGGGCAATAAAACTGTCTTTCTCCTTATCAAAAGCACAGCCCTTCTTTTAATAGACTGACCGGGCAGAGGAGAAAAAGAGTGAAACGATATACGGTATCGGAAGCATCTTCCAAACTTAAGCCGTCCGAGGTTTTTGGGGACGTCATATATTCCATGCGCAAGAATCAGGAGTTTTTACCCGGTACAGGGTAGATTTCATTCATTTTTGAAAAAACTTTCAGAAAGTGCTTCTTCTTTGAGCTCCGATTCATTTAAACGAAAAGAGTGCATCCTGCTTTCCGCCTTCCTCCTCTTCCTTTAGAGGAAATTCCAGGGTATAAAGCTCGCGACCGAATTTTCCGGAGAGCGAACGCTAAAAGAGCTCGCAGTACTTAAAAACTTCATTATCTTCTAGAGCATAAAAAGGAATCGGAAAAACGGGAGAGGACTTTCCCCTCTTCATTGATAAAACAAGTTCTTATTCGATCGATCCGGCAGTCTTCCTTTTTAAAACATTTTTTTGATTTCATTGATCCCTTTTTGTCCATGCTGTTCCTTCCTATCTCTTTTTCTTCCTATCTTATCAGTCTACTTTTTCCTTGCATGGATAGTATTGTAATAAAAAAACGAAAAGAGGGCTACAAGAAAATAATTTGTATATATTTTTAAAAACTCGTTCTGAAAAAGTTGGAAAAATGTGCTATAGTAGGGAAGTATCATTGCAAGAAATAGAAGGACTTTAAGCATGGCGGATAAACGTAAGTTGGGTAGCGGAGAGAAAAAGTTTCGAGATAGAAGTCAAAATTATAAATCCAGTAGAAATGGACATTCCAATATAAAGAGAAAAAAAGTTCTGACAGAAGAAGAAAAGCGGATTCTGATGCGGAGGAGAGCAAGGAGGAAAAAGGCAGGCGGAGCAAAAAGAAGGCAAGAATCATCTTTGCTCTTGCCCTTGTGTTTTGTCTTTTGTTGTTTTCGAGGTTTTTGCCATGGCTTTTCGTTTTATTGAGAAAAGTCGGAAAGCCCAGAAAGAAGAATCGGTAACTGTTGTGAGAGCAGTGTGGAAAGCAGCCCGGCAGAGTCTACCGAGGAGAGTACGGAAGAGGAAAGTCCGAGTGAAGGGGAGACAAATGCAGAGGGAATGGTTTTCTCCGGAGGACGTTATATTGATCCGAAGTAAGCCGATGGTTGCACTTACCTTTGATGACAGTCCCGATGTGCAAGTAGACGGGGTCCTCATGGATGAGTTGGAAAAAGGTGAACGGAAGAGCCACTTTCTTTTGTAGTGGGGCAGAGGGTTGAGAAATTTCCGGAAGATATAAAAACACGGTAGAGCGCGGGCATGAAATCGAAATCATTCCTATGACCATGATATCCATTTTGAGCAGTAAGGGGCAGGATTATATCCGAAATGAGTTCGATAAAACGGATGATGCGGTAGAAGGCTGCCGGTGTGCGCCCGGCTTTTGGTTCGACTTCCGGGAGGAAATATCAGTAATGATGTCAAGGCAGTTGTCAAGAAACCCCTTATTTTTCTGGTCTATCGATACGGAAGACTGGCGCTCTCGGGATGCGGAGAAGACACAAAACACTATTCTTTCACAGGTCAAGGATGGGGATATCGTGCTGATGCACGCCTTATACCTTTCTACGGCACAGGCTTGTAAAACGGTTATTCCGGAGCTGCATGCCAGAGGGTATCAGCTCGTTACGGTTTCGAGGCTGATTCATTTCCGCGGACAGAGATGTGCAAGGCGGAAATGGAGTACAGTATCAAAAACTTTCCGCCTGTTGAAACAGCAGCGGCGGAGAGTAACACGGCAAGTACCGTATCGGAAACGGTCAAGGAAACAAGTATGCAGAGCAGTTCGCATAGTGTAAAAGAGAGCAGTAAGTTGAGCGAAACGAAAAAAAGAAACAAAAGAGCACAAAAGACGGCAAGTAAGAGCACGGAAAGTAAAGAGCAATACGGAAGCCACGAAGGAAAGCGGAAATATTGTAGAGAGTCCCGGCATAACAGTGGAAAGCAAAACGGTAGAGAAGTCTACAAAGGAAAGAGTGCAGGCAATATAGCCGGCGCTATTGATGCGGAGGATCCGCAGTAAAAGCAGGGAATGTACCTGCTTTTCTGTGTAAATGCGTTTCGTAAATTTCCGGAAAAACGAGATATCGCACGCTCTGCGCACGATACTCGTTATGAATAAAAAAACATCTGCAGAAAGAGAACACCATGGATTTTAAAGGGTATGACAAAAATACAGGAAATAATCGAGCTTGTGGAAAAGCAATATACCTTATTTGATGAAGAAATTTTTCACAACTTGGGCTTGCTTTTTAGGGATTGCGGAAGAGCTCGAAGACGATACACTGGCAGGCTATGTTTATTATCAACTTGCTGATGCTTATTATAGTTTTCATTTTGATGTGGAAGGAATGCAGAAGTACCTGTCCTTGGGAATCAAGGTACAGCAGGAAACACAAGATTTTACCCTTCTGGCCAAGTCCTACAATCTCCTCAGTATCACGGAATTTTTACAGGGGAAACTTCGGTCTGGCTTTTTGATTACTATATGTCTGCCACTGGACTATTGTAAGTCTTTGATCTACCAAAGACAGCGGTCTCCTCGGCATCATCAATTCCAACATCGCTCGACTGTATTTCATGCTGAAAGATTATGATCACGGAAGATTTTTATGCGGAAGAAGCGCTGTATGAAATCAGCGGAAATACCGTAGACAGCAGTTATGTTTCGAATATGATCAGCATCTATACCTTCCTAGGCAATATTTATCTGAGCAGAAACAGAGATGTGCATGCCGCCTGAGCTTGTATGGAATCTCTCTTGGAAATCGCCAGAAATTTCGGATATGAGCAGGAACTGTTAAGCAGTGTGGATATTCTGACGTTTTCCATTCGCCTTGCTCATTATGGAAATAAAATCACGGAAAGAGATATGCTGATTCATCGTTTCTCCGACAAAGAGTTACTTTCCGCACTTCGTACCAATATGATGGAAGATGTATGCGACTTGGCGGATTTTTTCTGGAAATTGATAAGGTGGAAGAATGCAGGGAAGGTATTGGAGCTTTTTGGAAAGAAAACTTTCCGAAATCAATCTTCCGGAGATTGAGAAACGTTTCATAGAATCTAAAAATTCGATATTTTGAAAAATGCGGAGATTTGGAAAAAAGAAACGAAACCTCTTACCGTTTCTATTCGCTGATGAAACAGCAAGAGATGGAAGAGATATCCGCCTTTCTTTTTGCACTGGGAATCAGACAAGACCTGGAGGATTTAAAAGAGCAGAATGCCTTTATGGAGGAAGAAAATGTTCGACTTACAAAGAAGGCGGAATATGATGAACTTACAGGTCTGCCTAACCGCTACCATTTAAGCGATTTTTCCGATGCAGCCTTCGAAAGAGCCTATAATGCGAGGACGCCCTTTGCACTTGAGATGGTGGATGTGGATTACTTTAAACAATATAATGATTTTTACGGACACCAAAAAGGGAGATGAGTGCCTGAAGCTCGTGGCGGGAGAGATTAAGAAGCTTTGTCAAAAGCATCCCGGCATTTATGCCGCCCGTTACGGAGGAGATGAATTTGTCCTTATCTACGAAAACATGCAGGATGAAGAAGTTCTTCGTTATGCTAAGGAGCTGGGGATGGAGTTAAAGCATTAAATCTGCAACACTCTGAAAAAAAGAGGAGGCGTAGTGACGATTTCCCGAGGAATTCGAAACTCGATTCCGTCCAAGAAGAACAGGGTTTGGGACTATACTTTCTCGGCTGACACCGCTCTTTATCAAGTTAAATCGAAAGAAAGAGGCGGAATCAAGTTGATTCATAAGGCGAAATTGGAAGGGAGCGAATGTACGTCTAATCGCTCCTCATTTTTTTGATTGCTTTTGTGATTGTACCGCCTCCGACTACGAGCTCTCCGTCGTAGAGTACGACAGCCTGCCCCTGTGGCCACGGCACGTTCCGGGGCTGCAAAGCGAACGAGAACGGTTCCGTCTTCTTTCACGGAAACGAAAGCCGGCACAGGCTTAGCGTTATAACGGGTTTTTACGGTAACGGCATATTCTTCCTTCGGCGCATCCATACTGATCCAGTTAAAGTCATTCGCTTCCAAGGCCTCGGAATAGAGACCTTCTCCGGTAGTCAGGATGACTTGATTTTTTCAAATCTTTTCCGGCAACATACATAGGTTGTTTTAGGGCCAGACCGAGGCCCTTTCTCTGTCCTATAGTATAACGGACGATGCCTCTGTGCTTTCCGAGTTTATTTCCCTCTTCATCTACGAAGTGTCCTTTCGGATAGGGTTTTCCACGGAATTTTTTTCGAGGAAATCTCCGTAATCGCCGCTTGTTACAAAACAGATGTCTTGAGAATCCGGCTTATCGGCATTGTAGAAACCGTATTTTTTTCCCGCAATGGCGCGAACTTCTTCTTTCGTTTCAAATTCTCCTAGCGGAAACATACTGTGCTTAAGCTGCTCCTGATTTAAGAAGTAAAGCACGTAGCTTTGATCCTTTTTCATCCTTTGCTTTTTAAAAAGAAGATAGCGTTTTTTCTTCGTCATAGCGAATTCTGGCGTAATGTCCGGTGACAATCACATCACAACCCAGTTCTTCCCCTTTTTTTGTACAATTTTTCATGCTTCATAAAACGATTACAGCGAATACAGGGGTTGGGAGTGCCTCCATTTTCATAAGTCTCCACAAAGGGGAGAATGACCTTCTTCTGAAAGTCATCTTTGAAATTCAGGACATAGTAAGGGATGGAAAGAGTGGAAGCTACCTGCACGGCATCTTCTACATCCTCTAAGGTACAGCAAGTCCGGCTTCTACAAGCCTGTCCCGTTTCACTGTCATATAATTTCATGGTTATGCCGATACAGTCATAGCCTTTTTTTCTTTCATAAGCAGGGGCGGCAACCGAGCTGTCTACCCCGCCGCTCATGGCGATTAATGCCTTTTTCATAATTCTTTCCTTTATCTTCCGTTGTTTCTCCTTATTCTAGCTTTTTATAAAGATCTTTACAAGATTTTTGAAAAATCGAATCTTTTTCACAGAAAAAAACTTTGTATATCCCTTCTCACTATGTTAAAATTCAAGGCAGTGTGCAATAAAATCTCTTAAAAAGGGGGAAATGATGAAAGGAATTATTCTTGCAGGAGGTTCGGGAACCAGACTCTATCCATTAACCAGAGTGACTTCCAAGCAACTTCTACCGATTTATGATAAACCCATGATTTATTATCCGCTTTCCGTGCTGATGGATGCCGGAATTCGGGATGTTTTGATTATTTCCACACCGGTGGACACGCCGCGTTTTAAGGAGCTTCTCGGGGACGGTTCTTCCCTTGGTATGAACTTGGATTATGCCGTACAGGAAAGTCCGGACGGATTGGCGCAGGCTTTTTATTATTGGAGAGGAATTCATCGGAAATGATAAGGTAGCCATGATTTTGGGAGACAATATCTTCTCCGGATACGGCTTTAAGGAAATTCTGAAGAAGGCGGTGGCGAAGGAAAGCGGTGCGACAGTTTTTCGGTTACTATGTGGACGATCCGGAGCGTTTCGGTATCGTGGAGTTTGACGGGAGCGGAAAGGCTATCTCTATTGAGGAAAAAGCCGGAGAAGCCGAAGTCGAACTATTGCGTGACAGGCCTGTATTTCTATGATAACCGTGTAGTGGACTATGCGAAGAATTTAAAAGCCCTCTAAGAGAGGAGAACTGGAAATTACCGACTTAAACCGTATTTATCTGGAAAATGGAGAACTGGATGTGGCTCTTCTCGGGAAGGGTTTCACCTGGTTAGATACCGGAACGCAAGAGTCTCTTGTGGATGCGACCAATTTCGTTTACACCGTGAAACCCACGAGCACAGAAAAATTGCCTGCCTCGAAGAGATAGCCTATAAGAACGGCTGGATCAGCAGAGAAAAGGTATTGGAGGCTTACGAGCTTTATAAGAAAAAAATGAGTACGGTAAATATCTTAAGGACGTTTTAGACGGAAAGTACATAGAATAAAGAAATTGATTTACGGAAGAACAATAGCGTGAATCTAAGGAGGAAAGATGAAAACAATCGTGACCGGCGGAGCCGGATTTATTGGCGGAAACTTTATGCATTTTGTTGTCAATGCCTATCCGGAGGAAGAGTGGATCTGCCTGGATAAGCTGACTTATGCGGGAAATCTGGAAACGCTTAAGCCCCTGGAAGGAAAGAAGAACTACAAGTTTGTAAAGGGGACATTGCGGATAGAGAATTTATCTTTGACTTATTTCGTACGGAAAAAGCCGGACAGAGTGATTAACTTTGCTGCGGAATCCCATGTGGACCGCTCCTTAAAGGATCCGGAGCTTTTCCTGCGCACCAATGTGTTAGGCACCGTTTGCCTTATGGATGCTTGCAGAGAGTTCGGTATCGAGCGTTATCATCAGGTTTCTACGGATGAGGGTTTACGGAGATTTACCGCTTGACAGAACAGATCTCTTCTTCAATGAGAACTATCCTATTAAGACTTCTTCTCCTTATTCTTCTTCCAAAGGGAAGTGCAGACCTCTTTGTTTTGGCGTATCACAGAACCTTCGGGCTTCCGGTCACCATTTCCCGTTGCTCGAACAACTACGGTCCCTATCATTTCCCGGAGAAGCTGATTCCGCTTGTGATTTCCAGAGCCTTAAATGACGAAAGCATTCCGGTTTACGGTAAGGGAGAAAATGTTCGTGACTGGCTCTATGTGACGGATCATTGTAAGGCAATCGACCTTATCGTAAGAAAGGGAAAGGTTGGAGAAGTTTACAACGTGGGCGGACACAACGAGAGAACGAATCTCGAAGTGGTAAAAACCATTTTAAAGGCACTAAATAAGCCTGAATCTTTGATTACGTATGTGACGGACAGACCGGGACACGATATGCGTTACGCCATTGATCCGATGAAGCTTGAGACGGAACTAGGTTGGAAACCGGAGTATACCTTTGATACAGGAATTCCCGTAACGATTGACTGGTACCTGAAGAATAAGGACTGGTGGGAACATATCATTTCCGGAGAGTATCAGGAGTATTATAAGAAGCAGTACGGAGAAGAGGGATAAAATGAAGATTTTTTTGTCACCGGTGTAAACGGACAGCTCGGCCATGATGTGATGAATACGCTATATCGAAGAGGAATATCCGCAATTGGATCGGATATCAAGGAGAACTACTGCGGGGTGGAGGACGGCAGTCCCGCCTGCACGATGCCTTATATCGGTCTGGACCTCTGTGATGAGGAAAAGACGAGAAAGGTGCTTTCCGAGCTGGAAATCGACGCGATGATTCACTGTGCGGCGTGGACGGCAGTGGATGCTGCGGAGGATATTGAAAATCGGGCTATTGTGGAAAAAATAAACAGTGAAGTTCCGGGATTGCTTGCCAAGATCATGAAGGAACGAGACGGAAAAATGCTCTACCTTTCCACGGATTATGTTTTTTCGGGAGAAGGAACAGAGCCTTGGAAGCCGGATGAGAAAGATTTTAATCCTATCAATGTCTACGGAAAGACGAAGCTTATGGGCGAGGAAAGGATTCGGGAAGTTTTAGAAAAATACTTCATTATTCGGATTGCCTGGGTTTTCGGCTTGAACGGAAAGAATTTCATTAAGACAATGTTGAATGTCGGAAAAAGCCATGAGGAAGTCCGCGTGGTGAACGACCAAATCGAGAATCTGACTTATACTCTGGATTTAGCGGAACTTTTTGGTGGACATGATTTGCACGGAAAAGTATGGCAACTATCACGCAACCAATGAAGGAGAGTATATTTCCTGGTATGATTTTACAAAGGAAATCTATAGACAGGCAGGCTTAAGCACGAAGGTCCTTCCGGTCAGCACCGAGGAATACGGACTGAGTAAGGCAAGACGTCCGAAGAACTCTCGACTGGATAAGACAAAGCTTAAGGAGCAGGGCTTTACACCGCTTCCCGATTGGAAGGATGCTTTATCTCGTTATTTAAAGGCCTTAGCTATGGAAGAAGGATGCTAGAGATGGCATAGCGGTGTTTTTGCTAAGCTAAGACTTTGAAGAAACAGCTATCCCGGGAGAAAAATTGCGTAATAAAGAGATTCGGGAGAAATCCCGAATTTTTTTAGTATGACGGGCATGCCGTCAATCTGTGGTGCAAGTCCACAAGGGGCGTGGTTGCCGACGAGACCCCATAGCGACTCCCAAGGTTTACATCGCGAGGTGTAGGGCGAGAAGAAGGGATAGCGAAATCGTAGCCTGACGAACAGAAACCTGATATTAAGGCGTTTACGGCGGATGAGCTGGCTAAAAGCAGCAAAGTCCAAAAAGGCAACCGTAACCCGTAGGCGTAAATCAGGCAGGTAGACGAGGAAAGACTGGCGAGGCTTATCCCGTGAGGTCTCACAGACGAGGAAACTCGCCGTAGCAACAACGAACTGTGAGAAGTCAGCAGAAGCCGTAGTAGGTATGATTCTGAAATGGATGATATCGAAGGGCTGAACAAGGTAACTGTGTAATCAAATGTATGCCCCATGAAATACCTGACAGCGGAAAGTGCGAAACGTAATTGAGCAGATACCGCATAACATAAGGCTTATTCATGGGAACGGAAAGGAGAACGCACACAAGGCAATGTCGGAACTGTTGGAAAAGATACTGTCAAAAGAAAACATGAACACCGCCTACAAAAGGGTCTGCGCCAACAAAGGTGCAGGCGGTGTGGACGGAGTGACAGTTGAAGAACTTGGAGATTATATCAAAGAGCATTGGAGAAGTATCGGGGAGCAAATCAGGCAGAGACAATACAAGCCACAACCGGTTAGGAGGTAGAGATACCCAAGCAAAACGGAGGTGAGGAAACTCGGTATACCGACCGTAATGGACAGGGAGTAATTCAGCAAGGTATCGTGCGGGTGATAAACCCGATGTGTGAGCCCGTTATTCTCGGAATGGAGCTATGGCTTCCAGACCGAATCGTAGCTGCGAAAATGGCAATCAGGCAGCTGCTTATCTATCTGAATGAGGGCTACGAGTGGATGGTAGATATCGACCTAGAGAAATTTTTTTCGACAATGTACCGCAGGACAGGCTAATGAGTCTCGTTCACGTCATCATAAATGACGGGGATACGGAGTCGCTTATCCGCAAATACCTGAAAGCAGGAGTGATGACACCACAAGGCTACGAAGAAACAAGACTCGGAACACCACAAGGAGGGAATCTGTCACCGTTACTATCAAATATCATGCTGAATGAACTGGACAAAGAACTTGAAGCAAGAGGACTACGATTTACGAGATATGCTGATGACTGCGTTATTGCGGTCAAGAGCGAAACGAGTGCAAAAAGAAGTCATGCGGACGGTATCGGATTGGATACAGAGAAAAACTTGGGCTAAAGGTCAACATGACCAAAACTCACATCACAAGACCATTAGAGCTGAAATATCTTGGCTTCGGTTTTTTACAAGGACAGCAAGACAAAAGAATGGAAAATGTAGAGCGCACCAAGACTCGATTGTAAAAATAAAGCGCAAGCTAAAAAGAACTGACCTGTAGGAAAACGCTCGGAAAAGTAAGGGAGAAGATAGAGAAAATCAATCAGGTAACAAGAGGATGGATTAACTATTATGCCCTTGGCTCTATGAAAAACAGCGATGACAGCGATTGACGCACATTTACGGACAAGGCTTCGGGTTATTATTTGGAAGTGGTGGAAAGTACCAAAAGAAGCGACAGTGGGGCTTGCAGAAACTGGGAATGAGGCAAGGACCTTGCGAGGCTAACCTCATACTGTGGTGACCGCTACCAATGGGTTGTCACGAAGACGTGTGTTGTAAGAGCAATCTCTGAGGAAGTGCTTGCGAAAGCAGGACTAATAAGTTGTCTCGAATATTATAATAAGCGTCATGCCTTGAAGTTATGTTGAACCGCCGTATGCCGAACGGCACGTACTGGTGGTGTGAGAGGGGATTAAATTCCCCTACTCGATTAGGGGAAAAGTTTATCGGAAAGAAAGACATAAAAAGCGACACAAAAATGGAGTTATAAAAGAGAGGCTTTTTATTTTTAGAAAGTATTTTTAGAAAGAATCGAGTCTGTTCAAAAATGCTTGGCGGCTCGCTACTGGAATGATGTGGATAAAAGTTCTGTGTGAAAAACAGAGGCAGGAGGGAAAAGATGGGAAAATATTTTTGGAACAGACGGTTATCGTGGAGAGGCTAACGTGGATTTGACAGCGGATACCGCCTTTAAGGTGGGAAAAGTTCTTGGCCTATTATTTTTCGAACAAAGGCACGAAGGAGTGCCGTATTGTGATCGAGTAAGGATACCAGACGCTCCAGCTATATGTTTGAGTATGCGCTTTCCGCAGGAATACCGCTGCGAGAGCAGATGCGTATCTGATGCATGTCACCACCACGCCTTCCGTAAGCTATATTGTTCGTTCTGAAGATTTTTTTCCTGCGGAGTTATGATTTCCGCCTCCCATAATCCTTTCTATGACAACGGTCTTAAGGTTATCAATGAAAACGGAGAAAAGGTTTCCGATGATTTTTATTGCGGAGATTGAGGCTTATCTGGACGGAGAAACCGAGGAAGTTCCTTTAGCTACCGGGGATAAGATTGGAAGAACCGTGGATTTTGCCGCAGGAAGAAACCGTTATATCGGCTATCTGATTTCCTTGGCTACCCGTTCCTTTAAGGGAAAGAAGATTGCTTTGGACTGTGCCAACGGTTCCGCATCCTCCTGCGCCAAGGCGGTGTTTGATGCTCTGGGGGCGGATACCCATGTGCTTTCCAACAATCCCAACGGCTATAACATTAATGAGAACTGCGGTTCCACCCACATGGAAGCTTTGCAGGAATATGTGAAGAATGGGGATTGTGAAATCGGTTTTGCCTATGACGGCGATGCGGATCGTTGTCTCTGCGTGAGACAGTGACGGAGAGATTGGTGGATGGAGATCAGATTCTCTATCTTTGCGGAAAAGAATATGCGGGATAAGGGACAGTTAAAGGACAATAAGATTGTTACCACCATCATGTCCAACTTCGGCTTATATAAGGCTTTGGATGCGGTAGGACTTTCTTATGAAAAAGACCAAGGTAGGAGACCGTTATGTCTATGAGAATATGGCGGAAAACGAGTTATTCTCTGGGAGGAGAGCAGTCGGACACATCATCTTTATGAGACATGCCACTACCGGAGATGGAATTCTTACCAGTATTAAGCTGATGGAAGTGCTTTTAGAGGAAAAGAAGAGCCTGAAGGAAGCTTTGGCAGACTATCAGCGCTTTTCCACAGGTTTTAAAGAATGTACGGGTGAAGGATAAGCTTTTGGTGGAGCAGAATGAAACCGTACAGGAGGCAGTGAAGAAGGTGGAGGAAAGCACTGGGGAGAGGATGGAAGAATTCTCCTCCGTGCTTCCGGAACAGAGCCTTTGATTCGTGTCATGGTGGAGGCCTCCAAGGAAGAGCTTTGTGAGAAGTATGTAGAGGAAGTTATAGCTGTTATGAAAAAGGAAGGACTAGTCCTTTCCTAAGTTTATTGATAGAGTAAAAAGGAAGTCCTGCAGAGCCTGGAAAAAGCTTGTTTGGCAGTACAGGGTAGACTCAAAAATAAGAGTAAGTAAGAGTAGTAGTGGAAAAATACAATAGGAGGTAAGAATGGATCAGGTAAAACGTTACAGAAAATTTCCGATTTTCCGTTATCCGGAAAAAGAACTTGGATGGATCAGGAAATCACTAAAAGCACCGATTTGGTGTTCTGTGGATTTAAGGGATGAAACCAGGGCCCTTTGTGGATCCCATGACCGTAGAAGAAAAGGTGGAATTTTTTTCCAGCTTCTTTGCAAGCTTGGTTTTAAGGAGATTGAAGTAGGCTTTCCTGCCGCCTCCCAGATAGAATTTGATTATTTACGGACTTTGGTGGAGAAGAATCTGATTCCGGAGGATGTTACGGTTCAGGTTTTGGTACAGTGTGAGAAGAGCTTTTTGGAAAGAAGCTTCGGGCTCTTCAAGGAGTAAAGAAGGCCATTGTCCATATTTATAATTCTACCTCCGTATTGCAAAGAGATGTGGTTTTCGGAAAGTCCAGAGAGGAGATTACCGCCATTGCCCTTTCCGCTGTAGAGATGGTGAAGCGTCACGAGAAGGATTTTTCCGGAGAGCTTCGTCTGGAGTATTCTCCGGAAAGCTTTACCGGAACGGAGATGGATTATGCTTTGGAAATCTGTAATGCGGTGATTTCCGCCTGGGGTACTAAGGCGGGAAGGGAGATTATCATTAACCTGCCTAATACCGTAGAGCTGCATAGCCCCAATGTCTATGCGGATCAGATTGAGTTTATGTCCAACAACATGAAGGAAAGGGAGCATGTGATTCTTTCCGTGCATCCCCATAATGATAGAGGAGGCATTGCCTCCGCAGAGCTGGCCCTTCTTGCCGGAGCACAAAGAGTCGAGGGAACCCTTTTTGGAAATGGAGAAAGAACCGGAAATGTCGATATTTTAACCTGGCTTATAACCTTTTTCTCCCAGCATCGACTCCCAAGCTGAATCTGGAAAATATTCGGGAGATTCAAAGAGGTCTACGAGCGTTGCACGAAGATGCATATCCCGGAGAGACATCCCTATGCGGGAAAGTTGGTCTTTACCGCATTTTCCGAGTTCTCATCAGGATGCGATTAATAAAGGGCTTCGAGGCAATGAAGGAGAAGTTCTCTGATTTGGGAAGTACCCTATCTTCCGATTGATCCGGCGGATATCGGAAGAATATGAGCCGGTTGTCCGTATCAACTCCCAGTCCGGAAAGGGCGGTGTGGCCTTTATTTTTGGATTTCCAGTATGGCTATAAGCTTCCGAAGGGGATGCAGAGAGAGTTTGCGGACTATATTCAGAGCATTTCCGAGAAAGAAGGGGAGGTTAGCCCCGAACGGATTTTTAGAGGTTTTCTTAGCGGAATATGTAGAGGCGAAGTCACCGCTTCTTTTTAAAAACCTTCGTTCCATGGACATGGAAAATGAGAAAAGAACACTATGTCAGCTTTGTGCAGTTAAGCTTTGAAAAATAAGGGAATATTGAAGAAATCTCCGCAAGCGGATCAGGACCGATTGATGCGAGTGGCGAACGCCTTACAGAAAGAACTGAAAAAGGAGTTTGAGGTTATTGACTACAGTGAGCATGCTTTTGAGCTCCGCATCCTCCGCGAAGGCAGTTTCTTACATCCATTTACAGGATAAAGCGTCCGGAAAGATGACTTACGGCGTGGGAATTTCCTCTAACATTACCCGTTCCTCCGTCCGTGCCCTGTTCAGTGCAATAAACAGACTGTACTATTAAAAGAACTTTTGTGAGATACAGTAAAAAATCTATTAAACATTTGTAAGGCCTCAAACGGTGGCACGTTCTCGCTAGCTTCGCCTGACTGAGCAATGAGCTTTGAATCCCATTACTACCTGTTTAAAGCCTTACAGATGTTTTGCTTATATGATTTTCTTAAACTCTTACTTGTCTCCGTCTGTTTCGTTCAGAAAGATAGACAAAGCAGTTTTTCAGGAGTCTCCACTCTAAGGCGATATAGCGCGAGAGGAATTCTTCGAAATCTGCTTTTTCATCCCTTTCGTTCCTTAAGACCGCGCATAATCCCCCTTCTATAGGCTTTTCCGTAGCCCTTTTTTTGGAAGTAGAGAGCCTTAATCAAAAAGCCAAGAAGGAAGGGGAGAAAGTTTACGATTTTTAGGAGAAACGGAAAGTTCTTATATAAGAGGAAGATAGAATTTCTTGCGGAAAGCTCTACTTTAAAGTCACTATATTTTTCCACCGCTGGTACCGGAGCCTACATGCTTACAGATTGCACTCGGGCAGTAGTAAATGCTGTAGCCGTAAAGCTGCGCGCGAAAGGAGATATCGACATCTTCCAGATAGGCGAAGTGCTTTTTCATCAAAAAGCCCGGTCTTATCCAGTGCGGAGATAGAGTAGAGTGCAGCTCCCGCACAGGCGGAGAAAACCTTTTTCCGTCTTGTTCCAGTTTTCTACGCGGTCTTCCAAGCCTCTCTGAAAAGGGAAAGCCGAGGAGACAAAGCTCGTCACCGGCATCGTCCATGAGCCTCTCGTCATGCATTTTTATCATCTTGGAAGAAAGGGCAAAAACCTTCTCTCCTTAGCTTCTTTTTCCGCCATAAAACGGACAAGATTTTCCACGAAACGAGGGGTCCACTTCGGTGTCGTTGTTTAAAAAAGAAGGGCATAGTCCGCTCCATGCTCCTTCGCATATAGAATACCTATAGTTTACAGCCTTGGCAAAAGCCGTAGTTTTTCTTTATTTTCCAAAAGGAAAAATCCGCTCGAGCTCCTTTTCGATGTATTCTTTTATTACAGGGGATACTTCCGTCCGAAGATGCGTTGTCCACAAAAACAGAAAAAGTCCTTCGTGCTTTGTTTGTCCAAAGCCTGCATACACTTTTCAGAAAATGCTTTCCGTTGTAATTGGGGATAATCACTACTGTTTTCATATCTTCAAATACCTCGATAGTTGCTATTTTTATCTTAAGAAATCAAAAGCGCATTAAACGTAAAAACCTTATCACAAATCGGGGAAAAAGTGCCAGTCGACATTTCGGATTACTCCGGTCAATGCTTTTCCACTTTTTTCCCATCCTTTTTACATCTCCTTTTTACCTATTTGTAAGATGCTTCCAATTTTTCCGGCATTTACATTTTTCTGTGCTTACTATAAAAATTGAACAATCTTTACGGTGAGGAAAAGGAACAATAGAAATTCATGGAAAAAGCGGATTTCCTTTATGGAAAAATGATGTACTTTGGAATGCGCTCGGGAGCATGATGTATGCGCTTGCTTCCATGATTTTGGCTTTTTGTTCTACGTCTTCTCGAGGGAAAAGGAGGAGGCATCTTCGGATTCGGCTATTCCACCACAGGGACAGCAGTTTTTATTCTGGCTTATTTCGGCATTCGTCCTTTTCATATTACGGATATGCGGGGAGAATTTTTCCTTTCGGGAATATCTGGGATTTCGGAACCTAAGCACAGCACTTTTCGTTTCTTTGCTTTACTCTTTCTTCTTTATCAGTTTCTAAAAGGGAATTACACGGCAGAGAAGAGTGCTATCCTGTTTTTTTCTTTGTCTGTACAAAATTTTTAGACGGCTACGTCGATGTTTATGAGTCGGAACTGCAAAGAAGAGGAAAGCTTTACAAGACGGGACAGTCTCTCTTCTTCAGAACTCTCTTTGCCGTAGTTCTTCTGCTCATGACTCTGCTACTCACAAAAATCTGTTTCTCGGCGTGATTCTTATGAATCTTTGCCAGCTTTTTGCTTTTATTTCTTCTGTCTTTCTCGCTAAAAGAAAAACTGTTGCGATAGGAGTGGAGAGGCGTTTTAGCTTTGAAGCGGAAAGAGACTCATTATGGAGAGCTTTTTCTCTTTATTTCGGTTTTTGGACTTCTATGTGTTTTCGTCCTCCAAGTATGCCGTAGATGCGGTCATGGGTTCCCTCGTTTTCCGGGATTTACAACCTCCTCTTTATGCCGAGTAATTTCATCTATCTGCTGGCGAATTTCATCATTCGGCCGGCTCTTCCGAGACTTGCCGCACTTTGGCAGGAAGGAAAGACCGGGATTTTCGGAAAGAAGAAGGCGGCCTTATGGAAGAAGGTGCTCCTGCTTTTCGTTCGTTCTTCTTATCTTAGCGATACTTCTCTCTCCTCTTGCACTGTGGATTTTGGAGAGGCTTCTGAGAGACTTTTTACGGGAAAATGACGGTGGGCGCTTTTCTTTCTGCCTCCTCATTTTGGGAGGCTGTTTCTATCTTGCGAGATCTTGAGTACTATCTTCTTGTGACAAAGAGAAGGCAGAAGAAGATTTTTGCAGGCTATCTTATCGCTTCCGTTCTCTCTTTTCTCACAGCGGATTCTATGCTAAAACGCGGAGGATTTTTCTTCGGTTCATTGCAATTTGCGGGGATGATGCTCTTTCTCTTCCTCTTCCTCTCGGAAAAACAGGAAAAGGGCTAGAAAGTGGAGTCTGTAGGGCTAGAAAGTCGGAGTCTTTCTTTTCATTCCGGCTTAGGCATGGTAAAAATAAGCTCATTGATTTTTATCAAGTCAGATAGGGCCTTAATAGTTGAGAGAGTGTCTTACTCAGAAAGGACACTGAACTTGCATTTTGAATATAGATTTTGCATTGTTATGCAATAGGGAATTGGAATAGTGTAGGCGGATGACAGATTGTAATTTACAGGAGTTTCGGAAGAGGCTGCCCTTAGAGAAGAAAAATAGAAGAGAGGAGAGAAGGCGGCAGGGAGGGAGAGAAACGCTCCCCTCTTTTGATGTCTTGATTCCGACCTATAAGCCGGGAGAGAAATTTCGTGCCCTGCTTTCGGCGTTGGAAGAGCAGGAGTACCCTCCGAAAAAGATTGTTATCGTGAATACCAGAAGAGCGGTTTTTCCGAAAGAACTTTTTAGAAGGAAGGAAAGGTGGAAATCTCGCTCCATCACATAAAAAGAGAAGACTTTGATCATGCCTATGCGAGAAATCTCGCGGCTTCCTTTTCCGATGCGGAGTACTTTTTATCGATGACCGATGATGCGGTGCCGGCGGATAAAAAGCTCACAAAAGAACTGCTTACGGCTTTTTCTTGGGACAATCGTATTGCCGAGGTATGCAAGACAGCTTTGTACGAAGGACAGGTTCGCTTTGATGAAGTGCTCTCCAGAAGCTTTAATTATGGGGATAGAGTGGAAATAAAGGGAATAGAGGATGTGAAAAAGACTCGGTATTAAGTGTTTTGCTTCCAATGTCTGCTGTATGTATAAAAAGCGGTGTTCAGGAACTTAGGCTTCCGGTCGCCTACTATCTTTAATGAGGATATGATTTTTGCGGCTAGGGCGGAAAAGGCAGGGTATAAGGTCGCTTACAATCCTTTGGCAAGAGTTTATCATTCTCATCATTACTCGGCAGGACAGCAGTTTAGAAGAAACTTTGACTGGGGGTTTCTCATAGGGATTTTTCCGGAGATTTTTTCTCTTGTGCCGCCTGAACGGGAAGGAATGAAGATGTTTAAGCAAAATGCAAAAAACGCTTGTTTTCCAGGGAAAGCCCTTCTTCTTGTTCCTCTCTTTTCAGGACGGAGCGCGTTTTCTCGGCTATAAAGGCGGGAAAGAGTATCCGATTCTGCCAAGGATTTTCAGAAATGCCGTTACTTTAAATCCCCAGTATTTTTGAGAGAGAAGTCGTAAGTTACGGAAAGTGACAGAAGGTGAAGGAATACGGTAGAATACGATAAAAGGTGATGGAAGGCGATAAAAGGCGATAGAGAACGATGAGGGGCGAAGAAGATAGGCACTCTGTCCGTGAACCGGAAAGGATAAGATTTGATTAGTCTCTTAAAAAGAAATAAAACGAAAGCGGAAGATGATTTTAGACCGGCAAGGGCCGACTTTAAAAAGCGTTTTGTGGGCTCTTACTTTGGCGTGGTGTGGATGCTGATTCAGCCACTCGTGACTATTGCGATATACGCCTTTATCTTTGAGCCCCTACGGCTTTAAGTCCAGCCCGCCGGTTCCGAATGTAAGCTATACGCTTTGGCTGATTCCGTATTGTTCCTGGTTTTTCTTCTCCGAGTGATGAATATGAACACAGGGAATTCTGCAGGAGTACCATTATCTGGTAAAAAGGTGGTTTTCCGATGGAGAGCTTTTACCCGTGATTAAGCTTTTTAAGCTGTACTCTGGTGCATGGCTTCTTCCTTCTGGTGATGTTTTATTTTTATCTCTTCAGCGGAAAAATGCTGCAGCTGACTTGGCTGCAGGTTCTCTATTATTCTTTTGCTGCAGCAATGTTTGGCACAGGGGCTCAGTTACTTTACTTCCGCGATTTCCGTGTTTTTAAGGATATGCAGCAGATTGTGGCAGTGTATTGCAGTTCGGTATCTGGATGGTGCCGATTATGTACGATGAGCTTCTTTTTACCAATAAGGCGCCCTGGCTAAAGATTTTCTTTAAAATCAATCCTTTTTACTATATTGTGGCAGGTTACCGTGATTCGATGATTACGGGAAATTATTTTTGAAAGGCCGGGATTGACTCTTTATTTTTGGCTGGTAACGCTCTTTCTTTTATTCGTGGGATTGCGGTTCTTCCGAAAGCTGCGCCCTCACTTTTCAGATGTTTTATAGGAGGAAATCATGATAGCGCTTATTCGAGTGGGACTTTTTGCTCTTTGGATTTTTAGGGCTGGGAAGCCTTCGTTTACTTCTTTTCATCCGAAAAAGGAGAGACGAGAGAAAGAGACACAGGTGCCTTTCTATCGTGCAGGAAAACTAAAGTCCATTTTAAAGATATGCAAGGTGAAGTCCAAGCCGAGAGGCTTGGAAAATATTCAAAGGACGAAGCCGTGCTTTTTGTGGGAAATCACCGTTCCTACTTTGATATTGTTGTTGGCTACAGCCTTTTTAAACAATGTGACCGGCTTTATTTCAAGGATGACTTAACGAGGATTCCGAATCTGAAGTCCTGGATGGAAGAGCTTCACTGCCTCTTTTTAGAACAGGGACAATCTCAAACAGAATCTTAAGGTGATTATTGAAGCGATTCAGGAAATAAAACGCGGAATTTCCTTTTTGGGTTATCCTGAGGGGACAAGGACAAAGGGAGCGAGTGAAGAGGATATGCTTCCCTTTAAGAAGAAGGGCTCCTTTAAAGCTTGCCGAGAAAAGCCGGCTGTAAGATTATTCCGGTAGCCATGATCAATACCAGAAAGATTTTCGAAGAACAATTTCCGCTTTTGAAAAGCACGAAGGTTTATGTGCGCTTTGGGGAGCCGATTCTTCTTTCGGCGCTTTCGAGGGGAAGAGAAAACACACATTGACAAATATGCGGAAGAGCAGTTCTTTTCCATGATTCGAGATTTGAGAGAGACAGAACGGAAAAAGAGCTGGAAAGTAACGAGCAATAAGGGGATATGGAGGAATCAATGGGACTGGAAGAGATTCCGGAAGGAACTGGATAGGATTGACTGGGAAATCGTTCAACTTTTTCAGAAAAAGAATGGATCTTTCCATAGAAGTTGCTAAAGATAAAGGCAAAGACGGAAAGGCAGTCTTCGACGGAAAAAGAGAGGAAGAAAAATTAAACAGTATTTCGGACATGGTAGGAGATCCGCTATCAAAAACGCTGGCTAGAGAACTGTTCCGGGGCTTAATGACTCTTTTCCAGAAGAAGCAGCTTCAATACCTTTTCCGAAAAATTGGACGCAAGTCGAGTCTTTCGGGAAGTCGAGGGAACTTTCTTTTCGGGAAAAATTAGTCGCACGGGGCGTGAGATGGTCTGTATTCTTATCTTGCCGGAAGGGTATCCAAGAGGATTCCATAGAATTTGTGGAGCATTTTCTGGACTGTATTGAGGCTGTGCGGGCAGGAAAGGGCGGATTACGGAATCCTCCCCATGGACAATTCCACCTACGGCATGGTGCAGGACAACTATGACCTTTAAGTCGCTATGAAGAGCTTTCCGTATTAAAGGAAATTAATTACCCCGTCTCTCATTTGTCTTTGCAGCGCCGGAGACTACGGACGGAAGAAATCAGGAAGGTCTACTCTCACCCGCAGGCCCTTGCCCAGTGCAGGGAATTTTTCAAAGAATATCCTTTTATGGAAAAAATAGCGGATTTAAATACGGCGATTGCCGCAAAGAAACTTGCAGAGACGAAAGAGGAGTACGCCGCCGTCCTGTCAGCAGACCGGCAGCAGAGTATTATGGTCTTCGAATTCTGCAAGACGGAGTGAGACAGTAAAATACCACTCGATCTGATAGGAAAAGAGAAGGTTTATACGAAAGATGCCGATAAATTGACAATGATTTTATGGGCGGCGAATCAGGCGGGAAGTCTTTATCATGTGCTGGGGGATTTCACCGGAACGGTCTGTACTCTCTCAGTATGATTCAAAGCAGACCTGTGGGAGACAAAGCTTTTTCCTACCTTTTCTTTGTGGATATGGCGGGAAATCTTTCCGAGCCTGAGATGTGAAAATGCCTTAAGTGCGTTGAAAAGAAGAGGGGTAGAATTCAGAATACTGGGGAATTACTTACCCTATAAAGTAAAGAATTCGTGAATTAAACGGGAAAGACTTGCCATTTCAGTCAAAAATTAGGTAAACTGAAGCGATCCATAGAAAGTTAGACAGACGAGGAGGACTCTTATGCCACAGATTAATATATTGGTTGTTGATGATGAAAAAGAGATTGCCGAGCTGGTAGAAATTTATTTGGTTTCCGACGGCTATAAGGTTTTTAAAGCTTATAATGCGGAAGAGGGATTGAAAATTCTCTCGGAGGAAGAAATCCATCTGGTTCTTCTGGATGTCATGATGCCGGGAATGAGTGGTCTTGAAATGTGCAGAAAGATCAGGAAAGCCCAATATTCCGGTGATTATGCTCGCTGCAGTCCGAGGATTTGGATAAGATTGTCAGTACTGGCGGTGCGGACGATTATGTTACAAAAGCCGTTTAATCCCCTGGAGCTTACGGCAAGAGTCAAGTCTCAGCTTCGTCGCTATACACAGCTTAATCCGAATGCGGGAACCAACTATATCAATAACGAAATTAACATTCGTAATATGCATATCAATAAGGATAACCATAAGGTGATTATTGATGAGGAAGAAATTAAATTGACACCGATTGAATTTGATATTCTTTTCCTCTTGGCTTCTCACCCCGGGAGGTTTTCTCTGGATGAAATCTTTGAAAAGGTATGGAATGAGAAGGTCTATGAAGCCAACAATACTGTTATGGTGCATATTCGGAGGCTTCGCGGGAAGATGAAGGACCAGAGGAAGATAAGATTATTACTACGGTTTGGGGCGTAGGCTATAAGATTGAGAAATAGGAGTGTGTGAGGGTGAATCAGGAAAGAGCACCCTCACCATTTCAGTAGAGGGTATATGATGCAGGTTCTTCTCCAGTGTGAATGTCTGCTATTTTTGCGGGTGTAGTGGAATGTTTTTCTGGTTTTTAACATCAGTTCTATACCAGCTATCTTTTATCAAATGGGAAATGATCACTCCCATGGTAGCAGAGCTTTGCTTTTTGCCAGCGTGGTAAAGCATCCTGCTTTTTGTAGCTTTGGCATCGTGCTTTTACGCTCTGCTTTCTTTTCTGCAAAGGAAGACGGCAAGAGATATTGAAACTTTGGCGCAGGCGGTAAAGCAGATTTCAGCGGAGATTTCAATACGGACATTTCCATTTCCGGAGAGGGAGAACATTGATAGCGGAGAGTATTCGTATGATGGAAGAAGAACTTTTCCCGTCATATCGAAATGGAAAAGAGCAATGCAGTCGAAGACGGATTTAATTACCAATATTGCGTGCATGACGTTGCGAACCCCGCTAACTTCTATTTTGGGATATCTTGATTTAATCAAAAACAATCAATCCGCGAATGACGAGATGAAAAGCGCATTACGGAAATTGTTTACTAATTAAAGCTCTTCGCTTACAAAGTTAATCGAAGAGCTTTTTGGCTTTTACCAAACATCCTGACGGAAAAATGAATATGAAGCTATCACCTTGGACTTGGTACAGCTTCTTTCTCAGCTCTTGGAGGAAAACTATCCGAATTTTTGAAAAATGATTTAAGCTGTGATTTCAGCTCCAATGTAAAAGTCGTTGTACATTGATGGAGACGGGATCTTTCTTTTCCGCTTGTTTGACAATTTAATCAGTAATGCCATCAAGTACGGTGCCGAAGGAAAGATGATCAAGCTTCGACTTAGAAAAGAAAAAGCAATTTGTACGGGTTACGGTCTTGAATTTCGGCTACATCATTCCGGAAAAAGAACTGCCCTTGCTATTGATACAATTTTTACCGTGTGGAGTCATCTCGTTCCCTTAGTACCGGCGGAACGGGACTCGGACTGGCAACTGTGTAAAGAATATTGCGAAATGCATCATGGCTATGTGGAAGCGAAGTCAGACCTTTCCGGTACGCGATTTATTGTTACTCTGCCACTCGAGTATAGGAATGAAAAAGGCCCCTTTGAGGGTGGAAAAGAACTCGGAAGACAAAAGAGAAGAAAAAGGCGTCTGAAGGACAAGGAGGAATGGAAAAGGGCTATTCCAAAGTTTACAGGACAAGCAAAGCTGGAAGAAAAAGAGGCGGAAGAGAGGAAGATGCTTTTTAAAAATCGTAGTTTTCTATTTATCTTTTTGTTTGTTTTCTTTTTCGATAAAAAGGCTATAGTGAAAATCTGAATTTAAGTCTGCACACGGATTCAAAATACCGCAAAAAGCGGGACGGAGGTCTGCCCTGCAGATTACGGTTGAAAATGCGGAGGAAAGCACTTTTTCGGAAATTTAAAGATTATTCTCGCTGAATCGGAAAGCATTTGGAGTTTTCTTTTCCACGTGGTGAGCGTAAAAAGAAATTGAGAAAAGTTTTTATGTTACCCACGGAGTAAATCAGCTGCTCCTGACGGTAGAGAACCTTTCTTCCGAACAAATTGCCTCACAGACGTGTGGGACTGGATATTTCCGGGTCGGATGCGGAGCTTCTGATTGGCTCTCTATCGCAAAACGGGGACACCATCAGCTTTTACGAGAGATGCAAGAGTTAACGAAGGACTTCTAAAAACCAGAGTGATCAGCTTTTACTGGAGACAGTTTTCCCAAGGAGGAAACGGACCTTTATCTCCGGACTTACTTCCGATTCGTGATTTTTGATCTTTTTAATTTGGATAAACAGCAGCGAGACAGTTTAAAGCATTATGTTGAGCATGGCTGAGTGCTTTTATTTTTCTGTCGGAAAACGGCATGCAGACGCTTTCCCGGAAGATTTTTCATCCTATTTGGAAACACCTCTGGATTTTCAAGAGCGGACCTTTTTCTTGCCAAGGAAACGAAGGCGGAAGAGGAAGAGGAGAATCCTTGCTAGCTTCTCCGGTTTATTTGAAAGGAGGGAGGGAAGGGGCCTTTTCGGAGGGAAAGCCTATCTTTCTCGGTTTATCCGATGGGGAACGGACTTTTGGCGTGCTGGCTATGATGTAAAGTTGGAACGTTATGCTATGAAGATAGTGACTATGTAGGGAAAGCTTTTTCTGGAAATCTATGGCTCAGAATCGTCTAAATACTCTTTTCTGCTTTCCGCATCGGAAAGGAGTCTGAAACAGTACTGGGACTTTGGAAGAATTGATGAACCTTTCGGATTGTATTCAAGCTTCCCTCCATTCCGCTGTATTTTTGTATTCTGCTCCTACCTCATCGTAGTGGGGGCCCGACTGTAGTCCTGCGTTCTCAAAATTCACTCGTGTCTATAGACCGAGCATTGCCCTAATTTCTCTTTTTATGGTGTTGTTTTATTTGGGTGCTTGAATGGAGACCCGGATTAACGACAGCTTTATTTTTCTTTATGTAAAGCTACTGCAACTGACGAAAAGACAGTGTGGATGAGGAAAATTATATCAACTTCCGTTCCCCGAAAGAGCGTAACTTCTCCATGGAGATTCAGCCGGAGTATACTGTAAAATCCTATCTTGAAAGGCGTGGATTATACAGGGGACTTAGCGGCTTGGTGAAGAGATCTCGGGAGTGACCCGTACGGAAGTTTTACAGGAGAGAGACAAGTCTCGCTATTGTCATTCATAAAGGTAGCGCGTTCAGCCCGCACTATTTCTTTTGAACAAAAAGATACCGAATGATATCGGACAAATCGAAGCGAAAGTGTTATTTTTTCGGGAGAGTTGTCCGGTCAAAATTATAAATAATACGAACTATGTTCTTTTCCGATGCTTTTATTCTCTTGTATGGAAGGGTAATCAAGCTGGGGAAACTGGAAAAGGGCAGTCCGTTGATGTCAGCATTGCCGAATCCATGCCTATGCCGGTGGGAGATTTTGATTATCTGAGTAATGCCCTTTTACCGGAAACAGCAAAAACTTTATTCGTTTTATTCTGTCGGAGCAGATTCATTCTTATTTTTCCGATGCACGTTTTTATGCTTTTAGCAAGAGAAGACGGAGTCAGCTTTACGGAAAACGGAGAAGGGGACAAAAATGAGACAGGAAGAATTTCCGAAAAAATACGGCTTCAGCATTGTGAATGCGTCCCTTGAGCTTAGTAGGGAGAAAGACGGTATTATGAGTATAGTGCACTTTCGAGGAGATCCTTCTGTTGATAGTGGAGAGTTTGATATGGCAACCAATACCATGAATCCCATGATTCCTTTGGAAAATCCGTTATAATTTGGGGGAAGAGGAGCAAATTACCGGAATTTCCTGAAATCATGGACATTTCCGGGAACAGCCTGTTAGCGAATTTTTCAGGAGATATGGCGATTTATAACAACAGCACGGGAGGCTACGACAGTATAGGAAGAAAGGAGGGAGTTTGAGCGGAGATCGACTAAAGAAATACTTTGACAGAAAAATGAATTAAAACTTCGCTTTGTTGCCAAAGAGTCAACGCATCTCCTGAAATCAGACAATTGCTTCCCATGATAACCGTCAGCGCGAGGGAGGGAGCGAATGATTCAATTTACAAAATGTAAAGAAGAGCTGGAAACTACCTTGTTTTGGAAGATTTTTCGCTGGAAGTGGAAACGGGACAGGTATTCGGACTTTTGGGGCTCTCGACTCCGGAAAAACTACCGTACTGTAAGCTTCTTACCGGGCTTTTGGCTTTGATTCGGAGAGATCACGTGGATGATATGAAGGCAGGTACCGGCGTCAGACGATTAAAAGACAGCATGGATATGTTCCACAGGTCATGGGTTCTTATCCTAAATGACTGTTTTGAATTTTTACATGCATCCTGCTATCATCTGGAGGAAAGTAAAATAAGGGAAGGATTCTATGCTCTTGGAACTTGCGGAATTCGTTCACGGAGAATAGTCCTATGGAGGTCCTTCCGCGTGCCAGTGATGCAGAAACTATCCATTGTGCGTGCCATGTTACACGAGCCGAAGATTCTGGTTTTGGACGATCCGATGATGTCTTTTGGATCTACGGACCGTAGCGAAATCAAGGAAATTCTTTTTGGACTATGCCGAGGACGGAAGGACGGTATTTTGACCGGTTCGGCACTGGGAGACTTTTTCGGACCTCTGTACACATCTTAGCTTTTTGCATCAAGGAAGGGTAATCAGAAAAAGGGGCGGTATCCAGAATATTTCAGGAAATCAGTGCTCAAAAATCCGATTGTGATTCAGGTAGAGGGAAAGCGTACAGCTTTACTGAGTCTCTTAAAAGGAAGATCATCGGGTGAAGTCGATCAGCCTTAAGGAAAAGTGAGATTCATATTCAATTTAAAGGGATGCCAGGGAAGAGGCGGAGCTCCTGAAAAGGTAGTGGATGCCGGCATTTTATTGCATTCCTTCTACAGGGAGGCGGGCACATGGAAAATATCCTCGGAAAGGAAGATAAGGGAGAAAGGAGCCTCGTTTTTCATCATGAATGAAAATCCGATTTGGACGAAAGATAATATGCTTTCTGATCGAAGTCTGTTTATGCCGATGCTGATTTCTTTTACAAATCTTGTTTTACTGATTTTGTTTATAGCAAATCTCACTACATCTCTTTAAACGGATTGCAAACCGGTGAGATTCGGTATGCCGGTTTTCTGCAGATTTATTATTTGGTGGCAGCAGGGCTTTTTCTTTTTCTTTTTGCTCTTAGCCCCAGCGATTACCGTATCCAGCTCTGAGCACGGAAGAGGAAGAACATATGCTGGAACTTCTTTGAAACGGATTTGGACAGTAGAAGCATCATTTTTCGGGAAGCTCTTTCCGAGTTAAGTACTTTGGGAACGCTGCTTTTGTCCACCTTACCGTTTCTGGCAACCGTATTTATTTACGGAGGTGTGTCGAATTATTATTTATGCCTGTATTTTCTCGGATACGGATATCCTGTGTCTTTTAAGTTCTGTTAGGGCATTGCCTGCAGCGGTCTGGCAAAAACAGTGTTTATGCAACGATTTTTGCTTACAGAATCAGTTTTTGCTGTATGGATTGCTACGGGCTTTTTCAGTCTGCAAAAAGAACAGTTATTTTCATTTATGCGACCATCCTTTTCTTTTCATTCTTTTGGGCTTGTTGAGTCTGCTCTGCCTCACCATAGGAGAAAAACTTTGGACAAGCGCTATAACGGAAGAAATCTATAGTTTACAAAGGAATGAATTGTTTATTCTTTTTCAAAAATGAAAAAGAAGGGGAAGACAGAAAACCCTGCTATATAAAGGAAGTTTAGAGTAAAGGAGAGAAGAATGAATTATCAATCTACCAGAGGCGGAGAAAGAGGAGTGAGTCCTCCTATGTGTAAAGGGACTTGCGAAAGATGGAGGACTGTTTGTTCCAAGTGAGATCCCCTCTCTTCCCTTGTCTGTTAGGAGAACTTTCGGAGTTGAGTTATCAGGACCCGCCTATGAGATTATGAAGTTGTATTTTTACCGATTTTACCGAGGAGGAGCTTCGATACTGTATAAGTAGTGCCTATGATACAAAATTTGATACGGAAGAGATTGCTCCGGTGGTAAAGAAGGGGGAGTACTATTATCTGGAACTTTTCCATGGGAGAACGCTGGCATTTAAAGATATGGCGCTTTCTATCCTGCCTTATCTTTTGAAGGTCAGTACACATGATATTCGGGAAAAATCGTGATTTTAACGGCAACCTCCGAGATACAGGCAAGGCGGCATTGGAAAGGCTTCTCCGATGTGGAAAATACGGAAATTATTGTATTTTACCCGAAAGACGGTGTTTCCAGTTTCCGGGGAGCAGCAAATGAAGGTGCAAAGAGGGAAAAATACGCATGTGGCTGCTATTTTAGGGAATTTTGATGATGCGCAAAGCGGTGTTAAGCAGATTTTTGCAGATGAAGAGTATAAGGCGGAACTTTTAAAACAGGGCTATCGTTTGTCTTCTGCAAACTCGATTAATATTGGACGTTTGGTCCCGCAGATTGTGTACTATGTCTATGCTTACGGACAACTCTTAAAGCGTGGAGAGCTTTCTTCCGGAGAGGAACTCGCCGTTTCCGTTCCGACGGGGAATTTCGGAAATATTTTAGCGGCTTATTTTGCGAAGAAGATGGGGCTTCAGCTTGGAACATTGATTTAGTGCGTCCAATGAAAATCGGGTTCTGACAGACTTTTTTTCATACCGGAGTATATGATAAGAATCGCCCGTTCCATGTGACAAGTTCTCCTTCTATGGATATTTTGATTTCTTCCAATTTGGAGAGGCTGCTTTATACGGTTCATGCGGATGAAAAGGATGTTGCTTCCTACATGGAGGACTTACGGGAAAGAGGCAGGTATCAGGTTTCCGAAAATATTGAACAGAAGCTGGATGGAGAGTTTTACACGCGGTTCGGCAAGGGATAGCGAAGCCAGTGTAACTATTTTTCAGTGTTTTAAAGATTGCGCTTATATCTTGGATCCGCATACTGCAGTTGCAAAGTTTGTGGCGGACAATTATAGCTATAAAAAGAGAAAACAGGGAAAACGCTTATTGTTTCTACGGCAAGTCCCTATAAATTCTCTCAGACCGTGCTGAAGGCTTTGAAGGAGCCGGTTCCGGAAGATGTATTCTCCGCTATTCGTGCCGTTTCTGAACTTTCGGGAGAGAAAATTCCGGATGCAGTGTTAGAAGTTATGGAAGGGGGAAGTCAGACACAATACGGTTTGTATGGTGAAGGATATGAAGCTGACGATTTCACATTTCTACTTTCCTAAGAATCAAAATTGTGCTACACTCACCCGTATTGGAAAGATAAAGGAGAGAGCGGATTAGTTTTTCCGCTTTAAGGAGGGAAAAATGCTGGTAAATGCAAAGAGATGTTGATAAGGCGTTAGAGGGACATTATGCAGCACCTCATTTCAATATCAATAACTTGAGTGGACCAAGGCTGTTCTTCTGGCTTGTGAAGAGGTGAAGTCTCCCGTTATTCTCGGCGTGTCGGAAGGTGCCGGAAAGTATATGTGCGGCTTTGAAACCGTTACCGCCATGGTAAAGCAATGGATAAGAGTTTGGGAATTACCGTTCCGGTAGCTTTGCATTTGGATCACGGCAGCTATGACGGATGTTTGGCTTGCTATTAAGGCGGGATTTACTTCATTATGTTTGACGGATCTCATTTCGGAATCGAAGAGAATGTTGAAAAGACAAAGGAACTGGTTGCTACAGCACATAAGGCGGGAATGTCCATTGAAGCTGAGGTCGGTGCTATCGGCGGAGAGGAAGACGGCGTTGTCGGCATGGGAGAATGTGCCGATCCGCAGGAATGTAAGAAGATTGCAGATTTGGGAGTAGACTTCGGCTGCAGGAATCGGAAATATTCACGGGATTTATCCGGAGAACTGGCAGGGGCTTTCCTTCGAAACTTTGCAGCCATTAAGGCGGCTATCGGAGAGAATCTCACCCTTGGTTCTGCATGGCGGTTCCGGCATTCCGGATGACCAGATTAAAGCCATTTCTTTTAGGTGTGTCAAAAAAATCAATGTCAATACAGAGTTGTAGCTTGTCTCTGCCAAGGCAACAAGAGAATATATTGAAGCAGGTTCCGACAAGAAGGGTAAAGGATACGACCCCAGAAAGCTGAAAGCCCGGTTTTGATGCAATTATCGAAGAGTGTAAGGCAAAGATTGCCCTTTTCGGATGTGCAAAATAAGGCGTAAGCGTTGTTTTATACGAAATCATAATTTTATCTTTGATTTTTGCGGTGTTGAAAAATCTATTTTCATATTGCAAAATATTCATTCTTATTGCATGCCGTGCGCGAAGCGTACAGCATCTCCTTTATAAAGATGCTGAAGGAAAAGGAAGGAAAAGGCATGGATAGTTTTTCAAAAAATGTTTTTCATGACGGAATGATGCGGGAGAGACTTCCGAAAAATGTCTATGTGAAATTGAAAAAGGCCATTCAAGAGGGAAATTCCTTAAGTCTTGAGCTTGCGGATGCCGTAGCGCAGGGAATGAAGGAGTGGGCGATTGAGCAGGGAGCTACGCATTATACACATTGGTTTCAGCCTTTGACGGGTATCACGGCGGAAAAACATGAAGCCTTTTTAAGCCCTGTGGGGGAGGGAAAGGTGATGCTTGAATTCTCCGGTAAGGAGCTGGTTCGTTCAGAAGCCGACGCCTCTTCTTTTCCATCAGGAGGTCTTCGGGCCACTTTTTGAAGCAAGAGGCTATACGGTTTGGGATTGTACGAGTCCGGCCTTTTTAAGGAGAGAGGGAGAGACGGTTACACTTTGTATTCCACTGCTTTTTGTTCCTATACCGGAGAAGCATTGGATAAAAAAACGCCTTTACTTCGCTCAATGGAAGCGATTAATCGGGAGGCACTACGTATTTTACGCCTGTTCGGTAATACCGGAAGTCGCTATGTAAAGCCCTCTGTAGGGGCGGAACAGGAGTATTTTCTCATAGATCGGGAAAAATACTTGAAAAGGAAGGACCTGGTTTACACCGGAAGAACACTTTTCGGCAGTATGCCGGCAAAGGGTCAGGAGCTCGATGATCATTACTACGGCATTATCCGAAAGAGAGTAGCCGAATTTATGCGGGACTTGGATGAGGAACTTTGGGAGCCTCGGAGTACCGGTAAAGACGGAACATAATGAGGTTGCACCTTCCGCAGCATGAGCTGGCTGTGGTTTGATGAAGAGGCCAATATTTCTCTCGATCACAATCAACTGGTTATGGAAAGCCCTGAAAAAGGTAGCTCTCGACATGGTCTGGAGTGTCTTCTGCACGAAAAACCGTTTTTCCGGTGTGAATGGATCCGGAAAACATAACAGTGGTCTCTTACCACGGATGACGGCATCAACCTGATGAATCCGGGAGAAAGTCCCCACGAAAAATATACAGTTCCTTCTGGTACTGCTATGTACTTGCGGCCAGTGGATACACAGTGAGCTCTTCGTATGTCTGCTGCCAATGTCGGAAACGATCATCGATCTGGGAGCTGATGAAGCACCGCCGGCGATTATTTCCTGCTTTTATCAGCTGCACGGGTGTGCGGTGGAGCAACCTCATTGGAACAGGTTATGCGACGGCGTCTCAAAAGGGAGAAGTTTAACGATGGGAGTGCGGGCGCTTCCGAATGTCCTCGCGATGATACGGACCGAAACAGAACCTCTCCCTTTGCTTTACCGGAAACAAGTTTGAATTCCGTATGCTGGGCTCCTCCGATTCCATTGCAAGTGCCAATATTATCTTAAACACGATTACGGCAGAGCAGTTCCAAAAGGCTGCAGACTTTCTGGAGAAGCAGGAAAAATTTGCAGTGCTTTGCGGTGCATGATTATATTAAGGAGCTTCTCACCAAGCATGAAAGAATTATTTTTCAATGGAAACGGCTATGCGAAGGAGTGGATAGAAGAGGCCGAAAGAAGAGGCCTTCCGAACCTTTCCTCGACGGTACAGGCTTTTTCCGCTCTCAGTAAGAAAGAGGCTATTGCGCTTTTTTCCAAGTTTTCCATCTATACCGAGTCTGAACTTCTGAGTAGAGAGCGGGTTGAGTATGAACATTATATGAAGGTGATTCATATTGAGGCGAGAGCCATGGTGAACATCAGCGGGAAACAGATTATTCCTGCAGCGGTTCAATATGTGGAGAAGTTGGCCTCCGCCCTTAAGCTTGTGCGAGAGGTTTCGAAGACTGCATCGACTTATGCGGAAGAGCGATTGTTGAATGAGACTTCCTCTCTTTTGGAGGAGATAGATAGACGGCGGGAAGAACTTTTAAGCAAATTGGAAAACTCCGGAGAAGGTGCTTCAGAGAAAGAAAAGGCTTTTTATGCCTATGAGACGATTGTTCCGGCTATGCAGGCACTCAGAAAGCCTTGTGATATTCTGGAAACCATTATGGATAAGAGCCTTTGGCCCTTCCTGAGTTATGGAGACCTCTTGTATGAGGTGTCTGAAATTTAGAAGCCAAAGCCTGAAAAACGGGATTTTGAAAAATGAGCTATCTTGTGTTTTAGCATGTTGTTTTTGCTATGCGTAAACGCAGAAAATGAAAGTAGTCAGGACAAAAAGCTTCTTTTTGTTATCATATTGTTCATGAAATATTATTGTTGTTTGAAAATGAACAGAATGGTTTAGGACATAGAAAAGGAGAAGAGATGAATTCCTGTGCTATTTTTATTGTGAAAATATTATGGAAAAATCCTGATTTTAGCCAAAGACAGTTGGCAGAGAGAACAGGAACGTCGCTCGGGAAAAGTGAATCGTTGTCTGAAAGATTGGGAAGAACAAGGCTATTTACAAATGAATCCAAAAGTAGAAGGCAGTTCCGTAGCAAAAATGCCACCGAAAAGACAGAGCCATGCAGAAAACTCCGAATTAAAAAGGGGCAGTCATCGAATGCTTACGGAAAAAGGGAAGGCTTTTTAGAGGCGAATAAGGTAGATGCGGCTCTTATCTCACGGCAGGCAGGTTCGGTTCCCGCTTTGTGCCCTTAACTTATGAATGCGAAGGGACTCACGGAGGTCTTCGGCGAAAGAATGGTAGAGCGGCAGATTAAGCAGCTTCATGGAGGTAGGAATTTAGACATTACCATTGTTGTGGGCTATCTGAAGGAAAAATTTGACTACTTAATTGATGCCTACGGAGTAAAGCTTTTGTATAATCCGGAGTATTCATGAGAGAATACGCTCGGGACACTTTATCATGCGAGAAAAAGCCATGGAGGGAAGAACTGCTATCCTTTTCTTCCGATAACTGGATGCGGGAAAAATATGTACCATAGCGTGGAACCCCTTTCTGGTATGCGGCGAGCTATATGGAGGGAGAGACCAAGGAGTGGGTTTTACATTGCGCGAAGGACGGACAAATAAAAAGCGTAGAGGTTGGAGGTGAAAATGCCTATTGTATGTACGGCCCGGTATTTCTGAAGAAAGAATTTTTTTCCGCCTTCCTGCCTTACCCGGAGGAATACTACCATAAACCGGGAACGGAGGACTTTTACTGGGAAGATGTCCTTCGCCTGGCCTTAAAACATTTACCTCCGATTTATCGGAATGAGCAGAAGGATGGACAGATTTACGAATTTGAAAATCTGGAAGAGTTACGTGCCTTCGACGAGAAATACAATCACAGCTCCGGTTCGGAAGCCATGGAACTGATATCTGCCGTTTTCCATATCCCTGAGTGCGAAATCGTGAAGCTTCACTGTCTGAAGGCCGGTATGACCAATCAATCCTTCCTTTTCGGATCCATAAAGAGTGAGGAATAAGGACTATGCCGGAAAGGACTTTATCTGCCGCATCCCGGGGGTAGGAACGGGAAAACTCATTAATCGAAAAGAAGAGGAAGAAATTTACCGCATTGTGAAGGATTTGCATATTACCGAGGAGCTCCTCTACTTTAATCCGGAAAACGGTTATAAAATTTCACGCTACTATGAAGAGGCAAGAAATGCGGACTTTTCAGCAGGAAGAGAAGAGCCTGCATGAAGCAGTTACTGAAAACTCATGAGGGAAAAGAAAACAGTGGGCCATCCCTTTTTTCTTTTAAGGGAAAGATTAGCGTATTATGAAGCGATTTGTTTGGAGGAGGGGGAGAAATTCCTATCAGGATTACGAAAATAAAGCCGGATAGAGATGCTCGTCTTTACGGAGAAAATCCAATCCGCCTCTTTGTCTTTGTCATATTGACGCGGTCAGGACAACTTCATTTTTCACAAAAGAGGGCGTGAAAATGATTGACTGGGGAATATGCAGGTATGGCGGATCCTTTACTGGATATTGCGATGGGAGCAATTTATTCTATATGGACTTTCAAGAAGCGAAGAGCTTGCTGGAGGACTATCTCTTAGCGGCAGAAGAGGAGAAAGTGGCAGAACCTCTGCTTCTTCACGGTGGGAACGAAAGAACAATTGAAAAACTTTTTGATTGCTCACATGGGGCTTTCCGGTCTCCTTTAGACCTGTGGTGCGCCTATAAGATGCGAAAGGGCAGAATTCGGAGAAATACAGCTTGAAAAATGCTTCGTTACTTTTAAGGAGGCAAAAGAAAACTTTGGGGCGTAAAGACTTTTTATGTAAAACGGGATATCGTGTATAGGCGCACGATATCTCGTTTTGTAAACTTTAGAAGCTTATAGTAAGGCTGAAAAAGGTCGATGAGAATTCTATTTACTAAAAGCAAAATTAAGAACAATTATTTATCTTGTTTTTCTTTGAAAAAGAAGTAAAATAGATTATAAAAACAGAAATGCTTAAGAGCGATTAAAAATCAAGGAGGAGTTCCTATGGTCAAAAACAATTTTAGTAGGAGCAAATCACGTAGGAACGGCCTGCGCAAACACCATTCTGTCTTATCCCAATCAGGAGCTTACCATTTATGACCAAAACACAACATTTTCCTAGGATGTGGAATGGCTCTCTGGATTGGAGGGCAGGATTCATTCGGAGACGGTTTGTTTTTATGCAAAGCCCGAGAATTTTCCCCGGCAAAGGGAGCAAAGGTAAACATGGAATCGCAGGTCCTTTCCGTGGATTACGACAAGAAGACCGTTAAGGTACAGCTTTAAAAGACGGACAGGTGATTGAAGATCACTACGACAATTTGGTTTTTGCTAGGATCTATCCCCAACAGAATCCCGGTAAAGGGCTTTGATTTGGAGAATGTGCAGATGGTAAAGCTTTATCAGAATGCACAAGAAGTCATTGAAAAGCTGAAGAACAAGGGCGAGTTCAAGAAGGTATGTGTTCTTGGAGGAGGCTATATCGGTGTGGAGCTTGCTGAGGCATTCCAGCGTCTTGGCATGGAAGTAACCCTTAATTGATATGGTGGATCGTATTCTTGCAGGCTATTTTGATGCTCCCTTCTCCGATGAGCTAAAGAACAGAATGGAAGAGCACGGCATTAAGCTGGCTTTGGGTGAGAGGTAGAAAAGAGTTCTTAGGAGAAGGCAAGGTATCCCGGCGTTAAGACCGATAAAGGTGTATATGATGCGGATATGGTTATCTGTGCTGTGGGCTTCAGACCGAATGCGAGCTTAGGAGCGGACCACTGTAAAGCTGTATGCAAACGGCGCTTATCTGGTAAACAGAAAGCAGCAGACCAGCGATCCTTCCGTTTATGCCATCGGAGACTGTGCGAGCCTTTATGATAATGCAAGAGGCAGAGAAAACTATATCGCTTTGGCAACCAATGCGGTACGTTCCGGCGTTGTAGCAGGCCATAACATTGCGGAACTCCTGTGAAAAGCTTAGGTGTTCAGGGCTCAGTGCTTTAGGAATCTACGGCTATAAGCTCTCCTTGCACCGGACTTTTTCCTTAGCGGCGGCGGAGAGAGAAGGCATGTCTGTATCCTATGAGGATTATGAGGATACTCAGTTCCCTGCATTCATGGAAGTGGAGAACTCCGAAGGTCAAGATTCGAATTGTTTACAAGAAGGATGATAAGAAGATTGTGGGCTGCCAGTTAGGCTCAGCTAGGATGCAACCGCCATCATTCATTTCTTCTCTCTGGCTATTCAAAAGGGATTGACCATGGCGGAGCTTCCCTGATAGATCTGTTTTTGCGCGCACTTTAATCAGCCGCATAACTATGTGACCATGGCAGGATTGCAGTGGCTTAATAAAGAGTTGGGCTTAGAATACTAAGATTCTCACTGTGCTGAAAGAACAATATAATTTGCGGTATATATAAATATAATATACCTGAAAAGTCGACATTTACGTCTGAGCATTTTTCTTTGAAACATTTTGGGAGGAAAGAACTGAAAATAGAGCATTAAAAGGGAGAAAAATTCGCATAATTGTTAAGGAAAAGTAAGAGCTTAGTATAGAAATTTGAAAGCAAGCTATGCTATAGTTTAGAAAAGACGAAAAATAGCAGTTTTCATGAAAAGAGAGCTGCTCCATAGCCTTGTAATGAATCCGCTTTAAAGGAGGAAAATATGAATTTAGGAAAAAGATTCGGTTTGAAAAGCCTTGGCGTTAGGGCTGCATCGCCAGTCTTTCGATGACGACTCTGGCCGCAGGTTGGGGACAGGAAAAAGGAAAAATATTATTTCATTGATCGAAGAATAATGAAAAGGTCAGCGGAAAGTGGATCACACTTCCTCCGGCTACTATTATATCGGTGCAGATACCTATATGGTGACCGGCTAAGAAGATCATAATTTGGCATTATTTTCGCCCGTCGGGACTGATGGTGACCGGCTGGAGAGAGGTGATGCTTGTGGTATTATCTGAAGTCCGATGGAACCATGCAGACCGGTTGGGTTAAAATTACAGAAGGATGGAAGGATGTCTGTATATCTTAAGGCTTCCGGAGCGATGGCAACGGGCTGGAGAAAGATTTTCCGACAAATGGTAATATTTTTAATCCGGAAGACGGTTCTTTGGGTGATGCAGAAATGGCTGAGATTTGATAAGTGAATAGCAATACGTAACT